>TARA_B100000686_G_scaffold111869_1_pt1 | contig 66420 bp, 52 predicted proteins | sample TARA_B100000686 | Tara Oceans TARA_B100000686 (sample SAMEA2622733) | marine metagenome | biome: marine biome (ENVO:00000447); feature: marine epipelagic mixed layer (ENVO:xxxxxxxxx); material: "saline water (ENVO:00002010), including plankton (ENVO:xxxxxxxx)" | depth 150 m
TAAAGAGCTTTTAATACATGGCGCGGATCCAAATGCAAAGTTATGTGGTAGCGAAACACCACTATCTAAAGCTATTTCAATTGGAAATAGTGACATCATCCACGAACTCTTAGCTCATGGTGCAGATCCCGAGGCTAGACTATGCGGGGGTGCAACACCTCTTACTAGAGCATTAGCAATGGAAAATAATGAAGTTGTAAACACTCTAGTGAATTTTCGTGCAGAATAAGACTAACTCTAAGTCGTTATAAAACATTATTTAAAAGACACCCACGTCATCAAGATTCAAGGAATGGGTGTCGATCATCGATTAGATTATTTTTATCCTATCCAGTTTTCGTTTATCGACGCCTATTACTACTAATAAAACGCTCAACCTCAGGTCGTACCTTATGATTAAGAATATATACCCACACAAGCAAGATAACTACAAACATAATAAAAGAAAGATAACGGTCAAATAAAGCAAAGACACCCACTTCATCAAAACATAAAGTAGGTGTCTTTATTTTATAATATAAAAATGCCATTTTTAGTGATCTTTAATAATGAGGAACCATCACGCGCTAGAGCATAGTCATTCATACGTATTTTCCGGAACAACCTATCAAAAAAGATTCATTTTTTAACACTTCTTCTTTATTGTAGAATCCAAACAAACAATACAAAGTATCTATTATCATGATTTATACATATTTCTGTAATTCCCTCTCTTTACATCAACCACTTACAAGCACGCCCCAAAGCTTTAATGTATACTAAAGTTAGAATGGCTATTCAAAAGGCGCACGATAGCGCCCTACCATCACAGGGAGTGATTTATGGCTTTATCCTTACCATTTGGCTTAAACGACGATCTAATCCATATTCAAAACAGCCTTAATCGTTTTGGCGAAACCCAATTAAAGCCACATAGAGCAGAATGGGATCAACACATGAGCTTTCCTCGTGAGCTTTGGGAAAGCATGGGTGACCTTGGCATTCTCGGCATTACTGCAAGCGATGCTTATGGTGGTACGGGCCTTGGTTATCTCGCCCACGTCATCGCCATGGAAAGCATTAGCCGTTACGATGCAGCTGTCGGCTTAAGCTATGGCGCGCACTCCAATCTCTGCGTCAACCAAATTGATAAAAATGGCACAGAAGCCCAAAAGAAACTCTATTTACCAAACCTTTGTGCAGGCACCTATGTCGGCGCACTTGCCATGAGTGAACCTAATGCAGGCTCAGATGTAGTCAGCATGAAAACATCTGCCACTAAAACCAATGGTGGTTATCTTTTAAATGGCAGCAAAATGTGGATTACCAACGCCCCTGATGCCGATATTTTTATTGTCTATGCCAAAACAGACACCCAAGCAGGTAAAAATGGCATCACTGCTTTTCTTATTGAAAAAGACACACCTGGCTTTGAAGTAGGCTCACCACTGGATAAGCTTGGCATGCGCGCCTCTAAAACAGCACCACTTTATTTTAAAGATTGTTTTGTGGCAGATGATCATATTCTTGGAGAAGTGAATAAAGGCGTTAAAGTGTTGATGAGTGGCTTAGATTATGAGCGACTTGTGCTTGCAGCTGGCCCATTAGGTATTATGCAAGCCGCTTTAGATATAGCATTGCCATACACCCGCGAACGCCAGCAATTTAATCAACGTATTGGTGATTTTGAACTGGTTCAAGGCAAGCTTGCAGATATGTACACACGCCTTAATTCCACTCGTGCTTATATTTATACCATTGCTGCTGCAGCAGACCGTGGTGAAAGCACTCGTAAAGATGCAGCCGCTTGTATTCTTCTCGCAGCAGAAAATGCAACACAATGTGCACTCGATGCAATTCAGTTATTAGGTGGCAATGGGTATATTAATGAATATGCCACAGGCCAATTACTTCGTGATGCTAAGCTTTATGAAATTGGCGCAGGCACATCAGAAATTAGACGCATGCTCATCGGCAGAGAATTAGTTGAGGACACAGCAAGATGAACTACACAGGCTCAGTTATTGGTACAGACATCCTCCAAAATGAGGATACCCAGGCTCGGCAGAAGCATCATCATACCCTCTGGCAAGAAATCCAGCAGGTGCTTAAACGCAATCAACTTGGTGGTGGCGAAGCAGCGCAAGACAAGCAAAAAGCTAAAGGTAAAATGCTGGCTCGTGAGCGTTTGCAACATTTGATTGATCCTGGCACACCTTTTTTAGAGCTTGCGGCTCTTGCTGCACATGATGTATACGATAAACCACTTGCAGGCGCAGGCATTGTGGCTGGCATTGGTATTGTGCAAGGACAGCCATGCATGATCGCCATTAATGATGCCAGTGTTCGTGGAGGTAGTTACTACCCGCTTACAGTGAAGAAGCATCTACGAGCCCAAGCCATAGCAGAACAAAATAAGCTGCCCTGCATTTATATCGTAGACTCAGGTGGTGCTAACTTACCGAATCAAGCCGAAGTGTTTCCAGACCGTGATCACTTTGGTCGCATTTTCTTTAATCAAGCACGCATGTCAGCGCAAGGCATTTTCCAGCTTGCAGTAGTAGTTGGGTCTTGTACAGCAGGCGGCGCTTATGTACCAGCCATGGCTGACGAAACAATTATGGTGAAAGGCTTAAGCACCCTCTTCTTAGCCGGCCCACCACTGGTGAAACAAGCCACAGGTGAAGAAGTTGATGCCGAAACCCTTGGCGGTGCAGACACCCATTGCCGCACATCAGGTGTTGCAGATTATTATGCTCATACTGAGCTGCAGGCCATGGAAATGGCTAGAGACTCTATTGGTCAATTACAACAGAAACCTTTACCGCTTAAGCGTCATTGGCTTGAGCCACGTTTTCCAGCAGCAGACCTACTCAGCTTATTACCTACAGATGAAAAGACACCCATTCAAGCACGTGAAATCATTGCCCGCTTGGTTGATGACTCTTGCTTTCATGAATTTAAGCGCTATTACGGCGAAACATTAATTTGTGGCTATGCGTCAATACACGGCCAAACCATCGGCATTATTGCTAATAATGGCGTGCTTTTTTCAGAATCTGCCATGAAAGGAGCACACTTTATTCAGCTGTGCGAACAAAAAGGCATACCACTGCTTTTCATGCAAAATATCACTGGCTTTATGGTGGGCAAAGAATATGAAGCTGGCGGTATTGCAAAGCATGGCGCCAAAATGGTGAATGCTGTTGCTACAGCAAGCGTGCCTAAAATCACCCTCATAATTGGCGGTAGCTATGGCGCTGGTAACTATGGCATGTGTGGTCGGGCTTATGACCCTCGTTTCTTATTTATGTGGCCAAACTCACGTATTTCAGTGATGGGTGGCAGCCAAGCAGCAGGTGTTCTTGCTGGCATCGGCTCTCAAAGCATGGATACAGATGATATTTTGGATATGTTCGATGAACAATCAAAAGCCATCTATTCAAGTGCAAGACTGTGGGACGATGGTATTATTAACCCCCTCACCACGAGAGAAACCTTAGGCTTTGCTTTTAAAGTGGCCATGCATCACTGGCAGCAAGATCATAACCAGAAGTTTGGTGTTTTTAGAATGTAAAATACCAATGAGGTTTAATTGTATTTTTATACTTTAAGCCTCTTCTTTATCCCCTCCATCTCATAAGTTTTTTTAGCTATTTAAACCCAAAATTAGGCCCTCATTTTTTCCACCCCTTTTAATGAATTCAATAAAAACAGAACCATAGCCGAAAAACATTACTTAACAATAAAATAAGACATGAAGCAACAAGCCAATTCGTTAGCATATATAACTCACTATGCAGCAAAAGAATGTGCGAGGCTTTATGATACTCAACAGTTCATTATCTATCTTATTCTTTATCGCATCCTACTGGTGCTTGGACCACTATTATCCTCACGAGTTTACCATTATAAAACTTGGCTTTTTTTTAGGTGCAGGGTTATTTATTCTAGGACTCATCTGCTTTATTAAGTTTTGGCAACATATTTATTGTGAATATTTTGACGAAGAAACAAAGGAAGCATAACAATGTTTAAATCAATTTATGTATGCATTCTTTTATTTGCAGCAAATTCAATTGCACATGCAGAGATATATCAGTGGACAGATACAACCGGGCAGACTCATTACACAGATTCATCTAAAGTTATTGATAAAAATGCAACCAATCGAGTTCAAATAGATCAGGCCGAACTCAAAGCTAAAACAAAAAACACGTTAAACCCATTTCAACTGCAAACGAAAGAACATAGCCTCATTAAAGAAACGCTCTTCCAAACTATTAGCTCATTTTTGAATATTGAAATAGACATCACATCAGGGCAAGTGATTTACCCTGATGAATAAGCATAACTTTAAATATTTAAGCCTTTAAAATTGCTTCTGCTTTTTCAAAACACTCAGCCTGAGTGTATTTACGATCATTAATAATGGCAGAACCACCACTTTGAAGTAAACGACCTACACCAATCCAAGGCTCAGCACGTTTAGAACCAGACTCAATTGCATTGATATAACTGTGCTGCGCATTACTGACACCGCGACCAATACCAGCCTGCTCACCAGCACCTAAAGAAGCTGCAAGTGCTTCCCATTTTTCAGCATTTTTTGGAGATGTATTGAGCGCCTGTATAAGTGCTCTTCGCTTATCATAAGCACCAGTGTTTGGGCGAATTGTGTCGACGAATGTTTTTGAAGGTCTATCAAAAATAGATGTATGGAATGTATCGATATGCTTTTTATTCAGTGATGCAGGTAAATCTTGAGGTGAAACTTTATGCACAATGTTAGCCATGGCAAAGCATTGGCTTTGTGTGAAGCTTTCTCCATTTACTTGTGTTTTGCCGCCGCGCTGAAGCTGGCGAGCTAGACCAATCCAAGCTTGTGCATGAGTTGAATTAGCCTGAAGCGCCTTTTTATAGCAATCAGCAGCTGTTAATTTTTCACCATTGTCAGTATGGACTTGACCTGGCAACAACTTATCAGCTTTAGCAGACCATTCTGCCGCAATGTCTGTTTTACTTTGAGCTGCTGTTACTTCAGGTTTTCCTTTCGCACTCAAACATGGGTGTCCTTGTTCACATACATGAGCTTCAACCTCATTACCCTGCGCTGGGTCTGCTTCATAATGCTCACTCAAAACAGCAACACTGCCAGTGACTGCACTTTTCAATGGCTGTGTTGCACGACTGATTAAACCCGAAATACCAGATTTGGCTGGCTGCACTTTAGAAAGTGGTGAATCAGCATTTTGCAATTCTTGCGATGAAGCTGATGATAGTTGTGTTTGAGCAGATGCCGCTGATGATGCTGTATTAATAGCCATAATATTCTCTCTTGTTAAATGGGCTTTCATATGTATCAAAAGATCAAAAAAGCAATCAACAAGTTAGTTACAATTCAGCAACTTACGATCATAAAATAGCCGTTACGCAATATTAATCTGCTACTCTTCAGCCTCAACAATGCTTAAAACTGCGTTTTCAAAAATAGACACAAGCTCTGGATCCATAAATTTAAATTCATCAGCCACATTAAGGACATGAATTTTTTTATGCTTGGCAAAACGAGCAAAATTCTCTTCAAACCTCTTTTTATGCTTTTCTTCCATCACAAAGATATGATCTGCCCAGCGGATATCACGAGCACCTAGAGGCGGTTTAGCAGTTACGCTAATACCTGTTGCACGCGCAGAATACCCTGCTCGACGATTCCAAGTCTTTGCAGCCGTTGGGCTTCTTTTTTTCGTATAAGTACCAACAAATAAGAGCTTCACACCCTCGTCTTCAATGTTATGGCTTCCGCCGCCGCTCTTGCTCAATGCCTTCGCATTGAGTGCTTTCGCCTTGAGTGCTTTGGCTTTTTGCTTTTTGTTCGGTTTCTTCTTCATTACTATTGATCCTAAAATTACTACACACTGTTTCATTTCAACGCATTATAAATGAAACCTAAAAGTAAAGACACTCGTAGGAATATCGTGATATCATTTAGCCCACCCATCACTCTACTCAAATTGAGCTCAGACATTTGCAGCATTTCTTTATTGTTACGTTGATTAAGCTGAAATTACGATATGAAAAACACGCCAATCCAAGCAATATCCACATCTACATCCAATAGTCTTCAAGATTTGCAGCGAAGCCTCTTCAACGAAAATCCATCCAACATCAAGCGAAGCTTTATCGAATATAACCAGCCTCTTATGGGTACAGGCAAGCTGATGAGAAACCCCCAAGAGGTACACAGCTCTGTCAGGCTTTCTCATATCAAAGAGCTTAAAGATTATGTGGTGCAGCTTAAATATGCAGGGCTAGTTCATCTCTGTAATTTAGAAGAGCGCCGCAAGCAGATTACTGGTTCAACTGACTATGCTCCAAAGCTCAAAGTCCAAGACTGGGTTCTCAATGTATTAAATAAAGTAAAAGAGACAGATTCAAGCCAGTGGTTAATTCAACGAGACGACACGCGTCAGCATTTGAGTTATCGAGTCACATTGTTTCAGTCAGAGTCTTTAAAGCCAAATGGTCAACCACAAAAAACCGGCACTGCAGACCGCTTAATTCTGTCACATTACGGCAAATATGAAAAAGAGTTAGAGGTACAAACAGGGTTTCCTATAAGCCACTCCCAACTTGAATTTGAGCAGCAAAATAAAGAAGTTATTTATGTAGCAGGTACACCATTTAAAACCTGGAAAAAACAATGTAACACAATTGAAAATACAGCCCTACCGGCACAAACAGCTATCTCAGCAAAAACCAAAACGGTGGAAGAAGTACCAAACAAGAGTAATGATGAGAGCGAAACAACACAGGTACAAACAGTCGCTTCACCCAAGACTCAAACAGCAAAAGCACCTCATAAGTTTATTATCAGTACCGCTAAAACAATGAGGGAACTTCATGAACTAACTCGACAAGCCTATACGCAGATCAATATTTTGAAATTAACAGGCCCGAGTAATGAATCTAAAGCATATTTAGAGGATTATGGCTTTGATACAAAAACATTGGGGGCACTCTCTTGCGAGCTGAGTGATCAAAAGAACCCTAAACTTGATTTAACGGACACGACTCAACGAAAGCGTGCCCATTACATTGACTACAACCTCTTAATTTCACCAGCATCAAGCGAGTTTGTTCACTTGCTGGATGATTTAAGGTGTATTACAGGCACCAAACTTTGCCTTGAAACCCAGCTGGAAGATTTACCAAAGTTAGTCAAAAATGGCACCATTAACTTAAAAGAGAAATCTCAACTCGAAAAATTCCACAAACAACTGTTACAGGATGTAGGTACACTGCAAAGGGAAATAAATACTTTTTTACTTCCTCTCATGCATGCTATTTCTGGCCTATTAAACGAGTACAATAATTATTATACACAGCAAAGCGACTTAGCGAACAAAGCTCTCAAGGGGCAGATTCCGCTCATGGACTCCATTCAAAAATATTGTAATGACTACCATAAAATGGAATATTATGCAGGTCTACTTCAATCCATAATAGTAAAGGCACATGCGCATGAACCACATAAATCAGGACAAAAACCAGGCTCAACGCCACCTGAGAATCATCAAGCACAGGTATCAAAACAACAGAACGCTACCAAAAAAGCTCAAAAGCAAATGCACAACACCAATGCAATGAGTCGTTATATTGATAATTTACTTCAACTCACAGAGGAACATGACCCTCATTTAAAAAAACAAAGTGCTAAAAAGTATGATGAATACGTGAAGGCCTGTAACTCCTTTATTCAATTGCACAGCTCTGTCAGTGATTATCAAGAAGCTCGCACTGCATTATCAAAGCATCCGAGAATAGCGGAATATATCCGCTATTCTATGCAAGTAGAACAGATTGCGCCGCCTGATTTAAAAGCACATGTAGCTGCAGACACCTATTCCCAATTTGTTAAGGGACACTTAGACTTTAAAGCCTTATATGGCAAAGTGAAGACTGTCGATAAATCCATCGTAGAAAGTCAAACAATACAGGATCTATTAAGCATTGAAACACCCAAGTTTAAAAAGACTGAGGACTATCAAGCTGTGGCTACGACCATTATTGCGCTTAATGCCAATGTGATGAAAGTGCTTAAATCTGAGTATTTAAGCTACTTACAAAGGAAATAGTGGACATTAATGCAGCCTAAGGCACGTATCAGAAACAACTACACCCATTACAACTACGGTAAAACGGCCCTTACAGAGGTTGTATCATAACAATTGCACTCAACAAGATAAAAACAAGACTTCAATCCTTTTTTTTGGTATACTCCCCGCACAAATATCCGGGAGGGCCCAATGGCAGAACAAGATTCAAATCAAGGGATGACGTACGCATCCGCAGGTGTCAACATCGAAGCTGGTAATGAGCTAGTTGACCGCATTAAACCAATGGCACGCTCCACAATGCGTCCAGAGGTTCTAGGTAACCTTGGTGGTTTTGGCGCACTATGTGCGATTCCAAAGGGTTACGAAGAGCCAATCCTTGTATCAGGTACAGATGGTGTTGGTACTAAGCTTAAGCTTGCTATCGAGCTTAACAAGCATGACACAATTGGTATTGACCTTGTTGCAATGTGTGTTAACGACCTACTTGTATCAGGTGCAGAGCCTCTTTTCTTCCTTGACTACTATGCATCTGGCAAGCTTGAAGTAGACCAAGCTGCTGATATCATTAGTGGTATTGCTGAAGGCTGTCGTCAGTCTGGTTGCGCCCTTGTTGGTGGTGAAACTGCTGAACTTCCAGGTCTTTACGCTGAAAAAGATTATGACCTTGCTGGCTTCTGTGTTGGTGTTGCTGAAAAAGCAAAAATCATCACTGGTGAAACAATCAAAGCTGGCGACCAACTTATCGGTATCGCGTCAAGCGGCATCCACTCAAATGGCTACTCTCTAGTTCGTAAAGTATTGTCTGCTAACAATATTTCTCTAACAGAACAGAAAATTGAGCACAAAGGCCAAGAAGTTTCTATTGGTGAAGCACTTTTAGAGCCAACAAAAATCTATGCTAAAGCTGTTAAAGAGCTTCAAACTAAAGTTGAAGTTAAAGGCATGGCACACATCACTGGTGGCGGTATCACTGAGAACCTGCCACGTGTTCTTCCAGAAAATGCATCTGCTGAAATCCGTTTAGACAGCTGGGAAAAGCCTGCACTATTCAACTTCATGCAAAAGCACGGCAACATTGCTGAGCCAGAAATGTTAAAAACATTCAACATGGGCATTGGCATGATCGTTGTTGTTTCTGCAGAGCAAAAAGATGCTGCTCTTGCTGCACTTAAAGAGCTTGGCGAAACTGCATATCACCTTGGTCAAATCATTGACCAACAAGAAACAGCAGTTGTATACAAATAAGCCAATTTCTGGCAATCACATAGAATTGCACTGATAAGTGTATATTCTAGTTAGGCTCAAGTTGTGAAAAGTTACACCTTTTCAACAATTTGGGTCTACTCTATCTAAACAGCATCTGTAAAACTCAAATCCACTCATCATGAATTTGAGCAGCCTTAGCTGTTTAGATACAAATTGCTTTGCATCAAAGAAGAGACCAAGAGCAGTATCAATGACACAGACACAGCAACAAGCACGCATCCAAATTTTGATTTCTGGCACTGGCAGTAATGCATTAAATATTGCCAAAGAAGTCCAGCAAGGTGTCCTTAAAGGTTTAGGGGAAATCACACAAGTGATCTCAAACAGGCCAACGGCAAAAGGCCTTGCAGCATCTCAAGAAATGGGTATTAACACTGCTTGTGTAGACCATAAAGACTATGAAACAAAAGCAGATTTTGAAGCGGCTTTAATCGCCAAGATTGAAGAGAAACCTTACGATATTATCGTGCTTGCGGGCTTTATGCGTATTCTTTCAGCTGAGTTTGTCAGTCATTTTGCTGGCAAGGTGATTAACATCCACCCTTCACTTCTCCCTGACTATAAAGGTCTTAACACGCATCAACGTGTTCTAGACGCAGGCGAAAAACACCATGGTGTGACTGTCCATCTTGTTATTCCTGATCTTGATGCTGGCCCAATTATTGGGCAGGCGATGTTAAATATAAATGAAGATGACAGCGCTGAAAGTCTGCATCGAAGAATTCAAGCCATGGAATATTGGCTCTATCCACAATGCCTTAGAATGATCCTGTCAGGAGAAATTCAGTTAGAGGCTGATAGGGTTGTATTTAAGGCACAACAACTTCAAAAGACAGCCACAGGAGTCCAACCATGGCAGGAAGAAATGATTCTCAACAGCAGCGCGCAAGCGCAGTAAAGAACCAGATCAAGGCACTTGCAATTGCCTCCTGTATCGCAGGCTTCTTTACTTCAGCACCACTTTTTGCTGAAACACCTGTACAGGCACCTCACGCAGAAGCAAAAGATATTGAGCAACTTGCTCAAGCAACAGAGAAAAAAGCAGACGAAAAGAATGTACTTGAAGTCGCACCATTTGTTGCTGAGTATGATGTTGAAACAAATGCACTCCCAATTTCTGGCAGTGGTGTCCGTAGCTTGAAAAGCCTCGGTGATGGCCGTTATAGACTAGAACAGGTTGCAAAATCATTCTTGCTTACTCGCCGCGAAATCTCTGAGTTCAAAATGGATCATTGCGATATTAAGCCAACAAGCTACCGTTATGAACAATCAGGCATTGGTCGCGATAAACGACATCTCATTGATTTTAACGCCGATGGCAAAACTGCTATTTTCGAAGAAAATAAGCATAAATCAGTAATAGAGCTGCCTGAAAATCAACACTATGATCGCTTAAGCGAAACAATGGTCCTGCAATGCAAGCTGCTTGAAAGACGCTTAAACGGCGAAGGTAATACACCTGATAGCCCGCCGCTTTCAATTGATATCATTGATAAAGAGTCTCTACGTACCCACGACTTCGTTGTTATTGGTGAAGAGACCATTAAAGTAAACGACACTGAAATGAAAACGCTTCGCGTAGAGCGTCAGCGTGACAACGAAGATCGTCAAACAATCATGTGGTTTGCACCAGGCCAAACATTTACACTTGTGAAGCTTGAGCAAATTAACAAAGGTAAGAGCGTTACACTTGAATTAAATTCAATTAAGCAAGTGTTTTAATAAAAGCTAGAAAGAATGCAAGAACTCAATGAAGTTGGCTTAACAGGCCTCGTTGTAGCAGCAATGCTCACTAACAATATCGTGTTAAGCCAATTTCTTGGTCTCTGCCCTTTTATCGGCGTATCGAACCATACCCGCAATGCCCGCGGCCTCGCAGTTGCAACTACATTGGTTTTAACCTTAGTTGCAGGTCTTACGCAGTTTATTTACTCATATCTTTTAGCGCCTTTCCACCTTGAGTTTCTTAAGACACTCGTCTTAATATTTGTTATTGCTGCAAGCGTACAAACACTTGAGCTCTTTATTAAGCAAATCAGCCCACTACTACATCAAAGCCTTGGTGTATTTCTGCCACTCATTACCAGTAATTGTGCCGTGCTTGGTGTAGCCCTACTTGTGGTCAACCAGCAGTTCACCAGTGTACTTGATGCATCCATTTTTGGCCTTGGAGCTGGTGCAGGTTTTGCACTTGTGCTCTTGCTTCTCAGCCAGCTGAGACATAAAATTGCCTTTGCAAAAGCCCCGCTGCCTTTTAGAGGTACACCGCTTGGGCTCATTACTGCAGCAATTATGTCAATGGCATTTATGGGCTTTAGTGGCCTTTAATCCGAAGGAATCTCATGTCTTTTATCGTCGAAGCAAGTCTACAGCTTTTAGGGCTTCTTATCGTATTTATTGGAGCGGCAGCAATTGCCAAGCTTATTCTAGGCTATAAAACTTGGTTGGACTCAAAATCAGATAGCCATAGCCTTGAAAATCAAATTCTTGATCTACTGCCGCAGACACAATGCGCACAGTGTGGCCACCCTGGCTGCGCCCCCTATGCAGACTCAATCGCCAAAGGTGAAGCTCACAATAAATGCCCTCCAGGCGGTCAAGCACTGATCGACACATTAAGCCAATTGCTTAACAGAGAATCAATGACACTCGATGAAACATTAGAAGAAGACGAAGAGGAACTCATTGCAGTTATTCGAGAAGAAGAATGCATAGGCTGCGCTAAATGTGGCCCAGTATGCCCAACCGACGCAATCGTCGGTGCAAACAACATGATGCACACAGTGATCTTACAAGATTGCACAGGTTGCGAGTTATGCCTACCACCATGCCCTGTAGACTGCATCGACTTAGTACCAAGGAGTCAATACCTATGATGATCCTTGACTCACGTCAGCTCTACCCAATGACTGGCGGCATACAGCTTAACACTCATAGAGGTACAGCATTGGAATCGGCACCACTAACCCTGCCAAGACCAAGTAAGCTTACTTTCGAACTTAAAACCAAATACGCTCGCTTTGTACCAGCGGTAAAAGAAGGTGAAGAAATTCAAGCAGGGCAGATTATTGCTCGCCACATTCAAAGGCTGAATAAGCTTGTGATTCGCAGTCATTTTGCAGGCCGAGTTATGAAGGTAGCACCAGATACCATTCAATTAGAAACACTGGAACAATCCCCCCAAACAGCCCAAGCGCTAAAACAAGCACAAAGCCTACAAGAACTGAGCAACATGATTGCCGATGCAGGCATTCTTGGCCTAGGTGGTGCTGAGTTTCCAACCTTCGCCAAGCTCGGCAAATACATTCAAACCCTGATTATTAATGGTATCGAATGCGAACCTATGCTGACAGCAGATGCTTGCTTAATGACTCATTATGCAGATCAACTCTTACCAGGCATTGAAGCACTCAAACAACATCTACCACTTTCAAAAATCATCATTGCAGTGGAGTCAGATAAACCGCTAGCCGTAGAACGATTAAAGCAAGCGTTGCATGACCAAGATGTTCAATTGGCAGTGATTCCAACCCAGTACCCAGCTGGTGGCTCAAGACAGCTGTTTGAACAATTATACGGTTACAGGCTTGGTGCTCAAGAGCGCTTGAAAGACAGGCATATTATGTCGATTAATATTCAAACCTTGCATGCTATTGGACAAGCACTCGCTGGTAAGCCTATGACGCAAAGGCTTGTTACTCTTGCCGGTACAGCACTACTGATGCCTGCAAACTATTGGATTCCTCTTGGCACACCAATCAAACACCTACTTAACACCTTGAACATAACTCAAGACGTTGAGATTATACGTGGCGGCCCGCTTATGGGAGTTCAATCCACGCCTACTGACACCATTCAAGCAGGCACATCTGCTGTCCTATTCAACTTACCTCAAGCACAACAGCAAGAAAAACCTTGCATTGAATGTGGTGACTGTCTTGCACCCTGCCCAGAGGCACTGCTCCCACAAACCTTTGTGCATTACACACAAGATAAACCTACAGGTTCGCCAGAAGCTGACGAAGCGCTAACAGCTTTAAATATTAATGCTTGCATTGAATGCGGCTTATGCGATCTGGTATGCCCAAGCCATATTCCAATGAGTAAACAATTTGCACAGGCAAAAAAAAGAATTGCAGAAGCTACAGAAAAACACCAAAGAGCAGAAGCAGCCAGACTGAAATACGAAGCAAGGCAAGCTCGCCTAGCGCAACCGAAAAAAGCCAATCCAATGCCTGTTAAAGCTGCCACAGCACGGCCAAGACCTGCAGTTGCAAGACGCACACAGTCTCCAGCAACCAAATTCAAATCAGCACTCGCCAAAGCACAACGTTTAGCCCGTGAAGCCCAAGCCGCTTTAGCCCAGGCAGAAAAGAAACAATTAGACGAAGAGACACTGCAAATGTATCGTGACAGAGTCGCGCAAATGCAGGCAAAAGCAGAAAAAGCACAAGCTGATTATGCAGCAGCACAAGCTAAAGAGTAGACCAATGGCCTATCAAATCATACAAGATAATCAGACACCTCATACAACCAAAGAGATAATGATGAAAGTGATACTTGCAACAATACCACTCCTTGCTGTGATGGCATGGCTTAACCCTCTCTGGCTGATCCAGCCGCTTGTGGCTGCAGCAGCTGCTTATATTACGGAAATGCTATTCGAGCACTTTCGCTCAACAACACCAAAGCAAGACCGCTTCGCTCTTAAAGCACCGACAGATCACTCAGCATTAGTGACAGGGGTTTTACTGGGCATTTGTTTACCGCCAGAAGCCCCCTTATGGATTCCAGTGATTGGTGGTATTTTCTCAATTGCTTTTGGCAAGCAAGTCTATGGCGGTTTGGGTGCAAACCCTTTTAACCCAGCCATGGTTGCCTACGTAATGTTGCTCTTAGGCTTCCCTACAAGCATGACAGACTGGTCAGGTTTAACAGGGGTTATTGATGGTGTTTCACAAGCAACATTGCTTGATCGCAGCCAAGAATTAAGCCGCTCTGAGTGGGCTCAATCTCCACTCTTTTCACAAACAATAGCCCTTGCCATTGCTGCTCTTATTGGTGGACTATGGCTTTGGCAGCAAAAAATTATTAAAGCAAGAATTCCAGTAGCCGTAATACTTGGCTTTGTTGTCATGCAATGGTATTTACTCGAAGGCTCACTTGTGGCAACACTTGGATTAAGCTTGCAAGACTGCCTTGTTGGCGCTGTTGTGTTTGGTGCAATCTTTATCGCGACGGACCCAGTGTCAGCACCACAACACCCTAAGAGTCAAATTCTATTCGGCATAGGTATTGGTGTATTAACAGCGATTATTCGAGATGGCCAACAATACCCAGATGGCTTTGCCTTTGCAGTCCTTCTTATGAATATTGCAGGCCCAAGTCTCGATAGGATCATGAACATGAAACCACGAGAGCCTAAAGCCTAAGGCTCTCTATGTAGGTTGATAACATCACGACAGGACTAAGCATCACTAAACATGGCTGTACCTGAAAAAAGCGCTGTCTTCAGTGCTTTGGTATAACCACTTTTTTGAGCCAAAGCCAAAGACGCCAAATTAATATCCATAGTCCGGCTACAGGAATGCGCTCTTGTCATGACATCTTTTGTCTGAACATCATCATAGGTATAAATTGCCAAGCGAGGTTTTTTACCACAAAGAGACGGTGCGCCTGTCACCTCCAAACAAAATGCTTTTAACTCTTGATCTGAAGCATGCTTCAACAGTTTAGTAATATCTGCTTTCAGCGTTTTGGCAAATGTATAATCATCGATATGGGTACGTGACACATGCACTTCTAAAGCTTCAATGGCTTTTTTCTTTAAATCAGCAGGGCCACAGATACGCTCTCGAGTACGATCAATAGCTTCAGCTTTTCCACCCGCTTTCAAAAATCCAGCTGCAAGCGCCAATGGCGCAAGAGATAAATCATAAATGTATTGCCGAGCATCTGTGAGCGATAGTTTTTTAAAATAGTCTTTCTTATCCTGAGTATTTAATGTCTCAGGCGCAAAAATATCAAGTAATTTAAATAAAGCTTTATTATCAAGCGCAGCAAGTTGCCCCATGAGACTTTCGTCTTTGTTAAAGTTTTTTATTTCATGCAAACCAATATTAAGTTGCACAAAAAACTCATGAGGTAAATCCTGACCAACCCCCATATTGAGTTTAGAAATACGGGCGAGTATCATGGCAAAGTCTTGATAAGCCTGCTCTTGACCATTATCAGCATTCAAAATAAACATAAGGCTTTGATCAGCAGTTGGTCGAAATAAAGGTTTTTTTAGAAGCTGCTCATAGGCTTTATAAAAAGCTTGTCGGCTCAATCCACCTTGATCAATCCCTGCACTTCCAGCATATTTAATAAACACGTCTTTATGAGGGTTATCTCGTAGTACTTTAAGGATATGCTCAGCCTCAGAACCATATCGGCACTCAATCGCTTTTGCTTTTGAGCTCGGCAGGTCATGACCAATATCAAAATGCACATCATGTTGCTCAAGCATATCGAGTTGATGCAGCACATCTGGTGACACACCAGTGCCTGCAAGGGATATTATCCTCAACAGACCAAAATGACCAGGCACACCACCAATGCCCAGCAACCACTCAGGCAATTGCCTCAATTGCGAGCAGCCTGTTAAATCCACATGACCACCAACTTCAGCAGTTTCAGGTAATGCTGGAATCAGAACACAGTCACTTAAATCAAGATTACCACCAACCTTAAACTGATTTGGCAAAACAGCAAGTAACTCACAAGATGAGGCAAGAAAATCCTCATCAACTTCAAGGGCTGCGGGTAAATCAGTCAGCTTAATACAGCCTTCAATATTAAGCTCACCTTTTACTCTCAGAGAAGCTAAACTAAAGCCTTCAAAGGCCCTCGCATTTTGCATATCAATATCACGCCCTACTTCTATATCAAGAGGCAGACGTTTAATAGATTGAGAGTCCTTCATGCTAAAGTTTCGACCAACTTTAATACCAGGAGGCAGCTGAGTAATGCCATTACAGCCAAGTAGATGCAAATCTCTTGGAATAGTTAACTGCTCTGGCAAGCTTGAGAATGCAGGGCACTGCAGAATCGATAAATCTTGCCCAATATAAACACCTTTCGGCAGTGAGGTTAAGCTTATGAGATAACTTAAATCAAGGCTTGCCCCTACCCTCAACCCACTGGGTATTACGTCCAAACTATCACACTTTGTTACTGTAAGGCTTGTACCAACCTTCATTGTGCTTGGTAATTCTTTTAGCTTTTGGCAGTTCGTAATATAGGCAGAACCATAGGTTTGTAGATGTTCACCTACACTACGTAGATTGGGGCAACGGATTACTTTTAAGCAACCATCTACAATAATATTGTCTGGCAATGAACGGAGCTGTGACAACCCCATCACATCAAGATCGCCCTTGATGATAATTTTATCGCCCTGCTTTTCATAACCACAGTCTTTAACCGCTTGAGCAAATACTTTCCGATCTTTAACTTCTCCACCTTTGCCTGCTTTAATCCAGTCACTCAATAAGTCCATATCTTGATTCATTCGACTCGACTCAGTGGCATATTTCATATCTGTGGCTTGTGCAGAGGTGCGGGGCATAAGTTTATATTCTTGCCCACCATAGAGCAGTTTATCTGGTTCATTGGGCATTGGCTGAGGAGGGTCAAAGCGCTCACGCACGACTCGGGGCATAATAATATCCTTTTATTATTCGACTTTTCTTATATTCCTTATTGGATGAGCACACTTTGCCATAGTTACATAAGAGTTACAAACCCAAAGAATAAAATACTGATGAAGCAATAACCAAATGATGAACAGTAAAAGAAGAAAATTCTTAAAAATAGAAAAGAAGGTATAGAAAAAAGGATTAACGAAGCTTAGAGGAATAAGGTAAGCAAAAGGCTTACCTTAAGTGAAAAAGAAAGTGTAAAAGAAATTACTTCACTTCAATTGTAATTTTCTTTGAGATCACTGGCTGCTGATGTGGCACATGAACATAATTACCAACGAGCAATTGCAACGTATGTGTACCCGGCTCTAAATCAAGTGTTGTTTCAGTTTGACCACCACCGAAATGCTTCACATGTTCACTCGCAGGTAATGGCTGAGACATATCAGGCATGTCTTTAACATCAATTAACAAATGGTGATGACCTGTGTTGTCACGATCCACACCTGCAGGTGCAACACCCATATTTTCAAGACCAAACACAACTTTAACAGGGCCTTCAATAACAGCGCCATCTTGTGGTTCGATAAAGTACACCTGTGCATCAGCTGGTGCTTTTGACACAAGGCCTTCAGCCGTTGCAACGATCGGTGCAACACATAATAGACCAGCTACAAGAGATAGTATTTTTCTCATCATATATTCCTAAGTTTAATAATATTAATTCTCTAGAATGAGAATATTTATCCATGTAATAACAATATGGGCAATGCGCCCTTCTTGTTTTCGATTTCAAATGAAACCAAATCCGTGTCACATACCCTAGAGATACAACATCTAATTCGCAATACCCTAAAATGCTAAAATCAAAAAATATAACTTTCTTCATCTAAAGCCTATAAAGTTACAGCCCTTATAGCTAACAACAAAGATAAAACATTCATGACTTTTAGCAGCTTTCTTTACAATCATCCCTCAAATAAATAGTTTCAATGGCAAACCTTAAGATTCACTTCAGACTCATGGCAGATACTAAAGTTAGACCTGTGTTGTTATACAGGCCATTGGCTCAGAGGTATAAACATGCTGACACTCAAATATGAAGAAGAGAACTTAACAACTGCTTACCTTCACTTAAAATCACAGTTTATCAAAAAGATCAGCACGTTAAATCCGTTTTCAATTAATTTAAACACAATAGACAATAGCGCCCGTGAAGATGTGGTGAAGTTCATTCAAAATGTCTATAAAAAGAGCTTTAATGCAGACATTAACGTTGATTACCCTGTTCTCATGAGTGTCCATGACGAAAACAACACTATTCTCGCGGCAGTTGGTATACGTTATGCAGCACATACTCCCTTATTTTTAGAGAGATACACCCAAGCGCCAATCGAATCATTTCTTGGCACAGATAGAAATCAGATTGTTGAAATAGGCAACTTGGCTTCTGCAGGCCACGGCGCTTCAGTTTTTATATTTAATGCGCTCTGCGCCTATTTAAATGATCAACATATTCAGTTTGCAGCAATTACTGGTACTTCTTTTTTACATCGCTATTTTGATCGCCTCGGTTTACAGCCACGTGAAATATGCCCTGCTTCTGGAATGTTGAATCCACTCGAATTAAAGCACTGGGGTGATTATTATGAAACGAACCCTCGAGTTCTTGTTGGCTCCATCAAACATAGCGCAGAAAAATTACAGGTTTTATTTGGGGCACAATTTGAGAGAACAAATGCAATAAAAGCACTTGTTCATCAACCTATTTAATGTAAAAAGGAAGGCTTGCTATGTTTAAACAAATATTCAACCACCCAGCTGATCGAATTGCCCTACAGGATGAGCATGAAACAATAACCTATGGTCAACTCGCAGAAGCAATCGAAATAAGACAAACACTGCTTCGAGATGTAAAGTGTTTAGCTATTGCGCTTGATAACAGTGTTGACTGGATTATTTGGGATTTGGCATGTTTGCTGAGTAATATAACCACAATTCCTATTCCACCTTTTTTTACTTTCGAACAAACCCTTCATGCACTTAATAACGGTAAAGCCACTCATGTCGCCAATAATGAAGGTATTTTTAAACACAAAAACAATGACAAAGTAGCCTGCATGACCCACGAGATACCACCTGCAACCGCTAAAGTCACCTTCACTTCAGGCACCACAGGCAACCCTAAAGGGGTCTGTTTAAATCGCCGACAAATGGAAAGTTTAACCTCAAGCCTTATAAATGCAATTGCATCAGATCATGGCCATCACGCTTGTATTTTGCCACTGGCAATTTTATTGGAAAATATTGCAGGTGTTTATACAAGCCTAATAGCAGGCTACACAGTGCATTTAACAAGCATGAAAACTTTTGGCGATAAATATGAATGGCTTCACAGTTATTTAAGTTCAGTTAAAGCAACGTCTATTATTTGTGTACCTGAAGTGCTGCAAATTTTAATGGGCCAAGTTATGGCAAAGGGCCCTATTTCATCTCTTGAGTTTGTAGCACTTGGTGGCAGCAAAATTTATCCAGATCTCATAAGCAAAGCCCATGAACTACAACTCCCAGTGTATGAAGGCTATGGCCTTTCAGAATGCTCATCTGTAGTGGCGCTTAACATACCAGAACATAACCGTGTCGGTAGCGTTGGTAAGGTCCTGCCTCATAACCATATTGTGAATGAAAGAGAATTAAAGTCAGGCAAAGATATTGAAATTAAAATTAAGAACAATGGCTTTCTTGGCTATATCGGTCAACCAGCGCCAATAATTATTGAAACTGGTGATTTAGGTCATATGGATGAAGATGGTTATTTATATGTGACTGGTCGTAAAAAGAACGTGCTGATTACATCATTTGGTCGAAATGTAGCACCAGAATGGGTTGAATCCCACCTTAATGTACATCCAGAAATTCTACAAGCATTTGTCTATGGTGATGGTGAGCCGCACTTAAAAGCGCTTGTCGTATGTACTGTACAAGACCGTGACCTTATAGAGCAGCGAATAGCACAAGCAAATTCGAGGCTGCCAGATTATGCCCAAGTGAAAGAATTTGAAATAACCAAACCATTCACACTTGAATCAGGCTATCTCACAGGCACAGGCCGAATCAAGAGACAAAGAGTGCTTGAAGACCTAAAAGCTGGCGTACTTCATGAAAACCCAACCGCACAAACCAAAGAGAAAGAAATAATGACAACACCATTTTATGACCGTTTAGTGGCTGCAACGCAACCAATGAAAGATGTTTTATTTAAAGTACCGCAAGTAAAAGATGCTCTCGCAGGCAAAATTTCGATCGAAACCTACAGAGCTTACTTAGCGCAAGCTTATCACCATGTGAGCCACACTGTGCCATTCTTGATGACAATGGGATCACTACTACCATCTGATAAACGTTGGATGCATAAACCAATTATTGAGTATTTAGAAGAAGAAGTTGGGCATGAAGAATGGATTTTAAATGACATTGCAGCTGCTGGCGGTGATGCTGAAGCAGTACGTCAATCAAAACCAGCATTGGAAACACAATCACTTGTGGCATACAACTATAACTACATGCAAAAACACAACCCTGTAGGCTTTTTTGGCATGGTCTACATGCTTGAAAGCACTTCTACAGCGATTGCAACAAAAGGCGCTATAGCAATTAAAGACAGCTTAAATTTACCGCAAAAAGCCTTCTCTTATCTTGCATCACATGGCCAACTTGATATTGAACATATGTCTTTTTTTGAAAAAACAGTTAATGCAATTAAAGATGAAAATGATCAAGACGCTATTATTGAAGTTGCACAAAATACATTTTTACTCTTTGCCAAACTACTTGCTGCAATTCCACATCAACAAGATCAGTAATAGGAAAACTTATGCATATTGCAGGCAAAAAAATAACATTGACAGGTGCAACTGGCGGTATTGGAAAAGCACTTTTATCTTTACTTGGCTCAGCAGCTGACATTCAACTTATCAAGCGTGATACTCATGGAGATCTTGTCGATAACCTTGAAACTATTTGCCTGCAAATACAAGCATTTGACCCAGATATTATTATTCATTTAGCAGGGTTTAATGAGTTTGCATTGAGTGAAGACCAACACTACAACCGATTAATTGATGTCAATTTACGAATACCAATGGAAATAACCCAACGGCTACTGCCCCAACTCAAAAGAAAAAAACAAGCTCAAGTTGTCTTTATAGGCTCAATGATGGGGCTTATTTCTATGCCTTATTATACTGGCTATGTAGCAGCTAAAGCTGGCCTCAAAGGCTATGCAGACAGCTTGAGACGAGAATTAGGTGCAACGCAAATCACCATTACTCATGTTGTACCACGAGCAGTGGACACGGCAATGAATACTGCGCAAAGCCGAGAGGTTCACTCACTAACTGGTGTTAAACACGATACCCCTGAATCAGTTGCACAGATTATTTTGAACGCCATTAAGCATGAGAAACGGGAAGTGCGTATTGGCTTTCCTGAACGCCTGTTTGCCATAATCCAGAGTCTCTTTCCACGGCTTATTGACTCTGGCCTCAGTAAAAACAACAGGGTCAGTGAACAAGTATTAGAAAAAAGAGTTAACCAGTCTTAAGATTCACTTCAGATTAAAGGGCCATTATAGATTAAGAGGTGAATACCATAGACTTTAAGAGGTTTTTATGCTGAAGAAATTAGCTCAAATAGCACTCATCACAATCTCACTTTCTGCTGTATCATTAAATGCATCAGCAGAGACAATGATGGATTCAGTCCACTCCCTTCAAACACAATGGGCTGAAATCAAGTATCAAACCTTTGATGAAGATGATCAAGTTAAAAAGCTAACAGCGCTTGCTGATGAAGCAAAAACATTATCCGAGAGTCATCCAAATGATGCCGAGCCAAAAATATGGTACGGCATTATTCTATCAACTCGTGCTGGCGTTAAAGGTGGTCTTGGTGCCCTTAAAGATGTTAAACATGCAAAAAAATTATTTGAAGATGCATTAAAATTAAACCCAAATGCCCTTGATGGTTCCGCCTATACTTCTTTAGGTGCTCTCTATTATCAAGTACCAGGCTGGCCAATTGGCTTTGGTGATGATGATAAAGCCGAAGAACTTTTAAAGAAAAGCGTAACAATGAACCCAGATAGCATCGATAGCCTTTACTTTTACGGCGAATACCTTGTTGACCAGAAACGTTATGCTGAAGCAGAACAGGTATTACAACATGCGTTAAAAGCAGCACCTCGTCCGAATAGGAAAGTGGCAGATGCTGGTCGCCGTCAAGAAATACAATCATCATTAAGTACAATCAAAGATAAACTGAACTAAAGAAGAAGCACATGCGAATACTCTTGGTAGAGGATGACCAAAACCTTGGCTTAGCCACACAAGAAGGCCTCAAAGAGGCCCATGCCGTTGACTGGGTTACATCAGCTGAAGAAGCTCAGGCTGCGCTTCGGTCCGCTGAATATAACCTCATGGTCCTTGATATCAATTTACCAGGCCAGTCTGGGCTTGAATTCCTTAAAATCCAACGTCAACGTAAAAACATGATGCCTGTATTACTCTTAACTGCACGTGATGCTGTTCAGCAAAAAGTTGAAGGCTTTAATGCTGGCGCTGATGATTATCTTGTCAAACCATTCGATCTAGATGAGTTGCTGGCACGCTGTGCAGCGCTTATTCGCCGCGGGCAGGGCCAAGCCACACCACAAATACAATTTCAAGATATCACCTATGAAGTGACAACAGGCTATCTTATTAAAAATGGGGAAAAAATAAATCTTTCTGGGCGAGAAAAGGCTATATTTGATGTATTAATTCAAAATATAGATCGAATATACAGTCGCAATGCACTCATGTCATCGATTTATGATTGGCAGTCAGAAGATATTGAAAGCAATACAATCGAAGTTCATATTGCATCGATCCGAAAAAAAATGGGTAAAGATTTTATTAAAACGATTAGAGGCATAGGATACATGATCCCGTCATGACCGACGACCAACCACCCTTCTCACTTCGAAAATACCTCATACGCTGGATGACAGTTCCAATCGTCATTCTAACGGCCCTCTCTCTTGCCATCGGTTTCTTGTTTACATGGCATGAAATCGAAGAAGTCTACGATGCACAATTGGTGCATAATGCCAAGGTACTTTTCCAACTCACTGAACATGAAATTCATGACGACAAAGCATTCTCACTTGGTATTGAGAATGCAAAAATAGAACACAAGTACGAGCGTAATCTTGGTTTTCGTATCTGGTATCACGATAAACTAATCACTCAATCTAACAACACCATTTCATTTGGTGACTTAAAAACATCCCCTGGTTTTTCAACGGTGTCTATCGATAATCAAAAGTGGCGTGTTTTTGTTTTATTAGCACCAGAGCAAGATATTATTATAGAAACATCAGAAAGATATGATATTCGCTATGAATTAATTATTCAGCTTATGTCATCACAAATTTTACCTGCTGTCTTTTTTATTCCATTACTGTTTTTTATTATTTGGATTGGCATCAGCCGCGCAATCAAACCACTACTTGAGCTTTCAAATGATGTTAAGCAACGAAGCAGCGATGATTTTACCCCCATACAAAATCAGTCAATTGCCCTGGAAGTTGAGCCTCTTATCACTGCATTAAATCAATTATTTAACCGTATGGGCGATAGCTACCAAAGAGAACGACAATTTACTGACCATGCAGCACATGAACTGAGAACACCACTTGCAGCAATGAAAACCCAAGCACAAGTGCTTCTACGTAAAACGAAAGAGCTGCCAGAACATCAAGACGGCCTCAATAATCTCTTAGCCTCTGTTGAGCGAGCAACAAATCTTATTGAACAGCTTTTAGCATTAGCTCGCATTCAAAACGAAAGGTTTCCTCAAACGCCTTTTAATTTAAGTGAGCTCTGCAGCCAAGTGTTTGCAGATTTATTGCCAAAAGCAACATTAAAAAACATTGAGTTCAGTGCAGATATTCAAGAATACTACGAAATATGCGGCCATCCAGAAAGCATTGCTATTTTAATACGCAATATTATTGACAACGCAATCAAATACACACCAGCAGGTGGCGAAGTCAAAATACAGCTTCAACATGACCGACTAGAAGTCATAGACACAGGGGTTGGTATTCGCGATGAAGATAAACATCGGGTATTTGATCGGTTTGTTCGTGTCGATAAAACACGCCAGACAGGGAGTGGTTTAGGGCTTGCTATTGTTCACTGGATCGCACAAGCCCATCATTTTGAAATTACGCTGCATGATCATGAACCTCAAGGTCTTGAGGTTCATATCCACTTTAGTCGAAGTTAACTTAAGTTTTTAAGAACCATTAAAAGTCCCACCTCCAGCGTTTAAGAAATCGTATTTAAAAATATCAAATCGACTCTGGTCTACAAGCTGCTTAAACCTGGTGTAATTAACATCGAGTTCTCTTGAGCAAGAGTGTGAGTTAAAGAGAAAACGATTATCGTTAAAGGCGGAGAACTGTAAATAAATTGGCAGTTTTTCAGTGGTAAAGCTAGCACCAGTTAAATCCAAATTTAAACGTTTCATTTGGTCTTTCGATGCATCGTTGACCGCCTGTGTCACCCACTCTACAAGCTTATTTGCCAGTCGGGTATTTTTATCGGAATAGCGTGTTGGTACATACTTTAAGTTTTCTATCATTAAAGCGTTAGGGTCACTCGGCCCTGCAAATGTATCTTTAAACTCATCAAAGTCATCAGGCACAAAAACGCCAGACATTTGCATTTCATTTGCAATGATTAAATAAGCTGCAGCTTCAGCCGTGTAATCCTCCAAGTCATCAAAGGGTAAGCTCTTAAGGTAATCAAGCTGCGTCTTATCTTTAAACTGGGTTTTCATTACTTCTTTAACAAGCTTTACAAGCCTTTTTTCATCAGGTGATTCAGCCAATTCAAGTACGTAATCATGAGCTGTTTTTGAGCTGTTAATTGCAATTTTATTTAGAAATTGCAACGCATCAAATATATTACGATCCACTTCAGGGCGAAAACCATGCCCTGTTGCATTTTGCAGAACAACCATTTGCCCTAAAATCAAGCCAAGTTCATGGGCTTTATCTAAAAATTCTCGTTTTTTAACTAATGAAGTTGTATCAACATTCAACATATACTGACCATTTGAATGCTTGACGACTAAACTATCATCAGCAAATAATTGTTGTAAGGCAAAATCAACTGCTTGTTTGCGAACAGCACCGCCATCAATGGCTTTATTCCCTTTATATGTCACGTTTAAAGACCCTAGGGGATTTTGCTTTAAGGCAACCAAAAGATCCTGTAATTCATTGCCAGGTGTTGTTTCCACTTGCAGAGTACTATCAGCCATATCCATATCAATATCAATATCTATATTAATATCACCATCAGCATCTAAGTCACCATAAATATGGGCAAGCTCTGGCTGTAATTCTGATGCAATATTTAAATTACGGTTGTTGCTATTAAAAGTATCTGCGAAAGACGCTAAATCTTGGTCATCCATACCATATTGTTCATATGCATAGTTGTTCGACGAGTTAAGCAGTGTACTTGGTTGAATTTGAGATGGTAACTCACCAATAGGTGCAGTATGCGTGCTTGCGACATTTATGAGGCTTGGTAAATTAAGTACCCAGTTTGGAAATGTGATTAAGCATGGATTATTTGATATATCAAGCTCACCACCCAAGTGAATCGCCTGAGGTAAAACTGCATACTGAGAACAAGAGGTAATTGACAGATCACCACCAACACTATAATTTTCGCCAATACGAATAAGCTTCGCACACTCATGAAAACTTAAATCATGATCAACAACCATCGATAGAGGCGTCTCTTTTAGCTCTGGACAATATGAAAAAGAGAGCGAGCCTTGGCATGTAGCCGTTGCTGCAATAGACCGTAACTCAGGGCACCTTTCAATAAAAGCATTGCCATTAAAGGCAATAATGCCGCCATGGGACAATGCCTTCATGTTATTACATTCACTAATGTATGTGTTACCACTCACGTTTAATTGACCAGATGAGAGTTCGTCAAGAGCGTGACAGCCTTTTACCGTTAAAGACCCTTGAATATAGAGCATTTGAGGAAACGAAAGTAGAGAACGACAACCTGTAATATCAAGATTACCAGAAATATGAAGCTTTGGTGGCAACTCTGTAAGATGAATTAAATTGCTAAGGTCAACATTGCCGTTCACAAAAACAACTTGATCGCCGGCAGCTAAAAGCGCACCCTGAGCATGAAGTCTGTCAACCGCCTCCATACGATCAGCACGCTCTGGCCCATTAACAGCATTAATCCAACTGCCTAACAACTCAGGTACTGGTGCACGATTATATAAAAACCGCGTGAGTGCCGGCGCATTCATTTCATGCCTATCCAAGAGCTGCCGAGGTAATGCATGCCCTTGTTGACATATAAACTCCGAAATATAATTTAAAGGAGACCCTCGAAGTTGATCACGTGCAGCTGCAGTGCTTGAAAAACATTGATTACAATATATTCGTGGCATAATAAACTCGCATTCATACTCTGGCTTTATCTAGCCAATATTAAAACTTTTAGTGAAAGAGTTTAATAATCCATTTTTAAAACCTTCATAATTATTATTATCGACAACTTGTTTGAACAATCCTGAGTTCACATCAAGCTGATACCCACAACTGTGAGCTTCAAACATTAAATTGGGGTAAGAAACACTGCCTAAATGAATTGTCACAGGGGAAGTACTAATACCAACAGCAGATGCACCTGACATTTCTCGACATAGGCGTTCCAACTGAGTAGCACTTGCATCTTGTATTGCTTGACGACACCATTTTTCTAACGTCTTTACATCACCACTGCCCGTAAAACGTAATTCACGTAATAAACTGGCTTTTAGCTCATCAAAACCAGCAATAGCAGTTTTAAATGCCGCTGCTGATTCATAGCCTGTAGTGAGACCACTTCTACCCATTTGTCCTGCAGCCAACATGTAAAGTCCAGTTGTCAGCGCATAGTCACGAACTTCATTTTCAGTCGCAGCATTTAAATATGCTTGAGCAGATTCACTGCCATAAAGGTGATCAGCATGCTGTATAAGTAACGCTACATAAGAGCTCTTAGGCAGTCCGTCGCTGACTAGGGCGCTGGCCTCATCAAAAAATGATTTAAGCTCCTGGTCATCTATTAAATTTACACACTGATAGTGATGAAAAAGGTTTTTGTAAAAATCATCATGGAAACAAGTACCAATACCCATGCCAAGTTGTGCGATACGACCGAGCAACAAACCCACACTACTTGCACTTGGAATATGTGTGATTTTGTCTTTATCAGTTTGAAAAATAAACTGGCCTTTATGAATTTCAAATAAGTCAGGGGTACTATCAATGAGCTGGTGGATCGCTCTGTCAAAGGCTTGTCGACTAACGCCGCCTTGGTCTATACCATAGTCGTTACGATACTGAACAATAAACGGTGCTGCAGGTTCTTGTCGAAGAAACTGCAATAGATCCTGAGCTTCCTGCCCCTCTTGTGTTGTTATAGAGGCCAACCCCTCATCGACAAGAAAATCATTTCTTGTTCTAAATGTCAGCATTGGGTTTGTGTTAGCTTCAAGCTGTTGTAGAGTTGCAGCTGGTAAGCCAGTATGAGATACATCAACCATAACACCATGGCTTGCATTATCAGCAATATGCACCACCCAATCTGGCAGTTCTACGATTAAGTCACAGCCAGATAAATTTAAATCATTCGACATGGTTAGGCGATTTGGTAAACGGCCAAGCGTAATACAGTCTTCAAGGTCGAGGGAGCCACCAATCTCAATACCCTCAGCTAAATCACGCAACCTAGAGCAATCAGATACAATAAAATCACCAGGTATAGAATAAGGACGGTCAACACTTCTTAACTGATTGCAGCCATCGACGGATAAATTAGATAAAAGCGTTATATCTGCATTAAGGCGTTTAATCGCCGTGCGTGATAAATTTAAAGCACCTTTAATATTCATAATATCAGGCGTTTTATTGAGCATAGGATTATCACATAAAGAGCAATCGCCATTAACTGTTAATGCTTGAGGTGTTTCAGAAAATACTGGACATCTTGTAATATTTAAATGAGATTTAAAGGTATCAAATTCTTTAATACTTTTAAAAGAGTCACAGATGTAAATATCAACTGAACCTTCTACATCTATTTTTGGCAACTGCTCAAAGGACTTACAACGGCTTATAAAAAGGCTGCCACTAATATGTGTGTCTTTTGAAAAATCTGTTAAAACATCATTATTTGAACAATAAAAGCCTCCTCCGACCATCAGTGTTTGACTTAAAGCCAAAAGAGACTTACATCTTGAAATATTTAAATCATCAGAGACTTCTAAGTGAGTCGGTAGTATTTTCAAGTCATCGCAGTCTTGAATACTAAGGTCACCATTAACTCGTAACCCCGCTGGCAAACGCGTTAAACTTAACCCTTCCAAATCAAGATGGCCTGTAACTTCCAAAAACTTGCCTGAAATCTTTACATCATCCATCTCTTGTAAAAGGGTTGCAAAATCTTGCCGACCTTGTTTGTCGGATTCAGTTTGAGCGGCATCAATAAAACGCGTTAGATATGACTGCACATCCTCTGAAAGCCTGTTCAACTTATTCAGCCGATGAGAAGCTTGAGGTGCATTCATGGCCTCAAGTTGCACGCTTCTCATCGATAAATGATCAGACCGGGTAGAACAAATCCAATGAAGAGCACCACCATTAGGTTCTTCAACAAAATCGTTCTCTTGAATGAGGCGTTGACAACCGCGACAAATATTAAATGGCATAATAACTTGATTCCATACTACAAATACAAAGCTACCCTAATTCATATTTTTTGGAAGCACAGTTTAAAAAAGCATTTTCAAAACCATCGTATTGATGTGCATCAACTGATTTCTTAAACTCAATTTCACTGACATCAATTGTGCGCGAACAGGTATGACCAATAAACATAACATGCGGTACTGGCATAGTCTTGCATAAATGCAATGCCATACTTCCTACACTTGTCGTGACATAGCGACTACCATTCATTTCCTGCATAATATTTTTTAATTGCGGTGGCGTTGCGTTTGTTAAAGCACGTTGCATCCATTCATTTAATGTACTCACAAGAGATGGATCAACGCCCTCTTCAGCAGTAACACCCAATCTATTTTTAAGCAGTGCTTTCAAATCTCGTGGGCCGCAAACTCGATCCTGAAACTGCCCTTCTTCATGAATTGGCCGCATACCAGCTTGCTTCATACCAAGGGCCACACCTAGGCTAATTGCAGCATCAACAGCATAATCGAACATTTCATCTTCTGGTGCGTTTTTAAGGTATTGAAATGCTGTCTCCTCTGAATAAAGGTGCGGCTGAACTTCTTTTAATACCCCTGGCCATTTGGCTCTTTGTTTCGTATCAACAAGTGCCTCCAAAGCCGTAACTATACGAGGGCCTTGACCTGCGGACCGTTGAGAAACAACATATTGATACGACTGAAACAAATTAGCAATAAAGCCTTCTTCGTGCTGGTAACCAATACCAGCATGCAAGCGTGCTAACCGACCTATAATGATACCCAAATCTTGAGCATCTCTAATCAAAGACGTGCCTTGCACTTGCCCTGGCTTCAGCACTTTTGTGCTGTAGATGCCTGTGGATTTATGCGGCACAAACAAACTATGTTTTGAATTAATGAGTTGATGGTACGCCTGATCAAAGGCTTGACGACTAAGACCCTCGTAGTCAATTCCACGGCCTTCTTCATACTTTATAACAACTGGTGCGTATGGCACTGTACGTAGTGCTTTGAGTAGGTCTTCAGCTTCATGCCCTACACGGGTTTGAATTTTATTTTGAAACAATTCCTGGGATGCATCCAAATCGACAATAAAGTTGAGGCCAGGTGCATGATGATCAACAAGTTGTTCAATCAAGGACTCAGGTAAACCACTTGCAGTCAGCACCACATTACGTTCAAGGCTTACACCTCGACTATTGTCTGAAGATCTCATTGGGCCAAGTTGTAAAACCCACGCAGGGAGCTCTGTAATGCTTGTACAGCCTGTAATATCGAGATATCCGCCTAAGGTCATCTGCTGTGGCAAAAAAGCTAAGGCTGTGCACTGCTCTAAGTAGAGATGACCATTGACAATAAGCCCATCAGGCAATTCTATTAAACTATGGCACCCGTCTAAATCTAAATTACCTTTACAGACAAAGCCCAGCCCTAATTGCTGTAGATTAGTACAATAAGTGAGATCAATATCACCTCGTACATTCGGCAGTGCCGGTACATGGCCCAGAGCACGACAACCACTTAAATATAAATCACGACCCACACTTAGATCCGATGCAATATCATCTAAAGAAATAGAATTGGTTGCATCAAGATCACCTTTTACAATGGTATTTTGAGGTATTTTTTTGAGCGACTTACAACCGTTTAAAATAAGGTCGCCATCGACAATCAAATTTTTTGGTAGAGACTTTAAGTCTTCACAATTACGAAGAATAAGATTGCCTTTTACATGCAAGTTATCAGGGAGTGACGTTAGCCGCGCAATATCTTGCAGATCAAGATCTGCATTTATTTTAATATGGTTATTAACAAGTTTTGCCCCTGAGAGGTTCATGATATTAATAACGCGAGCCCTGACCTGGCGCTCAGTTTTACTTTTAACGGCCTTAACCCAAATATCCAACTGAGCTTCAAGAGGTATTTGATCGCTCATCTGCCCAACAGTAATTTTGGAAGAACTTGATTGAGACATGCCTCTGCTTCGCATAGACAGCTGTGGCTGCATCTCACTTACACCCTGAGCAGCACAAACTCGATGCATGTGTCCACCATCACGCAAAGCAATAACCTGCGAATGGTCGTCAATATTCATGGAGTGATGACATCCTATACATCGCCCAATAGTCATAGTGTTCTCACTTGATGTTTTGGTTATTATTTAAAACGCTGTTACACAACTCAGTTATTGCCGAGATTGTACACAGTTCCATGAGAGTCACAATAAAATGTAAAGAAAGGAAAGGCTCTAAAGGCATCCAAATCGGAAAATCAGTTATTTTTAAGCACATTTACTTGATTAGGCTATAAACAGGCCTATCAAATACGACAACATATTATCATTATGATAAAACCCTTTGAGCCTCAGCTTTAAAACGATGATACCAATCAAGAGCCTGCGCTGCGCTTAATGGCTTAGAAAAATAGTGACCTTGAATAATGTCGCACTGCAGACCTCTTAAGAGTTGAAGTTGGTCAAGGTTTTCAACACCCTCAGCAACGACACTCAGCTCTAAACAATGTCCCAATGTTATAATCGCGTGGGTAATATTACAGCTATCTTCATTGATATCAACATCGTGAATAAAACTTCGATCTATTTTAATTTTTTGCACTGGCAAGCGTTTCAAATGACTTAAAGATGAGTAGCCCGTCCCAAAATCATCAAGGGATATATGAACACCCATTTCTTTTAATTGCTGCATTTTTGAAAGACCATCTTTAAAGTGAAAAACAGCACTTTCTGTTAACTCAAATTCAAGCAATGCTGGCGACACACCCGTTTGTTGTATGATTGACCGCACCATGGGTATAAAAGAAGATTGACGAAACTGGAGAGCTGAAATATTCACGGCAATAGGTACATTTAACTCAGTTTGAGCCCATAACTGAATTTGTAAACAGACTTGGCGTAAAATCCATTCCCCTATCACATGAATAATACCAATTTCTTCAGCAATTGAAATAAACTGCTCCGCATTATTTTCAGGATGAGCTGGCCAACGAATTAAAGATTCAAAACCAATTAAAGAGTGAGTTACTGGGTTAACTTGAGGTTGGTAATACATTTCAAATTGATCAAGTTCAAGTGCTTCACGTAATTCTTGACCTAACTTTTTCTTGAGGAGGACTTTATCATTCATATGATCTGCAAAGAAACAAAAAGTATTACGCCCTTGAGACTTTGCACTATACATAGCAAGATCAGCATTTTTTAAAAGTTGTTCTGTATTAATACCATCAACTGGGAAAACAGTAACACCTATACTCACACTAGTCTGAATAAGCTGACCATCAATAATAATTGGTTGTGCAATATTATCAATAATACGCTGCGCTACCTTTGATGCATCGCTAAATGAGTCAAGCTTATCGAGTAACATTCCAAACTCATCGCCACCTAACCGAGCCACGGTATCACACTCTTTAATGTGGTTTTCGAGGCGCTTGGTAATCTCTTGCAATAAAATATCACCGACAGAGTGCCCTAGAGAGTCATTCACTTCTTTAAAGTTATCTAAATCAAGAAAAAGCACAGCACCGACATTATTATATTGTCCGGCCATTAAAACAGCTTGTGCTATACGATCATAAAATAGATTTCGATTTGGTAGATTAGTCAATTCATCATGAGTTGCTAAATGCTGGATTTGCTCTAAGTTTCGATTAAACTCACTCATATCACGAAGGGAAATAACACCACCTCGTCGAAAGTTGCCATCAATAGAGGTTAAGGGACAACCAGAAACAAGAAGATCTCTGCCACCTTGATTGAGATTATTTCTAACATGCATTTTAACGTTAGAGAAGGTATCACCACTTAAGGCCCTGAGTGCGGGAAATTCATCCACTGGAAAATAAGTCTTTTTATCCATATTATAAAGCCCGTAGTGTTCAGGCCATTCGTTAATTTGCAAATCTGACGAGTCAATACCAAGCAGTGATTGAGCCATATGATTGTAGTGGATCACTTTTTTCTTCTCATCGATCACAACCACACCTTCAGAAATAGAGTTTAAAATAGATTCTAAAAGGGACTTTTGCTCTTGCATTGCTTCTTCAGCACTTAGAACTGCATCATAGTATTTCGCATTCTCAAAAGAAATTGCAGACTGTTTTGCGACAAGCTGTAGAAAAGCCAAGCGTTCAGAGTTAAACACATGGCTTGATTGGTTATTTTCAAGATAAATTACACCTAACAGACGAGACTGATATACAAATGGTGCGCAGAGCACGGAACGAACTTTGTGATGCTTAACATAAGTATCACCAAAATATTGCACATCACTCACAGCATCATCAACAATCACTGGCTTTCTAAGTCGTTTTACGTAGTTGACAATGCTCATACATGCTAAAGTATCAAATGATGAGTTCAATTTGTAATGATCAAACTTTGGAAATGAAGCTGCTGCTTTTAGTTCATCGCCATGCACTTGAAATAGTACCCCCCTGTCCGCACCTGCATTAATCGAAATCAGTTCAATAATTGTTGCAAGTAAGCGTTGTGGGTCAAGCTCTTGTGAAATAAGGTGTGAAACACGAATTGCCGATAAATAATCGATAGGGTCATCATTTGAGACATTCGTTTCCATTGCATTTTGTCGTATAAAAGGGGTTGTTTTACTTTCAAGTGTTTTTGATAAGTTTGGTGTAAAAACAGAATACTCAAAAGGTAAAAGTATTTGAGAATAATCCCGAGAAAGAGTAAATACCTTCACACTAGCACCCCAGCGTTTATACTGCTCTAACGCTGTCATCAAGAAACCTCTTGCAGCGACACTAATATTGTTATCCATACAATAAAGAGCAGCTTGCTCTGCAGCCAGTGCAGCATCATGAATAAAGTCACCATTTAGAGCCTGACGTATACTTTTTTCAAAATATTTCAGTGCTGCCAAATGCTCCTCATTAAAATAAGCGATCTCTGCTTTTAAGATATAGAGTTTATGTAAATAATTATCAGGACATTGTGTTGCTAAATTTTCAAGAAGATCTAGATAAATTTGAGCTTTAGAAATATAGTAATCGCTCTCATGGTCATACCGCCGAGCGGCAGCAGCATAAATCTGCCCAGCAAGAGCATAAAAAATATGAAAATGCACCATCCCATGCATTGAATAGCAATATTTTTCTGCCTTACAGATCGCACTCAAAGCACTATCAATGTCTCGCAAACAAAAAGCGTACCATGCTTTGGCGGTATAGGCAGAAAATATCATAAATTCATTTTCACTAGACTCGACCCGAAACATAAGACGATCATTAAAATAACGACCTTTTAAATGTTTAAGATGAGCTGAATTAAGATATACCTCATTTGTATTTTGAAGATTCGTTATAATCTGACACCAAGGAAAAACAGCATCACGACTGGCTGTAAGTTTATAAAGTGATAGCCGTGGTAAATGGTGAGCCATAAACTCACTGATGCTTGCAAGGTGCTGACCTGCAAAAAAATGAGCAAAAAGTGAAAAAGTAATACCTTGACCGGCGAAATATACATTTCCTGATTTAACAGCTAAGGATATTGACCGCTCAAAACCTGGTAAAGACTTTGATATTGGTTGCCAGAAATGACGCAAATGCGCATTAACAACATTCAGGGCACGCGGTAAATATTGAGGCTCATCATGGAGCGTTTGTATCTTAAGTGCATATTCGCTTGTTGCTCTCACACTCTCGCAATCATTAAATACATAGGCCTGCATTAATGCATAATACGCAAGAATATAGCCTGTCAACGGATGATCTACATCAAGAACCATTTGAGTAGCACTTAAAACAACTTGACAAAAGTATGATTGATTTAAAACAAGGGCTGGTTCTATTTGGGAAGCTAACACTCTTACAATTTTTTGTTCCAACTCTGTGAGAGTACTATTTTTATTCGAAATACCTTTATTGGTTATTTCACTCTCTAGCACAAGCTTTAACTCAAGATAATCATTTTTTAATTGCTGTAATGGAATAGACCTTTCAAAGTTAAGACCCAATTTTTTTAGTGTATCTCTACCGAGTAGTATTGACTCATTAAACTTGCCTGTTACAAGAAAATAGTTCAGCTTCAACTCAACAATAGGTAACTGCTCAAAAAAATGAGAGACCATCAGATCATATTTTTTTTCAATGCTGGCAGCAAAATCAACATTATGACAATAGTAAGCCGTTTCAATACTCTGAACATACAGCGATTTCATAAACTTTGCATGAGTCGCCCAATGATCTTCCCCAACTAAGCCAATGGCTCTTTTGTAAAAATTTAAAGAAAGATCGTAGCTACCCGCTTTTTTTGAATAATCGCCAGCCACTACATTCAAACGGGCAACAACATATTTCTCAGTCAGATCTTCAAGCATTGGCAAACCAGAATTAAAATGATTTGCAATAAAAAAAACCGTGTCTGGAACTGTCCAATCAAGGCTATCTTTTAGAAACGCTCGAGCAATTGAAACATGTATTAAGCATCGCTGATCAAAATCAATATTATCATAGATATCCTGCTGTGCTTTTTCATGGAAAATCTTATAGGTATACTGCCCGTCTATCTCTGCAATAATATCAACAAGGCCAATATTCACAAGCGCAATAATGTCCCGATGAACACTTACCTCGTCTTGACCGTTAATTTTTACAATATCATCCAGACGAAAAGATGAACCATAACACACCAATAGATTTAAGATGGATCTTAATTGAGGTTGCAATAATTTCAGCCTTGTCTGCATGATTACATCTATATTGCCTACCATTTCCATTGCCAAAATAGCAGCAGCATCCCAAACCCAATTATTTTTCTCTTCGTTTAAAGATAGCGCCCCATTTTCATATAAAAGACCAACAAAATACTGTATAAAAAATGGATTTCCGGCTGTTTTCTTTAATACAAGATCAGCTAAGGATGACAGGTAATTCGAATCAATACCTAGCATTTCATGTAAAATAAGCCGAGTTTCACTTCTATCAAGCCCTTCTAATACAATAGAAACAAAAGCAAGTGCTTGCCTAAACTCTGATGCAAGCTCAAGCATAGTACTATTACGGTAGTTATTATCGACCTCTCGGCATAAGCAGATGACCATTACTTTTTTAATATCATTTCTTTGCAAGAGTAGTTTTATAAAACGAGCGGAAGCAGTATCAATCCACTGCATATCATCAAATGCTAAAACACAAGGGTTCTCGTCTATTGATAAACAACTTATAAAACTCAGAAGGCCATTAACAAATACAGCATCTGATTCAGTTGTATAATTCACAAAAGGTATAGGCTCTATATCAAGCACACGTATTAACGAGGGGAATAGATGAACAATACCATTTGCGAATATTCCCAGCTCAGCTGTTACTGAATTTTTCCAGCTTTGAAGTTGATCTTCTGGCAACGCTAAGAGTTGACTTATAATTTTGTCGAGCACCTGCAGTAGACAGGAAAAAGGTGTCTTTCTTTGTGCCTTCTCACAGGCACCTACTGCATAGATACCTATTTTATGGCAGTTTTGCCGATAAAACTCTTTTAAAAGTGAAGTTTTGCCAATGCCAGCAAGCCCAGATATAAGCGCAAGCCCATTGCGTCCGTGCTCAACGTCTTGAAAGACTTGATCTAAGGCGACTAGTGAATCTTGTCGTCCATACATGTGTACAACACGTTTGATTAATCCCAACTGATCAGACAGGCCAATATTGAAGTGCCTTACATAACCAACATCGGCAATGGATTGAAAGCATTTTTTTAAATCATCAAGAATGCCAAAACAAGATTGGTATCTTTTTTCAGGGTTTTTATCTAAAAGTTTAAGTACAATATTACAGACAACAGGTGAAGCATGAACGCCTGCATCAGAAAAACTTGGTAGCTTTGCAAGATGCTGATGTATTAACTCAATTGGGTCTTTAGCTTCAAAAGGAACATGCCCAGTTAACATTTGATACAAACAAATACCAAGGGAGTAAAAATCACTACGATAATCGAGTTTTCGATTGATGCGCCCCGTTTGCTCTGGTGACAGATACGAGAGATTTTGATCTAATATAATTGATGTATTATCACTCAAATGGTCTGCATGCTGTGCGAGACTAAAGCCAACAAAAAAGACTTGGTCATTTTGAACAAGTATATTTTGAGGGTTAATATTATTGTGAATAATTTTTTGACGATGGATACTCTCTAACACTGTGACCAATTGAATTGCCACACTGAGAAAATAGCTCATATTGCTAAATGTGCCCATGTCAATGAGCGACATTAAGCTTTGAGCAGCGCTATCTTCTGAAATCAATACATGCTCTTCAGGCGTCTCATAAAGCTGAAGCACTCGGGGAACGCCTTCAAGATTTAAAGTACGTCTTATTTTAAATTCATGCTTTAGGCGAGACAGATTAGCAACCCAATCACTAATACAGGGTTTTTTAAGAATTACCCAGCCACCAAGCTGCGGTATTTCCGCACGATGCACTGTAAAATATTCGCCTTGTGAAATCAGTTCCTGATTTTTGATATCCATATCAACTAGCATTAGCTTGCTCCATCAAGACAGTGCATCAGCTATTTCAAGATTTATTCAAAAGAGACTCTCTCTAGAATATAGAATATTCTATTTCATTAACATCCTTTCAATAAAAATAGAATAAAAGAGTAGCGTTTATATTACCACCCCTATTGATACCAAATTTTTAAGCTATGGTAACAGTCCATAGAATCAAGCATCATATGAAAAATAAGCCCAATACCGATTAAACGAGTTTTTGGGTAGAAAGCCATGCATATATAGACGGGCATAAGCCATAAAGCATGAAGTGGATGAAAGCCAATACTGCATCTATTAGGATCATAAATAGGATCTGCTAACAAGTGATCTATATCCACAATCATGGTTGCCATTAATATGCAATACACTTTGAGCTGTTTTTTGAAAAGTTCTTTTTTATAAAACAGCAATACGAAAAACAATGGCACAATAAAATGCAGCGCAATATGATACATACCTTACTTCAACCTATATAAAGAAAATATGCATCATACCATTATGAGTATTTTTTGAGTCATTGAGACTTAAGAACTTGCTGAAAAATAGCTCTAAATTCTTTTGGTGCTTCTATTTGCGGCAAGTGGCCTATTCCATCAATTTCATACACATTAATATGAGGATTCTGCTGTTTAACATACTCACCAAGCTGGTCATATCGACCAAGTTCATAATGAACACCCTGCTTTTTCCAGCCACGTCCAGGCCCTGTCCTATCGCGGGTTCCTAGAATGAGGCTCACGGGCACGTCTAAGTCTTTAAACTCACTAATAACAGGTTGAGTAAATATCATGTCATAAGTTAAGGCATTTACTTTGGCAATTTGAGGCCAATCAGGGCCCTTAAGCCAGCCTTTTAAAGGAAGGGTTAAAGCATCATAAATTTCGTTCCATGCACCATCGTAATAGTTTTTTTGTTGATACACATCAATACCCTTCGCTGTTTTTTTCAGCTCACTTGCCTCAAAAAAAGATGGGTCCTTGTATTCAACATACTGCAAATAGTTTTCTAACCCTATTGGGTTGACTAAAACAAGCTGAGCAACAAAATCTGGGGACATCAAGCTAAAACGAGACGCAAGCATGCCGCCCATGGAATGGCCAACAAGTATTGTCTTTTTAATGCCTAAAGACTTCATGACAGCTTGCGTGTTGTTTGCTAACCCTGCGAACGAATACTGATAATCAGTGGGCTTGCTTGATTTACCAAAACCAATCTGATCAGGCATAAAAACGCCATAGCCTTGCTCATGTAGCCATTGCGCCACATCCTTCCAATATGCTGCAGTAAAATTTTTGCCGTGCAGCAGTGTAACTGTTGGCTTTCCCTCTGCAGCAGGTAAATACATATAAGCCATTTCTAATACTTGGCCTTGAGATTTAAACTCATAAAACTCAACTGGAAATGGATAGGAATACTGGGATAGTCGCGCATCAAAGGCTTGTACTTCTTGTGATAGAGATGACTGTGTTTCAGACGCAATAGCAAATTGACTCGATAGAAGAGATAAGGCTGTGAGCCCTAGTATAAGCTGCTTTTTCATGTCACCGCCGCATAAAAAAAGTGGATAAAATATAATTTAAGCTCATTTTAAAGCAATAGCATCAACAAAGCGTCAACGTTTTTTTAAAACACGCTCTAAACTATTTTATTTTTGCAAGAAGTTGATCTAAACCTTGCTGGGTAATGCCATGAAGTACAAAGGTCTTGTGAGGTGATGTTTGCCCCGAACTCAATTCAATTTGATCTTGGCCTATGGCTAGTACTTTTGCAATGTGCTTAATAACAACCTGGTTGGCTTTACCCTTTTCTGGCGGCGCTGCGACACGAATCTTGAGCGCATCCCCCAACCATCCCATTATTTTTGTATTTGAAGCACCTGGCACAACTTTTACTTTTAAGATTGCAGTCTGCTGATTCAATGATCCTTCCTCTTCTTTAATAGGACCTAACTCTTTCTATGAGAGTGAGTAAGCTTTTATGTTCTTTTTAGCTTGTCAAATTACAGAAACACGACAAGAGTATTCTAAAAAAACACATAAGTATGATGAATAACCTAGGATTATCACACACTCACGGAAAAACACAGTTGGATGACACTCTGGTACAGGTTATTGCAAACCAGCCTATGCCAAAGGGCTAAGCTAGATAAACACGCCAATGATAGAAGAGGCATTATAACAAAATGGTATTGAATATTAATCAGCAGACTCTTTCGACCAAGACAGCTCAAAGTGATGCTGAAATTCAGCCAAGTAGTTTGAGCCGTATATCACAAAGCAAAATCTCAGCTTCAAATCAGTCGCAGGACTATCAATCAAATGATATGCGAATGAATGGTGAGAAAAAGCTTGATTCGAGTTTGCAAGATACAACTCGAGTTTTTAGGCACCCCGGCATAAAAGACACCGTTGTCTCAGCCTTAACTGACAGACAAAGCCCTGAAGTTCCATTTCATGCAATGATTGTAGGGGTTGGCTACCAAAGTAAAATGCCACACAGCCCTCAAACAGATGAAGTTAGCTTAGCAATGCAAGGCCATGAAAATACATGCCTGACCTTGATTGATAACGATGCATATAACCTTAAGCTTGCACGAACAAATGCAATTGAAAATGAAGTGCCTACATTAGTTCGACAGATGGATGCTGCCAAACCAGACCAGCTTCACAAAAACAGCATAGATGTGCTCATCTGTACAAACACACTCATCTACCCATTTAAAAATATGGGACGAGTTCAGCGAGCCAAGATCATTGGACACTGGGTTGATCGCCTCAAACCAGAAGGTAAGATGCTGATTGATCTCCCTAGCCTAGCACTTGCTGTTTCTTCGTCTAAAACAACAGCGCTTGATATCTGCAAAAAGCTCTCATCACCACATACAATGATGATTGGCACAGGCATGATTCAAAAACTCATTAACAAGCAACTTAATGAACTTGAACACTCGTCATTCCCTGAAATAAAACTTAAAGCAGTGTTTGATCCAAACATGCCAGACCCTACCATAGTCGTAACCAGAGCAACGCCAAGTACACAGGCATAAACGCCTGTGTCGCAGTTAAAGATTATTCAGGAATCTGAATTTTAAGACCATGGCTTGCAAGCAATGCATTTAATTGCACACGTAAACCACCACGGGTTGGATTTAAATTCATGTCTATCTTTGCAAAATCAGCTTTTTTAGATTTTAATCCCTCAATTGGTGTAATAAATTCAGGCTCATAAAAACCATCTTTTGTTTTTGATCCAGCATCAGGGTTATATTGCTTAATCATCATTTCTTTCATGGATGCAAGATTACGCTTGATTTGATCATCATGAGTCACCATTTTGCTCACAAGCGAAGGTTTAAAACCTGCAGTTAAGAAAGTTGGAATTAATGCAGGCGCATTTGATGATTTAGACTCAAGTGCATCAATAAGAAGATTAAGATTGTCTTCAACTTTTTGAGGCGATTTTCGTAACGCAGTTACGATTTCTTCTGAACTCATGCCCTTAAGCACTAATTCTTTCATGTACGACGCTTTATCTTCTGAAAAGCCATCTGAACCAACAACCACACGTGGCTGAGTAAAGGCTTGCAATGCTTGTAAGGTTATTTTTAAATTCTCATTTGGACGACCCAATACTTTCATCAAATCATTTGCTTGAAATTTGCTTGCTGCAAAGTGGTCTAATGCAGCAAATTCAGGGCCGGCATTCGCCGGTAAATCATGAGGTTTAAGTGGCGCTGCGAGCCTATTAACGAGCGTCAATGCCTCTGGCATCGGCATCTTGGCATTCACAACGACATTAAGAATCGCCTCTGCTTTTACACCTTTCTCTTCAAAACGCTTCAGAGGAGACTTAACAAAACTGCCATTACCCTTATTATTTTCCGCCCATTGGTTTGAAACAAATACTTTTAAAGCCGCAAGCTTTTCATGCAGTGGGCTCTTATCTTTGGCAAGCAGCTGAGTAAGCACTTCCTTAGAAATGCCAGCTTTATTTAAAACTGTCATTGATGAAATTTGAGATGGGTTTTTCTTGCTTGTTTTATCTGGCGCAGGTGTCGCAAAGTCAATAAGGGCATCAATGTTTTTTTCGAGGTGTGGGCCTGAGTAGCTCAGTAACGCCACAAGATCAGCCTTAGAAAGACCTGCATTCTCAAGCTCTTTCATTGCCTTAGCCTCAGAAGAGCCTGGCTTAGGATTAAAGTATGCAGAAAAGGAATCAGCACTTTGCGCAATATGATCGCGGCTACCACCTAATACTGTTGAAATATCATTGGCATCAACACCAGAGATTTTTAGCTTAGGTTTTGCAAGGCTTAGTGCACTCAATTCAGTGCTAAGAGACTTTAAATCTGAACCTTCAAGCATTGTTTTAACATGACGCATGCTAAAGAAATCACCAACTTTTGGATATTCTGCCGTTAGAATCTTCTTCACATCATTTAAGCTTGATTTATCTGTCGCAGTTACCAATAAAGGTGCAACTGTATCGAGGACATTGGCTGAAAGCTGAGAAGCAGTATTAAATGATGGCATGCTTGTAATCCTTAAAGATTCATAAATGATTCATAAAGCCAGCACTATATCCAAAAAGCCACCAACTTGACCAGTTGTGTAACTTACTTATTCAAAATACCACTAAAAAGTACAACTGCTTACTTTCTAATCAATAAGCAGCTGACCATAAATATATATGAAGCATTACACCTGTTAAGCATTAATAGTGCGGCGCTCTTTTTCTGGCTGACCATAGTATTCAATATCAGCAGGCTTCAAAAATGCTTTTCCGAGCAATGCATCAGCTGCTCTTTCGGCAACCATATACACAGGTGCAGAAAGATTACCTGTGGTGATATTAGGGAAGATGGAAGCATCGACAACATGCAAACCTTGCAAGCCATGAACACTAAAGTCATATGGATTAACAACAGCATCCTGCCCCATACCCATTTTACAAGTACCACAAGGATGTAGTGCAGTTTCAGCATCACGAGCAACCCAATCGAGAATCTCTTGATCTGATTGCACTTGTGTGCCTGGGTTTATCTCGCCTTTATGATATGGTGCAAGCGCCGTTTGTGACATAATCTCACGCCCTGCACGAATAGTTTCAATCCACTCTTTGCGATCTGCCTCGCTGCTTAAATAGTTAAACACTATCTTAGGCGCGTCTTTCACATTTTGAGAGCGAATGTGCACATGCCCTTTCGATGCTGGACGCATAGGCCCTATGTGTATCTGATAACCATGATCGGCTTTAGGCAGGCTACCATCATATCGAATAGCCAAAGGCAAAAAGTGAATCATCACATTAGGGTAATCACGCTGCGGACTCGATCGAAAGAAACCACCAGCCTCAAAATGATTAGAAGCGCCAGGGCCACTTCTGTTCACAAGCCAGTCGTACCAAATTTTAGGTTTGCGCCACCATTTAAGCGCAGGCTGCATAGTAACAGGCTGGCTGCAAGCATACTGCATATACACTTCAAGGTGATCTTGAAGATTCGCCCCCACGCCAGATAAGGCATGCTTGACTTCAACACCAGCGGCTTCTAATACTTTTGGATCGCCAATACCTGACACCTGCAAGAGTTGAGGTGTATTAATAGCACCAGCACAGCAGATTACTTTTTCGGCCAAATACTCAGTGGTTTTACCTTTATGAGTCGCTTTAACCCCATAGGCTTTTTTGCCATCCAATAAAATTTCTTCAATAAGCTGCCCGCAGAGAACAGTTAAATTTGGACGATGCATAACAGGATGCAAATAAGCACGAGCAGCGCTCATGCGACGACCTTGCGAAAGCGTACGATCAAAAGGCGAAAAACCTTCTTGTCGATAGCCATTTACATCAACAGATGTTTCATAACCGGTTTGCTGGGTGGCTTTGAAGAAAGCATCAAATAAGGGTGAAGCGCATGGACCAACTTCCATTTTCAATTTGCCCTTACGGCCTCGAAATTCAGGTGTGCGTTGGGAAAGCTCCTGAGAATGATCAAGAGGCGATAAGATTGACTCTAAACGCTTGTAATATGGCAAAACATGTTGATAGCTCCAATGCCCCATGTCTTGCTCTTGAGCCCAGCCATTAAAGTCCTGAGGGTTACCACGCTGGAATATCATGCCATTGATACTGCTCGAACCACCTAGAACCTTGCCACGTGCTTGATACAACCGTCGCCCTTTTAAATATGGCTCTGGCTCAGACTCATAGCGCCAATCAAGTGTACGGCTTCCTATTGGCATGCTTAAAGCAGCAGGCATATGAATTCGAAAGTCCAGTTTAGAATCCATACCACCTGCTTCAAGTACAAGCACTTTTCGCTTAGTGTCTTCTGAAAGTGCATTGGCTAAGACACAACCAGCAGTACCTCCACCTACGATAATCACATCATAATGATTCGATGCCATAAAACCTCCATGTTTTGTTCGACTATCTGTGGATGCTAACACATCTTAGCTCATAGGCAATGCTCTTAAAAGCGACGCTCACCTTCCAAAAAATAAGTACGGCTGTCCTTAAAGTTAATTTCCACCTCTTCATAACGCCAAACGAGTGAATTGATATCAACTGACTCTTTCAGTTTAGGGAAATCAACACAAACAGTTTCACTCATGCCGGCAGGAATGATGCGATCAGAATGATAAGTGGCATACCCTTTAATGAGGTTACGACTAAACCCTTCTTGTTTGGCAATTGGAATCATCTCAACATCTGTAATATCGTAGCTGGAATTATTTGAGATAGTCATTGCTAGTGCTGGGCATGACTGAGCGACTTTTAAACGGGCCAGAATTTGAGATTTATCCTGCGACTCTTTATAGCCTAAATACTGAACCACCAATATCATAATGGCCACCGCTCCTAGAAACCAAAGAACAAGTTTTGGAAACTTTAAAGCGATTGAGACATAAGCAAGAATAAAAAGAACAATTAAAAACCACATAGAAAAAAATGCCTTATAACGGACTCAAAAAAATCATTACAGTAAATCAATATATTAAAAAAAATACCCTGACACAAATAAACCTATAAGAAAAAGTTTTGTAGCGTTAAGTAACGTTTGCTTTGAAAAATGAGAGATTAAAATAAGATTGACATAAAAAAGTAATATCAAAAGCGTTTAATAGCCTCACATTAAAACCATAGAACAAAAATAATAGGAGTAGACCACATGGTATCCCCAGTTTCTCTCAATGCTAAGCATGACCTTCAAGGTGAAGTCATGGCGCAATCTGCCAGCGTACTTCCACCACAGTTCCCATGGAAAAAAGTGGCAAAAGTATCTGGTATTACAGCGTTGGGCGGTACAGCATTAGGTGGCCTCGGTGCTGTTGGAACAGCTTCAGCGCTAGGCTGGGGCGCCATTGGCAATGCTTTTGCTCATGTAGGAACCACCATTGCTGCACCCTTTATTGCTATAGGTGGTGCAGCTTCTGGCTCTCTCGCCGGTGGTGTTGGATCTGGTATTTTTGGCCTATGGAACTCTTTGACATCCTGCTCCAAAACACTCAGCCCGCAATGCAAAGGCGCAAATGCTTTTTTAGATGATATCGAAATTATTGGCTACGAAGGTGAAGGAGACATTGCACCACTGCAAATAGCCCTTAAAAATGATCGTGTTATCAAACCTGAGCGTGATTTTAAAGGTCGAATTAAAACAAATGGCAAAGAAGGCTACATGGCCAAAGATGACATTGCTTATAAAAAGTGGGGGCAGTTGATGCCTGGTAGCAAAACAACTCGCGAAGAGCTTGTTTATAAAATCAATCTAAAAATTAATGAAAAATTTGCTAACCTGCCTCCAGGTACACAACCTGACCATGAAATGAAAAACAATATCGTCAAAAGCGCCATACTTGAAACACTCAAAAAAGACATTAAAGTGGCACAAATAAGAAAGGCAGTTACAGCCTCCAGTATGTATTTGCTCACTGGTGGACTTGCTGGTGCTGCGGCAGGTGCAATTATGGGTGCTGGCTATGGAGCAGCACCAGGTGTAGCCATTGGTGTACTCGTTGGTGCCGCTTTAAGTGCTGCGACTATAGCTGGGGCAATAAACACCTATAATTCCGAACTAAAAACGATGACAAATATTATTGATAACAATATCTTAAAGTCATCAATTGCAACTATGCCTGCCTACAATAAAGAAGGCACAACAATATCGACTATCGTAGAAGAGTCACCATACATGACCTATCGCGATAAAGACAAAATCAATATTGATGTATTAAACTCTTGTCATCAACAGTTGAGAGGCTACCACCAAAAATATATAGAAGACATACTCAATAATAAACCTGAAGCTTTTGAAAGCGCATCTAGTATTGCTGACAGTCATTTAACAAGCAGAAGTTCCAGAGAAGAAGATATAATTGAGTCGTCATCGAACAATCACGGCAGACCGTTTCAACTGTGTTCAGATTCGGAGTTATCTCTCGAAAGCGCATTAGACCCTGGATTCAAGTATGCCTAAATACCTGATTAAGTTATACATATACTGACTTTCACTGAGCGTGTACAAAAAACATACAAAACATGCACATAAAATATGATTGTAGGAACCTGTAGACTGATACCATACCAATATAACAATTTATAGAGTTAATCTTAAAGTTTGGATTATCGGATATGATGCGCAAAAATTTCAGTGCATTGAATTTAACTACTTAAAACTACTAATTTTAAACAAATTCGTTTTAAAATTCCTAACTGACACTAATAAACAATTAATAATATTATATTGACAATAAAATAAGTTTAAGGCCGTGTAAAACTATGAGCTTACAGCCAAACATAAACATGTATAGAACACAAAAACCGACATACTTTGTAGATGGCGGTATTGTTCATCATTCATCAAATATTGTAATTGACGGCGGCATAGTTCATGCTGAAGATAATTCAGCAAGCAAATTAAATAATACTGGCGATAGTAACCAAAGTATTCAAGCACGATTAAACCATAATCAGAGCCATCAAGAGCTAAGAACGCCCAATGATAATATAAGCCTGTCTTCTCTCAATACTGCACAAAATCAGAATAATCAACCACGTTTAACGACGCACAACAACTTCCAACACAATATTCAAACACCTTTACAGCATACATCTTTTCAGTTAAGAACTGGCACTAAAGAATTATTTAGTAGAAAAACGCCCAACCTTGAAACATTTGATCATGTCGCAAACGGCATTTCTGCATCTAAAGATGCTCAGGGTGCCACAAAAAGTTACTTATTGAACGTCAATCAGCTTAAACTTCAAGGCTTAAGTGGTTTAAGACTTGAGTTTGCAAGCGCAACCATGCCCCAACATATTTCAACAAACGTCGACTTAAGCAAACTAGCGCCTAATGCGCTTGTCAAGGTTAATGTAAATCATAATGAGTCGAATACAAATAAAATGATTTCTGTTGATGTGGGTAAAGTTCATACAAGCACAGGCTTAAGCAGAAACCCTCTTAAATTGTTTAAAAATATGCGAAGCTCTATTGGGGCAATAACACCTCGTTTTAAAACAAGTAAAGAACAAACAAAACTAGTTGCTGCAAATTCGCGTATACGTAATACACAACCAACATTAAGCCAACTTGATACAACTCAGCAACAAGAGTACTTCTATCAACTCAAGTTTGGCCAAAGCCATGAACCTAATAAAACTGGTATCAATTTTAATATTGCTGCAACGCATGGCGCCCAAAATGCAGAAGGATTTATCAATCAAGCAATGCAGAACCCCGGCGTAATGAAACTGACAAGCTTAATTCCAGGCGTTAAAGTAAATTTATCTAATCAGCTGAACAAGTTTGATAGCCACTGGGAGCAAACTTACGGAATTCAGAACTTTGTATCCCAGGCGACTGGAGGTAATGGACAAGTTACCTTCTATAACTTTGATAACTCTATACTGCAAAATGGTTTTGATAGAAGCATTAATACTTTAAATCACGAATTGGGCCATGTAGTTGCAAGTACTATCTACGGATCTACGGACCCTACTCCAAACAGTGAATATGCAAAAGCAATTCAACACGATGGTGGAACTCAGACACATATATCAAACTATGGACGAGTCGCCATCGCTGAAGATTTTGCAGAAAGTATGCGTTGTTATTTTGAAAGCGACCCAATTCAAAAGCAAAACTTTATGCAACAGAATCCAAATCGTTATCAAGCTATTGATAATATTGTCAATAAGAGAGGGGATGGTATCTCCTTTGCCCATAGTTAATCATTGGGCACTCTATTCGATAAAAAAGCATAATAGGCACTACCCTAACTACACCTTATTTGGGTAAACTATACAGAATACTGCAGTATTAGGAAGGAACAAATAATGAAATTTACAAGAGCGCTAACAACGCAGAGAGTAGATGGCCCTACACCAATGGGTGGTAAGTACTCAATCGCAACTTTTTTAAATGATAAAAATAAACCTGTTGAAAAATCCCTTGCAACTCACATCAGAATAGCAGAATACAATGAAAAAAATAAAATAATTGCAACAACATATGGCACCATAAATAGCCCGTCTTCCGGAAAAGTTAATCCTCGTAAGTTTGTTCCCTCTCCACCTGTAGTACCTACATTTAACTCTAATGAGTCGGCATTTATCCCGCCAATCAATAGATAGCGTAGGTTGCACATTAGAGCAGCATCACTTTAAAAGCCCCCTATAGAGTTTTACAGTTTCTTGTGCAACCACAAGCCACTGCACGTCTGGGCTAATGTTCGATAATTTAAACTGACTGTTTTCTATGGTTTGGCAGACAAGTTCTGGGGTTAAATCAGTGTAAGTCACTAACCCGCCTCTTAAAATTCCAGCATATTCTTCAAAATTATCAGTATGTGGAATAAGCACAGGGGTTTCTTGGCTAACACTCATTAATGCACTACCGGAATTAAAAATAGCGTTGAATGGAATAACAGAAATATCTGCTGCTTTATAGTAATAGGGCAAATCCTCATCACTGACAAAGCCAAGGTGTATATCAAAATTAAGACCGAGAGTTTGTTGCTTTAATTCTTCGATATAATCGGGCTCATCTGATTTACCAGCAATCACAATATGAAGCGGCATATTTAAGCTCTTCGCATCTTGCGCAAGCTTAACGAGGTGTTCATAACCTTTGTAGGCTTTAATTTGACCTAAACAAAGCACTATTTGACCATCAACTGGCAATCCTAGTCGTTGCCTCGCATCTACTTGATCTATAGTGCGAGTTTCACATTCAAAAAGGCCATGATAAGAAACCCCAGCAGGAAGGTGTTTTATCTCAGGTATAGCATCTTGAGCTATTTTTAAATTTGCCTGTGAAAGTGAAAGCACCCCATCAACCATTCGCTTGTAGATCCACCAAAAGAGACCACTTAATACCGGATACCGAATAACATGAGGCTTTAAGTTATGGAGAGTCCATACCAGTTTTGCACCTTTAAGTTTTTGAACCCCTAAAGACAAAAGCAGCATTATTGAAAAAAGAAGCGCTTTTATTCGATAGTGGCTGTTTAAAAAAAACTCTGGCCAGTGCACATGCACAATATCCGCCTTGGATAAAAAAGCATTTTTAAAACTAAACTCGACAACATCAACCCCCTCTTTCTGCACAGCATTATAAAGCAAGGCATTATAAGGGTTACTTTTACGACTAAAAGCTGGAAAAGCCATTACGCGTAGTGGCCTATTCTTAGATGATGACTGAGACGGAGTTGGCATCGAATATCCTTACATATAAAAAAACCGTCCAAATGTTTCAAAATGGACGGTTTTTATCATATATCAAAATTAATAATTGCCAATAGAGGCACTTTGATTCAGGACCTCAATAATAGAATATCGGCCCTTCTAAACACTTATATCGTAAGAGCTACTTTAATACCAATTTTGGCAATAATTGGCACTGCTTCTTTACCTAGTTTTATCATCGCCTGTGTTTTCGTGTTTAACTGATTAGCACCAAAAAGCTGAGCATCTCGAATCACCGCTGGGTCATGTACACCCATCGCCAAGCGATAGAAGTAATCACTTGCGTTTTGCATGTGCTGTGGTGCTTTTTCACTTTCAGACCTAAAGTCATCAACGGAATCGAGCTTACCATCAAATTGACTTACCATTGAATTTAAGAAATTAATTTGGCTGCCACCACTACTGCTGAATTTCAAGATATTCAGGTTATCATCTTGATTTGGGCAGAGCGTCACTCGGTTCTTGTCATTTTGCGATAGGAACAAACCAATCTCATCGCTAAAATTATCTCGGCTCTTACGTGAAACACCATCAGTAAAGACAAATAAATGCACAGGGCGCTTAAATTGATTGGCCATATTATATTGCCTAGCATAATGATGTGAGCCAGCCTGGTTAACGCCTAATGCAAGGCCATAACCATCAGGTTTATCCCCTTTCTTCATGGCTAAACGGCTAGGAATAACAGCAGCTTCTCCTGGGACTGAGCTCATGAGAGGATCAACAATATTATCCGTTACACCAGGCGCAACAGTATTAAAAGCCGCACCTTCATTATTGAAAAAGCCGAATGCTTTGCCAATGAAAACAATTTGTTGCAAGGCTTCATCATTAGGGGAGTCGATTGAGCCACCATCCAATGTGCGACACAGCATATTAGGGCACGGCTTTTTCATTTTCTTCGCTGTTTGCTCTGAGTTTTCACAGACAAAATGTGGCTTAAACATAATAGCGTGAATCGCAAATTTAAATTTTTGCCCCTCGTTCCAACGCAACCCATTTTGAGATAGGAATCCGTTAAGCTCATGCATACCTGGTATTAACTTGTTAGCTGCCTGGACAGCTTGAAGGGTTTCTGGCTCATTAATATTTGGATCATGCTCAAAAACACGATAAAGGGCTTCATTAAATTTCTGATTTTGACTTAATTCTTGATTACCTTGTTGAGGGCTAAACAGCTGCATTGCACCAGAAGTTGAAGACGAAGGGCTATAGGAGGATGCAAAAGACCCTGTATTGGTATTAATAGGCGCTAATGCCTGAGGCTGATCATATCGCGGAGCAACAGGCTGCGCAGGTGCATACTCTGGTTGTGGCACATTGTATGAGTTATAACCACCATAAGCGCCATGGTAAGGTGCTGGAGCAGTATCCGTTTGTGTCATGTAGTGAGATGCTGAAGAGCCAGACATATCCATGACATGCAGACCTGCTGTCGGCGGAAAAGATTGCGCAGAAGGCTCATACTGAGACTGATCGCTCCAGCCTTGTTGCGGTGCACCATAGCCTTGCCATTGATTGTTCTGTTGATAGTAATTATGAGAAAAGTAATTGCCGCCAGCCATCTGAGAAACTCCAAAGATTGATAATTGCTTATAGGCAAATGCATATATTTATTATTTTTAACAAAAAATAAGCAAGCCCAAAATGATGCTAAAGTGACACGCGTAACAAAATGTGTCAATGTCACATTAACAAACCCCTAAGGAGAACTTATTCTGCAATCATTTTTTGGAGAGTACAATATAACTTTAAGATCCTTAACTTTTAACAAGCTGCAAAAATTGAGCTAACTTTGCTGTATCACTCTGCCAAGGGCTGTTCCTCACCAACGCCTCAAGAGACTGCCCCTCAAAGGTTACATCAGTTTTAGCACCATTCTCTATTAACCATTGAGCTGCCTCAAAGTTATAAAGTATGCAAGCCAGTTGTATTGGTCTTATACCAAGATTCGTTTTTGCATTCAGATCGATTTTACTCTTCAGCACACCTAAGGTTTCAGGGCTATTAGAAAAAACAGCCAAATGCGCCAAGTTAGCACCTTTATCACTAAACGTCATCAGTTCGCTATTCTTATCATGGTACTCTCGGCGCAAATCAAATCGAGGGGCAAATAAACTAAATTCATAAGTAAAGTCAGCCATCTTTTGTGGCGTAAGACTTGCACCATGGGCTATGAGCTTCTGAGCACACTCATGACTATCATTCTTTACAGCCAACAACAATGGCGTTAAACCGTTTCCGACTACTTCATTTACATCTGCACCATGGTGCACAAGAACATCAACCCCTTCAGGAAAATCTTGACGCACAGCTAAATACAAATAGTTCTGACGACGTGGCGAGCCCTCACTGATAAAATTCAGATGTCGTGGTAGCTGGTTTAAAATAGTATTTAATTTATTAGCATCACGGGAATACAGGGCATTGTGAATTTCCGCAAGTGGATTTGTGACTTTAGATATATCTATTGCACCAGATGTTGCTCTTCGCACATCAGCAAAGTGGTTTTTTTCATTGAAATACCGAAGAAGAGTATCGTTATCGACCCCTTTAAAATCTTTTCCAGCAACTCCATTAGAAGTGGCTATTGAAGCATGATTCGATGAGAACAGATTCGTTAATTTCATTATTTTTTCTCTCTTATTGTAGGCAACGCCCCTCGATAACGCTGTATGAGTACTAGCGTTATTCTTTGTCGAAGAGTATAAAAATTTGAATATGACAAAGCTGTTACAACTTACAAATGTTTCAATACGAGGTTAAAAATCCTCCAACCCTAAATAAAACCCACCCTATTGCAAGGGATATGGCAAGAAAAGAAAATGTATAATATTAACGAGGAAATGCACGACTACTGCAAGCTCAAATCGCCCTGTCCATTTATAAACACCTGCATAAATACAACCAACGGCAAAGAAAAGCCAAGTGTAATCATGAATACCATGCGCAAGTGCAAAAACACCAGCAGTTATCAAAAGAGGCCCCCAGCGAAAAACCCTACTCTTGAATATATTAATCTTCTCAAGATGGCGCTGGATTAAAAGTCGAAAAAAAGCTTCTTCAGCAACAACAGTTAAACAAAGATTGACCAATGCAAATAACCAAAAATGATCAGACCACTTAATTATAATTGGCAACCCTGCTCCAAAGACCGCCAAAATTACAATGAAATAAGCCCCTAAGCAAGCAATAGCACTTCCATTTAACAAGGATAATTTTGAATTATATTCATAGCTCTTATAGAGCAAAACCAAAACGCCATAACCACACAACCCTTTAGCAGTATTAAAATACTGAGAAAAAGGCACACCACCGTCATAAAGGGATTGAGTTGCCCAGACTAAAGGGTAATTAAAGTCTGCTGGACGATACACTGCTGAAAAAAAACCACAAAGCACAGCGAGCCACCAAAAGAAGTGGCGACATCTATTTTTCATATGGAGTGAAAGCAACAGCGCTGCCATCATAGAGATGAAAGTAACAAGATTAAGAGCTGGCAGTAGTGCTGCGCCATAAAAGCACAATGCAACAAGCAAAAAAACACCTCCTGCTCTTATAGCCTGTGCATGTCTTACATCTACTGACTTTGTATTCATCCTAAACGCCTTTCATTAATATCGATTGCCACTTGAGTTTCTTGTTTGCCAGTAAAGTCTGTGTAAAGGACATTAGGGTATGTCTTTATATGGTTAAGTTCATCGGCAAGTGTTGCCAAACCCTGCTGACTTGCTTGAGACAAACTTTCAATGGATTGGCATTTATAACCAGTAATATAACCCAAGCTTCGAGGCAAAACGCATCCAATTGCCATGGGCTCGCTTTGCGTCAAAGTCCAAGATAATACACTGTAATGCTTGTCCGCTGATAGCCATATTTTATTGAATTGATCTTTTTTCATTTTATTAAAAAGTGGCGTATTGGAATATTCATCATAAATATCTATGTTATGCTCAGCATGAAAACCTGCTTCTAATGGTTCATTTGTATCAAGAGTTACAATAACTTTTGGTCCCGTTGCTGTTAAGGCTTTTAATGGCGTTGTTAAAAAATCATTTTTATTGACTAAATAAGGCTTTAGTTCGTTTTTAATTTCGTGCTGAAGTCGCTTTACATCATCAGCATCAAAAAAACTTTGATCATGATTGTATTTATAAAAATTCATAAAATGCGACATCTTTAAAAAAATAATTTCACGATCACCAGCCATTAACCCTTTATTTAAAAAACGTTTTACATCCATCAGCATTGATTCTAAAGAATATCCTAAACAGCCTTCATTATGTAAATTGAATGTTTTTACACCAAGTCCAACTTGGCGACCTACCCAGCGATAATGCCCAAGCATCATTTCATTGGTACGGCTTATCATAGGTCTTACATCAAAATAGCGTACGCCATTTTCAAGCATTGTTTGAAAAGATGTGTTTTGTGTTTGGGTTACTGCCTCATTTGCAAAGTCTGAACACTGAGAGACAATGCCCATCCCGGCATCATGAGCACCTGGTAATGTAATCTCTTTCAAAGATAAAGCTTGCAGCTGATTGGAGCTGGACATCCACCGATTTAGTCTACTTGGGTCAATTCGGGAATATTGCAAAGGTGCTGGTTGCAATGCCTGCCAATTCACTGGAGAAGTGGGATAAGCAATAGATGTCTTTTTCATAGATTGCGCAGGACACATTGGTGGTAGTGCTTGCGTTAATAATGATGATACCAATAAGCAATAATTCTTTAAACCATACAGCATAACGAAATAAAATCCTTTTTATTCTTTTGTAAATACTTATATACCTATAGCATCAAATTCATAAATAAAACTGATATAGATGCTTTCATCTAACTGTAACTTCCACTTGTTAACAATTGACACTCTGCGTAGGATACAAAATTATTTATGCTAAAAATATTTTGATTTAAAAATGCCATACAGGACGTATGGATAAATATACATGGAGTACCACGATGCTGGATAATCACTATAATTTACGCAGCAAAACTACTGCTGCACTCTCAGCACAACCTATCGTTCAGCTCATAGAAAATGAGCAACAATCCAATGGCATGCGAACCAGCACAGGTCAACAAAAGCTTGTACAAACCAAACAAACCTCAGGGCAACAACCTATTTCAAATTATTTTCAAAGTGCTCATGGGCGAGCTGTGCCGTCCCACGTCAGACTAAATGGCAATCCAGATGCTATGGATATCGACATCAGTCCTCAAGAATTGCAAAAACGTCGATTTACACAGGCGGCCTTAGAGTTAGCAAAACCAAACCATGAAAGCCGTGAAGCTTTAAAAACACTCGTTGATGAAACATTGGCAGCACCTATGGTGCAAAACCAATGGCAACCACCTCTGCCTCTATCAGATAATCAAACCCAGTATTTAAATGCTTTTCGTGAAGCGATTACCTCAGTGGCCAACAAACCAATGCCAACAGGCCAAGCGCTTACAAGTGATTCAGAATACATTTTAAGAACAGCAGCACAGCAGGCTTTTCAAAAGCTAGGCTCAAATTTCAACCTCGAAAAACCATTGAGTTTCTTTGTTTATGATACTGAAACTAATCGACTTTTTGGCGATGTATCTCAGCTTGGCTGGATTCGCTTAGATATCAACACGCCAAATGAGATCAAGGTTGATTGTCAGAATATTTTATTACCGCCAAACTTTATGACACATGGTGCAGAACGAGTTCATAAACTGTCATTGGACTGGATGAAGCAACAACACCAGCAAGGCAATACAACACCACAAGAAGAAGCGGCTCTACGCTGGCTACAACATGCAGTAGAGTCAAAATCCATCATAGGCTTCAACCTCCTTTATGATCAAAACGCTATGAAACGCTTATTCCATGGCTGTGGAGTTGATGCAAAAAAAGTAGACCAGCTGTTTAGCAAGCTTTCAAATAACTACGCACTTGATGCCCAGGATTACCTCTTACGTGTAGACCCATTTACACGACAAGAGCACTACTTACCTTTTTCGGACACCAAAAAATCACGTGCCTTTGCAGAAAAAGAGTTTGAAAACCGTTACCCGAATGGCCAACCGATTGAATATATGCCAAACCGAAAACTTGTCAGCTATGCCCAAGGGTTTCTTGGCATGAAAACCGAAGGTGCTCATGATGCCCTCTTTGATTGTGTGCTCACTATTGGTGGTTTTGTACATGCACTCGCACTACGCAATGACACACTGAAAAATGAAAACCTAAGTAATGCCATAGAAAACCCACTATCGCAATATTCAAGAATAATGCACACAAGCGATCCTCTGACCAAACGCATTAATACACCAGCTCCACGGGGTGAAGAAGATCATCCTGTTTATTCAAAAGCAGCGAGCCCTGTTCTAGCACAAAACCCAATGCTCAAAACAACACCTTTCATCTTTAAATCTACAGGTCAAACAGTTCACCGTCGTCATATCATTCCAAAGAGCAAGTTAGCGGAGCTTCTTGTCTTAAATGGCAATATCACAGAGCAAAACAAACTCTATCAAAGTATTCTTCAGCACCCTGGCTTTAAAAATCTTGCTCTTGATCACCTTAGCCCTCAAGCAATGAATTTTTGCCAGTCTATTAGTGCTCTACTACAAGGCCAGAAAACATCACAAAGCTTTTTTACAAATAATACAATACAGCTGCTTGAAAATATTGAAAAAACTCAAAGCAACAACACCAAGTTACGTTATTTCGAGCGCGGCCTTGCAGCTGAAATGATTGAAAAACTCCCAACAAGTGACGAAATTAAACAAGCTGGTGCAGTCACTGAAGAACAAGCTCATCATATTCTGACCGCTGTGATGTACTCATTCTTTCACTCTCTTGAACTGAATCAGTTTATTGGCCAAGGCGCTGATAATATGTTGGCAGGTAAAGTATTCCACGCACTTGAAAACGAAGAGGCCCCAACACTTGATGCCATTGCAAATGCAAAATCAACAACACAAGTGAAAGCAATCATAAAGCAGTGGTTAGAGAAACTCGAGTCAAGCTTGGCAGAATCCTTAGAACAGACACCATTAGCCAATGCTTCAGCCATTCAAACGGAAGAGGCCCAACCAGACGAGGCTGTTACTGAAGGCAAGATGACAAGCGATGCACTCTTCTATGCATTGGAACAAAGCCACTCTGATATGAAATTATTGGATGTCTTTTTTGACGCTACACCAAAAATAAAAGGGCTTATTTTAAACAGTCAAAACACAGATCCTGTTCGGAATGAAACACTTCAAATAATTGAACGTTTTCTAAAAGTTGGCTTCCATCAAACGGGACGACAAGCGACATTTAAAGACCAGTCTGTCTATACTGAATTGCAACAAGCGCATAAACGATTATCAGAAACCCAAGAGCCACGCACTATTCAAACATTAATTAAAAGCTTTTATACGAATTTACCTAAGGTTCATCAAAAGCTGATGAACTCTGATTTATACGCATCAGATAAAGCCATGTTAAGTTCGTACTTGCTTAGAATCACCTCACACTTCGCAGTAAAGCCACAAGCACTAGAGACTCTGGCAGACTTTCAGCCAGTAGATAATAAAGAATCGCAAACCAAAGCACAGCCTCTTTTACATTTGAAAAAAGCAGCCAGCAGCTTTATTAAAAGTATTATGGACAGCACTTCGATAGATCTATCGCAGGCAGCAGCAGGCCCATTACAAAATGCATCGCTCTTACCACTTATCACAGCTGTCGAAAAAGACAGACCTAACGTGGAAAGCGCAACAGCTTTCTTTCGAGGCTTAATAGATGTAGAACTTGATATTGAAAGCCGGCTTAATTTAAAGAGACAAGTAGCGCCTACAGCACCACTTGTCGCCGATTATATGGATTTTTTATACTAGGTAAGATTTCTTTAGGCTTGCTGTGCTGTAATCTCTTCAATCTCAGCAGAGAAAGCCTCACTTGCAGCGTCATTAATGGCTATTGGCGGCTCGCCACCAGTGCTTTTGAACGTTTCAACAAAAGCACTAATATCACCATCGTTAGCGCCCATATCACTCAGTAGGCTGGAGGCATCTTCCACAATAAGCTCACCTTCAGTGCTACCTTCTGTTGACATACCAGCAAGTTCTGCAAAAAGTTCTTGCTTCATTTCTTCTAAATAATCACTAATTTCCATTGTAATCTCCTCTATCTACAATTAAGAATGTGAATTGGCATTTCAAGCATCATTTAAAGATAACCAAAAAGAAAAAATTCTATTTTTGGTGTTTTTACGAATGGTGTTGAGCGTTATAAACTCGCCTTCTGAAGCGACAAAACGTAAAACTGCAGGATCAAATTCTTCGTTAAAATCCATAATATCTCTCAACTTTTCATCAACAAGAATAGTTGGCATGCTTTCGTCAATATCGAAACGATCCCAGATGCAAAGCGATAATCGTTTATAAAAATCAAAGAGAACCAGTAAAGGCTTGTGATCATACTGATTCACCATGCCTTCTATCATTTCTACATCTTCAAGTGTGGGGTTTACATTCCAGTCCATACGATTCCTACTCTTGCGTCTCTCGCTCTATGCGCTTTTGTTGTTGATCTACAGATTCAACGGCTATGGGCATTTGTAGCTGTTGCACCTTTACAAAATGCAACATTAAATGCGCTATGAGCAGCAATAGCTCTCGAGGTCTATTGAATTTCAAAGGAGACAAGCTAGAGTAATCAAACAGGGAGAAGAGATCTGCAAGACGACAGGGATGAAAAAAGCATGAAGAAGACAAATAGACAAGTTGCAAAACTCAACTTAAGCGATTACCAACAAACGAGTACTAAAGACGTCTTTATAGAACAACTTATGACCAACCTAAAAGAGTTTGGGTTTATTGTGCTCGATGATCACCCTGTCAAACAACAACTTGTTGATGCTGCATACGAGTCATCCAAGGCATTTTTTTCACTCCCAACTGATACAAAAATGAAATACTTCATGAATAATGGCGGTCAACGTGGCTACACGCCATATAAGATTGAACATGCAAAAGACCAAAAGCAACCAGATCTCAAAGAGTTCTGGCATGTAGGTCGAGATATTAGCGCTGATCATACTTTTAAAGCCATGTATCCAAACAACCTCTGGCCTGAAGAAGTTTCGGCTTTTCAAGCATCCATGCAGGCGCTCTACAGTGCCCTTGACGAAACTGCTGCAATGTTGCTTGATGCCATAGGTGAAGGCCTCGGGCTTGAAGCAGCCTTTTTTCAAGACATGATAAAAGATGGAAACTCTATTTTAAGATTAATACATTATCCACCAACTCAAGATGAAGATACAACGCAAGCATTGCGAGCAGCACCACATGCTGATATTAACTTAATCACATTACTGGTTGGCGCAACAGATTCAGGCTTAGAACTGCTAGACAAAGATGGTCATTGGTTGCCAGTTCAATCTGCACCAGGCCAAATTGTGGTTGATACAGGGGATATGATGTCACGAATTACGAATAATGTACTTCCATCAACTATTCATAGAGTTGTTAACCCAGATGACTCAGGTAAAGAACGATTCTCGATGCCCTATTTTGTCCACCCTCACCCAAACGCATTACTTGAATGCATACCCAGCTGCAAAGGCCAAGGTGAGCTTTACCCACCAATAAAGTCAATGGACTTTTTAATGCAAAGATTAAAAGAGATAGGTTTAATTGAAGAGGCTTAATAACAACTAAACGCGTACACTTGAATCATCGTAGTTAAAATCAAGCTTGATTTGGGTTGTACGTGTTTTATAGACTATAAATACACCCAAAATAACAATTAAAATTGTTAAAGGCATGATTGCTGGAATTATGCGCTCATAAAAAAGTTTTTGCTCGTAAGCTGCATTAAACAGATTTTGAATCTCAGGCCAAGACACAAGCCCTATAAAATTATTTGCCTTATCCATAATAAGTATTTTATAGTCATCAGGCGACACGAGAAGTAAATAATTTTGATAGGAAACGATTTGCTGAACAAAATCTCTTTCACTCAATATTTTAGCATCGATGAATCTGCCAAAAGTATCGTACCAAACAATTGCCTTTTGTTGACTAAACCTGGTTGTTACCAATACCGCAACTCGATCATAAAATAAAGCAAAGCTCTCTATCCGCTCTATTTCAAACCCACTGATAGCATCATCCTTGACAGTCAAAAATGGTTTCGAAAGTAGCTCATCCCCTTGAAGGTTAAGTGTGTATAAAGCGCTATCTCCATCAGACAAATAATAAAATGTTTTATAATAACTCTTAATAGATTTAACATCATTTGCAGATTGCAATAACACAGTATTTTTAAGTGTGTACTGGGTGTCATAAATAGAAATGGAAGTAGAATCTAACAAGGCAAAGCCAGTCTCATTTGCAGCAAAATCATAGAACTTTGGCGCATTTTCTTGTTTTTTAAACAGCGTACAAGCATTTTGAACGCAAAGATTATACTGGCGCTGTTGAGTGTTATAGGTGAAATACCCTTTTGAAGTTACGATAAGTGGTGATTGTTTAGCGTTTTGAGTTTGTTCATTTGAATCAGTATAACCAAAACCATCACGCCCATATAACCGATCAAGTCGTCCTTTAAAAAGGCTCTCCCCAAATTGAACATACAAATCATCATCTACAACAGACACCGTTTGTATTTGAGGAATGTCTTTTAAAAGCACATAAGAATAATGAAGCCAAATAAGTGATGTGCAGATACTCAGCACCATAAATACACTTGTTATAGTAACGACTTTACTCATTAAAACTACTCATTATTATTAGAAATAAAGAATCCATTAAGGTTTAGCCTTTTACAATTTATTCATGTAAAAACAAAAGCATCCCTCTTAGCTCTTCATTAAGTGTACTGAAGTTACGACGTCTATTTCTTAGTATTATTAGGCGATACGGACTATAGATAAATATTTAAATGGGAACTGTGACAGGCTTCACACTTTTGACAATTATTTTGCGGCTAAATTAGATGCTTGTGTTAAAAAAACATTGAGTCTGTAACAAACAACACCTCAATACCTGCACCAAAATCACACTACCTACGATAAAACACTCCCTATCATAGTGCAGACACGCAATTAACTGGCCCACTGCCTTTATTTATTGTTTGCGTATATTCAAGTGTAAAAAAGTGATTATACCCATGTACTTCTTTTTTATTATCGTTTTTTTAGATAATAAATTCACGTAATCACGATAGCATTTAAATACTTTCAAAGCACATAAATGACTGTTTTATATACTTTTTATCCGAATATTAGAGCCACAACAAAGCTGAAATTTGCCTTAATGTTTTTTTACATGTATAGTAATTTTGAATTTAACGGAAATTACAGAGGCGCTAATTAAATACAAATTTAAAGGACATTGATCGTTTTTTAATTGTTTTTAAGCGAGAGAGTAAAGTGAAATTACAGCTACTACCCTGTACACTGGCTACCTTGATTACAATCGTTTTATGGACAACATTCGGTTTGCAATCAATACCAGCAACTGTATGTATCGCAGGGACATACATTATTCATTCAAGCTTCCAGCTTTGGGCTCGAGGCAACGCAGACCTTCTCAAACCCACATCAATAGATAAAGTTGGGCATATTATTACACCAGCTTTATACGATATTGTAAGCTTGATGCTCTTTACAATTTTTCTTGGCTTTTGCATCACATATTCAATGCCAAGTCAGTTTTAAAAATAAAAAGCAGACTTTACTTAAGTCTGCTTTTTTTAAAACATTTAATCGGTTATTTATTCAACTCGTTGACATTTATTTTTTCCCTTTTAAGTACTTTTTCAAAGTGAGCTTTTTTCTTCTCATCTATAGAGTCGCTTGCGAGAGCCAATGCAATTATATCGAGCGCTTTTGTTGTACACACGTCTTCAACTGTTGCGCGAACAACATCATCATCTAAAAGACGTTTTAAAAGACTGTCTTGTTCAGCAACCTCTACAGATTTGCGCTTTATGCCAAGAGATGCCTTTGCGTAACTGAAATAAGCAAGAGCTGTTAGATAGACAAAAATAAGGCAAGCAACCATAAAGAGCATGCCTGTCACTGATTGAAGCACCTCTGAGACCCCTTGAATAAGCCCAGGTCCAAGAACAAGACCAGCTGCAAGCCAAGAAATGGTTCGTATGACCTTGTGCCATGCCTGAGGTGAAGACTTTACATCAGTTTGCAAAGAGCCAAGCACAATAAAACTAATGGCTAAAAATGCAAGTGTATATTCAGTTTGAAGACTTTGAAGCATATTTTGAAGGGACATGAACTTATTCCTTTAAGCAGACTTAAATGACAAGCTTAACAAAATAAGTTTATGTATACCCATAGCGATTGAAGCTTTATTTGTTTTCGTTGGACTTTGACCAGAAAAACTCAATTTCCAAGTCTTGATCTGCTTCTTTTTTAGTTAACCCCTTAAAAATAACAGGGTTGCGTTCACCTTGATACGTATTAAGTAAAAGATCAGATGGATTTGCATTATTATCAAAGAGAATTTGAAACTCAGAGTCACCTCGACCCTTACATCCTGCAAAACACTCCATACCACTTGCCAAGGTAATATGCTCCACGTGTCTTCCTAGTGTAATTTTAAGACCAGCATGATATCCAACCAACTCATTAAACAACTCTTCAGTGTATGGCTCTTTTTGGCGCTCACGCTCGTTATCAAGACGTTTTACACGCAGCAAGTTTGATTGCGGTAACATATCAGGGTACTTAAAATAGAAATTCAGGACTCTCAAAATTAATTTAGGATCAAGTGACCAGCGAACATCGATGCTAACATCATAGGTTCCGTTGTCTTTTTTCTTATAGACAGGCGCTTTAGCATTAAAATGAATCTGGTCCTGCATATGCTTGAACACATTCTCTTCAATATTCTCAGTTGCTTGCTGACGCTCTGAGATGCTGTTTTTCAGTAAATGCTCAACATCTAAGTGGGATAATTCATAACTGCCCACCTGATTGCTTTTATTTTCAGCAAATACGACAGCTTTAATAACTGCATCTTCATTGAGCAGCTGCTTCTTGGTTAAGTTTTTGAGAACAACTGGGTTTTGCTCCCCCAAGTGGCTAGGGTAAAGAATCGCTTTGGGGTCACGAGCATTTGAGTAATGTATTTGAACCTCAGAATCGCCCTCACCTTCACAGCCACTCACAACGCAATGTCGCCCAGTCAATAAAGTAATACCACTCGTTACATCAAATAATGAAAACTCAATCTTGACACGCTTGTCTGACAAGGCTTTATAAAGACGATCACTGTAGTCTTGAATTTTTTCTTGATCAATATTATCGTATTTCTTTAAATTTAATATACCTTTATAAAGGTTGTCTTTTACTTGAAGGTGTGGTGCTAACAAGGATTCAATACGAGATGGCTCAAGGTTCCAGTGTGCCAAAATCTGAACATCAAAGCTGCCATCCTTATTCGCTTTAAACTCTGGCTTATCTAGCCTTAAAGAAAGCTGGTCAAGAAATATCTGCATTAGCTCATTATCAATTTGATCAAAGGCTTTTTCTTCAAGCTTGGCACTTTCTTCTGCAGTTAAAGCAGGTGCATTGCTCTGAATTACTAACTTACGAGACTGTCCATCTTCAGTGCTTTCTTCTGTCGTATTTGCATCTTCATACAAAGGCGCAATGGCTGATACAAAGCGTTCTTCTTCACCACTTTGTAAGCTCCATATGAAAACACCAATAAAGACAGCACCAACAATGGCCAGCCAGAAAAGCCAAGTATTCTTTTGTACCACTGGCGTTTCCGCTACCTGCTTTGGGGATGTGCTTGCTGATTTTGAAGTTTTCTCAGCATCTTGGTGCGTTTCTTTACCTTCATTTTTATCAACATCTGCGTTTTTTTCAGACGCAGCTTGATCCAGGGCATTTCGAGCTTGATTGGATTGCGACCCTGCAGGTGCTTTATCAGAAGCACTGACATCTGCTTCTACAGGATTTGGTGGTGCAATGGATTCGAGCTCTTCTCTTAACTTGTTATAAACACGTTCAAAGCGCTCTCGTTTCTTATCATCAAATTTAAAAGAGGATTCCATTGATTTGCGACGCATACTGGCAATGACCTGAATGCCTTTATGCAAATGTTGCGGGATTTCGCCTTGTACCGACTTAAACTTTTCTTTTAACCCAGTGCCTTTCGCCCCCCAATGCTTCGCCAAAAGCATCTCAATATCCATTGAGGCCTTAATCACGATTTCAAGCGGGTTTTTATCTAAGTTATCCATGAGATCCAACTGCTACTGGCTATCCAACACACATCCAACTACATTTATGCCAGCATAATTTCATGACTACAGAAATAAATCAAGTGAGATCAGTATTATATCAACCAAGGACACCCACCCTATTGACGCACATTTACACGAAAATCATATATTTTGATCAATACATAATCTGGTCACTCAAAATACAGGAAACCATTAAAAATAATACCTGTTATACAGATATAAAAAGTGCCTCTCTCTTGCCCTCTCTTTAACAAGGACACCCACCTCAAGTCCAATAAATGGGTGTCTTCAGACAATCCTTTCGGCAAGAATTAGCATATTGCCTTGCGCACCTTAATAAAGCACTCGTGCACAATTTCCAATTATAGAAATCATAAAAACCTATTAAAGAGCCCAGAAAGTCTTGTGAACAAAGCCTGAATCATATAAAAAGAGGAATGGGAAGCAGTAAAGCTTGCAATGACGAATGGCGAGGATGCACATGACAACAGGTACTAAAGCAAAAAAACCAATCAGAACCTTCTATCAAGAGCCGACAAAAAGTTATTCACCACCAAAAGAATATAACTTCGGCGAATTAATTCCTCATGCTGATTCAGGTAGCCGAGCAAGCCTTATTGAATCTCTGATCAAAGAGCATTCAAGCACATATGAGCTTATGGAACCTCATCTCGACCCATTACCATACCTTAATAAAGTCCATGCGCCAGAATATGTTGAAGCGCTAGAGGCCTGCTCTAAAAAGCTTCAAGAGTCAGAAGAAAGTAATGCATGGTTCTTCCCTAGCGTATTTCGCGTAAACCAAGAGTTTAACCGTCAGCATGTTCAATCAAATAAGCATGTTGGTTACTATGCTTTTGATACATTTACGCCAGTTGGCGAGGAAACATTCAACCAAGCCTCTCGCAGCGCTCAATCTGCAGTCTCTGCCATGGACTGGATGCTTAACAATAACGAAAGCTTTGCATATGCATTATGCCGCCCGTCAGGGCATCATGCTTGCCATGACTACTTTGGCGGTTATTGCTTCTTTAATAATGCGGCATGCGCTGCTGAGCGTGCACTAGAGACCGTTAAGAAAGTTGTTATACTTGATGTTGATTATCATCATGGCAATGGTACTCAAAGCATTTACTATGATCGCAAAGATGTATTTGTCATCAATGTGCACGCTGATCCTGCAAAAGTATTCCCGTATTTTGCAGGCTTTGAAGATGAGGTTGGCACTGGCGAAGGCGAAGGCTTTAACCTCAATATCATTGCCGAAAAAGATATACAAACACATGACTATGTGGAGATTTTAGAAAACAGAGTGAAACCTGCTCTTCTTAACTTCAAACCAGATGTAGTAATTGTATCACTAGGGGTGGACACAGCTGCTACCGACCCATTAGGTGATTTTGGTCTTACTGAAGACAGCTTCGAAGCTATTGGTCGATTTATTAAGTCAATTAACGTGCCAACTGTCACAGTTCAAGAAGGTGGTTATGACGTTGCTTCCATAAGCAAGTATGTACATGCATACATGACTGGCTATTTACAAGGAGAGACAGCCTAAGCTGTCATTTCCATAAAATCTGGTGCAGGTCGAGCAAAATAAAAGCCCTGCCCTAATTCAAAAGAAAGTAACTGAAGGGCTTGATGCTCTTCTTCTACTTCTACTCCCTCGGCTATGAGCTTGGCATTAGATTTTTCTGCAAATGAAACCAAGCTTTCCGCTAATGCCTGGAGCTCAGGCTCCCGATGTATATTATGAATTAAACTATGATCAAGCTTGATGAAGTCAGGCTTGAGCTGCAATATATGCCGTAAACTTGCATACCCAGCGCCTGCATCATCTATAGCAACTTTTGCACCAGACTGCCTCAAAATATTTAATCGATCATTTAATGATACATAATTTTCAATCACAGCATGCTCTGTAATCTCTATAACAAGTTGACTTAAATCTTGACCATAAAAGCATTGAAAAAATTCATGATCCAAAATAACTGAAGGGGCTAAATTCCAAGTCAAAAACTGATTACTCGGCACAGCTTTAAGAATGTATAGAACCTGTGAAAAAAGGCTTATATTAAGGGCAGTACTTAACCCAAGCATATCAATCTCAGTTAAAAAAAACTGGGGAGACTGACTATCATCCCCTTTTATTCGAAGTAAAAGTTCATGTCCGACAACTGATTCATTGTTAATATTGACAATTGGCTGCATATAATACACAAAATGATTATTAACCATGAGAGACTCATAATAATTTTTTCTTCTGTTGAAAACAGCCTGTTCCCCTCTATTTTCTTCAAGAGCTGCAGCTGCAATACTTGCAAATACACGCATTAAAGCAAGGTCTCTCGCATTCAGAGTAAAGCTAGGCAGACGACTAAAAGCACAAAAAGTACCATACACCTCACCATCGCTAAATTTAAGTGGCACGCTCACATGAGCACCAACTGGTAAGACTTGAGTAACATCAAGCTTGCAAGCTTCTTGGTTTTGACAGGCATCAGGAATAAGTTCGGGCAAGGAGCCATCTACAATTCGTTGACAATAACTTTCATCTAAAGGATCGGAATTACCCACTGAGATAATGGCATCTTTTTGTGCCGAATCAATAAATTTAAAAACTCGCCGCCCTTCTGTAAACTCAGAAACAAAAGCAACCTCCATGTGCAACTGTTCGCGAACAGACTTAAGAAGACTCTGCATGAGTTTTGAAAAAAATAAATCGCCTTGATTTAATTGATGAAAAATCGCTTCAGATAAAAACTCCGTATCAAACTGGTAAGGCACCTGATTATTCATAAACACCTCTAAGCCATATAATGCAGACTTAGGTTCAAGAGAAAAACGAAAAGCCTACATGGGATTTACTCTTATAAGAGTTAAATTAAATATGTACATTCTGGCTTTTATTATTTTATTAATTATAACATTATTCAACTAGAAACACCCAGCCCTTTCAAGGTGAAAATTTAAGCATTTAACAGCCTCGCAGTAGA
>TARA_B100000686_G_scaffold32725_1_pt1 | contig 65842 bp, 56 predicted proteins | sample TARA_B100000686 | Tara Oceans TARA_B100000686 (sample SAMEA2622733) | marine metagenome | biome: marine biome (ENVO:00000447); feature: marine epipelagic mixed layer (ENVO:xxxxxxxxx); material: "saline water (ENVO:00002010), including plankton (ENVO:xxxxxxxx)" | depth 150 m
GGCGGCGGCGGTGGAGGTGGCGGCGGCGGTGGCGGTGCAGGAGGTTCATCGCTTCCTCCAGAACCACTGTCAGCTAAAGCCGCTGCAGCTGCTGCTATCGCTATGATAGCTGCTACTGTTCCCATTGATACACCACCAGCTGCTGATCCAGCAGCTGCATTTCCGGCAGCAGAACCCTCGGCAGGAGATTTTTCATCTCTTGGTGCTTTATCGTCAGGGTTTTGCTTTTCTCCTTTCTCAGCAGCTAAAGAGAGCTGTGGTGTAAACACCAAAAACCCTGCTGCAATTAAAGAAATAAATTTGTTTTTCATAGTAATTTTTCCGCTAGTCTCTATAAAATATTTTCAGCTCTTATTTGTTAGAAATTAAGTATTAATCAACTTTTCTGATATGTCAACAGTATAAGAGAATACCACTAAACTTCTAATACTCCCTTTAGCCTATGCAAAAGGGCCTGCCATTAAAACATAATCAAATAAAAATGAAAGTATTAATTTTAAACTTGTATATAAGCTTTTAACTGCTATGTTTAGAGTTTTTTAAATATAAAACTAAATTACTAAGTGGTTTCTTGATGAGAAGAATAGCTTTTAACTTTGTGAATTTAAATTTTGGCTATAATTAGATAATAAAATGAAAACATTAGTTTTTTTTTGCGAAAACAAATTAGTTACTAATTTTTTTAAGGATTAATACTATTTTTTTAAAGTTTATTTCTCTGTTTATGCCTTTTTTAAGGTTACTTCCACCTGAAGTATCACATTCAGTTTCTTTATCAGGCTTAAAGGCCTGGACTTACATTATTAAGTCAAAACCTAAACCCGTTACTACAACTGAAGTAGAATTATTGGGTTTAAAGTTTTTAAATAGATTAGGTCTAGCTGCTGGTATGGATAAAAATGCAGATTTTGTAGACCCTTTATCTTCTCTAGGTTTTTCCTTCATAGAATTAGGAACTCTGACACCAATGCCTCAGCAAGGTAACCCCAAGCCCAGATTATTTAGGATCCAGGAAAAAAAGTCACTAATCAATTCAATGGGCTTTAACAATAAAGGTATTGAGTATGCAATTTCTAATATAGAAATGAGTGAATCTAGCTCGATAATAGGTGTGAGTATTGGGAAGAACTTTGATACTCCTTTAGAGAAAGCAACTGAAGACTATATATATTGCTTGGAAAAGGCTTATGGTGTTTCAGATTACATAGCAGTAAATATTTCTTCACCTAATACTAAAGATCTAAGAAGGTTAGAAAGCGAAAAATATTTTTCAAGTTTAATCTCGTCTTTAAAAAACAAACAAGAAACTCTTGCCAAGTCAAATGGCTATAAACCTATTTTGCTTAAACTCTCTCCTGATCTGGAACCAAACCAGTTAGAAGGTATTTGTAAAGAAATAATGGATAAGGATATTGATGGGGTTATTTCTTCAAATACAACTATCTCTCATAACTATGAACAAAAGGGAGGTCTAAGTGGGCAAGAGCTCTTTGATATATCTAATAAAAATCTAATTGCTTTGAGGAGTTTTCTCGGTCCATCATTTCCTATTATTGCCTCAGGAGGAGTCATGAGTTCTAGCGATTACAACAAAAAAATTAAACTAGGAGCTCAGCTTGTTCAAGTTTATACAGGGATGATCTTCAAAGGACCTTCTCTGGTATCTGAAATACTACATTCTTAATAATTAAAATTTTTAATACTTGACAGAAAACCCTTTTTTGATCTTTATACTAAAAAGGAGTTAATTACTTTTTTATATTTATGAATTCTGTAGTTGTTGTTGAATCCCCAGCTAAAGCTAAAACTATTGAAGGTTACTTGGGAGATTCTTTTAGTGTCATTGCCTCTTTTGGCCATGTTAGAGATATGGAGGATAAAGATGGTGCTGTCATACCTGGTTCATGGTCAGATATAAAGTGGTCATTAAACAACAAAGGGGAAAAGCAAATAAAAGAGATTCTTGCTCTCCTAAAAAAAGCTGATCATTTAATTTTAGCTACAGATCCAGATAGAGAGGGCGAAGCAATAGCTTGGCATATCTATGAACTGTTAAATGAAAAGGGAGTACTAAATGATACAAAAGTTAGTAGAGCTGTCTTTAACTCTATTACTAAAAGATCAGTTAGTGATGCTATAGAAAATCTACGTTCAATAAACAAAGATAAAGTTGAGGCTTACTTAGCAAGAAGGGTTTTAGATTACGTAGTGGGCTTCAATATCTCTCCTCTGCTTTGGAGGAGGCTTCCTGGAGCTAAGTCAGCTGGAAGAGTTCAGTCTGTAGCTTTAAAACTTATATGTGAAAGAGAAAACGAAAGGGAGGCTTTTGAACCGCAAGAGTATTGGACTATCCAAACCAACTTTCTTAGACATCAAGATAAGATTTCTTCGCAAGCTTATTCAATTGATGGTGAAAGATTAAAGAAATTTGCCATATCTAATCAAGCTAAAGCTGAAGAATTATCTAAGAGAGCAGAAGAGGCATCTTTTTCTATAACTGAGATTAATAAGAAACCTGTAAAAAGAAACCCAAAGCCACCTTTTATTACTTCTACTCTTCAACAGGAATCAGCTAGGAAACTCAGATTCTCTGCTGATCAAACCATGAGAACTGCTCAGACCCTCTACGAACAAGCCTTTATAACTTACATGAGGACTGACAGTCCTATTATGTCTGATGAAGGAGTCCATCAATGCAGGGAGGTTATCTTAGAAAAATATGGTTCAAATTTTTTACCTGACAATCCTCGTTTGTACAAGAGTAAATCTAAACAAGCGCAAGAAGCTCATGAAGCTATTAGGCCAACTGATATAAATAAATTGCCATCTGAAGGGGGACTTTCGGGAGATGAAAAAAAACTCTATGAATTAATTTGGAATAGATCCGTAGCAAGTCAAATGGAAAGTGCAGAAGTTACTCAAACTGAGGTCATGATTGCTTCAGATAAAGGTGATTTGATTTTTAAAGCAACCGGATCTCAAATAGTGTTTAAAGGTTTCTTAGAGGTTTATGAAGAAGGGAAAGATGAAGAACAAGAATCTACAGAAGCAAGATTACCTTCTCAACTAGAGGTAAAAGAAAAATTAACTATCCAATCTATCTTGCCTGAACAGCATTTTACTAAGCCGCCACCAAGATATACAGAAGCAAGTCTAATCAAAGAACTTGAAGAAAAAGGAATAGGAAGGCCTTCAACTTATGCTTCTATTATGAACAGTATCAAGAAAAGAGAGTACGCTTCTCTTGAGAATAAACAATTTAAACCAGCCAATAAAGGCAGAGTTGTTGTAAGTTTTTTAGATTCTTACTTTCTTAATTATTTTAAATACGAGTTCACAGCTAACATGGAAGAGTCTTTAGATGAAATAGCTAATGGAGAATTGCTTTGGACCAATCTTTTAGATAATTTTTGGGAAGGCTTTAAACCTAGTATTGATTCAGTTCTTGAATTATCAAATAGAGAAGTCCTAGAAAGATTAAATGAAGTACTAAAGGATCGATTGTTTCCTAAAGGAAACACATGCCCCAATTGTCAGGCCGATCTAACCTTAAAAAATAGCCCTCGTTTTGGACCCTTTATTGGTTGTACTAAATATGATGATTCTGGTTGTGATTATAAGAGCCCTCCTTTTTTAACTCTCGAAGAGGTTGATGCTCATGCTAGGGCGAAAGAGTCTCTGGGTGTTTATCCAGAATCTGGTAAGGATATTTTCTTAAAACCTTCTCGTGGCGGAGGTCTCTATTTAGAAACTCAAAATTCTAAATCTGAAAACATCAGACAGACTATTTCTAATGAAGTAGCGGAAAATATAACTTTAGATCAAGCTTTATTGTGGGTCAGCTTGCCTAGAGATATTGGTCTCCACCCAGAAACAAACGAAATGATTCAAGCAGGCTTTGCTAGAGGACCTTTTGTTAGAGTTAAGAAAGGAGTTAATAAAGAGGGAAAAGATACTTATCAGTATGCAAACTTAGCTAATGATGAAGACATCTTCTCTATAGGAATGAACAGGGCAGTAGAATTGCTTTCAGGAAAAGGGATTTCGAAAGAAGAGGCAAAAGAGCTAGGCTTAGACCCTACCAGTAAAGTACCTGTTCTTCTTAAGAAAGGTAGATATGGAGCCTATATAGAAACTGATGAACTCATTAGAAAGACTGTTCCTAAAGATATGCAATTTGATGAGGTAACTCTTGAATGGGCTGTAAATAATTTGCCAATAATTAGCTATCATCCTGAAGACTCTAGGGCGATTGGGATAAGGAGGCAAAGAACCAGAAGCAAAGGCTGGAAAGCTTTTGTTGTTCATGCTGGAGAAAAGAAAGAATTGCCTAAGGATATGAAAGTAAAAGATGTGGACGAATCTATAGCCTTATCTCTATTAGAATAGATCTTTAAAATCTTTTAATAACACCAACACAAATACCTTCTAAGAAGAATTCTTCATTTTCAAGGTTAATATTTATAGGCTTGAAGAGTTTATTTTGAGGTTCAAGGGTAATGTTTCCTTCACCAGAAGAACGAAAGGTCTTAACAGTTACTTCATCATTAATTCTTGCAACTACGATATCACCATTTTTACATTCTTTAGATTTCTTAACGGCTATCAGATCTTCCTCATTTATTCCAATGTCTTTCATACTTTCGCCTTTTACTCTGAGTAAAAAGTCAGCCTTTTGGCTAAACATATTTGAAGGAATTTCTAAGTTCTTCTCTATATTTTCTTCTGCTAATATTGGGTCTCCTGCGGCCACAAGGCCTACAACTGGAGTACCTTGTTGATCCTCATTTAATACTATTCCTCTTGAAGCTCCAGAAAGAATCGAGATAAATCCTTTTTTTTCTATAGCCCTTAAATGCTGTTCTGCAGCATTAGGAGATTTAAACCCAAGAGTTCTGGAAATATCAGCCCTTGTAGGAGGAAAGCCTTTTTCTTTTAGATGATCTTTTATTAGCTCTAAAATCTCTTTTTGCCTTGCAGTCAGGTCTTTCATATATGCTCCAAATAACTTTATTACTGTAATTATATACAGTAAAATGATAATTATTCAAATTTATGTTAGTTATAGGCATTACTTCTAGAGCACTTTTTGATCTTGATGATAGTCACAAGATTTTTGAAAAAGATGGGCTAGAGGCTTACAGGGAATACCAAATTTCAAATGAAAATGTAGCTCTTAATCCAGGACAGGCATTCCCTTTAGTAACAAAGTTACTTAATTTAAACAAAGAATTAAAAGAAGAGAAATCTGTTGAAGTTGTCTTGTTAAGTAGAAATTCTTCGGATACAGGATTAAGAATTTTTAATTCAATAGAGCATCATAACCTTGATATTAAGAGAGCTGCATTTTGTGGTGGGAATAGTCCTCATACCTATGCAAGAGCATTTGGTGCGCAACTATTTCTTTCAACAGAATTTTCTGACTGTAAATTAGCTCTTAAGAGTGGAGTTGCAGCAGCTAGAATAATTCCAACTGGAATAGCTAAAACTAAAAACAGTCAATTAAAAGTTGCATTTGATGGTGATGCAGTAATCTTTTCAGAAGAGTCCCAAGAAATTTTTGATTCAAAAGGATTAGATGCTTTTGATAAAAATGAAAAAGAATTAGCAAAAGAACCTCTCTCTGGAGGACCTTTCAAACCTTTCCTTTCAGAATTACATAGAATTCAAAATTTATTTTCTCAACCAGAGTGCCCGATAAGAATAGCTTTAGTTACAGCAAGATCTGCTCCTTCACATGAAAGGGTTATAAGAACTCTAAGGGATTGGAAGATAAGAATAGATGAAAGTTTGTTTTTAGGAGGATTGAAGAAAGTAGATTTTTTGAAAGTCTATCAAGCAGATATATTTTTTGATGATCAAGAGGAAAACTGCGATTCTGCAAGTGAAGAAATACCAACAGGCCAAGTAGTAAATCTTAAGACTAAGACTGAAAAAATTACTTAAAAAGTATAAAATTCAGTTTCTCAACTTTTTTACCACTAATAATTTAATTTATGGAATATATTTGTCTTGATCTTGAAGGGGTGTTAGTCCCCGAAATATGGTCTGAAGTCGCAAAGATTACTGGCGAAGAAAAGTTTAATTTAACTACTCAAGACGTAAAAGATTACTCTGAACTAATGGATATGAGAATGGATCTTGTTAATAAGATGGATTTATCAATAAATGATATTCAACAAGTAGTTAAATCAATGGATCCTTTTCCAGGAGCAAGAGAGTTTATTGATTGGGCAAGAGATAATTTTCAGGTAACGATTGTTTCTGATTCTTTTTACCAATTAGCTTGGCCTTTAATAAGGAAGCTAGGAACACCTTCCATTATTTGTCATCATCTAATTATTGAAGGAGAAAAGCTGAAGGATTATTCTTTACGTCAAGAAGAAAACAAGAAGCGGGTAGTAGAAGTACTCAAAGAGCTTAAGTATAAGGTTTTTGCAGCAGGTGATTCCTACAATGATATACAGATGCTACAAGAAGCAGATTTAGGTTTATTTTTTAAAGCTCCAGGCCACATAAGAAAAGAATACAGCAATATAGAAGGCGTAGAGAGTCACTCGGAATTGAAGAGGGCTTTCTCAAAGGCATCTCAATTTATTTAGGATTAACATGAATATAAATCTTTCAAAGGGAAAAATTTTAAGAAAAGCTATTAAGGAAAATAAGCCTTTACAAGTTGTTGGGACTGTAAATGCTTATACTTCCCTCTTAGCTAAGAAGACGGGACATAAAGCAATCTACCTTTCTGGAGGTGGAGTAGCTGCTTCAAGTATGGGTATACCCGATCTAGGAATAACTACTTTGCAGGATGTCTTGATAGACGCACAAAGGATAACTAGTGTATGTGACTTGCCTTTAATTGTTGATGCAGATACTGGTTGGGGAGGAGCATTTAATATTTCTAGGATGGTTAAGAGCATGATCAATGCTGGGGTAGCTTGTATACACATCGAGGATCAGGTCGAACAAAAAAGGTGTGGTCACAGACCTAATAAAGAACTTGTCTCTCAGCATGAGATGCAAGATAGAATTAAAGCTGCTGCTGATGCTAAAACCGACAAAGACTTCATGATAATGGCTAGAACAGATGCCATTGCAAACGAAGGACTAAATTCTGCTTTGGATCGAGCTGCCTCTTACGTTGAAGCTGGAGCCGATTCAATTTTTGCAGAGGCTGTTACAGAATTAGAAGAGTACAAAAAGTTTTCTTCGAGTTTAGAGGTTCCAATTTTAGCTAATATAACTGAATTTGGAAAAACACCTTTATTCACCAAAGAGGAGCTACAAAAAAATGGAATTAGCATGATCCTTTATCCTTTGTCTGCCTTCAGGGTTATGAGTAAAGTAGCCGAAGGAGTTTATTCAGAGATACTAGATAAGGGGACTCAGCAAAACTTAATTGATAAAATGCAAACCAGAGATGAACTTTATGAGGTACTCGATTATCATACTTTTGAAAAGAAATTAGACGATTTATTTAAGGAATAAAAAAGAGAAAAATTATGGCAGAGAAGAAATTAGAGGGGGCAGGATTAAGAGGACAAGTTGCTGGACATACAGCCCTTTCGACAGTAGGGAAGGCAGGTAAAGGGTTAACTTATAGAGGCTATGCTATAGAAGAATTAGCTGAAAAGGCTACATTCGAAGAGGTGGCCTATATGCTTCTGTATGGTCATCTTCCTAATCAGTCAGAGTATGAAGAATATTCAGCTAAATTAAAGTCTTATAGAAGGCTTCCTGACGAGCTTAAAGAGGTACTGCAAAGGATCCCTAAAACAACTCACCCAATGGATGTAATGAGAACAGGCAGTTCTATGTTGGGTAACTTAGAGCCTGAAGGAGATTTTTCAAATCAAAACGAAACAGCTGACAGAATTTTAGCTGCTATGCCTTCTATTATTACTTATTGGTATCGTTTTTCTCATACAGGTGAAAGTATAGAAACTAAGACAGACCATCCTACAATGGGAGGGCAATTCTTATCCTTGCTTACAGGAAAAGAACCCAGTGAGGATCATGCTAGATTCTTAGATGTTTCATTAATCTTATATGCTGAACACGGCTTTAATGCTTCAACTTTTACAGCCAGAATTTGTGCTTCAACTCTTTCAGACATGCACTCCTGTGTTGCTGGAGCCATAGGAACATTAAGAGGGCCTTTACACGGAGGTGCAAATGAAGCTGCAATGGAAACCATAGAGAAGTTTGCTTCTAGAGAAGAAGCCAATGAAGGCGTAAAAAGAATGTTAGAAAAAAAAGAAAAAATAATGGGATTTGGTCATGCCGTCTATACCAATGAAGATCCTCGAAATAAGATTGTTAAAGTTTGGGCAAAGAAATTAGGTGAATCTAGTGGAGATAACCTCCTTTATGAAGTTTCTGAAGAGGTTGAAACTGTAATGGCAGAAGAGAAAGATTTATTTGCTAACACTGATTTCTATATGGCTTCTGCTTATCATTACTTAGGTATTCCTACACCACTCTTTACTCCACTTTTTGTAATAGGTAGGACCTCAGGTTGGACAGCTAATGTGATGGAACAGAGAGCAGATAACAGGATAATTCGACCCAGTGAAGAGTATACAGGCCCTGACAAATCAGAATGGGTTGATATGTCTGACCGTTAATAAAAAAAACTAAGGAAAATAATATGACCGGAAACGTTGACATAAACGTTCGACCTGATCCAGATCAAGTATTAATAGAAATCGCAGACTATGTTCTCGATAAATCTATTGAGAGTGAAGAAGCCCTCACTACTGCCAGGTATTGTCTAATGGATACATTGGGTTGTGGTCTATTGGCATTAACTTTCGATGATTGTAAAAATTTATTAGGACCTTATGTAGAAAATACAAATGTACCTAATGGTGTGAGAGTACCAGGAACAAAATATATTCTTGATCCTGTAAAAGGTGCTTGGGATATAGGAGCAATAATTAGATGGTTAGATTTCAATGACACATGGCTAGCAGCTGAATGGGGACATCCATCAGATAATTTAGGAGGAATTTTATCTGCTGCAGATTTTATTTCTCAACAAAAAATAAATTCTGGAAGGCCTGGTTTAAAAATGCGTGAGGTTTTAATAAGTATGATAAAAGCCCATGAGATACAAGGTATTCTTGCACTTGAAAATAGCTTCAATAGAGTAGGATTAGATCATGTGGTACTAGTTAAGATAGCTTCTACAGCTGTAATCTCATCTTTATTCGGACTTAATAGAGAAGAAACAATTAATGCACTATCTCAGGCATTCGTTGATGGACAAAGCTTAAGGACTTATAGGCATGCCCCAAATGCAGGACCTAGAAAATCTTGGGCTGCAGGAGATGCTACTAGTAGAGCTCTTCAACTTGTTCTTTTAACAAAAAAGGGGCAAATAGGCTATCCAAGTGCCATCACTACTCCAACTTGGGGTTTTCAAGATGTTCTTTTTAAAGGCAAAGATTTAAGTCTCCCCCAAGAATTTAATTCTTACGTTATGGAAAATATTCTTTTTAAGATTTCTTATCCTGCTGAATTTCATGCTCAAACTGCCGTTGAGGCTGCAGTGACTTTGCATGAAGAAGTTAAAAGCAAGGGCTTTAATAATATAGATAAAATCACCATAACCACCCACGAATCAGCAATAAGAATCATCAGCAAAGAAGGTAAACTTAACAACCCGGCTGATAGAGATCACTGCATTCAGTATATGACAGCTATCGGTTTATTGAGAGGGGACTTAGTAGCTGAGGATTATGAAGATGATGCTGCATCAGATCCTTTGATAGATGATATGAGAAGTAAAATGGTAATAGAAGAAGACCTTAGATATAGCAAGGAATATCTTGAGGCTGACAAGAGATCTATTTCCAATGCTATTCAAGTTCATTTCTCCGATGGAAGTGCTTCTGAGAAGGTTGAAGTTGAATACCCAATTGGGCATAAGAGAAGAAGAAAAGAAGGTATTCCTATTTTAATTGAAAAGTTTAAGAATAATCTTATGACTCAATTTTCTGTATCTAGATCCAAAGAAATTGAGGAAATATGCTCAGATCAAACTATTCTGGAGGAAACTGTAGTATCTGATTTCATGGCTCTTCTTACTGCGGAATAGTTATTGTAGATTCCATATTGTTACTTTGATTAAAAGTCTTAAAAAAAGTTTCTTTAAATTTCTCAGAGGAGTACAAGTTCATTTGATCATCATAATGAGGTGAATTGCTATCTTGTGTAGCACTTCCATATTGATGAATGCTTTCAGATTTTAATCTTCCATCCTTATCCCATTCCACATAGATATATAAACCATCTCCACCTTGAGCTTTTAAGAAACCTTCCTGTTGCTGCCTTCCGTAGATAGCTCTAAGTGTGTCAGGGCCCCCTTGAACAGGAACTTTCTTATCACCCCTTACAAGAAAGTTTCTTTCTGACCATAGAGGGTCTAATCGTCCATATATTTTGTATATTTGATCTACGCAATCTCTAAATACGGTCTCTACAGGAGGAGGTAGTCTTTGGGCTTGTTCTGCTAACCACTCTGGGCTTATTAAGCATACACCTAGAGCCGCTGATCTATTGTCAAAGTTAGTACTTAAATCCCAATCTTTAAGAATTTTTTGGGCCTTTATTAATTGTTCTTCCTTAAAACTTATCTCGAGAATCGGCTTTAGATATTTATAGGCTCTTGAGTTCTTTGAATATGAGTTATCAAATTTAATTTCTTTGAACTTTTTTTCGTTAATATATTTAGTTTCAGAAAATAATTCGAGTCCTCTATTTGCCCTATTTGTCATCCTTTTTTGTAGACCTAAAGTTATCGAGTAGTTAGAAGGGGATAAATTACTTTCTTCAGACGTAACCTTAAAAGGATCCTGGTTGGTACTAATTAACCAACCCGATTTAGGGTTTATAATCAGGGGAATTTGGTCGAGAGGAACAATTTCATTCCAAATAAGAGATGACTTAGAGCCGTTTACTGGTTGTGTCCAATTAACACCTTCTTTTCTCTTTGGGGAAGAAGAGTTGTGTAAGAAGATGATGTTGGAGTCTTTGTCGGCATAAATGGCATTAAAGGAAACTATCGATCTTAGCTTCATAGCCTCTAACCACTCATTTTTATTCTTTGATTTATTTAATTTATACCATTGTTCAACTTGTTTTATATCCTCCATCCCACTAAAACGAATGGCATATACGCCATGATCAGTTTCTAATACTGGACCATGCACCGAATACTTAGCTTCTCTATTAAAAGTCCACCAAAAGGGACCCCATAACTTTATAGGCAATTTGATAGTCTTAATTTTAAAGCGAACCCATTTACCATCTAACCTATATTCATTAGTATTTTTGGGGTTTACTTCTAGTAAAAAAGCATCAGAAAGGTCAGGTTTATTTACGGTAAATCCCCATCCTAAATTTTCATTGAAACCAACAAAGATAAACGGAGAGCCTGGGAAGACACCACCCATCATATTCCAACCTTCTTCACTTTTTACATGGGCTTCATACCAGGCTACTGGGCCTTCTAGAGGTTGATGTGAGTTGATCATAAGGCGGGTGCTTCCATCGCCAGTTTTATTGGGGTTAGCAGAAAATGCATTAGAACCCAAAACTAAATCTTGCCACTCGAGTAAGTTAGTCCGGACTTTAGTGATTTCCTTTTTATCAATTCCTTCACCTTTCTGTAACTTCTCTATCGAACTGATAACACCTGAAAAGAAGAGATTTTGCAAAGAAAAGCCAACAACAATATCTTCTTTGGTAATAGGGAATCCTTTAATGTATTCATTTTGAGGATTTATCGCTGCCCAGTAATTTAGTCCATCTGAATAAGCTTCTATTATTTTTTTTACCTCAGAGGAAAGATCTGATTCATATCTCGAATTCACTCTTTCTCTAATTTCTAGTACCTTTATCAAATAGTCAGTTACAGCTCCTTCAAAACCTTCTTTCAGACCCATTTCTGCTCTGTACAAAGACATGTTGGATATTAAGTTCTTTATATCGTCTTCTGCATGAGCATAGGCTAATCCAAAAGCTACATCAGCATCTCTTGTTCCTTCAATGTGCGGTACACCCCATATGTCTCTTGTTATAACAGACTGATAATTTTTAGCCTTTTCTATTGCATCAACCTTGAAGTCTGCAATCAGCATTTGAAAACTAAAAAAAAGTGAAAGAACTATAAAGGTTTTATTCATGTTACTGGGAAATCTAAATAAGCTTGTAATTGGTTAATGGCTTCATCGGCATTTACTACTTTTATGGTTTTCATCCCTAATTTTTTTGCTGGTTTTAGGTTTATACCCAAATCATCTAAAAAAATTACTTCATCAGGACTAACATTACCTCGCTTACAAGCTAACAGATAAAAGTTAGGATCTGGTTTTCTAACATTTTCCTTACTAGATTCAAACACAAAATCAAATACCTCCATGATGTCTTGGTGTGTTCCAGAAATAGAAGTACTATCTTCTTCCAGCTTCTGGTCTTCATTAAACCGGATGTTATTGGTTAGACATCCCTGCATAAGTTTACCTTTTATTTTATGGAGAACATTAACCATTTCAGGTCTAATTTGGCCTTTTAAGAGAGCTAGAACTTCCTTCCCGGGTATGGAGTGACCAAATTCTTTACTTTCTGCATCAAACAGAGAATTGAATTCTTCTTGATCAATTTCACTTCTTTCTAATTGAGCCCATGCATTATTATCTGGGTTGGTAGAATTAATTGTTCTAATCAAGTCTTTGGGTAAATCTTTTGACTTTTCATAGATATTAAATGAATCAAATGGACTGGTTGTTATAACCCCTCCAAAGTCCCAGAATACAGCTTTAATCATGGTTTTAATCCTTTATTGAGGCTTGCAGTATATTAAAAAAAACCAAAATAATGCTATTTAAACTGTCCAAAAAGTCTAAAAAACCTATAATCGCTCCCCCAAAATTAGCTTAATATAAGAAAATGTCAGGAAATACTACTGGAAAGCTTTTTAGTGTGACCACCTTTGGTGAGAGTCATGGAGTAGCTATGGGGTGCATAATTGATGGTTGTCCACCAGGAATGGAGCTAACTGAGAAAGATATTCAAGTTTATTTAGATAAAAGAAAACCTGGATCATCTAAATACACTACGCAGAGAAAAGAAGAAGATAAAGTAGAGATTTTATCTGGTGTTTTTGAAGGCAAGACAACTGGAACCCCTATCGGGTTGCTAATTAAAAATAAAGATCAAAGGTCGAAAGACTATGACAAGTTAAAAGACGTTTTTAGACCTTCACATGCAGACTATTCTTATATACAAAAATACGGAATAAGAGACTACAGGGGTGGCGGAAGGGCTTCAGCTAGAGAAACAACTATGAGGGTTGCAGCTGGTTCTGTTGCAAGAAAATATCTAAAAGAATTTTCAAACATCAAAATAAGAGGTTATCTTAGTCAAATTGGAAATATCAAAGTAAAAGAAATAGATTTTAATGAAATTGACAATAACCCTTTCTTTTGTCCTGATAAAGAAGCCGCAACTGAGATAGAAGGGCTAATTGATAAGTTGAGAGAAGAAGGAGATTCAATAGGAGCAAAAATTACTGTTACAGTTAGCAATTTACCTCCAGGCTTAGGCGAGCCAGTATTTGATAAGTTAGATGGAGAAATAGCAAAAGCCTTAATGGGTATTAACGCGGTTAAAGGAGTGGAAATTGGAGCTGGTTTTTCAGTTATCGAATCTAAAGGTTCTGAAAGCAGGGATGAAATGTCTCCTGAAGGCTTTAAATCAAATTCATCTGGAGGAACCTCAGGCGGGATATCAACAGGGCAAGACCTAATCGTAAGTATGGCTTTAAAGCCTACTTCTAGTATAGCTAAAGAAGGAGATACTGTTGATAAAGAGGGCAAAGCTACTAAAGTTAAAGTAACAGGTAGACATGATCCTTGTGTTGGGATAAGGGCAACTCCTATTGCAGAATCAATGGTAGCTTTGGTTTTAATGGATCACTTGCTTCGGAATAGAGGTCAGAATGCAGAAGTCCAGTCAGGGGTACCAGAAATACCTTCTAGCGAATAAAGGTTATGCCCAGAACTCTTTACGATAAGTTATGGGACTCCCATCAAGTTACTCAAAGAGATGATGGTACTTATCTTCTTTACATAGACAGACATCTAATCCATGAAGTTACTTCTCCTCAAGCTTTTGAAGGATTAAGGATATCTGGAAGAAAACCCTGGAGGGTTTCTTCGAATAAAGCTACACCAGACCATAATATACCTACCACTAGAAGGGGGCTTGGTATTGAAGGCATCAAAGACGAGGTTTCAAAATTACAAGTAACAACCTTAGATGATAATTGTAAGGAATATGGTATAGAGCAATTCGATATAAATGATGAAAGGCAGGGTATTGTTCATGTTATAGGTCCTGAACAGGGAATAACTTTACCTGGCATGACTGTTGTATGTGGAGATTCTCATACTTCCACACACGGTGCTTTGGGTGCTCTAGCTATGGGAATAGGAACTTCTGAAGTGGAACACGTTTTAGCCACTCAATGCTTAGTTGCTACAAAACAAAGAAATATGAATATTCAAGCCAACGGTATTCTTCCTAAAGGAGTATTCTCTAAGGATTTAACTTTAAAGGTGATAGGTCTTATCGGTACAGCTGGTGCAACAGGTTACGCTATAGAGTATTCCGGGAAAGCTATAGAGTCTATGTCTATGGAAGCAAGAATGACGGTTTGTAATATGGCAATAGAGGCTGGAGCGAGAGCTGGAATGATGGCCTTTGATAATGTAACTCTAGATTATGTTAAAGGTAAGCCTTACTCGCCATCTGGAGAGGAATGGGACAAAGCATTAGAGGTATGGAGAGATCTCAAAAGTGATGAAGGAGCACATTTTGATAAAACCATTATCATAGAAGCAAGTGAGTTGAAGCCACAGGTATCTTGGGGCACTTCTCCTGAAATGGTTGTGGATATCGATTCAGTTATTCCTAAAGCAAAAACTAATTCTGAATCTGATGCTCTTAATTATATGGGTCTCAAATCAGGAATGAAGCTTCAAGATATTAAACTAGACCAAGTGTTCATTGGTTCTTGCACTAATTCAAGACTAGAAGATTTAAGGGTAGTTTCAGAGATCGTCAAAGGCAATAAAGTAAGTAAGAGTATAAAGAGAGCAATTATAGTTCCAGGATCAGGATTAGTATCAAAAGCAGCTATCGCAGAGGGTCTTGACCAGATTTTCATTGAAGCTGGATTTGAATGGAGAGCTCCGGGTTGCTCGATGTGTTTAGGAATGAACCCAGACCAGTTAGAAGAAAATGAACATTGTGCTTCTACTTCTAACAGGAACTTTGAAGGCAGACAGGGCTATAAAGGCAGAACACATTTAGTTAGCCCAGCTACTGCAGCAGCTTCTGCCTTGGCAGGTAATTTTATAGATGTAAGGGAGGTTTTGTGATGAATGAGTACACTATTCACCTCGCTAAAATGGTTCCGCTAGATAGATCAAATGTTGATACTGATCAGATAATTCCTAAACAATTTTTAAAATCAATAAAAAAGACTGGTTTTGGTCCAAATCTTTTTGATTCATGGAGATATTTAGATTCAGGGTCTCCCGGAGAAGATAATTCTAAAAGAGAAGTTAACTCGGAATTCGTATTAAATGATAAAAAATTTAAAGGTTCGGAAATTTTAATTTCCAAAGAAAATTTTGGTTGTGGGTCAAGCAGAGAACATGCAGTTTGGGCTCTTCAGGATTATGGAATTAAATGTGTTATTGCTGAAAGTTTTGCAGACATTTTTTACAATAATTGTTTTAAGAACGGCCTCTTAGCTATAGCCTTACCTAAGCCTTTTATCGATCAATTATTTACGCTAAGTCAGTCCTCAGAATTCATACATATAGACCTTCATAATCAAGTCATTTTGGATTCCAGTGAGTCTAAAATTGTAGAGTTTGAAATAGATGAATTTAGAAAGAATTGTATTTTAGAGGGGCTTGATGAAATAGGACTAAGCTTAAAACATAGTAAGCAAATTAAAGAATTTGAAGACAAAATAAGAATAAAAAACCCTTGGATTTTTAAATGAATATTGATCAAAAGAAAATATTAATTCTTCCAGGTGATGGAATTGGACCAGAAGTCAGTCTTATAGCTAAGGAACTTTTAAAGCTTTTAGATCAGAAATATTTTTTAAACTTAGAGATTTCTGAAGGGTTGCTTGGGGGCAAGGCTTATGATGAAACTGGCGATCCTTTACCTAAAGACACCTTAAAGCTTGCTAAAGAAAGTGATGCCATTTTGCTAGGAGCTGTAGGAGGGCCTAAGTGGGATAATCTTCCTTCAGAAAAGAGACCTGAGATGGGGCTTTTAGGTATAAGATCTGAATTTGATTTTTTTGCTAATCTAAGACCTGCAATTTTATCAAGAGAGCTTGTCTCAGCTTCTACTTTAAAAAAAGAGATAGTTGCTGATCTTGATATATTAATAGTTCGTGAATTAACTGGAGGCATATATTTCGGGGAGCCTAGAGGTCAAGCGCAAGGTTCAGATAGAGCTTTAAACACTATGGTTTATAACAGAGAAGAAATAACAAGAATAGGTAGAGTTGCTTTTGAAGCTGCAAGAAAACGAGATGGGATATTATGTTCAGTTGATAAAGCTAACGTGTTAGAAGTAAGTTCTTTTTGGAGGGAAGTAATTTCTGATCTTTCTAAAGATTACCCTGATGTAAGCTTAAGTCATATGTTAGTTGATAACGCTGCTATGCAATTAGTGCGTGAACCAAAGCAATTTGATGTCATAGTAACCGGAAATCTTTTTGGAGATATTCTTTCCGATATAGCTGCAATGCTAACTGGTTCTATAGGCATGCTTCCTTCTGCTTCTTTAAACCAAACTAAAAAAGGCCTTTATGAACCAGTCCATGGCTCAGCGCCCGATATAGCTGGTAAGGATTTAGCAAACCCTCTTGCCTCTATCTTGTCTGTTGCCATGATGATGCGATATACATTTGAGCAGGAGGAGATAGCTACAAATATTGAGCAAGCCGTTGAGTCTGTATTGGCCAGTGGTAAAAGAACAAAAGATATTGCCCAAGATTCTGAAATCTTATTGGGGACTCAACAAATGGGAAGAGAGGTTTTAAAAGCATTAGAGGCAACAAAGTGAAAAAAGCCAAAAATATAGCATTAGTCGGAGCTACAGGATTAGTTGGTAATACCTTTCTTCAATTATTGGAGAAAGAGCATTTCATTGACTCCAATATACATTTAGTTGCTAGTAGCAAATCAGAAGGGAAAAAAATTTCTTTTAGGAGTCAGGACCTATTGATAAATAATTTAGAATTTTTTGATTTTTCTAAAATAGATTTAGCCTTTTTTTCAGCTGGATCTGACGTCGCAAAAGAATATGCACCCAAGGCAGTAGAGAAAGGGTGTTTTGTTGTTGATAACTCCTCTTGCTTTAGAAGGCATGAAGATATAGCTTTAGTAGTACCTGAAGTTAATTCAGAGCTTCTAGCTGACTATCCAATGCCAGGAATCGTGGCTAACCCCAATTGTTCAACTATACAAATGTTGGTAGCTCTAAAGCCCTTGCACGATAATTTCATTATTAAAAGAATAGATGTTACGACTTTTCAGGCTGTTTCCGGTACGGGTAAATTTGCCCAAGAAGAACTGATCAAGCAAATTGCGCAAGAATCTGAAGGTATAAAACCCAGTTCAAATATTTATGAGAAGCAGATAGCCTTTAATGTTCTACCGCATTGTGACAATTTTCAAGCTAACTCTTATAGCTTTGAAGAAATGAAAATGGTTTGGGAGACACATAAAATTTTAGATTCAAATATTGAGGTAGGTTCTACCTGCGTTAGAGTTCCAGTTATTAATGGGCACTCAGAATCTATCCATATAGAAACAGTTAAACCAATAAATATAAAAACAGTAAAAGATTGCTTAAGTAAGGCTATAGGAGTAAATCTATTAGATGGAGAAGGATCAAAATCTTATATGACAGCTGTTGATGCTGATGGGACAGACGCTGTTCATGTTGGTAGAGTAAGAAAGGATTTATCAAATGAAAATAGGCTTAATCTTTGGGTTGTTTCTGACAACTTAAGAAAGGGAGCTGCATTAAATAGTATCCAAATAGCAGAATTACTTTTCGTTTAGTCTTCATGGATACAGGTCAATTCATCCAACAGCTAGAAATAACTTTTGAAAATTTGATTGGAGTCTCGTTTCAAGGTTTATTAGGTTTAATTCTAGGTCTCTTCATTTTTTCTTTCTTACTTTTTTTACTAAAACGTCAGAAAAAAAATCATAATAATTTTAATTTTGAAACAGACAACTTAAGTGAAGTTGGCAATCCAATTGAAGCTAATATAAATTTAGCTAGAAGCTTAATTGAGATGAAAGAAATTAATAAAGCTAAAGATTGTATTAGGAAAGTAGAATTGGAAATCAATCTAACTCAAGAGCAAAAAGACAAAATTAGGGTCCTAAAACAAAAATTCATTTAAAACTAGGATGTCAAAGAAAAACTTCCGCATAGCTTTGGGAATAGAATATGAAGGGACAGCTTATCGAGGTTTCCAGAAACAGAAGACTACTAAAAGGACTATACAAGGTTTATTAGATTCAGCTTTAAGCAAGGTAGCAGACCAAAATATTTCAACCACATGTAGTGGAAGAACGGATGCTGGAGTCCACGCCTATTGCCAGATTGTCCATTTTGACACTAGTTCGATTAGAAAAAATTATAATTGGATAAATGGGTGCAATGCTTTATTACCACCAGACATAAGAGTTTTATGGGCAAAAAAGGTTCCTAAAGATTTTCATGCTAGATTCTCTGCTATTTCAAGAACTTATCAATACATTATTAGAAATAAAGTAACTCCAGCAGCTTTAAATAGGAATCAGAATTTGTGGGTTAAAGAAAAGATCGACTTGAGGTGCATGAGGATTGCTGCCTCCCACTTAACAGGAGAACACAACTTTACTTCTTTCAGATCTACTTCTTGTCAATCTAAAACAGCTTTTAGAGACATTGAATCTATAAGAATAAGAAAAGCAAGAGATCTAATCTTGATAGAGATTACAGCGAATGCCTTTTTATTGAATATGGTAAGGATAATAGTAGGAACTCTTTTACAGGTAGGCTTAAAGAAAATACCTCCAAAAAAAGTTAAAGAGATTTTAGAAGCCAAAGATAGAAAACTTGCAGGAAAGACTTCATCACCTAAAGGATTACATTTTATAGGTACTAAGTATTTAAAAAAATACTCCATCCCATCAACTTCAAATACTCTTAGCTAATCTGAACCTGTAAGATCAAATCTGATAGACTGCGCGACCTTAGAGATAATCATGAGCCTTCTTATAAAAATTTGTGGGATAACTAATGCAGATGATGCTGAGTTAGCAGTGACATCAGGAGCTGATGCATTAGGTTTTATTATGTTTCAAGGTAGTCCAAGATATATTAAATATAAAAAAGTAGAAAAGATTATAAGAGACTTACCTGAAGAAACTATCCCAGTGATGGTTTTTGTAGATGCTAGCGAAGAATATGTTGGCTCATGTTTGAATATTTCTAATAAAATTGTTCCTCAATTTCATGGTAATGAGTCACCTAAATTTTGTTCATCTTTTGACAGGAAATATATTAAAGCTATAAGGGTTTCAAAGGAGGAAGATATAACTGATGGCTTTAAAAAATATTCAAATTCCTGGATGATTTTGTTAGACAGTTACAGCACAGAAAAGTACGGTGGCACTGGAGAAGAATTTAACTGGAGTTACCTAAGTGATAAAGACTATGATAAGCCTTATATAGTTGCAGGTGGACTTAGTTTTAATAATGTAGAAAAAGTATTATCTTTAACTTCTTGTGCAGGATTAGATGTAAGTTCAGGTGTAGAATCTTCTCCAGGGAAGAAAGACCCAATGAAAATGAAACATTTTATAGATTCTGCGAGGAGATTTAATGTCTAAGAAAGGCACAAAATTACCAGACTCAAATGGACGTTTTGGGGCTTATGGAGGAGTCTATGTAGCTGAAACTTTAGTGCCCGCTTTAGAAGAATTAGCTCAAAAATACAATACCATTAAAAATAACAAAGACTTTACTGCTGAAGTAAAGGATGACTTGGATAAATTTGTAGGCAGGCCCTCGCCTTTATATTTTGCTGAGCGTTGGTCGCTTCAACTAGGAGGTGCCAAGATATACCTTAAAAGAGAAGACCTTAATCACACAGGTGCCCATAAGATAAACAATACTGTAGGTCAAATACTTTTAGCAAAGCATATGGGAAAAACAAGAATAATTGCAGAAACAGGTGCAGGGCAACATGGAGTAGCAACTGCAACTGTAGCAGCTAGACATGGCATGAAATGTGTAATCTATATGGGTGAGGAAGATATAAAAAGACAATCTTTAAATGTTTATAGAATAAAAATTTTGGGTGCAGAAGTAATTTCTGTTAATTCAGGTACTAAAACTCTTAAAGATGCGATGAATGAAGCAATGAGAGACTGGGTAACAAATATTGATGATACTTACTACATTATAGGAAGTGTTGCAGGGCCTCATCCTTATCCAGAGATTGTCAGAGATTTTAATTCCATAGTTGGCAAAGAGGTTTTAGAACAGAGCAAAAAACAAACAGGTAAGATGCCTGACTTATTAATAGCTTGTGTAGGAGGAGGTTCAAATGCAATGGGTCTTTTTTACCCTTTCTTAGATATTACGTCTACTAGCTTAGTTGGTGTTGAGGCTGGAGGATTAGGCTTAGACACTGGTAAACATGCAGCCCCTTTAAATGCAGGTAGTGAAGGTGTTTTACATGGAATGAGAACTTATCTCATGCAGGATAAAGATGGTCAAATTCAGAATACTCATTCTATATCTGCAGGGTTAGATTATCCTGGAGTGGGCCCAGAACATTCTTGGTTAAAAGATATTGGAAGAGCACAATACACTACGGCAAATGATCAAGAAGCTCTTGATGCTTTTAAAGAATTAACTTTAATTGAGGGAATAATGCCAGCTTTAGAGACTGCCCATGCATTAGCTTATGTAAAGAAAATAGCTCCAAAAATGGACTCTGAAAAGGTAATTGTAGTAAACGTCTCAGGAAGGGGAGATAAGGATATAAACACTGTTGCTGAGTTAGAAGGCATTGAACTTTGATGGGACGGATTGAGGGTATTTTTTCAGATTTAGCCAAGCTAAGGAAAAAAGCTTTGGTTGGTTATATTGTTTCAGGAGATCCTGATATATCAACTACCCTTGAAGCAATGCATCTAATGGTGAAGGAAGGAGTTCATGTTCTTGAGTTAGGAGTTGCTTTCTCTGATCCAATGGCCGAAGGGCCTTCTATACAAAAAGGACACGAAAGAGCTTTATCAAATAATATTTCTTTAATTCAAACTCTTGAATTGGTTAATACTTTTCGAGAAAAAGATGAAAAAACACCTGTAGTTCTCATGGGTTATATGAATACTTTTGAGGCTATTGGAAGTAAGTCCTTTTCAATTAAAGCAAAAGAAAGCGGGGTGGATGGAATCTTGATTGTCGATATGCCTCTAGAAGAAAGTGAACAATTTTCTGAACACACAAGCCAGAACGGTATTGATCTTATTAGGCTTATAGCCCCAACCACAGAGGAATCAAGAATTAGAAAGATATGTAGTAAAGCATCAGGTTATATTTATTACATATCACTCAAAGGTATAACTGGAGCAAATTCTATAAATCCTGTGGAAGTAAAAAACAGAGTTAGTAAGTTAAAAGAATTAACAGATTTACCGATTGTAATTGGCTTTGGAATTAAAGACGGTAAATCAGCTTCAACAATGAGGAATTTAGCAGATGGAGTGGTAGTTGGAAGTGCTTTAGTTGATATTATGGGAGGCAATAAAGACGAGATAGGAAATCATTTATCAATTAAAATTAAAAATCTCTTGGAAGGATTAAGTTAAATTAACTATGGCTAACTGGTTTGACAAAATTCTTCCTTCTTTTATAAAAAAAGGAACGTCAAAGAAATCTTCTGTACCCGAAGGTCTTTGGCAAACTTGTACAGGTTGCAGCGTTATACTTTATGTTCCAGAACTCGAAGCTAGTCTTTATGTCTGCTCTAAATGTGACCATCATATTAGAATAGGAGCAAGAAAAAGACTTAATCAATTCTTGGACCCTGAAAATCAAGTAGAGATTTCTTCTGATATGAGCCCTACTGACTGGCTTAAATTTAAGGACACAAAACGTTATAAAGAAAGAATTAATGATGCAGAAGGAAATAGCGAAGAAAAAGAAGCCATAGTTGTTAAGCATGGCTCCTTACTGAAACTTCCTTTGGTAGCAGCTGCTTTTGAATTTAGGTTTATGGGCGGGTCAATGGGATCAGTAGTTGGTCAAAAGTTCGTGGAAGGAGTTGACCATGCAATAAAGAATAAACTCCCTTTTGTTTGTTTTTCTACTAGCGGAGGAGCTAGGATGCAAGAATCTTTAGTTTCTCTTTACCAGATGGCAAAGACTAGTGCCGTTATAAAAAAACTAAAAGATCAAGGTTTGCCTTATATATCAATAATGATTGATCCAATTTATGGTGGAGTTGCTGCTAGCCTAGCTATGTTAGGAGATATAAATATTGCTGAACCCAAAGCATTGGTAGGCTTTACTGGTCCTAGGGTGATAGAACAGACCTTAAAAGTGCAATTACCAGAAGGCTTTCAAAGAAGCGAGTTTTTACTCGAACATGGAGCTATTGATATGATAGTTCATAGAAAAGATCTAAGAACCACAGTAAATAGATTACTTCAAAACCTTCTAAATAAAACTTCAGTTTAATAATGAAAGAAGATTCATTAGAGTTTTGGTTGGATTACATACAAAGTTTAGGCCTTAAAGAAATTAATGTGGGGCTAGAAAGAATAAAGACTATATATAAGGAGATTGTCAAACCAGATCTTAATGCAAAAGTTGTAGTAGTTGGAGGAACAAACGGAAAAGGAACAACTGTTGAAATTCTAAGTCGACTTTTAATTGATAATAATAAAACTGTAGGTACCTTTACTTCACCTCATTTATTTCATTACAACGAGAGGATTAAAATAAATGGAGAATCAGTCTCTGATGAGTTAATAGTAGAAAGTTTTAAGTTAATTAATGAGGCTAGAGGCTCACAAAATCTGACTTATTTTGACTTTTCTACCTTAGCTGCATTAATAATCTTTAATAAATACAATGTAGATTACATGGTTTTAGAAATTGGACTGGGGGGTAGACTGGATCCAGTCAATATCGTCGATTCAGATATTGCTATTTTGACTAATGTGGAATTAGATCACCAAGAATGGCTTGGTGAAGACCGAGAGTTAATAGGAAAAGAAAAAGCAGATATATTTAAGTTTAGAAAGACAATTATTCTTGGACAACACAATATTCCAAGCAGTGTTATACAGAAGGCAAAGGAAATGCAGACCGAAATTTTCCAGATTGGCAAAGAATTTGTTTATCAAGTAGACGATAAGAATAAGAAATGGTCTTTCTATTTTGAAAGTTGTAATGGATTTTCTTACCAAGATATAACACTAAATAATTTCTCAGTAAGCAGTATATCTTGTGCTATTACAGCTTATTTATTATTAGAAAAAGATCAGAATATTGATATAGATGAAGTCTTTAATGGCTTAAATTTAAAAGGTAGATGTGAACTTATAGATAAAAGATATCTTTTAGACGTTAGTCATAATGAATCTTCTGCTAAATATTTAGCTTCATTTATTGATAGAAATTTTGATAGAAACTTACCAATAACTGCAGTCTTAGGAGTTATGTCAGATAAGGATATTTATTCGATTCTAGAACCTTTAGTTCATAGGATTAATAAATGGTATGTAACCTCACCAAGAATTAAAAGAGCAATGGATGCTGAAAAACTCTCCGAAGCTGTGATTTCTAGAAGTTCAAAGGAAGTTATTATTACAGAGAGCGTAGCTAAAGCTTGTTTTGAAGCCAATGAAGATTTTGATAATAACGGATTGGTCTTAATTTTTGGTTCTTTTTATACGGTGGCTGAAGCCTTTCCAGCCTTAGAGTCCTTAAGGTCAGTTGCTTAGATGCTTATAGTTGATTGGATTTCTTTGGGTCTAATTATTGGCTTAGGAGTAGCAGGTTTAATTAATGGTTTGACCAAAGAATTATTTTCTTTAGCAGCCTGGGTGGTTTCCTTATTTGGAGCATGGTATTTCGGTCCTATACTATTCCCATATTTAGAGAACATTTCAACAAATACACAATTAAAAACTGCATTGTCTTTTGTGCTTATTTTTTTAATCTCTTTTGTTATCTTAAAGCTTTTAGGTTCTTTCATTTCCAGAGTAATAGGTCTAATTGGTTTAGGTATTTTAGATAGGTGTTTAGGTTTTATTTTTGGTTCAGTTAAAGCCACTGCTATCTTATTAAGCGTGTTTATATTGGCCTCTGGATATCTTGAAGCTCAAAGTTGGTGGAAAGACTCTTTTTCTAAAGAGGTCACTGGTAAAGCCATTGAATTTGGACAACCTTTATTTAATGAATGGGAGATTGAATCTATAATTTTATTAAATAAAGAGAATGTAACTTTTCCTTCATCGTTATAAACTTATAAACTCTATGTGTGGGGTAGTAGGAGTTGTAAGTAAATCGGAAGTATCTCCGGTGATTTATGATGCTCTAACTGTTTTACAGCACAGAGGCCAAGATGCTGCTGGAATAGCAACTTGTGATCAAGATAAATTTCATATTAGAAAACAATTGGGTTTGGTCAGGGATGTTTTTAGAGACACACATATGATCAGATTGAGAGGATCAATGGGAATAGGGCACTTGAGATATCCAACTGCTGGAAGTCAAGACCGTGAATTAGCTCAACCTATGTATGTAAACTCACCATATGGTATTAGTGTTTCTCATAATGGCAATCTTACTAATAAAGATGAGATTAGTGAGGTTTTGACCAATAAAAATCTTAGATTCCTTAGTACCGATTCAGATAGTGAAGTTCTATTAAATGTTTTTGCTCATGAACTTCAGAAACAAGGGACATCAACTCTAACTCAAGAAGAGGTCTTCAGGGCTGTCAAAGCAACTCATAAGAGAGTTAGAGGAGCCTATTCAGTTATTTTTATGATTAATGGAGTGGGAATTGTGGGCTTCAGAGATCCCTTTGGCATTAGGCCATTGATTCTTGGATCAAGAGAAAATGATTTGTTAAGACCTGACTACATGATGGCTTCTGAAAGCACTGTTTTAGATACTCTAGGGTTTAACTTAATTGGAGATATAGATCCTGGAGAGGCTGTATTCATAAGTAAAGAAGGAGAAATGTTTAGAGAGGCTTGTATAGATAACCCCATTCACACACCTTGCATTTTTGAATACGTATATCTAGCTAGGCCCGATGCTGTGATTGATAATATTTCTGTTCACAAGTCTAGAATGAGAATGGGAGAAGCTTTAGCTAAGAAAGTTGTTAAATTAAAACCTGACCATGATATTGATGTAGTCATTCCCATTCCCGAAAGTAGCACTACATCAGCCCTTCAGTTAGCAAATACTTTAGGACTGAAATATACAGAAGGTTTTGTAAAAAACCGTTATATAGGTAGAACTTTTATTATGCCTTTTCAAGAAAAGAGAGAGAAATCAGTAAGACAAAAACTAAACCCAATTGAATTTGAATTTAAAAATAAAGTTGTTTTATTGGTTGACGATTCTATAGTTAGAGGAACCACTAGCAGGCAAATAATTGAAATGGCAAGATCCGCAGGTGCAAAAAAAGTTTATTTTGCTTCAGCATCCCCTCCAATTAGATACCAGAATGTTTACGGAATAGATATGGCTGCAACTACTGAGTTAATTGCCCATAACAGGACGGAAGAAGAGATAAGTGAGCTTATAGGGGCAGATTGGCTGATTTATCAAGATCTAGAAGATCTCATAGAGTCTGCAAGAAAAGGAAATAAAAATATACAGCAATTTGAATGCTCCGTATTCGATGGGAAATATATTACTGCTGATATAGATAAAAGTTATCTAGAGAAATTAGAAGAAACGAGAAGTGATGATAAAAAAGCAAGGAAGTTAAATTAAAAAATAGTTAGTTATTTGGCAGTTTCTATAGTAATTGACGGTAATACAGCATTCTCAGCAGCCTCCTTATAAGAGGCAATTTCGTGGAAATTGAGATACCTATAAACTTCAGGCCCCATTGTGTTTATTTCTTCCATGTACTTTTGATATTCTTCTGTTGAAGGCAAGTAGCCAAGTATTGAAGATATGGCAGCTAATTCAGCAGAAGCAAGAAATACATCTGCTCCTTTCCCAAGTCTATTAGGGAAATTTCTTGTTGAAGTAGAGACAACGGTTGCATTGTCTTCTACACGAGCTTGATTGCCCATGCACAATGAGCATCCGGGCACTTCAGTTCTGGCTCCAGAGTTCTTAAAAATTTCATAATAATTTTCTTCAATTAATTGGTGTTCATCCATCTTAGTAGGTGGAACTATCCATAAAGTTGTAGGAACTTCTTTAGTCTTTTTTAAGAGATTACCCGCTGCTCTAAAATGGCCAATATTCGTCATGCAAGACCCTATAAAAACTTCATCAATTTTGGTATTTGAAACTTCTGATAAAGGCTTAATGTCATCTGGATCATTCGGACATGCTAAGAGTGGTTCTTTTATGTCATCTAGATTTATTTCAATTACGGCTGCATATTCAGCATCTTCATCTGCCTCAAGTAGCTCTGGGTTCTCTAACCATGCTTCCATAGCTTGGGCTCTTCTTTCAATAGTTCGTTCATCTCCGTAACCTTCAGAAATAAGCCACCTCATTAAAACTATATTTGAGTTCAGATATTCAATAATCGGTTCTTTGTTTAGTTTGATAGTACATCCAGATGAGGATCTTTCAGCAGATGCATCTGATAGCTCAAACGCTTGTTCAACTTTTAAGTCTGGCAAGCCTTCAATTTCTAGGCATCTTCCAGAAAAAACATTAATTTTACCTTCCTTTTCAAGAGTTAAGTTACCAGATTTTAATGCAGCATAAGGTATCGCATTTACTAAATCTCTTAATGTAATTCCAGGTTGCATTGTCCCAGTAAATTTAACTAGTACTGATTCTGGCATATCTAAAGGCATTGAACCAAGAGTTGCTCCAAACGCAACTAAGCCTGAACCTGCAGGGAAACTTATTCCCAATGGAAATCTGGTGTGAGAGTCTCCACCGGTTCCTACTTTGTCAGGAAGCAACATCCTATTCATCCAAGAATGAATTATTCCGTCTCCAGGTTTGAGAGAAACTCCACCTCTTGTTTGTATAAAGTCAGGTAGGGTATGGTGAGTTTCAATGTCCGAAGGTTTTGGATAAGCAACAGTGTGACAAAATGATTGCATTACTAAATCAGCTGAAAAGCCTAAGCAAGCAAGCTCTTTAAGTTCATCTCTTGTCATAGGCCCTGTTGTGTCTTGACTGCCCACAGTAGAGAGTCTAGGTTCACAGTAAGTACCAGGTCTAATACCTTCTACTCCACAAGCCCTTCCAACCATTTTTTGTGCCAAAGTAAACCCTTTATCGCTCTTCTTTTGACTCTCTGGCCTGATAAAAACCGTTGGACCTTGCTGAGAAAGGTTTTCTCTTGTTCTATCTGTTAAGGATCTGCCGATAATTAAAGGTATTCTTCCTCCAGCCCTCACTTCATCAAGTAGGGTGGGGTTCTTTAAAGAGAAGTTAGCTAATTCCTTTCCTGAATTATTAGAACAAACTTTACCCTCGTGTGGATAGATATCTATTGTGTCTCCTAATTCCATTTTTGTAACATCACATTCAATAGCTAATGTCCCTGAGTCTTCTAGAGTGTTGAAGAAAATTGGTGCTATTTTTCCACCAAGACAGATACCCCCTGTTCTTTTATTCGGAATATAGGGTATGTCATCCCCAATGTGCCAAAGAAGAGAATTAGTAGCAGATTTTCTAGATGACCCTGTTCCAACAATATCTCCTACAAAAGCAACAGGAAGTCCTGATTCTTCCAGTGTATTAATAGTGGTTATTGGTTCAACAAAATCAGTGTTTTTTAACATTGATAGAGCATGAAGTGGTATATCTGGTCTTGACCAAGCTTCAGGGCCTGGAGATAAGTCATCAGTATTTATCTCTCCTTCAACCTTTAAAACCTTCGCACTAATACAATCAGGTACAGCAGGCTTATTGAGGAACCATTCTGCTTCTGCCCAGGAGTTAATAACTTTTTTTGCTCGTGCATTTTTTTTTGATAGCTCAAATATGTCATAGAAAGCATCAAAAATTAAAAGAGTGTTTGATAGTGCCTCTACTGCAAAATCACCCACTTGGTCATTATCTAAAAGCTTAATCAAAGGTTGAATGTTGTAACCTCCTAGCATGGTTCCTAAGAGCTCTGTAGCAGATTCACTAGAAATTAATGATGTTGAAATATTGCTTTGAGCAACATCTGCTAAGAATGCCGCCTTAACATATGCAGCCTGATCTACACCTGCAGGAATTTGATTAGTTAGGAGATTTAATAAAGTTTCTTCCTCACCTTCTGGAGGGTTTTTTATTAATTCAATTAGATCTACAACCTGCTCGGTACTTAAAGCAAGCGCAGGTATACCTTGAGCGCGTCTTTCTTCTTCATGTTTTCTATATTCTTCAAGCATAGAAAGCCTATACCGGGTGTTTGGTGGGACCGCATTTTATCATAGAAAGCAGATAAGAAGTTGCGTTCAAAAGAGTTCTAGATATTATGTGAGTATATGGATAGAAAGGTCAAAACTCCTTGTGTTGGCGTCTGCTCTACGGTTTTTGGTGATAGTGTATGTAGAGGGTGTAAAAGGTTTCATCATGAAGTTATTGAATGGAACGGTTATACAGATAATCAGAAAGAAACCGTCTGGAATCGCTTAGAATCCCTAAAAGTTTTAATTATGAAATCAAAGATTTTAATTGAGGATGAAATCTTGCTTAAGTCAAAACTAGATTCTCTAAAGATATCTTATTATGACAAGGTTGATCCTTATTGCTGGGTTTTTGACTTGATTAAACAAGCCAGTCAATCAATTACAGATTTAAGTGAGTTTGGTTTGAAACCACTTTTTGGTCAAAATTTAAAATTAACTGAAATAAAGAAATTAATTGAAGATGAACTATTCACTCTCTCTGAAGCTCATTTTCAAAGATATTTCGCTTTAGAAGAGAATTATCGTGACTAAGTCCTGGGAAGATATTCTTCTTACCAAAACCCCCAAGTCTTGGATAGATCGTGCTTTAGAATCTTTAGATATCTTATTATTAGACCACGCACATTGTGAGAAGAAAGCTGCTAGTACAGCTTTGTCTTTAATACACAGATATCCAGAAAAAAAATTATCCTTTTACCTTTCGCCCCTAGCTAGAGAGGAGCTTATGCATTTTGAAAAAGTTTCACGATTGCTAGAAAAACGAAATATTCCTTATAGAAACATTAAATCAGGTCGTTATGCCACCAGCTTACATGGAAAGATATCCAGCACTGAACCAAGTAAGTTAAAAGATACCTTGCTTGTTTGTGCTCTGATAGAAGCAAGGTCATGTGAGAGGTTTAGTTGTTTAGCCGTTCATTTAGAGAAATCACTTTCCTCTTTTTATTCTAAGTTATGTGTAGCTGAATCAAGGCACTGTTCCCTTTACTTAAATTTATACCAAGATTTATTTGAACAAAGCTTTATTAAAAGATTAAAACCACTCGCAGAACTAGAATCGGATCTCATTAACACCCCAGACCCTGTTTTTAGATTCCACAGTGGATCTTAATTCATTTCACAACTAATAACTCGTCCCAGTTTGTAGTGTACTTTGGTGATTGAAAATGTCTTTGCATTGACCAAGGTTTTCTTATTCCCTGAGATGCAAAGGTTATTTTATTTTCACCACTAGCATTAACTTTATCTATTGTCCTCATCAATTTTTCACTTCTTGGTCTCTTAGAGTCAGGTACAAAGAAATCAGATTGGTATACACCTTTGTCGTAGAAATCACTTAGCATTACCCCAGCTTTTATAAAGTTGTACCCCTTTTTGTAGACTCTTTTTGAAAGTATCTTGGTGGCATGCAGAATATCCCGTGTATCATTTGTAGGTAAATTAAGCGTGCAGCTTAAGATATTGCTGTACTGCTGATCTTGTAATCTAAAAGGGTTGGTTCTAGCAAAAACAGAGACAACTCTACAATATTGATTTTCACGCCTTAGTTTTTCTGCCGCTCTAGCTGCATAGTCGCTCACTGCTTCGTTAATTGATTCTAGGGTTGTTACCTTCCGGCCAAAAGTTCTACTAACTACAATTTCCTTTTTTGTTGCTGGACGTTCCTTCAAGCCAATACAGGGATATCCTCTTAACTCCATTACCGTTCTTTCCAGAATGATACTGAACCTTCTCCTTATTAACTTCGTGTCAGTATCTGCTAGCTCTAAAGCCGTTGTAATACCCATTTTGTTGAGATGTTTTTTTAACTTACTTCCTACACCCCATATTTCTTCTATAGGCATTATAGACATCAATTTTCTTTGTCTTTTTCTCTCTGATAGATCAACAACACCGCCTGTGCCTATATATTTCTTTGCACCATAACTTGCTGCTTTAGCTAAAGTCTTTGTTGGACCTATGCCTACCCGAACTGGCATACCCGTCCATTGTTTAACCTTTTCTTGGCACTCATAACCAAACCTTTCTAGATTAGTGCATTGATCAATACCGCTAAGATCTAGAAAAGCTTCATCTATGCTATATATTTCTATTTTAGGAGCAGAGTACTCTAAAGTTTGCATGACTCTACTTGAGATATCTGCATAGAGTTCATAATTTGAAGAAAATGCCACTCCCCCTTTATTGGTAAAGGAGTTTTTTATCTTAAACCAGGGTTCACACATCTTTACTCCAATGTTCTTTGCTTCTTTAGAAAGTGCTACTACACAGCCATCATTATTTGATAGAACAACAATTGGTTTGTTCTTTAAATCAGGTCTAAATACCCTTTCGCAAGATGCATAAAAGCTATTGCAGTCAACCAGGGCGTAAGTCATTGCTTAGTAAATATTTATTGCAGCAATTACTACGCCATAGATTTCAAGCTTCTCATCTTCTTTTATAAATATTTTACCGTACTTATTATTTTCTGAAGCGAGACAGATTCTTGGCTTAGTTAAGAGTCTTTTGCATGTATAGGATCCGTCGATATCAGCGATCACAATACTTTTGTGCCTAGCTTCGATACTTTTATCAACTATCAGTATTGCACCATCACCAATGTATGCATTTACCATGGAATCCCCACTGACACGTACAAAATGCGTTGCTGCTGGGTTTTTAATTAAATGTTCATTCAAGTCAATAGGGCGTTCAACATAATCGTCAGCTGGACTTGGCCATCCAGCAGGTACTCTTTCTAAGAAGTATGGGATTTTTATGAGAGGAAAGTTTCCCTCTGAGGCATTACCCAGATATTTTATAGACATAAGGATTAGTTAAAATAATACTGTATATATATACAGTATATTTAATGATTCATTTTGTAAAGCTTTTAACTTAAGTAGATTCCAGTAACATATATGTAGGGATATAGAGTATGAAGATTTGGGTAAGCCTTTTAGTTATTTATGCAGGGTTTTTTCTTTGGTATACAGATATTGGAGGAAGACTAGATAAGGAAGAAATTGAGTTTTTCCTAGAAAGGTTAGAAGAAAATGCTTCTGCTAACTCTGTTGATTCAAGTTCACAGATTAGTTTAATTAAGAGATTTATGGAAGAAGACACTGGTAGGCAATTTCTTATGGTTAATAATGTTGATATGGATGAAAACCCAGAGGATGTTGAGGGTGCAGAACCAGGAGAATCAGCAGAAAGTTTACTTGATCGATATATGGAACATATGTATTCGCAACTTCTTAAAAGAGCTTGTCATCCAGTTTTTGCAGGTTATGCGATTCACCCTTCAATGGATTTAGTGGGGATAGAGGGAGCGGAAATATGGGATCAAGCTGCCTTAATGAGATATAAGAGCAGAAGGGCTTTTATGGAAGTTGTAACGCATCCTAATATGCTAAGTAAACACGACTTTAAAGTGGCCGCGCTGGAGAAAACCATAGCTTATCCTGTTGAAACAGTTATTTACCTTAGTGACCCAAGATTTTTATTAGCTTTGATTCTGATTATCTTAGGATTATTTCTACAGAATAGAATTAAACAATAGGAAACTCTCTAAGTTCACAAGATTCATTATCCATCCAGATATACCAAGCTAATTTATCCCAATCTCCCAAAACAATTCTTTGTGCTGGGCTCCTATTAATTTCAAGTGAGTGGATTTTAGGTCGATGAGTATGACCGTGAATTAGAAGTTCTACATTATTGGAGGTCATGATCTCTTTAACGGTTTTAGGAGAGACATCCATAATACCTTCTTTTTTTTGTCTGGTGGCTTCTTTGCTTGAAGATCTTAGCTCCTCAGCGATTTTTTCTCTTTCCTCAATGGGCTTATCAAGGAATTCTTTTCTCCATTGTGGATTACGACTGGTATTTCTAAACTCTTGGTAATCAACATCTTCGGTGCAGAGTAAATCTCCATGCATTAACAAGGAAGATCTCCCAAAAAGGTCTAATTTATAAGGATCATCAAGTAATGTGACTCCTGTTTCTTCACAGAATTTCTCTCCAATTAGGAAATCTCTATTTCCATGCATAGCAAAAACTGAAGTAGAAGTATTTTTAAGTAAAGACAACTTTTCTTTTATTATGAGAGAAAGTTCACTCTTTAGATCATCTCCAATCCAAACTTCAAAGAGGTCACCAAGAATGTATAGACGTTCAGCTTCATTTGCAGTTGTATCTAGAAAAGACATAAAAGCCTCTGTGACTTGAGGTTTTTCCTCTTGAAGGTGAAGGTCAGATATGAAGCAGTAAGCCATATAATTTTACTCTTTGGTTACTTTAGTCCTTTTTATGGATATTTCTTCAAGAGGAACATCTTGGTGGTGACCTGCGCTACCTGTATTTGAAGAAGCTATTGCTTCAACTGTATCAAATCCATCAATCACTGTGCCAAAGACAGCATAACCCCAACCTTGAGGAGTCTCTGAAGTATGGTCAAGACTTGGGTTATTTTCTAGGTTAATAAAAAATTGTGAGCTGGCAGAATGCGGATCACTAGTACGTGCCATTGAAAGACTCCATTTAAGATTCTTTTGACCATTATTAGCTTCATTCTCAATAGGGTCATTTGTAGCCTTATCTTTCATTCCAGTTTCTAACCCCCCTCCTTGAATTACAAAGCCTGGAATGACTCTATGGAAAAGAGTTCCATCATAAAAACCACTGTTTGCATATTCTAAAAAATTCTTAGTTGTAATAGGGGCATCCTCTTCAAATAATTCTATTACTATAGGACCCATTGTTGTTTCAAAAGTTATCACTTTTATCTCCTTCTCTTTATCTGTTAAATTAAAGAACCAAAACAAACCTAAAGAAATGGCTATTAGTCCAAAAATTAAAGCTGGTTGCAGTTTCTTCATTTTCTTCTAAATTGATTAATATGGAGCGATATAATACGAACTTTAAAGGCTAGCATCCATTTTATTAATTGAATTAACGTAAAAAAAGATGAAAATATTTAATTCCCTTTCAGGAAAAAAAGAAGAATTAAAAACTCTTCAAAATGGAAAGCTGGGCATCTACGTTTGTGGAATGACTGTATATGATGACTGCCACATTGGTCATGCTAGGACTTTTTTGTCTTTTGACATGATTGTTAGGTATCTTAGGTATAAGAACATAAAGGTCAACTACATAAGAAATATTACTGATGTTGACGACAAAATATTAAAGAGAGCTGAGGAACATAAAGAAGAGCCAATTATCTTATCTTCAAGATATATTGAAAGAATGACATCTGACTTTAATGCCTTAGGCATGATCACGCCCGATAAAGAACCTAAAGCAACAGGTAATATTCAAATAATTATAGACCTTATTCAAATATTACTTGATTCAGGCAATGCTTATCATGAAGGAGGTGATGTTTATTTCTCTGTGGACTCCTTTTCTAACTATGGAAGACTGTCCAATCAAAAGATGGATGAGATTCTTACAGGAGTTAGAATTAAGGTAGACGAAGACAAAAAGAACTCAGCTGATTTTGTCTTATGGAAGAAATCAAATGAGAGTCTAAATTGGGATTCTCCTTGGGGTCCCGGAAGGCCAGGATGGCATATTGAGTGCTCAGCTATGAGTATGGACTCTTTAGGAGAACATTTTGATATTCATGCTGGTGGGTCCGATTTGAAGTTTCCTCACCATGAAAACGAGATTGCTCAATCTGAAGCAGCTACGGGTAAAAAATTTGCAAATTATTGGATGCATACCGGCCCCCTAAGGATAGATAAAGAAAAGATGTCTAAATCTTTAGATAACTTTATAACTATAAGAGATGCTCTTAAGGCACACTCACCTGAAATACTGAGATATTTTCTATTATCAAGCCACTACAGAAGTCCTATTAATTATTCCGAATCTGGTCTAAAAGAATCAAAAGCTGCTTTGGATAGACTATATAACTCCATAAATGGTCTTGATTTTAATGCTGAAGATAGAAGCTTACACAGTTCATACTCTAAGAAATTCCTTAGAGCTATGGATGATGACTTCAATGTGCCTGAGGCATTGGCTGTATTATTCGACTTATCTAAGGCTATAAATAAAAATAAAGAGGATGGAAATGATGACAAGGCTTCTTTGTTAGCGGCACAACTAGTATCACTATCAGAGCCTTTAGGCTTACTTCAACAAGACCCTCAGTCTTTTTTGAGATCTGGAGTTAACATGGATGAGTCTGAAATAAATAAGTTAATAAAAGAAAGAGAGGAAGCTAGAGAGAGGAATGATTATGCTAAGGCCGACAAAATAAGAGACTCTTTATATGAAAAGAATGTAATTTTAGAAGACTCAAAAGAAGAAACTTTTTGGAGAAAAAAGTAGCTAAACAGTAAGAGTCTTTGTTACATATTTACAATAGGAACAATCATCAGAAGCTTCAGGTGGATTTTCGGCTAATAGGCAGTATTTTATGTCTACTAAAGTGGGCTCAACCCATGAGTCATCTCCTATATAAGGAATAAGCTTTACTTTAAACTCCAATTGATTATTAAATTCAGGTTTGTCTTTTATTCCATTGCAGTAAACAAAGTAAGCTGTATCAGATACATCAAAATTTTCTCGGAATAGCCATTGATAAAATTCTACTTGCCTTTTGTATCCTATTTGCCAATCAGCATCTAAGCTTACTTCACCTTTTTTTGAAGTGGCTTTGTAGTCAACAACTATAAGTTGCTTTGTTTTTTTATTTATCCAGACATCATCCACTCCACCTCTCAACAACAGATTAGTAGGTTCATGAAATCTTTTAATGCCTTTTCTTAAAGATTCCCTCCAATCTTCTAAGTCTGGATGTTGATAAGGGATGGCATTTAAATTATTTTCTTCTTGGATAGGGTGGGGTTCTTGTTTCTCTCTGTAACCATCAAATTCATTTTTTAAGAGTTCATCAACTGCGTTATTAAGATTAAAAGGAAAGGTTGAAGGTCTAGCTATCCCTAGTCTATTAGTTAAATAAAAACACCTTTGACATTCAAGAAAATTATCCACTCTAGATCTGCTTAGAGTAAAGGGTTCTTGTGAGTTTGGATTAAAAAGTCTTGCAGCCATAATGTCTTTATTTTGGGGTCTGCAATTGAGACCCCATTTAAATTTGGCTCCCCGAGCTGGGCTCGAACCAGCGACCCAATGATTAACAGTCATTTGCTCTACCAACTGAGCTATCGGGGAATAGGTTAATTATAACCACTTCAAAGCTTATAATAAATTTCTAATAAAGCTTATGTCTAAAGAACTTAAAGTTATATCCACTTTTGAGCCTGCAGGTGATCAACCTAAGGCAATTAGAGAATTAGTTGAAGGAGTTCATAACGGTCTTCTAAATCAAACTTTGTTGGGCGTTACTGGGTCTGGAAAAACATATGCTATGGCTAAGGTAATTGAAGAGCTGCAAAGACCAGCAATAATCATGGCTCATAATAAGACTTTGGCTGCTCAACTGTATGGAGAATTTAAAGAGTTTCTTCCTCATAATGCTGTTGAGTATTTTGTTTCTTATTATGATTACTATCAACCTGAAGCTTATGTTCCTACTACAGATATTTATATTGAAAAGGATGCATCGATTAATGAACACATAAATCAAATGCGTTTATCTGCAACAAAGGCAGTAATGGAAAGAAGGGATGTGGTTATAGTTGCTTCTGTATCCGCTATTTATGGCTTGGGTGATCCTAAGAGATATTTTCAAATGGTCATCCATCTTGATCGAGGTGACAACATAAATCAACGTTCTTTATTGAGAAGACTGGCTGAACTTCAGTATGAAAGAAATGAAGCAGATTTTAAAAGATCTGTTTACAGGGTACGTGGGGATGTAATTGATGTTTTTCCAGCAGATTCAGAAAAGGAAGCTTTAAGAATAGAGCTTTTTGGTGATCAAATTGATTCACTTAAATACTTCGATCCTTTAACAGGAGAGATTATTAGAGATGTTCCCAGGGCTACTATTTATCCCAAATCACATTATGTAACTTCTAGAGATAGAGTTTTAAAAGCTATAGAGTTTATCAAGGAAGAATTAACTAGGAGATTGGTAGTATTAAATAAAGAAAATAGATTAGTGGAAGCTCAAAGACTAGAACAAAGAACTTTATACGATATAGAGATGCTACAAGAATTAGGATTTTGTACTGGAATAGAAAACTATTCTAGATTTCTTTCAGATAGACAGCCAGGAGAGCCCCCACCCACTCTGTATGATTATTTAGCAGAAGATACTTTAGTTTTTATTGATGAGTCACATGTCTCTCTTCCTCAATTGGGAGGAATGTTTAGAGGAGATCGTTCAAGAAAGCAAACTTTAGTTGATTATGGGTTTAGGTTGCCTGTTGCTTTAGACAATAGGCCTTTAAGATTTGATGAATGGGAGATGTTATCTGGTCAAAGAATATTTGTTTCTGCAACTCCAGGTAAATATGAAACAGATAATTCAGGACAGATTGTAGAGTTAGTTGTTAGGCCCACAGGCTTAGTAGACCCTTTAGTTGAAGTAAAGCCAGCATCTAATCAGGTTGATGATTTGCTTTCTGAAATTCATAAATACGCTCCAAAGAATCAAAGGGTTTTAGTAACAGTTCTTACCAAAAGAATGGCAGAAGACCTTACTGATTATTTAGATGAAAATGGAATTAGAGTTAGGTATTTACATTCAGATATAGACACTGTTGAAAGAATCGAAATTATTAGAGATCTTAGGTTGGGTGAATTTGATGTGCTTGTAGGAATAAATTTACTTAGAGAAGGATTGGATATACCAGAAGTAGCACTTGTTGCTATATTAGATGCTGATAAAGAAGGGTTTTTAAGATCAGAAGGTTCCTTAATTCAAACTATAGGTAGGGCGGCTAGGCATATCTCAGGTAAAGCTATACTTTATGCTGATAAGTTTACTGGTTCTATGCAACGAGCCATTGATGAAACAAATCGAAGAAGAAAGATTCAGGAAGATTTTAATAAAAAGCATTCAATAACTCCTAGAGGAATAAAAAAAGCTGTACCAGATATTATGGAAGGAGCAAGGTCATCAAGAAAGAGAGGAAAAGCAAATAAAAGGAAGAAACTGGATACTTTTAACTTTACCCCCATCGAAGATTTGAAAGATGCAGATCAAATGAGGAAAGAGATTAACCATTTAGAAGACATAATGTATAAGCATGCAAAAAATTTAGAGTTTGAAGAAGCAGCAGCCCATAGGGATAGGGTTACTGAATTAAAACAAAAACTATTTATGACTTAGGAGCTTAAATTGATGAATTTCTTAAGTTTATAGCTAAAGTTTTGTAGTAGAGCTGAACCCGTTGCACATAGTATAAAGCTTCTTTAATTCTGGCTCCCATCGAAGAATTAATTTCTTCCTTAGACATAAGCTCTAGTGTCTTACTAACCTCCATCCAACTATCAGCATTTCGATTTTGAATTTTTGTTCTTTTTCTTGCTTCTTTTAAATAGCTAAAACCTAAATTATAAGCAGCAATTGACATCCAAAGCTTATCTTGTCTTGGAATGGAATCTGGTAATCTTTCCAAAAGGCCTTGAAAATAAATTGATCCTCCCATAATGCTTTGCCTAGGATCTGTCCTTCTAGTTATACCCACTTCCTTTGCGGTAGTTTGAGTAAGCATCATCATTCCTCTTACACCAGTTTTAGAAATAGCTTTTGGATTCCAATGAGACTCCTGGTAGCTGATAGCCGCTAACAAGGTCCAGTGTTGGTCAGTTTGAATCGCTGCTTCTTTAAAAAGTTCTTTCCATTGAGGTAGCCTATTATCTATCTGACTAAAAAAGATATCTTTACCAGCCGGATCTAGTTCATTCCACATAACTTCGAGTTCTTCTTGTAAATAAGAAGAACTAGTTGTATTTAAAGAAACAGCAGAGTTATCAAGAGCTAGCAAAGCTACTACAAGCAAGCCACAAAAGGAAATTGTTCTAAATCTATTCAAAACGAAAAAACACCCCTCTTGGGAAGATAATTATAAGAAATAATTACAAAATAATCACTATATATTGTGCCTATTTTCTTTTATGGACACTATATAAAGTGGTTTGTGCATATAAAAGCTTAACTTATAATACTTACCTCAATATTTAATGTTTTCAACTAAAAAAGAGTCTTTCTCATTCGTTGCTATGAAAGGGCAACAAGGACTCTCTGAGTTTAGAATAAAGAGTCTCATTGAAACTTTACAAAAAGATTTTCCTCAAATTCAATCTATAGTTTGTGAAGACTTTTTCTTTTCCTCTTTTAGCTTTAATAATAGTAATTCCGTTAATCAAACAAAAAAAGAACTTTGTGAGGTTTTAAAAGCCCAAGAATTTAAAGAAGAGATAAGAGGTAATCAATTTATTTTAATACCAAGAGTCGGCACTATTTCACCTTGGTCATCAAAGGCAACGGATATTCTAAATAATGCGGGATTTGATTCTTTAAATAGGATTGAAAAGGGTTTATGTTTTTCATTAGATATAGATAAGGAAATAAAAGAAGGATGGATCAAAGAAATAGGGCAACAAATTTACGATCGGATGACTCAAGATATTGTTACGTCTGTATCCGATGCGCAAGCCTTATTCCATCGATTAAAACCAAAAGAAGTGATCAAAATAGATGTTCTAATGGAAGGAAAAGAGTCTTTAGAAAAAGCAAATATTCTTTTAGGTTTAGCTCTAAGTGAAGAAGAGATAGATTATTTGTATGATAATTATATTTCGAACAATTCAAATCCTACTGATGCTGAGTTAATGATGTTTGCTCAGGCAAATTCAGAGCACTGTAGACATAAAATTTTTAATGCTGAATGGGAAATTGATGGACTGAAAGTTCCTAATAGCTTGTTTGATATGATACGTAACACCCACAAGCATAATTCAGAAGGTGTTCTTTCGGCTTACAAAGACAATGCTGCTGTTTTAGAGGGACCTATAGCTGAAAGATTTTTTCCAAATTCATCTTCTGTTTATGAAGCAGTTAAAGAGTCTGTGCACATAGTTACAAAAGTAGAGACTCATAATCATCCAACAGCCATTTCACCTTATTCAGGAGCTTCAACTGGGTCTGGAGGAGAAATAAGAGATGAAGGAGCTACTGGAAGAGGTGCAAAGCCTAAGGTTGGCTTATGTGGATTCAGTGTATCTAATCTGAGAATTCCAAATTTTGAAGAAGAATGGGAAGGTGAAGAGAATAAGCCAGATAGAATTTCTTCGGCCTTACAGATAATGCTTGAAGCCCCCATAGGTGCTGCAGCATTTAACAATGAATTTGGAAGACCTAATACCTTAGGGTATTTTCGTACTTTTGAGATGACTGTTAATGGAAATGCTTACGGCTATCACAAGCCCATTATGCTTGCAGGAGGTTTGGGTAATATCAGAGATTTTGATGTTGAAAAAGACTTAGTCCCAATAGGGTCTAAACTTATTGTTTTAGGTGGTCCTGCAATGTTGATTGGTTTAGGAGGAGGCTCAGCTTCTTCTTTGCTATCAGGTGAGGCAGAACTTGATTTAGATTTTGCTTCTGTTCAAAGAGACAATGCTGAAATGGAAAGAAGATGCCAAGAAGTCTTAGATAGTTGTTGGCAGAAAGGGGAGTCCAATCCTATTTTATTTATTCATGATGTCGGAGCTGGTGGTTTATCAAATGCAATTCCTGAATTAATAAAAGATAGTGGACATGGAGGAGAGGTAGAACTTAGGGATATACCCAATGCTGAGCCAAATATGTCTCCGATGGAGATATGGTGTAACGAGTCCCAAGAAAGATATGTTATGGCCATTAAACCAGATGACCTTAAAGAATTTATTCAAATTTGTGATAGAGAAAGATGTCCTTTTGCTGTGGTAGGAGAAATAGTTGAAGGTTCAAACTTAAAAGTGCACGACTCTCTATTTAATAATTATCCAATTAATATTTCTTTAAATACTCTTTTTGGTAATACTCCAAAGGTTATTAGAAAATTCAATAGAAGCAAAGTGATTTCAGTTGAATCTGATTCAATAAAAGGAGATGTAAACTCCTTATTAAAAAAAGTATTGAGAAATCCAACTGTAGCGGGAAAGAGCTTCTTAATTACTATCGCAGATAGATCAATAACTGGTTTGGTTTCAAGAGATCAGATGGTAGGTCCTTGGCAGGTTCCAGTAGCTGATAATTCAGTAACGCTTTCTAGCTTTTCTTCTTCACCTGGAGAAGCAATGGCTATTGGAGAAAGAACTCCGAGTTCGATTATTGACTCAGCAGCAGCTGCTAGGATGGCTGTAGCTGAATCAGTCACTAATATTATGTCATCTGGATTAGAAAAGATTTCAGATATTAAACTATCAGCAAATTGGATGGGTGCCCCTGATAAACTTAATGGTGATCAAGATTTATACGATGCTGTTGAGGCAATAGGCATGGATCTTTGTCCAAAATGGGATATATGCATACCTGTAGGAAAGGATTCTTTATCTATGGCTACAAGTTGGCAGGATGAAAAGAAAAGAAACCATTCTGTCACTGCCCCGTTGTCTTTAATCGTTTCAGCTTTTGCACCAATTAAAGACACGAGCATTGCTTTAACACCTCAGTTTAATGCCAATCCTAAAAAACCTTCTGAGCTTATTTTTGTTGATCTAGCCAAAGGAAAAATGAGAATGGGTGGAAGCATTGCATATCAAGTTTCTTCAAAATTTTTAGGGGAGGTTCCTGACGTCGAGTGCGTAAAAGAAATGCCAAGTGTTGTTAAAGTTATCCATAGACTCATTAAAGGAAAAAAGATAACTGCTTATCACGACCGTTCTGATGGAGGTTTAATTTGTTGCCTTCTTGAGATGGCATTTGCAGGAAGAGTGGGCCTTAATATTAAAACAGAAAAAATCTGTAAGACGCAAGATGAAAATATTGAAGCTTTATTTAATGAAGAGTTAGGGTTCGTAATTGAAGTTCCAATTGAATACATAGAAGAGGTTAAGGATTCGTTTTCTAAGATTGGATTTGATAAATTTGTTCACAGAATTGCTTCTCCTAATGACTCTCAAACCATTAAAATTTTTAACAAGGACATTTTATATTCTGAATGGAAGTTAGAGGATCTTCTTAAAGAATGGAATTCTGTTAGTTATAAAATGCAATCGTTAAGAGACAACCCTGAAACAGCACAAGCTGAATACCTTTCGGACTTTGATGTAAATAGAAAAGGACTTAGTCCTAAACTAAGTTTTAATATCACAAAGAATTTACCTACCTTTTCATCTAAACCTTCTATAGCAATACTCAGGGAACAGGGGGTTAACGGGCAAATAGAAATGGCAGCAGCTTTTGATAGAGTTGGTTTTTCCTCTGTTGATGTTCATATGACTGATTTGATTACCGGAAAAAGAAGATTAAAGGAGTTCAAGGGCTTGGTAGCTTGTGGAGGATTTTCTTATGGGGATGTTTTGGGGGCCGGAGTTGGTTGGGCTACTAGCATCCTTAAGAATCAAGAACTAAGCAAAGAGTTCCAAGAATTTTTTTTAAGAGATGATGTATTTACTTTAGGTGTTTGTAATGGCTGTCAGATGCTTTCTTTACTATCGGATTTGATACCAGCATCAAATTTATGGCCAAGGTTTGAAAGAAATGACTCCGAAAAATTTGAAGCAAGACTTGTCCAACTGTTAATACACAAGTCTAAATCTATTTTCTTTAAAGATATGGAAAGATCGGTACTTCCTATTTCTGTAGCTCATGGTGAAGGTAAGGCAAGTTTAAGCCAGGACCACGCAGATCAATTACTAAAGAAAGGGTTGATACCCATTGTGTATGCAAGCGATGAAGGCCAATCTACACAGATGTATCCTTATAACCCTAATGGTTCATCTTCTGGAATCGCTGGCGTAACTAACGAATCAGGGACAATAACACTAATGATGCCCCACCCAGAGAGGTCTTTTCTATCATCTCAGCTTTCTTGGTGCCCTGAAGATTGGAAAGAGCATAGCCCTTGGATTCAATTTTTCTTAAATGCCAGAGAATTTATTAATTAGCTTTTTTCACTGGTCTTTCAATAGATTCTATATTTAAATTATATTGATTTATTTTTCTATCTGATAAATACCTCTTTAGAGCGAGGGGCACGAAAGGGAAAGCAAGCTCTTCCCAGGGAATCTCTTTTTCTGAAAATAACTTAACCTCAAGACTTTCAGAAGTTGGACCAAAATCTTCTTCAATAACTTTTGAAAGAAAAAGCATATAGATTTGACTAATTTGAGGGATATTAAATATAGAGTATAGCTTCCCCATCTTTACTTCAGTATCTGTTTCTTCAAGGGTTTCTCTAAAGGCGCCCTGTTCAATTGTCTCGCTATTTTCTAGGAAGCCAGCGGGCAGAGTCCATAGACCATGTCTAGGGTCAATAGCTCTTTTGCATAAGAGAATTTTTTCTTCTTTAATGGGAATAGTCCCCACAACAATTTTAGGGTTTTGATAGTGTATTTCTTCACACACAATACAACAGTACCTTGGTAGATTGTCACCTTCCGGAATTTTGAGTTCAACCTCACTGCCACAGCTACTGCAATAATTCATTTATAAAGGATTGTTTTTGATTTGATTGCTAGAAGTATAAACTATTATGTAAATCAAAGATTAAGTAAGCATGCTTAAAATTATTAAAGACAACTTAAATGGTAAACAATCAACTTGGCTTGATCAGTTATCATTAAAAAAATCAGACCCTAAATTAGAATTACCTAAAGCTGCAGTCCTTATTGCATTAACAGATGAAGAGAATCCCAAAATTATATATACATTAAGATCAAATAAAGTGTCATCTCATCAAGGAGAGGTTTCTTTTCCTGGAGGAATGCAAGAAGAGTCTGATGGTTCTTTATCGAAAACAGCCTTAAGAGAATCAGAAGAAGAAATTGGACTGCCTCAGGAAAGCGTAAATATTCTGAGCTCTTTGGATACCATGGTAAGTAGATTTAATGTCAGTGTTACACCATTTGTAGGCATTATTCCAAAAAATGTGGAGCTGAATACAACTTCAGAAGAAATTGAGGCCTGTTTTAAAGTCCCTTTATCTTTCCTTCTTGAAGACAAAAGATACAGGAATGATGAGGTAACCAGAAACGGAGAAACCTTCTATATGCCAGCTTATAAGTATGATTCTTATATAATTTGGGGTTTAACAGCTATGATTACAGTTAATTTCTTAAATAAAGCTTTAGATGCAGGGATTGATATGTCAGTACGCACTAGAATTGTAGGAGAAGAGGGATGAAATATGACCTCGGAAATTTTTCTGTTGAGACAGATGGAGAGAACTTTTATATAGCTGAGAACGCTATAGTTTTGGGCAAAGTAAAGCTTTGCAGGGATGCTAGTGTTTGGTTTGGAGCTGTATTGAGAGGAGATACGGAGTTAATAACTATAGGTGAAGGAAGTAATGTTCAGGATGGTTCTGTAATTCATACAGATATGGGCTTCCCAGCTGAAATAGGAAAGGATGTTACTATTGGTCATTTAGCTATGTTGCATGGTTGTTCTGTAGGAGATGGAAGTCTTATAGGTATAAATGCTGTAGTCCTTAATGGTGCTAAAATCGGAGCAAATTGTTTAATTGCTTCAAATGCTCTAGTCACTGAGGGTATGGAAGTCCCTGATCACTCAATCGTTATGGGGTCTCCAGGAAAAATTAAAGGAACGGTCGATGAAGATACGAAGAAAGGGTTGTTGCTTTCCGCGCAACATTACGTACAAAATTACAAAAGATTTAAAGTAGAATTAAAGAAAGTAGAGGATTAATTTATGAAGACAGAAACTATTAAATATCGGTCTACAGGTGAAGACTTGGAAGGGTATGTTGCTTTTCCAGAAAATGACAGTGCCCCTTTAGTTTTAGTAGCACATACTTGGGCAGGAAAAGATAATTTTGTCCACAAAAAAGCTGAAGATCTTGCAGATTTAGGTTATGTAGGATTTGCAGTTGATATGTATGGTAATGGAAAGGTTGGAGTAGATACTGCAGAAAATGAATCTTTAATGACACCACTAATAAGTGATCGAGATGAACTAAAGGACAGAATAGTTTCAGCATTAAACTTTGGAAAAAGTTTACCAGGAGTGGATCCCAAGAGAGTAGCAGCTATTGGATATTGTTTCGGTGGATTAGTTGTACTTGACCTTGCTAGGTCCGGAGAAGATTTACAAGGAGTAGTTAGCTTTCATGGTCTTTTAATGCCTTCTGATATAAGAGATAGTGGAGTAAAAGCTAAAGTTTTAGTATTACACGGTGAGAGAGACCCAATGGTTCCATTAGAAATGGTAGATTCATTCCAAAAAGAAATGACTGAGGCAAATGCTGATTGGCAATTACATAGTTATGGAGGTACTTATCATGCCTTCACTAATCCCGATGCTAATGACCCAAATTTGGGAACTCAGTTTAATAAATCCGCAAATGAAAGATCTTGGCAATCCATGAAGAGCTTTTTTGAGGAGATTTTTTAAATATTTATTTTTTTTAATCATCGTGAAAGCTAAGCAACTAAGAAAAACTTATTTTGATTATTTCATTTCCCATGGTCATGAGTTAATCGAAAGTGATTCTTTAGTTCCACGAAACGATCCTTCTTTGTTGTTTACCAATGCAGGCATGGTTCCTTTTAAAGATGTCTTGCTTGGCGTAGAAAAAAGATCTTACTCAAGAGCTGTAAGTTCTCAAAGATGCCTTAGAGTAGGAGGAAAGCACAATGATCTTGAGAATGTTGGCTATACAGCAAGACACCATACTTTTTTTGAGATGTTAGGTAATTTTAGTTTTGGTGATTATTTTAAAAGAGAAGCAATTGAATTCGCATGGGATCTTTTAACCAAAGAGTATTCTCTTGCTCCCGAGAAACTTTGGGTTACTGTTTTTAGGGAGGATGACGAATCGGAATCTATTTGGGTAGAAGATATTGGAATACCAAGTGAAAGGATTTCCAGGCTAGATGAAGAAGAAAATTTCTGGACTATGGGCGATACTGGGCCCTGTGGCCCCTGTAGTGAAATATATTATGATCATGGTCCAGGAATAAAGGGTTCACCTCCTGCAATTGGCTCAGATCCGGGCGATAGATTTATAGAGATTTGGAATTTAGTTTTTACTCAATTTGACCGTTCAAAAGATGGAACCTTAAGTCCTCTTCCTAATCAGTGTGTTGATACAGGCATGGGCCTTGAGAGAATGGCAGCTGTTTTACAAGGAAAACAAGATAATTTCGAAACCGATTTATTCGCACCTTTAATTAAAGAGGCTTCTAAAATTTGTAATTCTAAAGATATAAATAATTCTTCTTTGAAAGTTATTGCAGATCATTTAAGAGCTAGTGCTTTTTTGGTTGCAGATGGTGTAGTTCCTTCAAATGAAGGAAGGGGTTATGTATTAAGAAGAATTATCAGGAGAGCTTTGAGACATGCTGATAAATTAGGTTCTGAAAAGCTAGTATTATCTTCTTTAGTACCAACTTTAGTGAAGCAAATGGGTGATGTTTATCCTATTCTCAAAAAGAATAGTAAGTTAATAAAAGCTAATATTTTCCAGGAAGAAGAGCAATTTGCCTCAACCCTCGTCCAAGGTATGAATCTTTTAAAAGAGGAAGCAAAAGCACTTAAAGGAGGAACAATATCAGGAGAGCTTATTTTTAGATTGTATGATACCTATGGTTTTCCTCCAGACATGACAGCAGACTTCGCTCGGGAAAACAATTTAAAAGTTGATCTAGAAGTCTACTATGAGCTTATGACTAAACAAAAAGAGATGGGGAGAGAGGCAAGCTCTTTTAATTCAGTTCTTCCTGAGTCCTTAAATCTGAAGGGAAGTACTGATTTCTTAGGTTACAAAAAAGAGCAAGCTAAAGCAAAGATTCTAGAAATTATTTCACTGCCTGAAGGTAAAGTTCAAAAAAAGATAAAGAAAGACCAGGAAGCTTTGGTAATCTTAAACAAAACCCCTTTTTATGCTGAATCTGGAGGCCAAGTTGGAGATTCAGGATCGTTGATAGGTAAGAGTTTTGAGTTCCAAGTATCTGATACGCAGAAGGTTGGAGATCATGTAGGCCACATTGGGTTCTTGGCTAAAGGAAGTGCTAGCAAAGGTGAGGCCGTAGAAGCAAAGATAAATAAAAAAGCTAGAAACAGAACAGCACTCAACCATTCTGCAACTCATTTACTTCATTCTGCTTTGAAAAATATTCTTGGAGATCATGTAGAACAAAGAGGCTCTTTGGTTAATGACGAAAAGTTAAGATTTGATTTTGTTCATCAAAAACAATTAACAAAAGATGAGATCAAACAAATTGAAGATATAGTTAACACAGAAATTAGAGCAAATACTGAAGCAATAACAGAAGTTATGCCTATCAAGGAAGCAGAAAAGAAAGGGGCTATCGCCTTCTTTGGAGACAAATACGGCGACCAAGTTAGGGTCCTGTCTATGGGAGGTAAATTTTCAATTGAACTTTGTGGAGGAACTCATGTTAAGAGAACAGGAGATATAGGCTACTTCAAGATAATAACAGAAAACAGTATTTCAGCTGGTGTTAGAAGGGTAGAAGCTCTTACAGGAAAATCTGCAGTAAATCTTTCGCAAGATAGCCAAGATAGCTTAGATACATTAGCACTTAAGCTTAATACTTCTTCAGACCAGGTGAAAGATAAGGTTTCCCAACTTATTGATGCTAATAAGTCTCTTAAACAGGAGTTAGAAAATCTTAGATCTAAAAGTTTGTCAGCTACTGCTTCTGATATCTCTTTAGATTCTAATGAGGTTGATGGAATAAAAATCATAGCTACAAGAACAGAAGGTATGGATGCTTCTTCCTTAAGAGAAACCGCAGATCAGCTAAGAAAGAAAGAGAAAAATACATTAGTTGTATTAATCTCTACTTATGAAGATAAGGCACCAATTGTTGTAGCAACTCATAAAGACTTAGAGCGTATAGATGCAAGGAAGGTAATGGAATATGTAGTTAATCTTCTTGGAGGAAGTGGAGGTGGGCGCCCTGATTTTGCTCAAGGTGGGATTGAGAATTTTGAAGAGATAGATAATTGCTTAGTTTCACTTCCAGAATATATAGTTTCTTTAAATTCTTAGTGCTATAGAATACGCACCCTTTTAAATTTAGAAATATGAAACTGCTAGTACAGAAATTTGGTGGCTCCTCGCTTGCAAATCCTGATCGAATAGAAGTTGTTGCAGACATTATTGCTAAAACTATTTCAGATGGTAATAAAGTTGCTGTTGTTTTATCTGCTATGGGTGAAGAAACTGATAGGTTAATTCAGCTTGCTAAATCAATTCATTCCGAACCAAACTTGAGAGAGTACGATGTCCTAGTTTCTACTGGAGAACAGATTTCTGTTGCTCTTATGGCTATGGCTCTCAGTAAAAGAGATTTAAAGGCTAAATCTTATACCGCTTATCAACTTGGAATAAAAACTAACAAAATGCACGGTAGGGCACGGATAGTAGATGTAAAAGTGGATAAACTGTTAAAACAATTAGATAAAGGTGTAATTCCTGTAATTACAGGTTTTCAAGGTATGAATGATGAAGGTGATATTACAACTTTGGGTAGAGGGGGTTCAGATACAACAGGTGTAGCTATTGCTGTTGCGCTTAAAGCCGATGAATGTCAAATTTACACTGATGTAGATGGTGTTTTCACTACTGACCCCAGAATCTGCTCAAAAGCTCAGCTATTAGAGCAAATATCTTTTGAAGAGATGTTAGAACTATCTAGTACAGGAGCTAAAGTTCTTCAGTTACGTGCTGTAGAATATGCAAGTAAAAACGATATGCCTATTAGGGTTCTTTCTAGCTTCACAGATAGCAAGGGCACTTTAGTGGAGGAAAAGGAGGATATGGAGAGACCAGTAATATCAGGGATAAGTAGTGTAGACACGGAAGCTAAATTAACAATACGAGGAGTTCCAGATCTTCCAGGTGTGGCCGCTAAAATATTAGGACCAGTTAGTGATGCCGGTATAGATGTTGATGTAATTGTCCAAAATATTAGTGCTGATAATACAACTGATTTTACCTTTACTGTCGATCAAGATGATTCATCTTCAGCAGAAAAGATCCTAAAAGAAACTTCAGAATCTTTAGGTGGAGGTTCAGTGGAGGTAGATGGTGATATAGCTAAAGTTAGTATTGTTGGAAGAGGCATGAGAGGTCAATCCGGGATAGCCAGTAAGATGTTCCAGGCCTTAGCAGATCATGAAATTAATATCTTAATGATTACTACATCTGAAATAAAAATATCGGTAGTTATTAAAAAGGATTTGATGGAAAAAGCTGTCAATGCACTTCATGGTACTTTTGAATTAGATAAAAACTTAACCAGTTAATTAGCTATGTTTGAATTAGATCAAGGAATAATGCGGGGTTTCATCTTCGGACTAGTTCATGTAAGTATTTTAATCGTAGGCTATTACAGTGGTTGGAGTATCAATAGACTGTTAAAGCTTGCTTCTAATGGACATATAGCCGGAATTATAGGTGCGGTAATAGCACATATTTTTGCTGATTTAATTGCTGCTGCATTGGATCCTTCTATGCGCTCTGCAGCTTTAGGCATTGTTTTTGGCGGTGCTATTCCTCTATTGGCTATTCCCTTTTTAGAAAGATTTGTTACAAAGAGCGAAAGACACATCATGGTAGGTGACCATGAAGATATAGAGAAGGATCTTAAAAGTACACACGATCATTAACAACTTTCTAATTAAATAGTTAGTAAGAGTCTCAGTTTCTTGTTACTTAAAAGATATCAAAAGAACGAAAACTAAAAATTATTTATAAGAATTGACCTTTATCCATTCTTATCTGTCTATTAGTCATGATCTCTGCTTCAATGGAGTCATGCGTCACTAAAAGAATAGTAGAGCCTCTTTTTAAAAAAACTTCTGAGACCTCTTTATAAAGTATATCTTTCAAATCTTTATCTAGTGCGTTGAATGGTTCATCTAGCATTAGAAGTTGTGGATTGGGTGCAAGAGATCTAGCAAGAGCTACTCTTTGTTGTTCACCTCCTGAAATCTCATGAGGGTATTTATTTTCTAAATTTGTTATCTTAAATAGATCTAATAAACCTGAAATAATTTTATCCTTTTCCCTTCTTTTTCTAATTCCAAAACCGATATTTTCATTGACTTTTAAATGAGGAAATAAAGCTTTTTCTTGAACTACTAGACCAACATTCCTCTTTTCAGGAGGAACTAAAATTTTTTTTCTGGATACTTCTTGACCATTTATCTTTATCGAACCGTTTTTTGGCTTTTCAAGCCCGGCAATTAACCTTAATAAAGTACTTTTACCGCATCCAGAAGGACCAAGTATAGCTACCTTTTCTCCAGATAAGATATTTAGATCTATATTATCTAAGGATAAGTCATCTTTATTATATGAATGACTTAGACCTTTTATCTCCAAAATAAAATTACTCACCTTTTTCTACTGGTCCAGATGATCTTATCATTTTTGAAAGAAATATTATTGGAATTAACCCTACAAGAACAATTACTACAGCTGGTGCTGCAGCTTGCAACATTCTTTCCTCTGAAGCGTAGATATATGCAGATACAGCAAGAGTTTCGAAATTGAAGGGCCTAAGTATAAGTGTTGCTGGCAGCTCTTTAACTACATCAGACATGACTAACAATACTGAGGTTAAAATGCCCGTTTTAAGCAAGGGGATATGAACTTTACCTAACAAATTCCAGCTTGTGGAGCCAAGTAATTGAGATGAATCATCTAAGGAATAGCTGATTCTTTCGTAAGCGGACTCAATAGAAGAGTTTGCAAGAGCGTAAGTTTTTATTATGTAAGCAAGCAGAAGGCCGAACAAAGAACCAGTAAGAACTAAATTAAATGTAGACAATACTAATGTGTCTAAGTAAACCAATAGCTGAACCATGCCTACAGCTAAAATAAGCCCTGGCACAGCATAACCAATGGAAAGTAAGGCACTAAATTTTTTCACTAACAAACCCGGTTTAAACCTTATTGAAAAATTTATTAATAAAGCTAAAGCAGCACAAATAACCCCAGCTGTTATTGATAAAGTAAATGTATTCAATGAATTTATAAGGAATTTATAATTGAAGAATTCTAAATTTACCTCATAGGTCCATATACAAAGTTCTATTATCGGTAAAATAAATCCAATAAAGATTGGGACAAAGCAAACTATAAAAGCAATTAACGCCTTCCAACCTCTTAAATTCTTTTCAAGGATTGGAGAAAAGGTAGAATTATTGGATGTATAAATTTTACCCCCTCTAGATTTCCTCTCCACCATATAGAAAATCCCTATTGTCAAAAGCAATAAAGATGCAAGCTGCATAGCAGTTTGAAAATCGTATAATCCATACCAAGTTCTAAATATACCGGTAGTGAAAGTTTGTATAGCAAAATGATCAACTGCTCCAAAATCAGACAGTGTTTCCATTATGACTAGCATTAAGCCCCCAATGGCTGCTGGTCTAATCAAAGGTAGGGCTAATTTATAAAAAACTTGAAATTCATTTAATCCAAGAATCCTTCCAGCTTCTTTCATTGAAGCAGATTGGTTAATAAAAGAAGTTCGCGAAACTAAATAAACATAAGGATAAAGTGTGAAGGAAAAGACAATTATAGCTCCATAGATATTTCGCACATTAGGAAAAATCACACTATTTTCTTGGAGATTAAAGAGTGTTCTCATTAAATTATTAGCATCACCAAAAGGATCAAATAGGCCAGTAAAAGTATAAGCTAGTATGTAAGGTGGAATAGAAAGAGGAAGAATGAGAGCCCACTCAAATGTACTCTTACCTATAAAGCTGTAATTAGAAACTATCCATGCTGTAGTTGTTCCTAATATTATTACCAAAAATGAAACACCAAGGACCAGTAACATAGAGGTAGTTAAATAATCAGAAAGAACATACTCATATAGATGAAACCAGTTTTCAGAATAATCACCTAATAGGCTAGATAAGACAATTAGAATAGGGGCAGTAAATACTATCAGGACTGTAAAGGGGAGGAGTCTCCAAAAGGACAGCTTGTTCAATTTTTATTAACTAAGATTAAATTAATGAGTTTCAGCTTAAACTAGGTATTTGCTATTTCCAACCAGATTTATCCATTAATCTTATAGCAATAGGATTAAGTTCACCGAAACTTTTAACTGAAGTTTCATCTTCTTTAAAGTCTAGCCCAAAACCTATAATTTCTTTACTAGGAAGAACGCCTTTTACAATTGGATATTCAAATGATTTATTGACCATATACTTTTGGACTTTTTCTGAAAGGAGAAATTCAAGAAATAAATTTGCATTTTTGGGGTTAGGTGAATTTTTTAATATCCCCGCACCGCTTATATTAATATGGGTACCTCTATTGTTTTGGTTAGGAAAAATCATTTTTACTCTTTTAGCTGCTTCTAACTGTTCTTTACCTGCTGAGCCTGAAAGCATAATCCCAATATAGTAACTATTAGCTACTGCTAAATCTGCCTCTCCATTCGCAACAGCAATAATTTGTGATCTATCATTACCCTGGGGCTTTCTTGCAAAATTGGAAACTAAATTTTTTGCCCATATCTCAGTTTCCGTTTCGCCTAGATTCTTTATAAGTGAAGCAACAAGAGATTGATTGTACATATTGCTTGAACTTCTAATTACAACTTTATTTTTCCATTTTTGATTAGCTAAGTCTTCATAATTGAAGTCTTCAACTTCTTTTGAGTTTAAGTTCTTTGGATTGTAAAAGATAACCCTGGCTCTCTTTGCTATCGCAGTCCATTCATTATTAGGTCCTCTTAAATTAACTGGAACAACCGAAATAACTTTCTTTGATTTTATGCTTTGCAATAAACCTTCTTTCTGTACTTTCCAAAGATTTCCTGCATCTACTGTAAAAAAAATATCAGCAGGTGAATTTTTTCCTTCAGATTTTAGTCTTTCTAGTAGCGCTCCACCTTTAGCTGAAATGATATTAACTTTGATTCCAGTTTCTTTTGTAAACTCTTCATAAAGATCATCATCAGAATCATAATGTCTTGAAGTATAAATATTTACTTCTTGAGCTAAAGAAATACCAGCAAAGAGGGCTAGGATAAATAAAGAAAAGATTTGCTTATTCATTAGTTAATTCTATCTAAATGATAATGATTCTCAATAAAAAGTTTAATCCTTTCTTTTAAGGAATTATACATAAATGCTCTAAAGGCTCTATTTATCTGCATTAAGAAAGACAATAAAAAAAATTTTACTTGTAAATAATAATCATTATCATTTAAAATGAGAATGATTATCAATAACTTTTAAATATAGGATAAATTATGATCTTTTTTAAAGAGACTTTTTATAGATTTTTTATAGTACTTTGCATTGCAATTAGTTCAACTGCAATAATATCTTCAGAAACAGAAGAAGTTGAAGAAGTAGTTGTAAAAGGCAATGTGCTTTACTCTGATCAAGTTCAGGCCCTTAAAACGCCTGTACCAATTTTAGATGTTCCTCAGACCTTATCTATCGTTACTGACGAAGATATTCGTAAACAAGGTTTTAGGGAGTTAGGAGACATTGTTCGTTATATTCCAGGTGTGAATACATCTCAAGGAGAAGGCCATCGGGACGCTGTTGTCTTTAGAGGTGTAAGGTCTACAGCTGATTTTTATCAGGATGGTGTTAGGGATGATGTACAGTATTACCGTTCACTATATAACGTTGAACAGGTTGAAATCTTAAGAGGGCCAAATGCTCTTTTATTTGGTCGTGGTGGTACTGGAGGTATTATCAACAGAGTAGCAAAAAAAGCTGCTTTAGGTGAAAATTTTGGTTCTTTTGATATAGGTGCAGATGATTTTGGATCCACTGACTTAGCTTTGGATTACAATGTTCAATCTGGAGAAAATTCGGCTCTACGTATAAATTTCCATAGTGATGTTTTAGAAAACCACAGAGATCATTATGATGGTGATCGAATAGGATTCAACCCTACCTTAAGGGTGCAAATGAACGCAAATACAACCTTAGATCTATCTTATGAACATGCTGACCACGAAAGGTTTATAGATAGAGGTGTTCCTACAATGAATGGAGAGCCAGTAGAAGCATTTGAAGATATTGTTTTCGGAGATCCAGATATAAACCTCACTACACTCCAAGCAGATATATTCAGAGGTACTTTGACTACTGATTTTTCTGATACTAGAAAGGGTATCTTTTCTGTTACTTCTAGTGAATTTGAAAAGATGTATAGAAATTTATACGCTTCAGGATACGACGGAACTTTAGTAACTATGGATGGATATTTTGATCCTACTGAACGAGAGAATTTAATCATTTCTGGTAATTTAGTTAATGAACTTGAGATAGGCACCACTACTCATACTCTTTTAATAGGAGCTGAGATAATTGATACTGAAAACAAGAATTATCGTTACGATACTTTTTGGTCTACTACTAGTGATGACAATGAAGTTTTTAATGTAACAAGGCCTATGGATTTTAGTATTAATTCAGCTGGAGTATCTACTAGCGTAGATTTTACATCTAAGTTAAAAAGTAAGACTGAATCTGACATAGAAGTAACTTCTTTTTATATACAAGACCAAATTGATGTCTCAGATAACTTTAAGATCATGATAGGTGGTCGTTTTGATAACTTTGATATAACTGTCAGAGATATAAAAGCTGGGTCTTCAGAATCTAGAGATGACAGTGAATTTTCACCTCGTGCTGGTCTTATATTCAAACCACAAGAAGAAGTATCTTTATACTTTAGTTATAGTGAAAGCTTCTTACCAAGATCAGGTGAGCAATTTAAGAAGCTATCATCTAGCTCGGCAAGACTAGACCCTGATGTGTTCGAAAATACCGAGATTGGGATCAAGTGGGCTATTTCTCCTGATTTAAGTTTTACGGCAAGTTACTTTGATAGTGAACAAACTCAGGCTGTAAGAGATAGCGTCACAGGCGAAGGTTCAGAAATCGTAGGATTACAGGTTGATGGTATTGAGCTTGAGCTTAAAGGACAGGTAAGTGAGAAGCTTTATCTTGCAGTTGGCTATAGTGATTTAGATGGAGAGACTAGTTCTGGTGGTGAACCTAGAGAAATACCCGAGAATACTTTATCACTATGGGGAACTTACCAAGTTAATGATAACTTCGGATGGGGGCTAGGTTTCACTCAACAAGGTGAGTCTAGTATTAAGAATAATAATTCTGACCTTATATTACCTGACTATACAAGAGTAGACTTTGCTGCATATTACGATGTATCAGACGAACTAAGTATTCAAGTAAATATAGAGAACCTAACGGATGAACTTTATTTCCCTCATTCACATAGTACTCACCAAGCTTCAGTTGGAGAACCTTTTAATGCAAGAGTATCTATAAGGAGAAATTTCTAATAGGAATTTATAGAGCGCCCAGAATGGGGTTTATATTGGCCCCATTCTAGAAAGTCGACTGCGCTAGAGACTTTAAAAGAGTAGCGATTTAATCTTCATATTCGGTCCCCCCAAAACCAAGAAGATTAAACATTATTAAGAGAGCTAAGAATTGTACCTTCCTTAACCTTGGCTCTCTTTTAAGAGAGCTAAGAACAATACCTTCCTTAACCTTAGCTCTCTTTTTTATTTACTATTTCCTTCAAGAAATCTAAGAATAGACTATTGGAGTTTAAACAAGGTATATAGGTAAAGGTTTCTCCTCCTGCATCCAAAAATTTGTTTTCTCCCCTAATCTTAATTTCCTCTAGAGTTTCTAGATTATCAGCTATAAAAGCAGGACAAACTATAGCAATATTCTTTTTTCCTAACTTAGGAAGTTTCTCTAGTTCTTCATCCGTCCAAGGCTTGATCCATCCAGGCCATAATCGGGATTGGAATGAAACTCCCCATTCGTCATCTTGTAGATCTAGGGAGGAGGAACATAACTTTGAAGTTTCCAGTACCTGCGACTTATAGCAATATCTTGTAGCTTCAGATTTTAAATCGCAGCAATTCTTAGATTTCAGGCAATGATCTTTGGTAGGATCAGTTTCTATCAAATGTTTATTGGGGATTCCGTGATAACTAAACAGAAGATAATCCATATTCCTTGGAGTATTAGACCTTATTTTTTCTGTAAGGGCTTTTATGTACTTTTCATGATTATAAAATGATTCTATAAAATTGATATTAAGATTTATATCTAAGTTCTTATTTATTTCTATTATTTTACTAATGGTTGTCAAAGAAGAAGACATAGCATAATGAGGGTAAAGAGGAATGGCGGTAACTTCTTCGCAGCCACTCTCAGAAAGTCTCTTTAAAGCATCTTCTATTGAAGGTTTTTGATACCTCATAGCTACTTCAACTTGCATTGGGATTATTTTTTTAAGGTTAGCTCCTATTTTGTTTGTATTTCTTATAATTGGAGACTCTTTCTCTGTCCAAATAGAGTTATAAGCTTTAAGGGTTTTTCTAGATCTAAAAGGAACAATAATAAAATTAACAATAAAATTTCTTATAAAAGTAGGTAAATTTATGACGAATTTGTCATTCAAGAACTCTTTAAGAAATTTCTTAACGGACTTTAAATCATTATGCTCAGGAGAACCCAGGTTGATTAATAGAACACCTTTCATTTTTTCTTGGAGGTTATTTAACTAAGTTTTTTCTTACTGTAATGCCAAAAGACTAACGGTACTAGTACCAGTCCAAGAGTGGAGTGAAATAAACTAGTTAAATCTTTAAAGTAAATTGAACCTAGATAGTAAAGAAGCAAACCTGAAAGACTGAGAAAGGCAAGAAATATAATAAGAGAAATACCTGAAACAATTTTTTTTTCTGGCTTCCATCCGCTAGGCATATGAGCTGACCATAGAGCCCCTAATCCTATAAATAAAGGTACAATTAATAAGCCATGCAAGGTTAAGAGGTATGTTTTTATAGTTGCCTCTGTTGCTCCCATAAGCTCGAAGGATATCCACATGACTCCAGTTAGCCACAAAAATATTAGTGAAAGGGTAAAAGTATTTATTTGCCAACCATTAATATTAAGATTATTTTTTGTTTCAATCTCAAAGTTCTTATAAAGAGATTTAGCTTTTTTTGTGGCCGTTTCTATATTCCCATTTACTGAAGGTTCATATTTAAGGTCTAGTTTTCTGCATGTTCTTCTATTCCTATTAACAGTCATGTCAGCAAACCATTCAGTTCCAGAGGGCTCTCTAAGTCCTATTTTTAGGCCTTGTTGAATTTTTAATGATTTGTAAAGTTTAGGCATTTATAAAATTTTGTCTCAAAATGTCTCACATTGTCAATAAAAAAGATTGATTAAAATTAAATTCATAAATATACTCCGCCTAATTCTAAAGTGCCTAACTGAAGAACAAAAAAAAGCTATGAAACTTAAAAACAAGTTAATTTTCTTATTTTCAATTACCTTATTTTTACCCTTTTCTTTATCTTCTGAAGAGAAAACTGATCAGACTGAAGAGGTAGTAGTTGTAGCCTCTAGAATTCCTACTATAGCTAGTGATGTTATAGGTTCAGTTGATTTAATTGATAGCGAACAAATCCAGGTTCAAATGATAGATGGTTTAGAGCAATTAGTAAGGTATTTACCAGGGATCTCTGCACACAAAGAAAGCCAGTACGGAAGATCTCTCACTGAAGATGTTCATATAAGAGGTATTCATGGAGGAGCAATCTTTTTAATTGATGGAATAAGAATATCGGATTCTTATGTTGGTTATGGAAGAGATACTGTAGATACAGATCTTTTAAAGAGGGTAGAAGTTTTGAAGGGACCAAGTTCAGTTGAATATGGCTCAGATGGATTAGCAGGGACAATAGCCTATTTTACAAAGGATCCTTCTGACTTAGCTTCACTAGATAATCCTTATGCCTCAATAAGCTTGGCTTACGATAATGCCAATAACCAAGAGAAATATAATTTTCTCTCAGCATATGTTGGTGAACAGGTTGATCTGCTGTTTCAGATAGTAGATAGAGATCTAGAAGAGACTGAGTTGCATAATAATTTTCACCTTAGAGCAAATCCCTTAGAGGCTGATCAGCAAAGTTTACTAATTAAACTTTTGTATTCAGCAACAGATAATTTAAAAATGACAATGGTAGCTGATGTACAAGACTGGGAAGGAGAATGGGCAATAAACTCCGATGAAAGATTTATTTATTTCCCGTCTCCTAGATTAATATCTTTGTCTACAGGTGAAGATGAGGGTTCAAGGGAAAGGTTTACATTACGGTTGGATGATTCCAAAGGTAACTCGCTTTATGATCAAGCTAGCATAGCTATTTTTTCACAAGAAACTGAACAAAGTCAGATTACTATCCAAAACCAGATTTCCTTTTACAGTGGCATGCAAGCTGCACCTACTCCAACAATAAGAGTTAGAGATTTTGATTTTAACCAGTCTATTAAAGGTCTCTCTTTTGAGGCTTATAAAACTAAGGGAATTCATCAAATGGTTTATGGAGTTAATTTAGATTCTACAGAAACCGAAAGACCTCGAATGCTCACTGAAATTAATTTGATTACTGGGATACCAACCAATACAGTCGATGGTGAAACTTATCCGAATAAAACTTTTCCTGATTCAGAAACTGATAGAAGTGCCTTATTTTTTAACGATAGGGTAAATATTGCAGATAATCAGGTACTAAACTTAGGGTTCCGATATGAAAAATATGAATTAGATCCTAGGCCTGATCAGTTGCTTCGGAATGCTAATATACTTAATTACCAAGTAAGCAATAAAAAGGACAGTGATTTTTCTATGAAGGCAGGTTATCTTTTTGATATTAAAGATAATCTGACTGCGTATACTCAATACGCTGAAGGCTTCAAAGCGCCTAATTATGAAAACTCAAACATCGTTTTTACTAATTATTTACTCTATTACACTGTAGTTCCAAATCCTAATTTAGAGTCAGAAACTAGTAAAAGCGTTGAATTTGGTCTAAGGGGCTTCGGAGAAGCTAATAACTGGGATTTAACTTTCTACAAAAATAAAGTTAAGGGTTTTATCCATTATGAAATAATTGGATTCTCTCAAGGGTTAGGTATTTACCAGTATCAAAATGCTGAAAATGTAGAAATTGAAGGATTAGAGTTTAGTTATAAGAAGGATTTATCAAATAACTTGTCCATTAAGTCTGCCTTTGCTTTGAGCAAAGGAGATCAAATTGAAGAAGGTAAGAGGTCTCCAATGATAGAGATAGATCCAAAGGAACTCATATTAGGTTTAGATTGGACCTCTATAGATGAAAAATTTGGATTACAGGTCATTTATTCTTTATCTGGTAAGAGCAAAGATAATTTAGAACCAGTATGTCTTAATAATTCTTGTAGTCCAAGATTCTCCACAGGCGGTTTTGGAATTCTAGATATTTTTGGGTTTTATAACCCAGATGATCATATTGAAATGAGATTAGCTATTGAGAACTTAACCGATAAAAAATATCATCGATGGGCTTCCGTTGCTCAACTCCCAGAAGATGATGCTGAATTAGATCTCTATGGCCAAAGCGGAAGGGCTCTGTCTGTTTCTTTTAAATATAAGTTTTAGTTTTTCGCAACAGGTACTTTAAGTAAGACATAAAGAAGTCCTGTTAATCCTAAAATACCAACAGTTACTTTTAAGGCAATGTTTTCTATTGCAAAGAATACTGAGTAACTTACAAAAAGAATGATCATACAAACTGCTAGAATCTTTGCTTTTTTAGGAATCCCTTTCCCTTCTCTATAGTCTTTCAAATAAGGACCAAAAGTCTTATTTTGAATTAACCAATCATATAGTTTTTGAGAAGATCTAATAAAACAGGCTGCTGCTAGAATTAAGAAAGGAGTTGTTGGTAGTCCTGGCACAACTACTCCAATGGCTCCTAATCCTACAAAAAATAACCCCAATGAAATCCATAATATTTTTTTTAAAGGATTTTTAGTTTCCTTAGCTAAATGCACAGATTCGTTTTTATCCATGAACTAAAATGATTTTTTATATTATAGAAGATCAATTTGCAGGTAGAATTCGAATTGTAACAGAGCACTGATCTTTTTTTGTTCATAAAATCAAAAAAGCTCATATGTTAAGGTTTAATTTAGTAATCGGAGAGGTGGCTGAGTGGTTGAAAGCGCTCCCCTGCTAAGGGAGTATAGGGTAACCCCCTATCGAGGGTTCGAATCCCTCCCTCTCCGCCAGTTTTTATGAATGGTAAACAAGCTAGATTTTATTTTCTTTCCCTTCCAGAAGCGGTAGAAGATTTTCCTTTTCGTCCTGAAACTCCAGTCTTTAAGATTAAGAATAAGATGTTTGGTTTTTTGAGATACAAAGACCGGGTAGGGCATATTAATCTTAAATGTAAACCAGAAGAGGCTTTAGTTATTCGGGATATTTTTAAATCCGTACTCCCTGGTTATCACATGAATAAAGAGCACTGGAACACTGTAGTATTAGATGGAGGTGTGCCTGAAGAGGAAATAAAAAAAATGATAGAAAGTTCTTACACGCTAGTTGTTAAGAATCTAAAAAAGTCTGATCGTCTACAATTAGAAATTAAATACGGGAAGAGCAAGATATATCTAGATAACTAGATTTGACTCTTAATTTTATGAATGTAAGGTAACCGACGTGGGAGAAAAGTTTTTTTTACTGGTTTTACTTTTAACTGGTTCATGCCTTGTGTTTGGTTCTAACTCATTTTGTTCTATAGATAAACAATTAGATAAAGAAGTAGTTAAGAGCCTTAAAAAATTTAGAGATCAATACCATTCTACTTGCTTAAATTGTTTAAATGGTTCTTGCGACTTGAAGGATTGGCCTTCCGATAAGTCAGGAGATGCCTCCGTATGTAAGATACTTTTTTGTTCACCTTCTTACGTTTCAAGAGTATTTAAAATGCCAGATGGTGTAAAAAAGGGTAAGAGCTTAATTACTTTTAGTTATTTCATAAATGAAAAAGGAAAGATTAAAGGTGTAGATATAACCAAAGTAAAAGGAGAGATGAATTTAAGGCAGGCTTATAAATATGTAACAAGTTTTGCAAAGAAAACTTCTTTTGAACCATTGGTTATAGAAGGGAAGAAATATCAAGTTTCCAATCTAAATGGTCAAGTTATAGCTGTTGTGGGCAATGCAGAAGATTTGAATAAGTATCAAGCCAATGATCAAGGTATTTGGAGGAACTAGGATAGTAATCCATGTTAAATCCAACATTAGATGATAAGGATATTATCAATTCAGAATCTAAACTTGAACCAGTTAACGTAAAACCCCGGTTTGAGAATCCTAAAGCTGACATAGACCGAGACAAATCGAAAAATTGGTTTCGTAGAGTTCTGCCTATTTTATTGGCCAATAAGCGTTCTTTCATTGTGGGTATTACTTTAATGATTACGACCATGATGCTTGGTGTTTCTGTACCTGCTTTGATCGGTAAGTTAGTAGACTCAATTGAACCTTCATTATTAACGGGCGAAACAAACAATTTTATATTTTTAGTTATTTTAATTTCAGTGATAAGTCTTGTTAGATTTGTAGGAGGGACTATAGGAAGCTACCAACTTGGTAAAGTCTCAAACCAGCTTGAAGCTGACCTAAGGTCAGTTGTTTACAATCACCTGTTCACTTTATCTTTTTCATTTTTTGATAAGACTCAAACCGGTCAACTTATATCTAGGGCGAATAGTGATATTAAAACAATTCAAATGTTTTTAATGATTGCTCCTATGCTTTTAACAAGCCTCTTAAGCTTTGCTTTTGCAGCTGTATATATGCTTTCAGTACACTTGACCTTGGCTTTAGCTTCTATGATTGCAATACCTTTAGTATTTTTCTTAAGCGTTAAACTAAGGAGACTTACTTTCCCTTTATCTTGGTTAACTCAAGCTAGACAAGCTGATGTTGCAGTAATTGTTGATGAAAACATTAATGGCCAGAGAATAGTTAAGTCTTTCGCACAAGAATTCATGCAAGTTAATTTACTCGCAAGGGCTGCTAAAAAACTTCAATGGGTTCAGGTGAAGTCTATTGATGTTTCTGCTTTCTACAATCCATTAATTGAAAACCTTTCTATATTAGGTTCAGTATTTGTTTGGGTTTATGGGGGCTGGTTAGTAATTGAAGACGAGATAGCTTTAGGCTCTTTAGTGGCTTTTACGATGTATTTAATGATGATTCAAATGCCTTTTAGATTCCTTGGCTGGATGCTTATGCTAGAACAGCGTGCTAAAGCCTCGGCAGGAAGAATTTTTGAAATTCTTGATGAAACTTCTGAGATCAGAGATAAAGAAAACAAAATTGAGCTTGAAGACCTCAAAGGGAAGATTGCTTTTGAGGAGGTCAGCTTTGCCTATGCTGAAGAGCCCATATTAGAAAGACTTAATTTTGAAATTGAACCAAATGAAACTATAGCCATTGTTGGTCAAACCGGATCAGGTAAATCTACTATTATTAGATTGCTTTCTAGATTTTATGAAGTGGACGAAGGAAGTATTTCTATTGATGGTGTGTCAATTCAAGACATGGGAGTTAGAAACCTTCACTACCATATATCTCAAGTTCTTGATGAACCTTTTTTATTTTCGATAAGTATTAAGGACAACATAGCTTATGGCAGACCTAACGCGACAATGGAAGAAGTTGTAGAAGCTGCAAAAGTTGCAGAAGCACATGATTTTATTCTACAAACATCTGATGGGTATGACACTGTTGTTGGTGAACGTGGTTATACATTGTCAGGAGGGCAGAGACAAAGGTTAGGAATTGCTAGAGCTTTATTGGTAAATCCTTCTGTATTAATTCTAGACGATGCAACCAGTGCTATAGACGTAAAAATAGAATCAAAGATACATAAAGCTTTAAAAAGATTGTTAAGCAATAGAACAACTATATTAATTGCCCATAGACTCTCAACTATAAATCTTGCTGACAGAATATTAGTGCTTGATAAAGGAAAAATTATAGCTTCAGGAACTCATGAGGAATTATTAAAGGATGTTCCTAGGTATTCTGAAATACTCTCTCAGCAGTCTATCAAGGAAGCAATAGAAGAAGACCAGAAAAAGGAAGAATCTGATGAAGAATATAGAAAGAGAATAAGTGACATGCTTTCTAAAGAATCTGAGAGTGATGATTTCCAGGGAGGCTTTGATGAGTAAAGAAGCCAATCTTCCATTTGCAGGAATACCTCCTGAAATGTTAGATCGCACTAATGCTTTAATAGAAACAGAACCTGACTTTTCTGAAATTGAAGTTTCTTTTTCTCACAAGAGCCAGACTTCCAAAGCTTTTACTTTGTGGAGTTTCCTTGCTCCTTATAAATTCAGATTTCTTTTTGCCCTTTTGCTAGTAGCTATGACGGAAATGCTTTTATTAGTAGGACCTTATCTGGTTCAGGTCGCTATCGACAAAGCAATAATGCCTAAGAATTTTTCAGTTCTAATCACTGTAGCACTGGTTTGGGTAGGTAGTCTTTTCTTAGCAGTAATTATTAGCGGTATAAGAATTAGGTTCTTAGGTAGATTGGGTCAATTGCTCATGTACGATTTAAGAGTAAGAGTTTTTAGTCATTTACAAAGATTGTCCATTGAATTTTTTACGGAAGAAAAAGCCGGACGCTTATTAACTAGAATGACCAGCGATATTGAGGCACTGTCTAATTTATTACAAAATGGATTAGTTAATTTAGTTGCCCAATTATTAGCTTTATTATTTATCTTAATGCTACTTTTTTCGTTTAATCTGCAATTAACTCTAATACTTCTTTTATTTTCTGCTCCAGTAATGTTCGGTTTCACTGTATGGTTCAGTAAGACTTCTGAAAAAGGTTACGAGGTTGTAAGAAATAGAATTGCAGATGTTCTAGCTGACCTCCAAGAAAGTTTATCTGGAATGAGATTAGTCATCTCATTTAATCGAATGAAACACAATGTGATAAACCACAGAAATATTGTAGGAGATTATAGAGATGCAAATAATTACACTTCAAAAATTACATCTATTTATCGAACCGGTACCCAATTTATAACGACGGGAACTTCCTTATTAATTTTTACAGCCGGATTCTTTATCCTAAGAAATGTAAATCCCACCCTAGATCCAGAAGGAGTTTTTACTGTAGGTGGTTTGGTAGCATTTAATGTCCTAGTTGGAAGATTCTTTATTCCAATTAACGAGCTATCTGGACTTTATAATGAATTCCAGTCTGGAAATGCTGCAGTCGCAAAGCTAAGAGATTTGTTAGATACCAAACCAACTGTTAAGGAATCTGAAGAGCCTTTTAATCTTAAAGATTTAAGGGGCGATATAAAATTTAGGGAAGTAACCTTTTCTTACGAAGATGAAATTACGGTTTTAAAGAACATATCTCTTCACATAAAGGCGGGACAAACAGTTTCTTTTGTAGGACCTACTGGAGCTGGTAAATCAACAATTGCAAAATTAATCTGTAGATTCTACGACCCCACTAGTGGATCTATAACTTTAGATAATATGAATTTAAAGGATATTTCACTTCGTTCTCTCCATAGTCAATTAGGAATTGTTCCTCAAGAACCTTTTCTATTCCATGGAACCATTAAAGAAAATATCTTATTTGCTAGACCTGATGCTACCGAAAAAGAAGTTATGGAGGCGTGCCAAGCAGTTGGTATAGAAGATATGATTAGAAGATTACCAGAAGGTTTAGAAACGCATTGTCATGAAAGAGGCTCATCTCTTTCTTCCGGCGAGAGGCAGTTGTTAGCTCTAGCTAGAGCCTTTTTAAGTAAGCCTAGGGTTTTAATCCTTGATGAGGCCACCTCAAATATTGATCAGCAGAATGAGGCCAGGATAGAAAAGGCTTTAGATAAATTATTGGAAGGGAGAACAGCCGTAATTATTGCACATAGATTAGCTACCACTAGACGGGCGGACACCATTGTTGTAGTTGATAATCAGGCAATTTTAGAAATGGGTTCCCATGAAGAGTTACTAAAGAAAAAAGGAAGATATTTCGAAATGTACAAAACTTGGGAGAAACAAGAAGAAGAAAAGACAGAGGACAAGTTGTGAATGCATTCGCCATCGTCTCTTTAGGGATGATGATAATTGCAATAGCTATACCTGTAGGTATGTGGTTCCTGAGTGACCGAATACCTAAATCAGAACTAGATCCTAAAGACTTTAAACGGGCTGTTGCCTTACCGTTTTTAACTGACGGGGAAATACCTAAAGAGAAAAATAAGACAGTTAATGAAGATATTCATGGTCTTCGAGAGGTTGTCATCCTTCTTTTTAGGTCCTGGCCTTTTGTTAGGCCTTATTTTTTAGGTCGATGGTATACCAGAAGTCATGGAACCAGCCAAGAAGTAGCTGACCCTTTAGCCGGTGATGGTTACGGACTAATTTATGCACCGGTTTTGGTCGCTGCAATTGCTATATTAGGACCCTTATTGGGCCTTACAAACATTGAGTTCGGAACTGCTGAAAGCATTCTTTATCTATTTGTTGCTTCTATGGTCTTAAGCATATGGCTCTTAGCATTAGGAAAATTAAGTGGAGTAAGGCAATCAGCTGTGGCGATTTTCTTAGCATTGTGCACTTTCTTCACTCTGTTGTTGTGTATTTTAGTTTTAGATGGTATTGGACCAATCATTTATGGGTCTCTACTTACTATATGTTGTGGATTAGGATGGGTAGTTCAGTTTAGACTTGAATCTGGAAGACTGGTAACTCGTTATAGACTACATTCTCACTTAACCTATCTGTATTTACTGGCAGCTGTCCAAGGTCTAGTCACTTTACCTTTAGGAATAATAATAGCTGATCTTCTAAGTATGTCTTTATTGCAGTCTGAACCTCTTCAGCAAGAGGTGGCTACTTCTTTATGGTTTGGAGTTCCTGAAATGGGAGCAGAAAATACTGAATCTTTAAGTGTAGAACAACGACATGACCTTAAGTGGTCCTGGGTCTACCTCTCTTTGGCTCTTTGGGCTTTCAACCTTCCAATAGGAATGATAGTTCCGTATTACACGGTCTGGATAATGCAGCAAATTAATCAAAATATGCGAATTGCTCTTGTAAGAAGATGGC
>TARA_B100000686_G_scaffold355396_1_pt1 | contig 65536 bp, 47 predicted proteins | sample TARA_B100000686 | Tara Oceans TARA_B100000686 (sample SAMEA2622733) | marine metagenome | biome: marine biome (ENVO:00000447); feature: marine epipelagic mixed layer (ENVO:xxxxxxxxx); material: "saline water (ENVO:00002010), including plankton (ENVO:xxxxxxxx)" | depth 150 m
CAGAGGTTATGGCTGCATCGCAGCCTAAAAACTCAATGAACTATTGTTTGTTGTCTTCTCCTAGTTTTCCTTCCTGAATAAGTTTAATGAAATCTCTTTCAATTTTTTTATGAATATCTGGTCTTGTAATATTTTGGAGGAAGTTTGAATTTAATGTTTCGACAGGGATTTTATTCTGATTAATATTATCTATTGCTGTATTATATGCATAGTTTCTTATGTGTGTGTTTCTACTATCAATCATGTTTAATTGATTGAAATAAGTATCACCTTGTATAGTGTATGTACATATTTTATAAGCAGCAAGTTTTTCAATGGCTGAAGTAATTGCTGCTGGACCTGCTTGGTGATAAAAGTACATTATTGGCTGTTCTAAGTTATATGCTTTGCTATTAATGAGACGGCAGAATGTATTAATATAAGTATCTCTAATAAATGCGTTGGGTGAGTTAATAAGATTCTGCTGAATATCTTTTAATGGCGCATTTGGTGTTGTTGATTCTAGCTTTCTCTTGAACGCATTTCGCAATTCATCACCTAAGCTTGAATTTTCTTCATGTAATAAAGTAAATAGAGAAGATTCTAAGCCATTAATTTGGTTGTTTTTTGCCCAGTTAGTGAGTTTCTCTCGTGATGCGCTCTTTATTTTGCTATTTGAGTGTGAAGTCAGATTGATGATTTTTTGTAGGTTGTTCTGATTGAAGTCTATATTATTAATATCTTGCGCCCACTTGTTGTAAGCAGTTTCTCTAAGGCTTTTATTTTTTGTCGACAGGATTATATTAAAGTTCGTTGAAGAGGTCTTAATTTTGTTATTGTTTATATCATCTTCAAGGCGTTCCTGTGCTGCTTTAATTAGCAGAGTATTATTTTTAGATTTTAAGAGTGATACCGCTAGAAAAAAAGGGACTTTGGTGAATGTTACATATCTTAAGCCTATACTTTGTAATCGATTAAATTCACAGGCATGGCTATACATAGTTCGACAAGTTGTCGCTAAATTGAAAACACTCTTAATACCGGCAATGCCCCTTACTTTCTCAAGCTCGCCTTGAATTTTATGAATAATTTCAGAAGGCAGATTATTTATATGAAGAGGTGAAGTTTGTGGTATTGTCATTGTATTGCCTATTGTTATCGACTTTTTTTTAAGGGTGATTAATTTCTGATCGCTTCTCTTGGTTGGGTGTTATTTTATCTTTGGTGATTGCGTAGAGCTACTATTGTTAGGCTGAATTTTGCACAGTTTTGTTCTGTAAAATCGTATGATGAATAAGGAAGGTATTAGTGAGAGGCGAATCATCCTATAGCCTGCAAGAAGCATTGCAGTCTGATGCTGATGTGTTGGCTGGTCTGCGTGAGCGGGCAATGCGGCCAAGCCTTGAGGCTGTTGGGCGCTATGATCCTCTTAGAGTCAGAACACGTTTTCTTGATGGCTTTAATCCAAAAGCTACTTTTAAAATACTCATTGAAGGTCGTCTAGCCGGTTTCTATGTGCTTCTTACAAAGTCAGATCACCTCTATTTAGATCATTTGTATATAGACCCTGAGTTTCAATCATTTCAGTTAGGTGGTCAGCTTATTGAGAAGATCAAACATCAAGCAAAGGAGGTTAATTTACCTTTGCGTTTGCAAGCCTTAAAGCAAAGTAGGGCGAATGGGTTTTATGTGAAGCATGGGTTTGTAAAGACTCATGAAACTGAATTTGATTTGCACTATGAGCTTAAGTAGGTTAAGCCCTCTTAAAAAGGACTATGCTTAAAGTAATCTTCGTTGTAAGCCAAGGTATGTTTACCGAGTTGTTTGAGATGTCTTTTTGAGCTTTTTCTATGTTATTTGATTATATCCGTCTTTGTTTTTCTCTTTTTTTGTTTATCCTTGGCGGTTATCTAGCTTGGGATTTGCATGCTTCTGGTTTTAACCTAGCTGTATTGATCTTTTGTATTCTTTCTTTTGTTACGGCACACTTTGTGAAACCAAAATCTCGTGATGATGACTTTTGGTTTTTAGATGCCTTAGAATTTGTCATTGACATGCCTTACAGTGTGCTTGTTGGTCTCATCCGATTTTGCCGTCATATTCGAGATGTGGATAGCTTTACTGACTAGTTAAATGCTTTGAATTCTTCAGTAACGCTATGGGTATATACCTGCAAGTTTATTTTTTCTGCATTTGCAATTGTTATAATTCACCTCAAACTAAATAGGACTATAACAATGAAAATACAGCCAGCTTCATCGCAACCCTCAAACCATATTTTTACGTCTTTTAATGATTTTTTCTCATCTATAGGGCGTAAAATTGAACTGACTGGAAGTCGGTTAGGTTCTTTTTTTCCAATGTTGAAGTTGCCTCTAGAGCAGCGCATTGATCGAAATATATCCTCACTTCAACCTGCTCAGGCTGCAATTGCCAATGGTGATGCAAAAGCCCTTAAAGAAGCTTTTGATGTCTTTATTCATCTACCAATTTGGATTTGGAAAAGTTTTGCGACTGAAATAGTTAAAAAAGATGATCTTGCGTTATTGCAGATACTTCAAAATAAACTTGTAGATTCCCCCTATTTAAAAACTGTGCAATGCCATGCTTTTACTGAGGCTGTGATGAGGGAGAAACAAAAGCTTGTTTGTCATCTCGTTAAATCAGGTGAATCACCAAATCATGTATTTGGTAATGGTGAAACGCCGCTATCCTATGCATCTCGCCAACAGAATCCTGGTTTGACATTATGGCTGCTAAAGCAGGGTGCAGATGTTAATAAGCCGGTAACTGGTGGCTGGACGCCCTTGATGCTCTGGGCTGATGTGAATGATAAAGCAATGGTCAAGTCATTGATGAAATTTTATGATGCTTCTGGCTTTGCAAAAAATGATAATGGTATGAATACCTGCCAACTTGCTTATAGTAGAGGTTTTTATGAAATTGCAGCTATGCTTTATCAAAAGGGTATTCCGTTTAAATAAACACCACTTTACCTGTAATAGCTAAACATTTATTTTATCTATAGCTGGTTCTTGTATACTTAAATATTGTCAACTGTTTGCTCAGTATTTGAAGTCACCTAATTATGGATACAATTTATGTTAAAGAATGCATTAAAAGCATTCACTGCATCATTAACATCATCTGCAAGAGCTAAGATTGCTTTAGATCAAGGTTTTTTAGCTGTTTTGAGTGTGGTTATAATTACGATTATTCTGTGGGGCATTAAAAGTTATGAAGACCAATACATTGAAACCGCAACGACTAAAATAAGTACAAGTTATATCAATGCACTTGAAAAGTCTTTAAACCAATCTCTTTATTCTATTGATAGAATGGCCGATCGTTGGCTTGTACGTGGTGGTACTCCAGAACCTGAGTGGCGTCAAGATGCAACGGCTTATATTCTACACCAAGATGAACTTATCTTTTTAAGGGTTGTTGGAGTGCCACTAACGCCATGGCAAGAGCCACAGGCGGATGTTGAGCGTTTTGATTTTTATGCTCAGGCTGTTAATCAAGATTTTCACGATGCGCAGGATAAAACGACATTAGCAAATGCCTTTCATATTGAGCATAATGAGAGAGGTCAATCTGTTCTCTATTATTTTTCACCGATTTCAGTCTTAAAGCAATCATTTATTGCTAGTGTTTATGATATCAATACTTTAGTGCAATCATCCTTGAAGCTTGAAGAAAAACCCTATTTCGATATTAGTATTAAAGTTAACAATAATCCTATTTTTAAAATGAGTAATGCTCTTGATCTCTATGAGCCTGACAAGTTCAAGCAAATTCATTTATTAAATTTTAGAGATCAAGCTTGGATCATTGAGGTTGTACCAACTCAAGAATTCATAAAACATAACTTGGTGCTTTTGCCAAAAGTTGGTTTTGTTCTTGGTATTGGCTTGGTTTTATTTGCTGTTTTTATTCTCTATTCACGACAACGCGTTCGTGTTCAGCATTTGGAACTTATAAAAAGCGAACGGTTATTAACGTTATTTATTCAAAAAGCACCTGTCTCAATCGCTATGTTTGATATTGAATTTAAGTATCTCTCAGCGAGTGATCGTTGGTATGATGACTACAATATTGCGCAGAAAAATATTATTGGTTTAAACCATTTTGAGGTTTTTAAAGATTCTAATTTCGAGATGGAACCTTGGCGTGCAGCATTTTTGAAATGCCTGAAAGGTGAATCAATACGGGTAGATGAAGCATTATTTGTTCAAAAAAATGGCGCTCGTGTTTGGTTGAAATATGAGTTATACCCTTGGTATGCCTATGGACGTCATGTTGGCGGTCTCATCATGTTTTCCGAAGATATTACCGAACATAAAAAATTTGATTCAATTAAGAATGAGTTTATTTCAACTGTAAGTCATGAGCTAAGAACGCCTCTGACTTCAATTAAAGGGGCTCTGGTATTGCTTGGTTCCCGAGTGGCTACAAAAATAGATGATCGATCTAATCGTTTGCTTTCTATTTCTCTCGATAGTTGTGACCGCCTGAGTAAGCTGGTCGATGATATTCTTGATATGCAAAAGATTACTGCAGGTAAAATGGATTTTAACTTTAATCAAGTTGATATTCATCATCTTTTGCAGTTAATTCTTGAACGAAATGCTGCGCTACAGCAAAAGTATCAGGTTAAATTTCATTTCATTTCACATGCTGCTGGTAACGTTGAATGTTGGCTTGACCCTTATCGATTTGAGCAGGTGATCACGAACTTACTATCTAATGCGGCAAAGTTTTCCCCTCGTGAATCCAGTGTCACTATAACGCTTTCCTCTAGTGGAACCCATGCTCTTATCTCTGTGCGTGATGAAGGTCGGGGCATTGAAGATGAATTTAAAGCGCGAATTTTTGAACGTTTTTCTCAAGAAGATAGTTCTGATACCCGATCTCATGAAGGTACAGGCTTGGGGCTGCATATTTCTAAAAATATTGTAGAGGCATTTCAGGGCTCTATATCTTTTGAGTCGAGTTTAGGTGAAGGCACTACATTCTTTGTGCAGCTGCCATTAATGCAAAAGCAGCTTGCATTGTAAGATAGCCATAGCGTTAGAGTAACTTGAGCTGAATTTTTTTCAGCTCAAGTTGACTGGTTTAGATGATTTCAAAGTAGCGCTTTAATTCCCAATCAGTCACAGCCTTTTGTGATTCTTGCCATTCCCACTGACGAGTGTATGTAAAGTGGTCTACAAACTCATTGCCAAACAGCTCTCGTGCAATTTTTGAGTCATGCATGGCTTGTGCTGCATCAATTAATGAGGCAGGAAGGCGTTTGGCTTCTTTGCTTTCATAACCATTACTTAAGACGGGGGCATCATTAAGAGTAAGCCCTTTCTCAATGCCGTAGAGGCCCGCCGCTATACTTGCTGCAACCACAAGGTATGGATTGACATCTGCGCCAGCAACTCGTGTTTCTAATCGTGTAGATTTAGGCGACCCTGGAATTACACGCAGGGCTGTGGTTCTGTTATCAATACCCCAGGTGACGCGAGTTGGTGCCCAAAAGCCTTCAACCAAACGTTTATAGCTATTTACTGTTGGCGCAAACATCGGCAGCAGTTCTGGTAAGCAAAGCAGCTGACCTGCGACATAGCTCTTAAACGTTTCACTCATACTGTGTTCTTGACCTTCACCGTAGAAGGCATTTTCACCAGTGTCTAAGCGTTTTAAACTTTGGTGAATATGACCAGAGCAGCCGGGGAGAGATGTATTCCAGCGGGCCATAAAGCTTGGCATAATACCAAAGCGGTGACCAATTTCTTTGACACTTGATTTAAAGAGAGTCGCACGATCTGCAGCTTCAAGCATTTCTGTATAGGTAAGAGCTGCCTCATAGACCCCAGGACCAGTTTCTGTATGGAGTCCTTCAACAGGAACATTAAATGCCAAGAGCTCATCCATTATGGCTGTCATAAAGTCTCGATTCTGCCCTGATCGAAGCAAGGAATAACCAAACATACCAGGGGTAATGGGTTCTGGTTGATGAAAGCCTTTGTCTTGAAGCGTTTGTGATGTCTCTTTAAAGTTGAACCACTCAAACTCCATGCCTGCGAGTGCTTGAAAGCCTAAGGATGTTGCTTTGGCTTGAATTTTTCTGACTAATTGACGAGGGCAGAGTGGCATAGGTTTACCTTCTGCTGTTCCAAAGTGGCCGAGTAAAAAAGGTTGATTGTTTTCCCATGGAATTAATCGAAAGCTCATTGGGTCGAGCTGTACGTCTGAATCAGGGTAGCCATTGTGCCAGCCAGCAAACTTGCCTTCAGAGTAGCAAACATCGCCCGAATCCCAGCCAAAAACCACACTGCAAAAGCCCATACCACTCTCAAGAGCAGACTTAAGTTTGTCTTTGTGGATATATTTGCCGCGTAAGATACCATCAATATCGGCTACGGCCACTTTAATTTTATTCATCTGGTGGCGATCCATGTACATGAGAATGTCTTGAATTGTGTGTGGTAAAGCTGCGTCTGACATAAAAGCTCCATCTTTTTGATATTACGCGTTATTTTTTAAGGCTACTGCCATTCTAGGCAGGCTTTAGTGCTGAGCACAAGAGGTAGGGTGCTCTACCTTGGTTGTTTCGTATCCAAATCTGTTCTTACGATAAGCCTTCGTGCTAGCCTGTGGGCTTTTTTGAAGTTAGGTTAATTGAACATTGTAATGGATTGCAGATCCAAGCAGTAAAAAGGATAGAACATGAAAGTAATCGGACTTTTTAATAGTGCTGTTAAACCAGTTTTTACCAGTGTTTCTTTACTGAATAGACTTGTGTCAACTCAGGGGGCTGCTCGAATTACTTCGACTTTGCCTCAGATGAGTGCCGCTACTGGGCAATCAAAAATTGGTGCTCTTAAACTCTCGCAAGACTGGACAGAGTCATTGGCGCAACGATTAACTTTCGATGCCCGTAAAAACATAACTTTTAAAAATTATCTTTCAGAGTTACCTGCTGCTATGCAATCGAGAGAGCTTGATGCTTTAGCACCTGAATTAATGAAAGACATTGAAAAAGATTTTTTGCCGGATGGTTGTGCTGCTCGCACATGGATTATTAATAATCGTTTAAGTGAGAAAGCAGTGCCTCTCAGTTGTATTATTCAATCTCCAGATGTAGGTTTAACCGCAGGCAATAGGTTATTCCAAAATGTGTCTTGGAAGCATCATATTGCATCAGCCGTGCATTGTGATGATGGTATTCGTATACTGGACCCAAGTGTGAATAATCAAAAGTCACTGCCTTTGCAACTTTGGTTAAAGTCATTTCAGTCTGGCGAGAAGCTCGATGTAAGTTTAGCTGGCCGGTTTGTTCATCCAAATACTGACGATGTATCCGTTGAAGAGTATCAGCGAGTTAATCAGGCGCAGCTGCGAGTCAATACAAAACAGCTCGGTAAAATGTCTGATGCTATTAACCCTGCCAACACGCAATTTGTGAAACCTGAAATGCATTGGTGCTATAGAGTGCCTAATTCAAGTATCACTTATTCATTTTCATCGGATCAAGCCATGTATATGCGCCATGATGATGTGCAGTTCTCTCAAGGGAAGCTTCAATTCACTAAACCTGATCCTTACACAGATGATGGCTCAAAATTGACAAAAGCGATGTTCCGTGCTGAAGATAAATACGGTGATACTTTGGAACTTGATGCAAAGCAGGCGGCAGAAATGTTAAAAAGTATGGGGGGTAATCACATCGAAATTCAACATTTACCTTGCGATTTAAATCAAGCTCATCATTTTAAAATAATGAATTAAAGGGTTTTAAATTTCAAACTTTAATACGGCTTGATCTGCCAACCATTGAGCAGGATTGTTAGCCGTAATTCCTTCAGTAGGCTTGTTTGCAAAATGGCGATACTTTGGAAAAAGCGGGGTATCGATGTTTTGCTTTAATGGAATTGCATAGTTACAGCTGTATGCATCTGCAATCATTTCCGCTTGTTGTTCTATAGAGTAGTTTTTCCATTTCTGGCCTTTCTCATAAAGATACGGGTTGCCATGCCTATAGCCAGTGACTACAAATACAAGCTGTGCTAAAAAGCCCTTTAAAAGAACATTAGTGCCAGATTGGTGTTGCAGTACATGGGCCATTTCATGAATGAAGTTATGTGCCATTTTAGGGTTGTCAATCATGGATTTTGATGCTTTTAAGCTAGGCCAGTAGATATTACCATTAGGTGTGTAAATATCATGGCTACCCTGAATTTTGGCATACTTGCCTGTAATAACTGTGACTTTGCTATAGTCAATGGCATTACCAAAGACTTTTTTGGCTTCTTCAATTTCTGTATTGAAAAGTGGCCTTTTATGACTTTCCTCTATTTTCATACATCATTCTGCTTTCAGTTTTTAAAAGTAACAGAATGATATCAAATCATAAGCTATGCCTGTGTTTTGTGTTGCATAAATGATTCTAATATTTTGACTATACATCTCTGGAGAATTAGGCAAGTATATTGAGAATGATTCCTATTTAATATTTTGCTGTTCGGCCCTCGTGCTTATAAGGACCACAACCATGCTTTTAAACTTTAAACCCGCTTGTCTGCTTGCGCTTGCATTGATGAGTACGCTCATAACATCAACACTCTATGCTGCAGATAAACAAAATTGGAGTATTACAGTTGCAACTCAATCCATTGAAGCAAAGCCTTATCTTCGTGAGTTTAATGCTGTAGGCACCGCAATTGCTCAACAGGGTGTAGAGTTGTACCCATCTGTATCTGAAGATGTAACACAAGTGCTGTTTGAAGCTCAACAAGGGGTTAAAAAGGGTGACTTGTTAATCCAACTTGAGAGCAAGCAAGAGCAACTCGCTCTTGAGTCTGCGCAAGTGAGGCTCGCTGAATCGACACGATTGATGAATCAATATTCTCGTGCTTTGCGCCAAAATGCAGTGCCTGGCACTGATGTAGATGCAGCAAAGGCGGAGTATCAACAATCCAAAATTGCCTTAGCTCAAGCCCAAATAGCATTAGATGATCGACAAATACGAGCACCTTTTGATGGTGTTGTTGGTATTCCGCTTGTGGATGTTGGTGATCGTGTGAGTGAAGCGACATTACTGGCGTCTATAGATGATCGTGCACGTTTGTATATTGACTTTGATATACCCGAATCTTTGGTGGGCGCACTGCAGCAAAACCAAGCACAAGCTGCTTTTTCGTTATCGACACCAGCATTTCCACATGAACATTTTAAAGCAACCATTAAAAGTGTCGAAAATAGGGTTGATCCATTAAAAAGGACCTTACGAGTGCGTTTAGTGCTTGATAATAATGAAGATCGTTTCCGCCCAGGTATGTCGTTTCGAATTGATTGGTTGGTGTCGGCAGATGAGTATCCATCTGTACCAGAAATTGCTTTGCAATGGGGTAAAAATGGGTCTTACATCTGGCTATTGAAAAGCTTTAAAGCCGTGGAAGTGCCAGTTAAAGTTATAGGCCGTCAAGATGGCCATATACTTGTTGAAGGTGAAATCAATGCAGGAGATCAAGTGATTGTTGAAGGTGGCCAGCGTATGCATGAAGGCTTAGAGGTGTGTACCACTCAAGAGTGCCCTGATGGACAGCCAAACCCAAATGCATTAACTGGTGAACCCCTTAATCCTGTAAATAAAGAGGGTTAAGCATGAAATATGATTTATCCGCTCTTGGTGTGAGCAGGCCAATTTTCATTACTGTTATCAATCTTCTGGTTATTTTAGCAGGTGCTGCAGCATATCTAGGGATTAGTGTCCGTGAATTACCAGATGTTGATCGTCCCGTGGTCAGCATTCGAGCGACTTATACAGGTGCATCACCTGAGACGATGGATGCAGAAGTGACACGTATTATTGAAGGCGCTGTGGCACGAGTGTCTGGTATTAAGCAAATAGAATCTTCAAGTGAAGAAAATAATCTTCGTATGAATGCTGAGTTTCGAGTTGGTGTAGATTTAGACACTGCAGCAACGGATGTTCGTGAAGCAGTAAACCAAGTCATACAAGATTTACCTGAAGATGTTGAGCAGATCATGATCGTCAAAGCGGATGACGATGCTGAAGATATTATGCAGCTTGCTGTCTATTCTGACACTATGGATCAAATGGCGCTGTCTGAACGGCTGGAAAAAGACATTGTGCCACAGCTTATTTCTGTTGACGGTGTTGCTGATGTTCGTTTAGATGGCGCGCAAGACCGAGTCATGCGCATAGAACTGAACCCTGTTGATATGGCTCGTTACCGTATTGCAATTGATGATGTGGTGAGTGCGTTACGAAATACGCAGTTTGATGTGCCTGCTGGGAGTTACGAGTCCACCGATCAGGAGCTATTGGTTCGTGCGAATGCATCTTTGATAACGCCAAAATCAGTGTTAAATACGCAAATCGCTAAAAACCTTTGGCTGAAAGATATTGCACAGGTATTTTTTGCACCAGCAGAAGCCGAAGACTTTAGTGTACTCAATGGTCGTATGGTTATTGGTTTAGGTGTATTGCGGAAATCTGGCGCAAATACAATTCAAATATCAACAGATATCCAAAAGCGTGTTGCCGAAATTAATGCGCAAGGCCAAGATTATCACTTGGTTATTACCCAAGATAAAGCGGACTATATTCGTGGTGCTTTAAAAGAAGTATTAGTAACACTTGTCATTGCCATTGTCGTCGTTTTAATTGTTATTGCTTTGTTTTTAGGTCGTATTCGTGTCACCTTAATTCCAGCAGTGACAATGCCAATTTCGTTAATAGGCACCATGGCTGTTATATGGATGTTTGGTTTTTCAATTAATCTGCTCACACTCTTAGCATTTGTTTTAGCCACAGGGCTTATTGTTGATGATGCTATTGTTGTTTTGGAAAATATTCAGCGGTGTCGCTCAGAAGGGCAGAAAAATTTAGCTGCAGCTGTTGTTGGAACAAGACAAGTGTTTTTTGCTGTCATTGCAACAACTCTCACACTTGTAGCGGTGTTTGTGCCTATTGCATTTCTACCTGGGCAAACAGGGCATTTGTTCCGTGAGTTTGGTTTAGTGCTGGCTATTTCAGTGTCTATAAGCTCCTTTGTCGCCTTAACCTTATGCCCGATGATGGCCTCTCGACTCTTAACTGATAAGCCTGCAAAAGAAACAGCGCTTATTCGTATGGGGGCATTAATCCGTAATGCCTATGTTAAAAGCCTCGCTGGCTTGTTACATCATGGCTGGCTTGGTGGTTTTGCTATGATCTTGATTCTTGCAGCAGGGTATTTTGGGTATACATCTATTAACCAAGAGTTATTACCAAAAGAAGATCGCGGTCAGATTGATATCTTTATGGTAGGGCCAGATGGTGCATCTCTATCCTATATTGATCAGCAAGCAATTAATGCAACTCGTGTGCTTGCTGAATATCAAAAACAGGGTTTAATTACCGATATTCATTCGATTATTGGTCGACATGATAAGAATAAAGCGTTTATCTCTGCCAAGCTTGAGCCTTGGGGCGAGCGTGATATTACACAGCAAGCACTGGCAGCCAAGCTCAGTCAGCAGTTAAAAGGCATTACAGGTGCAAATATTCGAATTATTCAGCCTTCGAGTTTACAGCAGCGTGGTGGCGGTGAAGGCTTGCAAATTGCATTAACAGGGCAAAATTACGATGATATTTTTAAAGCTGCTGATGCTTTTGCTCAGAAGCTGCAACAAGAAATACCAGAAGTTGAAGATGCTCGGGTGCAATTTGATGTATCTCAACCTGAATTACGTTTTGAAATTAACCGACAAGCTGCCACTGATTTAAACGTACCACTTGAGCGCATCTCTCAGACCCTTCGTATTATGGTTGATCAGTATGATCTTGTGGATTTAAGCATTGACGATTTGGCTGTGCCTGTCATCCTTGCGCCAGCTGGTGGTGCGATTAAAAATGCCCATGATATTATGAATATCTATATTACGAATAGTGATAGTGAGCTTATTCCATTGCAGAGTCTTGTCACTTTAAAAGAGCAGGGGATTGCAGCACAACTTGATCGATATGCCCAGCGTCGGGCTATTAAAGTTGATTTAGGGATTGCACCTCAAGCGCCTATTGGTGATATCGTAAACCAGATTAATACAATGGCACAAAGCTTACCTGATAATGTTGGCCTTGAGTTTTTAGGCGAGGCTGCTGATTTACAGGAAGCTAACTATGAGCTGCTAATGACCTTTGGTATCGCATTATTGGTTGTATTCTTGGTTTTGGCTGCCCAGTTTGAAAGCTTTGGCTTGGCTTTTATTGTTATTTGTACGGTGCCTTTTGGCATAGCTGCAGCGCTTACTGTATTGGTTATGACTGGGCAAACTCTTAATATTTACACGCAAATTGGTTTTGTCATGCTTATAGGATTGATGACCAAAAATGCCATTTTGCTTATTGAGTTTATGGAACAAATGCGTTCGGAAGGTCATGGTGTTTTACATGCTGTTACCCATGGTGCAGAAGTCCGGTTTAGACCTGTCATGATGACAGTGCTTGCCACAATTATTGGGGCAGTTCCTCTCGTTATTGCACAGGGTGCTGGTGCAGAAGCCCGGGTTGCCATTGGCTGGGTTATTGTTGGTGGTTTAGGTTTGTCAACAATCATTACATTGTATCTGGCACCATTGGCGTATTATTGGGTTGTGCCTTACGTTCCGTTAAAAACTGATGCTGATAAAGTGTTAAAAGGACAACTTAAAGACATTGCCTAGGTTTTGCTTGATACAGAGAGATATTATGAAATTACTTCACATTGGTTTAATTGCATCGGGTTTAATATTTGGATCTGCAGCACTTGCTGACCGTGTGCCTGAAGGCTCTTTACCTTTATCTGAAATTGTTAAAGGTTTAGAAGCAGCAGGCTATGGCAATATTGAGTATATCCGTATGGACAAAAAGCGCTGGAAAGTTCGTCTTGTTAAAGATGGACAGGATATGGAGCTTCGCATTGACCCGTTTACAGCTCAGGTGCTTTCACAAAATTAAGCCTTTCTAGTGTTCTACACTGATGCCTTTACTTAAAGTATTACGTTATTTGAAGGAGTCAGTGATGAGTCAAAGTAAATACACCCCACCAAAAGTTTGGTCTTGGCAAAAAGATGAAAACGCAGGCCACTTTGGTGCTATTAATCAGCCAACTGCTGGTGCTCGTTTTGATAAAGAACTGCAAAAAGGGAAACACGATTTACAGCTGTATTCTCTAGCAACTCCTAATGGTGTTAAAGTTACTGTCTTATTAGAAGAGCTGATTGAAGCTCAGTTGCTTGATGACTATGATGCTTGGGTGATTAACATTATGGAGCAGGATCAGTTTGGTTCTGACTTTGTTGCGATTAACCCAAACTCTAAAATTCCTGCATTGATGGATTATAGTGTTTCCCCGCCTCAGCGCCTTTTTGAATCAGGGTCGATTCTGTTTTATCTTGCCGAAAAGTATAATGCCTTTTTACCCGAAGATGCTTCTGCTCGCACTGAGTGTATGAATTGGTTATTTTGGCAAATGGCGTCTGCACCAATTCTTGGTGGTGGCTTTGGCCATTTCTATGCCTATGCTCCAGAGCCTATTGAGTATCCAATTAACCGTTATACGATGGAAGTCAAAAGACAACTTGATGTGCTTGATCAGCACCTTGCGCAACATCAATTTATGGTCGGCAATGAATACACGATTGCAGATATGGCAATTTGGCCTTGGTATGGTGTACTTGCGCTTGGTGAGCTTTATGAGGCTGGTGAGTTTTTGGATGTGCAATCCTATGAGCATGTACAGCGTTGGGCAAAAGCTATTGCAGAAAGGCCAGCAGTGCAGCGAGGCAAGTTAGTTAATCGTACATGGGGGGACAAGCAACTTCCCAATAGACACTCAAAAGATGATTTTGCTCAGCTTTAAGTAATGCAATAATTTGGTTATAAAATAAACAGTTTTGCTTTAAAGTGGCAGCAAGCCATTTATTATCATCATTATTTTCATTACCTTATTGTGTTCAGGCACTGTAGATTGCTCTTTGCAGCAGTTTTGGCCTTGATCTCAGTATGAATTCATTGTGCAATAGAATTCTATCTGGACGAATTAAAACTAGTTATTCGTCCAGAATTATCTGATAATATTGTTTGAATGATAATAGGCATAAGCAATCTTAGTGGGTGGTTGGTCTGTTATCTCATCTAATCTTTTTCGAGTGAGACAAAACAATCATGGTGTTACCTTTACGTGATATGGACAAAATATGTTGGAATCATGCTGAGATTGAATCTGTTGTTGAGAACCCTTCCAAAAAAACATTAACCTATCATTTGGTTTTTCCTGAAGTCTGGGCAAATGACATCTATTATGCAAAGCAGTTAACGTTTTCTGGTCTCTTTTCCCATAGTGTTGAAGAAATGCCCTTTACAGGACGGTTAAAAATTAACAAGGCTGAGTGCTTAGATCAGAAAGGGGATTATTTTACCCTTGGTTTTCATACAAGTGCTGGTTTGCGTAAAATAACTGCTCAGGATTGCTTAATCCACAAAAGGCAAATGACACTGACATCGATGCATCAAAATATCATTGACGCCTATGTTGATGAATGTCACTGCCTTTCTATAACAGCTCGACTCGCAATTGCTTTACTTTCTTTTGAGCGCTTTTGTCATGAGAAATCACTCATGCACTCTGATATCCAGGAATTAATTGCGTATTTGTGGAAGTGGCCATTAATTGATAATGAAAAACAGTTTGCTGAGTGGGATACCAAAAGACCTGTTTTAATGCAATACGCTCTTGGTGAGAGTGCTAAAGATGAATTTGTATCTTACATAAAAGCCTCTGAAGTTGAAGAGGCTGAGTTTCGTTTTATTGTGTCCAATCTTATTGATACATTTTGGCGTAGTATTTGGCATGTTATTGATAAACAGGGCTCTTTAGCTGCGCTAAAAAATGTCTTAACTGGCTGTCGTAATAAAGATTTACCGCCTTTGACTTTATTTAAATTTTCATTGTTTAAAGATAATAATGGTTGGGGGCGTCAAGTGACACAGGATGATTATGAACTTTGGAAAGTCAGTTATCAATTTGCGTAGCAGAACCAGAGTTTTATCATTGACCTTCTGAATAATCGAATAGAGAGTTATATTTTATTCGAGACCATTTTTGTATGACTAGCAGTATAATCTGAAGATATGTGATTTATGTCAGAAGGATTACGAGCTATGTCCACAAAAGCAAAAGCGCTTTTTATATCCCACGGCGGCGGGCCTTTACCTTTGTTAGGTGAGCCAGGCCACGCAGAGATGGTCAAAACATTACAGCAACTTTCTCACCAACTCGAAAAGCCGAAGGCGATCATAGTTGTCAGTGCCCATTGGGAAGCTGAGCCTATAGAAGTTATTTCACAAGAACAACCGTCACTTTATTATGATTACTACGGTTTTCCACCTGAATCTTACGAGATTCAATATCCATGCAAAGGAAATCCTGAACTTGCTCAAAAAGTCATTAAAGCTGGTGAAGCCCAAGGCATAGCAATAAAGGCAAATCTAGAGCGAGGGTTTGATCATGGATTATTTGTTCCAATGAAAATTCTTTTTCCTGAAGCGGATGTATCATGCATTCAAGTTTCCTTAAATTCGAATTTAGATGCTCAGACTCACTTAAAACTGGGGAAAATATTAAAATCAGTATTAGATGATGATGTGCTGTTAATTGGTTCAGGATTTTCTTTTCATAATATGAGGTCATTTTTTAAGCCACAAAGCCATGAAGAAATTGAGCTTAATATGGCTTTTGAGAATTGGTTAACCGAAACAATGACAAGCCCACACCTGTCGGAAGAAGAGCGTCGAACACGCTTTATTGAATGGGATGCAACAAAGGGTGCACGTTATTGCCACCCTCGTGAAGAGCATCTTTTACCTTTACATGTATGTTATGGCGCTATGCAACAGTCAGCGTCTCGTGCGATGAGGCTGCCAATCCTTGGGGTGTCATCGAGTATGTATCTGTGGAGCTGATTATTTTTTCTTAAGATATTGAGCTGCCTCTAAGATGATTGGGTCTTTAGGGGTAGAACTGGCTTTAATCGCTTGTGTTGCATATTTGCTCAGCTCAATTGTATTCATGTACTTAACCGTCGCTGTTGGTGCGCTTAACTGCTCATGGTAAGCCGTCACGAGTTTTCCTGCATCTGATGAAGTCATATAAGCTCTTTGATATGCATTAAAGTGTCTTAGTATTGCTTTCGATATTGTATTGTCTTTATCTGCATTTGTTTTGAAAAGCTCCCGTGCAATACTTCTGTGCTTCATAAATGACTGCTCTTTAATGCTATCGGGTAAACTGCCAAACGCTTTTGCATCCCAACGACCTTGTGTTAGCAGCCCAAGCATAACAAGGTTATTTGCCTCTGCACTTAAAAGAAAAGGTGCAGAATCTCCAAACTCAAGCTCTAATAATTCAAGTTTTTGCTTAAAGGTGGCTTTTTTTGGTATCGTCAAATTATAGAGAGGTAACTCTTCAAGGCTTTGAATTAATCCTTCCATTAATTGTGTTGTGTTATGTGTGTTTGCTTCCATATCATTAATAAGAGTCGCAAACTGATGTTTACGAAATAGTGCCTGCAGCATAGAGGCATGAACCTTATCATCTAATTGCATAAGTTCAATTGGTAAACTCATAACAGTTTGAATTGCCGTATTTGCTATAGCATTTTGCTGATTAATTAATTGCCCCTTTGCCTCTGTTGCAATGATGTTTTTAAACTCAAAAGCAGTTAAAGATGTTATTTGACTGTAAATGAGTTTTAATAATGTTGTGTGATTTTTTAGCTCGTAGGCGTCAAGTGTGCCATTGCTTTTAGCTTGCGAATGCAGGTGTTTTACTTTTGCTTCAATATTAAGAAGACGGTTTACATCGAAATGGTGTTGCATAAATTCATATGATGGATGGCCTTTTTTCACCTGTTCCTCAATATTTTGTCTTGGCGGTCTGGCTGCCCATGAGAGTGCATCAATTTCCATGGCTTCGCTTTTTGAGAGAATATGCGAAGGTGTAATAAAATCTTTATTGGTATTTTCAGTAAATGTGTTTTTTAAAGTGTGACCAATGATTTTTTGAGCTGTGCTAAGGCGCTCTTCAGCTGTCACTGTGCGGGAAGGGTAGTGCTGTAGTGCAACCATCAATTCAAGTGGCAGCGTTAAAGTAATTGGTTTTTTCCGAATATTATTCATAATAATCAGTTTAGTGAGATTGTTGATTTCTTGTCTAAATGTATTAGGGTCTTTGATTTTTAATAAAGTAAAACTTAATTGGCGCGAAATATTATGGTTATCAAGTGCCATGGCATCTTTGAAGTTTTGTCGAGCATCTTCGTATTCCCCAATCATACTCTGAATTTCGCCCATATGTGTTTTATCTTGAGCTGTGTGTGTATCAAGTTCTTGGAATGCTTTTATCGCCTGTTGATAGACCATTTGGTTGATTTGTTGATTGAGTTCAGATGTAGTTGAATTAGAATTCATCAAGCGACGGTCGGCTTCTATCTTGAAAGATTGTGCTGCTGAGCGCTTAATAATTTGATCATTATGATGATGTTCATCCCCAGAGTGAAGGCTGTCATTGAGTGTTTTAAGTTCGGCGTTCAGCCTAAATAAAAACTGCTGTGAAATGGCATGACCAGCGTTTTGAATAAATGGTAAATATATTTTTAATGTATTAGTCGCTGCCTGTTTGTTTTCTGGTTGCAATAGATCCTGTGCATTGACCATAAAGTTCAGCTGTTTAGCCATGTCCTCAACTTCAGGCGTTGCTTGTAGCTTTGAATTCAAAAGTTCAATAAAGAGTTCGCGATTACGTGGGTGCATGCGCTGTTCAGGTGTGGTATTTTTGCAAAACTCAATGAGCATGCTTAATCCAAGTTTAGGATTTTCAGTTTTTGCTATGCTTACGATTTTTTCAAGCAGTGCGTGGTCTAGAGGTGTTTGTTGGAATGCTTCTGTCAATAATGCTAATGCATTTTTAAGATGCCCTTCGTGACTATATGCCTCGGCTGTGCTTGTGAGCAGCATGATTTGGCGAGGCTGTTGAGTGCTTAATTTTAAAATAGCTTCTAAATCATGGCTTGCTAGCTTCTTGGTTAATGCCGTATTTTTGCGGAGTAACTCAAGGATGATTGTACAGCTGGAAGTTTTATCTTGCTCCGATTTTGCCAGATTCACAGTCGCTTGAAAGAGTTCTCTTACTTTAGTGTCATTGAGCTTGAGTGCTATTTCAGGATTAGACATTGCTTTCAATAGTTTCTGCGCAGCAGGTAAAAGAGAAACATAGCTCATATTGAGCGTGTTAATTGCTTTTACGGCTTCTGTTGGGTTTGTTGTAGCAAGTTGCGCAATTGAGTTTGCAAAATCTTGTTTGGCAGCTTCATCTTCTGGAAAATGAACAAGCCATTCCTGTAATAGTCTTAATTTCTCAGGGTGTTTCGTGATAAGCGATTTCAGCTCTTGTTTTAATTGTTTTGGTTTATTCTTGCTTTCAAGTTTTAATGTCTCCAAATGTGCTTTTAAATTATTAAAAGCAACGCTTTGATACTGTGGTGCATGCATTAGTGTATATGTAATAGTGTTAAAATGTGTTTTCGCACCTGTGTAATGAATGCTGTTACTTTGGATAGCGTCTAGTAACTGTTGATGTAGTAATGGATGAAGCATCTTTTGCGTTTGGAGGTGTTCTATTGCTTTGCCTCTATTGTTGGCTGCAACTTGTGACTTTTCTGCAGTTTGCAGGATATGTGCACGGTATAATAAATGTTCTGCTGAATCTGTTGTTTGAGATTTGCCAATATGACCATACGCTGCTTCTGCCAAACAAATTTCTACAGCCTTAACATCATGATAATTAAGCTCACCAGAATTATATGCATCTGCTAGTTTACAGTGAATATCTAATAGTTCATGCATTGTTATAAAAGGGATATCTTGTACAAAATCTTTTGGCTTTAATTGCTTTGTTTTTTCTTCAGGCGGCAGTAAAGCCTGATTAAATTTAAAGTGCGCATAGGTGTCTTTTGTCTCTTTATAATAGTCTTGCACAAGACCAGGTTGAACACCTTTTACCAATGTGTTCTGAGTTGCTCTGTTTGCTTCTTGTTGTTTCTCTACGGCCTTTGTTGCACGAGTCAAAGCACCATCCTTTTTTAAGTCTGGGTTTAAAATCACAAGACTATTTTTTTGAAGAAATTGAAGGGCTTTGATACCTAAAAGATTCGTTACCTTTGCTGGTTTGTCTTTATAAAATAGGACCCGTGGTGAGCTTTGAATATTATCCCAGCGTGCAATAGACGTATTTTGTGGGGACTGGATATTATTGCTTTTATGAATAAAAGTAATATCAATACTACGAGATTTTTGAGTATCTATTGTTGGTTTGAATGTGCAACCAAAACTATGGTTTATAAAAGGTAATGAACACCTGTCTGCAACATCTGCTGGAAAGTTAAAGTGTTCGGCAAATGCTTTTCGAATATTGGTATTACGTTCTTCAGGCTCTTTGCCAAATTTATCTAAGTCAATACTTAATACAAGGTCTAAATCTTGATTTTGGAGTTGAGGTTTACCCTCAATAATATGTCGAGCACTTGATCCTGTGACTTCAATATGTTCTGCGTTAAAAAAATCAACAAGTGTCATCACGTCTGTTTGATGGGAAATACCATCAGGATATTTTCTTTTTTGCTCAGGGAGTAAAAGAAGTTTTAATGTAATAGGTGTTTCTAATACATCCCGTAAATGGTCTTCCGTGATTGTCGAAGCTTGCGTCTCTGTATCTGCTGTGGACTTTAAGGCATCACGCAAAGAGGTGATGCTATTAGCAGTGTCTCCGGTTAATTGAGTAAGAGCTTGACTGTGATGGGTATCAAGAGGGCTGACACAGTCTTTCAGGTCAATATTGGATGCGAGGCTTAATGGTCTGAAGCCTGTTACTTGAGGCGGTAGTGTGCAGCTTGCTTCTTGGTTTGTAAGTTGAGTGGTGTTTGATACATGTGCTGTCTGAATTGAAACCATGGTGATACCCATCAAAAAAGAATAAAGTGCCAGAGAATGTGTGTCTGGCTAAATGATGGCTATGGTATTGTATTCATTCAGAGCTGACTAGGGTCGTGTGACAATTTTTAGAGCATGAATGGGTTCATCTATTTACAACTTTTCGGAGTGCATTGCAGATACTCTTGGGATTCAAGGCGCTCGCTCACACTCATTAGATGTGCCAAGAGCACATCTTGTTCCTTGGTAGTTATGCCTTCAAATAAACGGTCAAGCATGACTTGTTTAGCTTGATTAACCTCTTGAAAAGTATGATGACCTACGTCTGTTAGCTCCAGTAGCTGGCTGCGCTTATCAGTTGGGTTAGGTGTCTTTTGAATAAAGCCACTTTTCAATAAATCTTGAATTAATCGTGCGACTTGAGCTTTATCCCTTTTCAATTTGGCTGTAACGGCTAAACTTGTACATGGTTGCATTTTTTCAATAAATAACATGACTTTAAAGTGTGTTGTGGATAACGGCCACTCATATACTGTCAAAGCCTTATTGAGTAGGTTTTTAAAACCATGCAATAAATTCGAACATTCTATAAAAATTTTATCTTGCGTCATAACGTGTACAAACCGTGAATTTGGTTGACAATATCAACTATATGGTTAATGATAGTGAAAAGCATTGCAAAGAACAAGTCTTGGCCAAGTCTCTCTTCGACATGCATTTAGCACTAATCAACATCAATTATTCATACTTTTTCTGAACATTCAGGGGGCCAGTATGGCAGAAGCACTTAAAGCAGCGGATTTTAATACAAGTGAGTCAACAGGAGAAGTACCTGTTATCGAAAAAATTATGCATGAACTTAAGTTTCGTAAACTTGAAGTTGCTCATATTCAAACAATTACGCCGCATATGATACGAATGGTTGTTAAAGGCGACGATCTAGAGGGCTTTACAAGCCTTTCGCCAGATGATCATGTTAAGCTTTTTTTAAAAAAGGGTGAAGAAACCTATAAGCGTGACTATACACCTCGTTATTACAATGCAGATAAAAAGGAGTTAACACTCGACTTTGTGGTACATGAAGGTGGTCCAGCCACTGAATTTGCCTTAACTGCGAAGCCAGGTGATATTCTTGAAATGGGTGGGCCAAAGGGGTCTCGTCGTATTTCAGGCAATATTAAAAACTGGATTTTAATTGGTGATGAAACCGCGTTACCAGCTATCGGTCGACGAATCGAAGAGCTTAGTGGTGATGAAACTGCTACGAGTATTGTTCTTATTCCTGACCCGCAAGATCAACAAATCTTTGAGTCTAAAGCGCAGCATGAACATTATTGGATTCATAGGCCTGTGAGCCAGTCAGATCGTTTTGCTGATGTTACTCAAACTCTTAACTTAATTGAATTTATGCCAAATACTTTTTTCTGGATTGCAGGAGAGTCGTCCATGGTGAAAGGTGTCAAAGCATATCTTCGTGACGAGCGTGGTGTGTCGAAAGATTGGATAAAAGCCTCTGGCTATTGGAAGATGGGTGAGATAAATGATTGATAGATTCTAGCAATCATTTTGAGAAGGAGGCACTGCCTCCTTTTTTTGTGCCTTTAAAGTGGGTGTCCTTGAAGTGGGTGTCCTTGAAGTGGGTGTCCTTGAAGTGGGTGTCCTTGAAGTGGGTGTCCTTGAAGTGGGTGTCCTTGAAGTGGGTGGTGTGAATTTTATGTGACCTTTATGGGTGTTAAGCTTGTAAGTTATTGAAAAATAGAGCAGAATTGCTGTGTTTATTTTTTGGGGCTATTTTATTTTTGCTGTTAAGCCCTTCTGAGCTTACTAAAGGACCTAGTGATATGAAGCTAACAACACTTTCCCTAATTTCCTTATGTCTCGTCGGTTGCGGCGGAAGTAGTGTGCCTCAAAGAACCGATTCATTAGGTCAGCAAGTTTCAATCGGGACGCCAGTCCCTGTCACTCAAATTGTGTCTGGCTCAAATCCAGATACGAGTGAGAATAACAGTGTTGATGAAGCAAAAGAAGATGATGCCGGATCAGTGATTACAAGCCCAAGTGCTGATTTAAGCGGCGGTCTTTCTGTTGACTTGGATAATAGTGATGAAAGTCTTGATGAGAGTTCTGAAACGGAAGAGGAAACACTAACCCCTGAGCAAGAAGCAGCAGCTGAGCTGGCCTCAACACATTTGTTAAATGCATACCACTATGAGCTTTTTGAAATCTTTAGTCAGAACTTTGCAGTTGCATTAACTGAGCTGAGTGCCAACATGAACGAAGTTTCTTATGATGATGCACGTACTCGTGTACAAGCGTTTCAAGCAGCATATGAAGATTACTTAGATTTTTATGCAGCTGAATTTGTCATGTACCTACGTAGTATTACAAGTGGCTACCTGCTTGATGAAGCTCAAATACAACATCTTTTTAATCAAATCACCTCTGATTTTGATCAGGCATGGATGAATGCCATGGCTTCAATTGATGAAGCAGAACTCGCTGAATATATTGCACTTTCGACTGATTCTATTGAAATGCGCATTACAGACCTTTACACGACCATGGTTCAAATTGTGAATGCCTATGGGCAAAGCAAGGATCAAAGCTCAATAGAATAGGCTAGGGGTGTATTTTGTATAAAAAGAAGCTTGTTATTTTTATCAATATACTATATTAAGTATTGACCCAGTGCTCTATGCAGTGGGTGAGTTAACCTCATCGTCTATATCTTCCTGATTTTTCTATTGTACTTTTTTAATGATGAGGCCAAATGTGTTTTGTTTTTGGTCTTATCTTGAAAAGCCTCTAGCCATTACCCCTTTGTCGTATTCGGCCCAGCAATTCAAGGCAAGCCTGTTTTGAGGGTTTTAATACTTATGGCAATAGAAGTTCTTCATCTTGATGCAGCATGCGATAATTCCGTGCATGAAGTCTTATTTGAAAAAATCGCAAATGATTTGCTCGAAAAAGGATATTCCATTACACCAACTGGCTTACCATTAGAATTAGTGGATGCTATTCAGACTGATATTGCTCAGCTTGGTCATACAGAATTTAGCCCTGCAGCTATAGGTCGTCATGACGATACCAGTTTAAATAAGTTTGTCAGAACGGATTCAATTTGTTGGATTGAAGGTGAAATGCCAGGCTGTGCTGCTTGGAATGCTTGGATGGAAGAACTTAAGCTCTATCTTAATCGCCGTTTGTACCTTGGATTATTTGCCTTTGAAAGTCATGTTGCTCAATACCAACCTGGTAATTTTTATAAGCGTCATGTTGATGCCTTTAGAGGTGGTAACAACAGGGTGCTTTCAGTTGTCTCTTACTTCAACTCTGGCTGGAATCCTGATGATGGTGGTGAGCTAGTGCTCTATAAAGATGATGAGGATATGGTAGGCATTAAAGTTACACCTGCCGCTGGAACCCTTGTTATTTTCTTAAGTGAAGAATTTCCGCACGAGGTGTTACCAGCAAACCGTACCCGTCATTCTATTGCTGGCTGGTTCAGACAAAACCCTGGCTCTGATCATTTGTTAGAGCTACCAGATTCTGCCGGCTCTCCTATTTAGGCAAGGTCGCTTAGTACCAATCTTTTTTGTTTTATATTTACTTATGAAGTTACCGCCATTTTTACATAGCTTAAAGCATGATTATGGCGGGATTTAATCACACCTAAGAAGCAGATTAATGCTAGAAGGCTCATGCCTAAAAAGCCAAGACCCAAATGGAGATAATTTGCATCGTATAAGCCCCCAGTGAAGCCTGTTACCAAAAAACCAATAAGGCTTGCACCAGCGCTAATAAATGTTGAGCCAAGTCCAGCAGCTGCCCCTAAATATTCAATCGCAAGTACTGCTACGTTAGCCCATAAAATACCGTAACTAAAAAATAACCCGAAAAAGCATACAAGAAATACTGCAAAAGGTGGAGTGCCGCCATTAAGGATAGATGTAAGTAATGTCGTTGCTGTTGATATAATAAGAATACCAATTGCAATAGCACAGAGTTTAATGCCCCCAATTTTATTCACGAGCTTTGCACTTGCTAAATAAGCAACAGCAATAGCTGTTGCAAGAAAGCCAAAGTAGTATGGAAAATTGTGCTCAATACCATAATAGTTTTTAAAGATTTGTTGAGCAGTGCCGAGGTAGGTAAGATTAATACTAAACACTAACCCCAAGAGTAACGTCAGTAAAAATACTTTCTGATGGGCAAAGATAAGCCCAACAGTTCTAAATAAAAACCAAATATTGAAAGTAGTGCGTTTATCTGGGGATAGCGTTTCTTTTTGCATAAGTGTAAAAAGCAGTGTTGCGACAAAGCAAAAGCCTGCAACAGTTAAAAACTCGCCTTCCCAGCCAATTTTCGAAGTAATCCATTGCCCAATAATCGGGGCTGAAATTGGAATGATCATGAGAATCATAAAGACCATTGAGTAGACTCTGGCAAGGTGCACGCCAGAATATAAGTCTCGTAAAAGGGCTCGCACTGCAATTTTAGGACCTGCCGCTCCAAAGCCTTGAAGAACCCGAGCTGCTAGGAGTTCTTCATAGGATTGCGCGTTGGCACACCAAACAGCGCCGATAATAAAGGATATACTGCCGCTGATGATAAGAGGTTTGCGTCCAAATACATCAGATAATGGGCCAAAAATAATCTCACCGAGGAAAATCCCGAAAACTAAGCAAGTAATGACTTGTTGAGACGTTATTGCGCTTACGTCAAAGTGTTGAGCAACATGTGGCAGTGTTGGCAATAGCATATCTATGCTGACAGCTGTAAATGACGTCATCAGTGCAGCGAGTACGAGAAATAAAATACTTGGTTTTTCGATAGCTGCGTGTTGCATAAGAGACGTCCTGACGCTTTTATAAAAATGAGTGGTCGGCCTTAGCCCTGATCGTTTTTTCTCGATTAACGCTATGTAGTCGATGTTTTTTATAGAGCTCTTAGCTTTGGTTAAAAAACTCTTATCGTGTACTGATTGGTTTAAGTGTTTTAGAAAAAAGAGAAATGCGAGGATAATTACAACTTCTACAAAAGAAACTTAACCTATTGTGTTTTTCTACTTTATAGCGAATAAATACTGCTCACAATGGCACTTTACAGTGAGTAATCTTGTTTTTAGAGATAACCCTATTCTGTCTAGCGGATAAAGTATTTAAAGAAATTAAGTTTCTAGAGACTTTTGTATCATTATCATAAAATTCAATAGAAAATATTTGCGAGATCGGACTTATCGTTATAGCATAGTGCTCTCGGTTTGATGGTATTCGACTACGTATGTGTGGCTTGGGATTTTTATGAAGTTCGAAAAAATTGTTCTAGAAGGGGAGCATGTCCGTTTAGAGCCTCTTTCTCAACAGCACAAAGACGGACTCTGCCAAGTCATTACCGAGAGTGAACTCTGGAAAATCTTTGTCACTACAATTCCACATCCATGCGAAATTGACGCTTTTTATGACGAAGCTCGTTGCACCTTTGATAATAATGAAGGGCTGGCCTTCGCAATTATTGACAAAAAATCAGGCCAAATAGCTGGCACAACTCGTTTTTACAATGGCGTGGCTCAGCATAAGCGGGTTGAAATTGGTTATACTTTTTTAGGTACGAAATTTCAGAAGACACCAGTTAATACTGAAACAAAACTCTTACTGCTGACTCATGCCTTTGAGGTATTGCAGACTATACGGGTCGAGTTTGTTGCTGATTATTTTAATACTGTTTCCCGTAATGCACTTTTGCGGCTTGGTGCAAAACAAGATGGGGTTATTCGTAATCATGCAATTATGCCTAATGGCCGTATTCGAGACTCTGTTCTTTTCAGTATTTTGTCAAATGAATGGCAAGGTGTGAAAGAAAATCTTAATTATCGACTTGGTCGATAGCCCATTTCTTATTATTTATTATTCCAAACTATTTTCTCTATAACTAGTCTGTTAAAAATTGTTAAACATGCATTTAGTGCTCATCTCCTAGGTTTTGATCTGGTATAGTGCCATCATTTGATGTGAAGCTAACATCTTTTTATTTATTTCACTTTTTGTTTTTACTTAAGCAAAATTTCTTAAGCATCAGACACATTGTCTAAGCTTGCAATAATAAGGAAAAATATTATGCAACCCAATGGGATGAACTCTTTTGGTACTGGTTTTCATTTATTACAGCAGTTTAATCAGCAAGGCCAAAATACATTTGAGCAAGGTAGTTTTGGAAATATGGCCCAGCATTTCACACCTGCACCTGAAGGCTATGCACCTGTTCATCCACAGTATCAAGACATGTCAGCTTCATCATCGACATTGCATATGTCGTTTGTGCAGTCTTCAGCTGAGGCGCCTGTCGAGCAACATGTTAAACCAGTGTCTCATGTTAAAATCCTATCTAAGCCAGCAAATACTCAAAACAGAGAGGGTGCCTCTGTCTATAGTCGTTCTCATGGCACTGATTCTCTTGAAGTTAATAATGCCTCTTTAGTTGTGCCTTCAGCTAAAGAAACACAAGAGTTTCAAGCTCTTTTTAAACAGCCGGCAAAATCAAAAACAAAACTAAAGACAAAGCCTCGTGATCTTGTTTCCATTCCTGAGCATCTAAGACATCCTAATGAAAGCTCATTGAAAAGAATATCACGTAAAAATTTAGAAGGGCGTAAACCTGTACCTTTAACGAAAGAGCTTTTATATCCTGGGGAAAGGGTTGGTCAATTTATTTCGAAAAAAGAGTTTCAAACAAGAGAAGCACGGTATAAAAAACTAACGAAGGCCTTGGAGCGTAATACTGTGGCAGAAAACGTTAATGTGACGCCGCAGCAAAGTATTCAGCAATTAACGTTACCATATCCTGATACTATTAATACAGGTGCTCCTTTACCAGAAGTGCAAATGCCAAGCGAGCTAGATGCTTTTAATGATTTTATGCTTAGTTTTGATAGTGCTTCATTTGATACAAGTTTCTTAGATATGTTTGCAGGCGCAGTGTTGCCTCAAAGTAATGGCTTAATTCAGCAACCAGTTCAGTCTAGTAGTGTATTACCTGTAGTTAGCGCACCTCTAAGCTCAGAGTACCTACAGCATGTTTCAAATGTAGCTGCAGGAATACCGAGTATTGAGCCTCAGGCTAAGTTTGTTCAACCTGACGTACCCACACTTATGCAGCATACGCAGATTGTTGAGGTTCGTGCGCAGCAAGCGCCAACAGGAATGGGTTACAATATTGATCAGTTCGCTTTAGGTTTAAATGTACAGCCACAGGGTACTGAAGAACTTGCAAAACGATTTTTAGTACCAGGTCTGCCTAATGGTTATCAGCCTACAATGAACCTGAGCCGACAAACACTTGTTGGCCCAGGCACTTAAGACAGATACTAGTTTGAGGTCACAAGGCCGGTCTGATCCAATGTGTGGATTGGGCCTGCAACTTTAAGCTGTACAGTATTACCGTAATGAATTTCTGCATCACCAGAAATTCTGACATTAATTTCATCGGCACCTTCAACTTCGACACGAATATAGGTATCTGAACCTAAATGTTCTGCAGATTTTACAATGCCTGACATATCTCCAGCTTCATGCACAACTGATAAATGTTCAGGTCTGACGCCAACTTCATAGGCTTCATTGCCAATGATTTTTCCTGGGAAGAAGTTCATTTTTGGTGAGCCAATAAACCCTGCAACAAAGCGGCTGCGTGGCTTGCTATAAAGTTCAAGTGGCGAGCCGACTTGTTCAATAACGCCGCCATTTAATACAACTATTTTATCGGCCATTGTCATTGCTTCAACCTGATCATGGGTTACATAGATCATGGTTGTTTTTAAATCACGATGAAGGTCGATAATTTCACGACGCATGTTAACGCGTAGTGCAGCATCAAGGTTTGATAAAGGTTCATCGAATAAGAAGGCTCTTGGTTCACGCACAATAGCACGACCAATAGCAACACGTTGGCGCTGACCACCTGATAGTTGACCTGGTCTTCTATCAAGATACTGCGTCAGGTTTAACACTTCCGCAGCAGAATCAACTTTTTCTTTGATACGTGCTTGATCCATGCCTGCCATCTTCAAAGGGAATGCAATATTTTTGCGAACAGTCATATGAGGATAAAGTGCATATGATTGGAACACCATTGCTAATCCACGCTCCGAAGGTGGTGAATGTGTCACATTTTTATCGTTAATTTGAATATCGCCACTGGATACATCTTCAAGACCTGCAATAAGTCGAAGAAGAGTGGATTTACCACAACCAGAAGGACCTACGAATACAACAAACTCACCATCGTTAATTGTGAGATCAAGTGGTGGAATAACTTGCGTATTCTCAAATGTTTTTGTGATTTGTTTTAATTGAATAGTACCCATAATGTATTACCTATTTTACAGCACCGAATGTAAGACCTCGAACCAATTGCTTTTGGGAGAACCAGCCTAGAATAAGGATTGGTGCAATGGCCATTGTTGAAGCAGCAGAAAGTTTTGCGTAGAACAGACCTTCTGGGCTTGAGTAGCTCGCAATAAAGGCTGTGAGTGGCGCTGCTTTTGCTGCAGTGAGGTTGAGTGTCCAGAAGGCTTCGTTCCAAGCAAGGATGACATTCAACAGCATGGTTGATGCAATGCCTGGAATTGCCATTGGTGTAAGCACGTACATAATTTCATGACGTAAGCTTGCACCATCCATTCTCGCTGCTTCAAGAATATCCCCAGGGATTTCTTTAAAGTAGGTGTAGAGCATCCAGATAATGATTGGCAGGTTTACCATCATCATAATGACCACAAGCGCGAGCTTGGTGTCGAGGAGGCCCATGCTTTGTACCACGAAGTAGAGTGGTACAAGCACACCAACAGCTGGGATCATTTTTGTGGACAGCATCCACAATAAAATGCCCTTCGTGTTTTTGCCTGGCACAAATGCCATTGACCATGCTGCTGGAATAGCAACAATAAGGCCTAGCAATGTTGAGCCAATTGAGATCACAACTGAGTTCCAGAAGTGACGGCCATAATTAGAACGCTCTTGAACTGTTGTGTAGTTCTCAAGGGTCCAGTCAAAGTTGAAGAGTGACGGCGGAATTGTCACAGCTTCTGCTTCTGTTTTGAAACTTGTCAGAATCGTCCAGAAAATAGGGAAGAAAATCGTAATACCTATTGTCCAGCCAATGATGGTCCAGACAAGAGTACCAGTTGTTTTTTGCTGTCTTGCCATAATTAATGATCCAAGTTTTTACCAATGAGACGCATCATGAAGATTGCGACGACGTTTGCCAGAATAACCGCGATAATACCGCCAGCTGCGCCACCACCTGCGTCAAAGCCAAGACGTACAAGGCGATAAATCAGGTATGTAATGTTTGTGGATTCATTACCTGGGCCACCATTTGTTGTCACAAGAATCTCGGCAAATATACCCAGCAGGAATATTGTCTCAATGAGGATGACCACTGTAATTGGGCGGGCTAGGTGAGGCACGATAATATGCCAGAATCGGTGCCAAGCATTTGCGCCATCCATTTCTGCAGCTTCAATTTGCTCTTGATCTAAGCTTTGCAGTGCTGTCAGCAAAATAAGCGTTGCGAATGGAAGCCATTGCCAAGCCACGATGCCAGTAATTGTTGCCAGCGGGTAATGGGCGAAGAAGTCAATTGGTTCTGTACCAAAGAACTGTGCCGCATAGGCGAATAGACCGTTTACTGGGTTCATGAACATGTTCTTCCACACCAGTGCCGATACTGTTGGCATCACGAAGAATGGTGCTATGACTAAAAGTCGCACGATGCCTCGTCCCCAAAAATCTTTGTTGAGTAGAAGTCCTAATAAGACGCCACCAACGATTGTGATAAAGATAACGCCACCCACAAGATAAAGTGTGTTGACCATTGCTTCCATAAAAGAAGGGTCAGTGACAAAGTAGTAGTAGTTTTTAAAACCAAACCATTTTGTGCCTGGTTTGAGTAGGTTGTATCTCAAGAATGAGAAGTAGAGTGTCATGCACAGTGGCACGATCATCCATAAAAAAAGCAGAATGACTGAAGGCGACAGCATGAGCTTTGCCGCAGATTTTGAATGCGTCGTTGACATAGGGTACCACTTCTATTGGAAAGGCTAATACAAGGGGTGAAAGAGTCAGCTTGCGTATTAACAAGCTGACTTAAGACTGGCCTTGTGGCGGGGCTGGTTATTAGTAACCAGCTTTGTCCATTTCACGTTCAGTTTTGAATTGTGCTGCTTTCAGTGCTTCTTTAGCAGATTTTTGGCCTGCTAGAGCTGCTGAGAATTCTTGACCAACGCTTGTGCCGATTGATTGGAATTCTGGAATAGCAACAAACTGAACACCCACGTAAGGCACCGGTTTAATAGTTGGGTTTTTAGGATCAGTTGCCATGATGCTCTCATATGTCATTTTTGCGAAAGGCACTTTAGAGTACTCTTCGTTGTCATAGAGAGATTGACGTGTGCCAGGTGGTACGTTTGCCCAACCTTCTTTTTCTGCAACAAGCTCTAGATACTCTTTAGATGTAGCCCATTCAATGAATTTTTGAGCTGCGTCTGCTTTATCAGTACCTGCTGGAATTGCAAGCGTCCACGCCCATAGCCAGTTAGCACGTTTGCCAAGGCCATTGTCTGGTGACATTGCGAAATCAACTTTGTCTGCAACAGTAGAGTCATTTGCATTTGTGACGAATGATGCAGCAACAGTTGCGTCAATCCACATGCCGCATTTACCTTGTTGGAAAAGAGCAAGGTTTTCGTTAAAGCCGTTAGATGATGCACCTGGAGGGCCATAATTTTGCATAAGGTTCAGGTAAGTATCGAGAGTTGCTTTCCATTCTTTGGTGTCGAATTGTGGTGCCCAGTCTTCATCAAACCAGCGTGCACCAAAGCTGTTTGCCATGGACGTAATGAACGCCATGTTCTCACCCCAGCCGGCTTTACCACGTAGACAGATGCCGTAAACGCCATCTTTCTTGTCTGTCATTTCTTTTGCGGCTTTTTCGATGAATTTCCATGTTGGTTTATCTGGCATTTCTAGGCCAGCTTTTTCCATAAGATCTGTTCTGTACATGATCATGGAGCTTTCTGCATAGAATGGTGCAGCATAGACTTTGCCATCAACAGTAAGACCATCTCGGATGCCTGGAATAACGTCATCTAGATCATATTTATCACTAAACTCAAGTGGTACAAGCCACTTGTTCTGACCCCAAATTGGCACTTCATACGTACCAATAGTCATAACATCATACTGACCACCTTTTGTGGCAATATCAGTTGTGACTTTTTCACGAAGTATATTTTCTTCTAGTGTGACCCATTCAACTTGAATATCTGGATAGACTTTGTTGAATTCACTTGTAAGACCTTGCATGCGAACCATATCACCATTGTTTACTGTGGCAATAGTGATTGTTTCAGCATGAGCGGAAAGGCTCACTGCTGAAGCAAGAGCCGTCATGGCGAAAATAAATGGACTTGAGCGTTTCATGCAAACTCCTTTTGCAGTTTTTGTATTCCTAAAACGTTTTCAATTTAGAATGCTCTTTTAAATAAAGCTGCACTGCTAAAGTGAATGGCGTTTCAATGTCCCGGAAAATAGCGCCGTTATGATACATTTAGCACCTTTTAGCTGTTATAGCAAATGCTAACCAGGCTGATTTTTATCCGAATTGATGTTACATCAAAAATATAACATCAAGAAATATGGATCAAAATTCTGTTTTAGTACACTTTATTCTAAAAAATAAGCAAAAAAGAATTTAATTCTCAAATTAAATAGTTTCAAATTGCCAGAATCCATGGCGAATTAATTAAAATAAATATGTATACATTTGTTATTTATGACTTTCTGATATATGAAGTGAAACCAGTGTGAATGCAAATAGTAAGGAGTAAAAGAAAGAAGCCATTAACAGTAGGGCGCTTTTATTGTGCGTTTTTAATGGCTTTTTTCTAAAAGGTTAATCGAGGTTCCATTCATTGCGAACAAAGTGGCATGTGTAACCGTTCGGATAATTCTGCAAATAGTTTTGATGCTCAGGTTCTGCTTCCCAAAATTCTGTTGCAGCTTCAACTCTTGTTACAGCTTGGCCTGGCCATTTATCAGAGGCGTTAATTTTATCTATCATCTCAAGAGCTGTGTTTTTTTGTTCTTCTGTTAAATAAAAAATAGCTGATCGATAACTTGTGCCGATATCATTGCCTTGCCTGTTTTCTGTCGTTGGATCATGAATTTTAAAAAAGAATTTCAGCAGTGTTTTATAGTCCGTTTTTGTATCATCAAAAATAACTTCGATGGCTTCAGCATGAGTACCGTGGTTCTTATAAGTGGCGTTCGCAACATCGCCGCCTGTGTAGCCACAACGTGTAGCAATTACGCCAGCCTCATGTCTGAATAATTCTTCCATTCCCCAAAAACAGCCGCCAGCTAATATTGCGCGTTCGTGTGCCATTTTACATCCCCTTTTATTGTTCGTTATTGTTGACTATAAGATTTTTGTATTGCCCATAACCTTGTTCATCCAGCTTATCATAAGGAATAAATCGGAGTGAGGCAGAATTAATGCAATATCTTAAGCCCCCTAAAGAAATAGGGCCGTCTTCAAACACGTGCCCAAGATGACTATCTCCATGAGTTGATCTCACTTCCGTGCGAATCATGCCATGGCTTGTATCATTAATCTCTTGAATAAACGCAGGGTCAACTGGTTTGCTAAAACTTGGCCAGCCACAGCCTGAGTCAAACTTATCATTGGATGTGAATAGCGGCTCTCCAGACACAATATCTACATAAAGGCCTGCTTCTTTATTGTAAAGGTACTTACCTGTGCCAGGGTGTTCCGTCCCATTTCGTTGAGTTACTCTGTACTCTTCTTGACTTAGTTTTTCAATTGCTTCATCGGATTTGCTGTAATCCATAATCAACTCCTTATCTTGTTTTAAGACATATTACAGCTTTTGCTATGAAAGAGGTGTGTTGCTGCGTAAATGAAATAAACTTGTAGATCCGTTCACAGGTGAGCATCACCTAGGCGTGTAAAGTTATCGTAAAAAATATGCTGGGTTAGTTTGCAGGTGAGATTGATTCTTAACCTCTGCTTAACCCTCAATATTGATAATCTAGAACAAGTTTATTATTTAAAGCTTTACTATGCTGGCGGCAACCAGTATATGAAGGTTAGTTGCACCCAAGGATACTATTATGCAAACCGATACTACATCGAAACTCAGTCACACAACGCTCGCCTTACATTGGATTGTAGGCTTAACAATGATCGGGATGCTTGCGCTGGGAATTATCATGGAAGAATTTGATATGAAATACTTGATGCCATGGCATAAGTCCATTGGTATTCTCATATTTGCTTTTGTGATTGCTCGAGTTTTATGGCGTATTAAAAATGGCTGGCCTAAGCCTGTCAATCAATATAAGTCATACGAACAGCTGTTATCTAAACTCGTCCATTGGGTGTTGATTGTTAGTACGGTCTTAATGCCATTGTCTGGTATTTTAATGTCTTATATGGGTGGTAATGGCTTAGAGATGTTTGGTTTAGAATTAGCTGGTCGTAATATAGATGCCGCAACTGGAGAAAAAGTAGCTCGTAACAAAGCGCTTGCTGGTCTAGCACACTCCACTCATGGCATTGTACCGACAGTTCTTTACGTAGCTATAGCTTTACATGTTGTTGGCGCTTTCAAGCATCATATTGTTGATAAAGATGGAACATTAAAGCGTATGATTGGTAAAAAAGTCGACATTAAATAATGGCATTATTTATAAAAGCTGCTTCGGCAGCTTTTTTTGTGCCTAGATTTAGTTCGAGTCCCTTGATTTGATGTCATTTGTCGTTCATCTCAATATCATGTGTTATGCTTTAGTATGAAAATAATTACCTAAAAAGTATATTTTATTCTGAGTGAATCGTGGAATTTAGATGTTTTGCCTGATATTTTGGGGTTAGCTGAAAGGAGGTTTTTCTTAGTTCCGTGTCGATTAAAACACTCTCTGTTGGATATAATTGGCAAGGAGTTTTATTATGACAAAAAAACAGAATGATGATCATTCAGATGAAATAACTGAGGGTCAGCATCCATATGCATCGTACCGAGATGAAAAAGGTCGATTTCATAATAACCATCGCGCCTCCAAGCAGGGTGTGATGAAATCTATGGGTATTTTTTACCGCTTTTTCACTGAGAAAAAAGTCAATACAATTCCTGAAAAAGACATTCCTGTAAAGCCTTTAACACCTGATCTGCTGCAACAACTTGATTCAGATAAGCTTCATATTATCAAATTAGGTCATTCTTCTTTATTATTAAAAGTCTATGGTAAATTTTGGTTGTTAGATCCTGTATTTTCTTTAAGAGCATCACCATTTTCTTTTGCAGGTCCGAAACGATTTCATGAGACGCCAATTTCGCTAGAAGATTTACCTGAAATTGATCGTGTCATTATTTCCCATAATCATTATGATCATCTTGATAAAGCTGCAGTTAAAATATTGGCGAGTAAAACCAATCAATTTTATGTGCCAATAGGTGTTGATGATGAGCTGAAGCGCTGGAAAGTACCTGCGCATAAGATTAATGCATTTGATTGGTGGCAAGAGCATACAATTGAAGAGGGTATGCTCGCATTTACGCCTACACAACATTTCTCAGGCCGAGCTTTTAGGGATAGTAACAAGACCCTTTGGGGTTCTTGGGTTATTCAAGTAAGAGAGAATATGCTCTTCTTTAGTGGTGACTCTGGTTATTTTCCTGGATTTAAACACATAGGCGACCGTTATGGGCCATTTCATTTAACGATGGTGGAAACAGGCGCTTATGATGTTGACTGGGCGCATATTCACATGCAGCCAGAGCAATCTGTACAAGCACATATTGACTTGAAAGGCCAAGTGATGATGCCAATTCATAATGGGACTTTTGATCTCGCATTTCACCCTTGGTACGAGCCTCTTGAAAGAGCACAGGCTCATGCGGCTAAACATGATGTGAAGATGGTTACACCAATTGTTGGTGAGGTTTTAACACTTGATTGTCTTAATCAGTCACGCTCTTGGTGGAAAGATTTAACAAACCCTGCCTTAGTTGATCTAAAACTTTCTACAGATACATAGTGCCTTGTGAACTGGGTTTTGATTAAGCATTTTTCAAACCAGTCTGCAGCGGCATTATTCGTGTTGCCGCACAAATAATACCACTGCAGGTTTTAATATCCTGTTTCATCTGCCCGACTATTATTTGATATGTGACTGGTAAGTTCTGTTATGAGTGCTTTGCTGCTTTGTTTCAGAGTTTAGCCAGTCTGCGTCAGACTATTGCGATGAACTTACATTGGATTTTACTTATAAGTTAATCATATGGCTATTCTGGCTTAGAGTGATTCTGAAATCATCACAAATCTGTCACAAAATAGAAATAATGTGTGTGATATTTACTTTGAAGCCTTGCGTTGAGGAAGACTTTATTGATCAATGGTTTTAATGTATCGATGATTGACACACTAAGGTGAGGTTGGAGTCTCGGGAGGATCGTAGGGGAGTGGAATGACATGTAAACGCTCACCAAAAAACTGGCCGCGTATCAGTGGCTTATTCGGGTCTTTAAGGTTCATCTGAGTCCAATGGCCTTTCATCCGGTCATTATTGTCATCCAGAATGAAGAAGAAGTTAACCTGTTCAATATCAGGGTCGTGTTCCGGGTCATCTTCATCTTGGGCAACAAGTTTCATGATGGTGGCTTTATAGTGTGATGGACCAACCTGTTCCCAGGCACCTTGCGCAATGTGGTATGAGCTTGTCTTTATCACAGTGTTGTTGTTGATAAAGTTAAATATGACTGTTTTTGCTGGAATTTTACTTTTAGGTGATTTCATTTCACCCTGCCAAGCGCCAGTAATGTCAGTCATATCATCTGCAATGAGCGAACATGATAATAAGACAGCTATTATTGTCAGTATGATCTGTCGTGAAAGTTGCATCAACACATTTCCATATTACTGTTAGCGGTAATTCCTTTAAGCATAGACGAGAAGATGTCTTTAGGGGCTTTTCTTTGGTCGAAAAATGTTTTTTGTGACAAAAAAATACCCTCACGAGGAGGGTACTTTTAAAACAAGTTAGCCAAAGTGTCGCTTATTGCTGTACTTTAGACTTAATTGCTTTACCTTGCTCTACAGCGTTACCGATGTAGTTTGAAGGTGTCATTTCAAGAAGCTCTTTCTTAGCTGCTGCTGGAATATCAAGTTTTTCAACAAACTCTTTAACCATAGGCTCAGTAATTGCTTTACCGCGGGAGAAGGCTTTTAACTGCTCATATGGGTTTTCAAGGCCATATCTTCTCATCACTGTTTGAATTGGCTCAGCAAGGACTTCCCAAGCGTTGTTAAGGTCACGCTCAAGGGCTGCTGGGTTTGCATTTAGCTTGCCAATACCTTTGATAGCTGCAGAGTATGCAAGTAGAGAGTAACCCAGACCAACGCCCATGTTACGTAGAACCGTGGAGTCAGAAAGGTCACGCTGCCAGCGAGACACCATCAGCTTGTCAGCCATGTGTTGCATTACTGCATTACCAAGGCCAAGGTTGCCTTCAGCGTTTTCAAAGTCAATTGGGTTTACTTTATGAGGCATTGTGGAAGAACCAACTTCGCCTTCTTTTAGTTTCTGAGTGAAGTAACCCCAAGCAATGTAGCCCCAAATGTCACGACAGAAGTCGAGAAGGATTTGGTTAAAGCGAGAAACACCTTGGAATAGCTCAGCAATCCAATCGTGTGGCTCGATCTGAGTTGTGTATGGATTAGGTGTAAGACCTAGAGCAGTGATGAACTTTTCTGATTCAGCAGTCCAGTCGATTTCAGGGTAAGCACTCATGTGAGCATTGTAGTTACCTACAGCACCATTGATTTTACCAAGCTTTTCTTGCGCTTTTACTTGATTAAGTTGACGATCAAGACGGTATGCAAATACGGCCATCTCTTTACCAAGTGTTGTTGGGCTTGCAGTTTGACCGTGCGTACGAGACAGCATTGGAAGCGCTGCATGAGTTTCACCAAGGGTTGAAATCATGGATACAATTTCATTCATTGCTGGAAGAATGGAGTTGTCCATTGCACGCTTAACCATAAGGCCATGGCTGAGGTTGTTGATGTCTTCAGATGTACATGCAAAGTGAACAAATTCTTTTGCTTTTTCAAGCTCAAGAGTTGTTAGCTTGTCTTTGATCCAGTATTCAACTGCTTTAACATCGTGGTTTGTTGTTGCTTCGATTGCTTTAATTTGAAGCGCTTCATCTTCACCAAATGTGTGGTAAAGGCTACGAAGGCTTTTTTGGTGTTCTTCGCTTAATGGTGCAAGCTCAACAATTTTCTCGTTAAGGCTAAGATGGATTAACCACTCAACTTCAACAGTAACACGAGCGTGCATAAGGCCAAGCTCACTCATGTATGGTCTTAGGGAAGATGTCTGTCTTGCATATCGACCATCTAATGGTGAGATATTGGAAACAGGTTGATTGATCATGACTTGTTCTCTCTTACATATAACAGTATGTCAATGAATTTAAAGCAAAAATAAAGTTTTGCTTTAAGGCTTAATTTTTACTAAATCTGCGCTGTATTCAGGCAGTAGTTTGGATATCACATTGGTGAGCTCTTTTGCTTTGCGCAGCAGTTTGCCACGTTGGAGCAATAATTTCCACTTTCGACCACCAACTTGTTCCCACAAGACAGTAAATCGAATAGCACCAAGGAGTAAGCTTCTAATTTGCTCCACTGTTGCTGTGTGTTTTAGTGCTTCTGGCGCACCTTGGACAATAATTCGAAAAGCCAGATCGCCAAAGATATCAATATACAGGCTCGCCATTTTACTGATCACTTGCGGATTTGCAATAGATTCTTCTGTTTGCAGCTGCCTGTAACGTGAAATGACTTGCAAACGGTTCTCTAGTAGGTCGAGTTTCTCTTTATTTTTAAAAAGAAAGCCTTTTAGTTTAATCGCGCCCTGAGAATACATAATCGACTGTCGAGCACAAAGATATTCTGGTTGAGAGTATGCGGTTTCTTTGTAGGTCACGGGGTGAACCTTTTTGCCACTGAGAAGTGATTGTAACCAGAGAAGGGCTTGATGTGTTACATCGAGTCGGTTAAACAACTCAAAGCATGTCTGCGGGTTCATATTTACAGTGGCGTCAATATAAGCTTCCAAGGTTGAAGCTGTATTGCTTGGAGGATTATTTTGTGCAATATGGTGCACTTGTTTGCATGCATAAACCATCATGGAGAATGCCAGCGTCTGTTGAGCCAAAGGGTCGGACTCGATGTATTGATGCAGCTCTTGAATATTCAGAGTGGTATATCCTTATTGTGTTTTATCAACTATTGCTCTCAGCAATCTGTTGGTGCTGAATACTTTTAATTGGTCCACCGCCAAGGCAAATTCCATCGCGATAGAGCACGAGGTATTGGCCAGGCGTTACTGCCCATTCTGGTGAATCAAAAGTGACTCTTGGTTGGTCGCCATCATCTAAGCGCAGAGATACAGGCACAAGCTGTTGGCGGTGACGACAACGGGCAAGACCTTTCCAGATACCTGTTTCTATTTCTTCAGGTGTAGCAGTTAAGCTTGGGTGCGTGATCCAGTTAATGGACTGCAGCTGAACTTCGTAGCTCATTAACCATGGATGCTGTGGGTCTTGCACAATGTAGAGTCTATTGTTTTTCAAGTCTTTACGTGCAACGTACCAAGGATTTTCACTTGTGTTTGAAACGCCACCAATACCTATACCACGACGTTGACCAAGGGTGTAATACATAAGCCCTTGATGATCACCAAGTTTCTCATCTTGATCATTATAAATGCCGCCTGGTTGGGCTGGGAGGTACTGGCTCAAGAAGTCTTTAAAACGACGCTCACCAATAAAGCAGATACCAGTGGAGTCTTTCTTTTTCTGTGTGGCAAGGCCAGCTTCTTCAGCTATTTGGCGTACCGTTGGTTTATCGATGCAGCCTAGAGGGAATGTCACATGTGTAAGCTGCGACTTCATGACGCCATTTAAGAAATAAGTCTGGTCTTTATTGTCATCAACACTTTGGCGTAACTGAACCCCTTCAGGTGTATTTCTCGTGCGAGCATAGTGTCCTGTTGCAATGCAGGTGTAGCCTAAATGTTCAGCATATTGCTTAAACACTTGAAATTTGATTTCACGGTTGCAAAGCACATCTGGGTTTGGTGTAAAGCCAGCTTTATAGCTTTGTAAGAAGTCTTCAAAGACATTATCCCAGTATTCAGCTGCAAAGTTTGCTGTATGCAGCTTAATACCAATTTCATCAGCCACGGCTTGCGCATCAGCTAAGTCTTGCTTAGCTGTGCAGTATTCAGTGCCGTCATCTTCATCCCAGTTTTTCATGAATAAACCAGCGACGTTATAACCTAAGGCTTTGAGTACTAGGGCTGTTATGGATGAGTCAACACCGCCAGACAGGCCAACGATAATTTCATTTGAAGGCAATTGTGCTTCTTCAACGCAGGCGCGAAGAGCTGGTAGATGTTGCCAAAGAATAGGGTGGGTTTCTGCAGAAATATTCACAATGAGTCAGCCGTATCTATTTGAATTAGAGCACATGTTTTAATGTGCGAATTATATCACGGGCTGATAACGAGTCTCAATAACTTGTAAAAGGACACCCACTTTTATAAGAGTGGGTGTCCTTGATATTGATGCCGAATGTTAGGCTTGTGCAAGCTTGCCACCGCTTGCGCTTGATGTGGCATATTCGCGACCTTTTTTGCAGTAAGTCTTTGTATTTGGGTCTTCCCGCTTGATCATTGAAATAATTCGACCGTAATGCTGTTGTGCATGATTAACGATACGTCCGTTAATATCATTCATTCGTTTGCATTCATCCGCTGCCTTTCTTAGGTTGGTAAATTGCAGCTGCAGTGTTTTTGCTAATGGTCCTTTATATGAATCAATTGCTTTAGTAATAAGTTCTTTATTTGGGTTTCTAAAGATACGCTTTAGTGTTTTTGACAGTTGATCATCAAAAGTTGCAGCTTCGTTTAGCAGATGCATCTTGTGCTGGATGATGCGATCAAGTTCGGAAAACTCACGTTTACCCATGCTGTCTCTCTCACGTTTTAGAATGTCCTGTAGCTCTTGGAGTTGTTGAAGATAGATGTGAAGCTGGTTCTGCAGCTCTTGAGCTTGTTTATCATTCAATTTAGTCATTCTCATTTCCTCGTGTACTGATAAGACCCGCACAAAGGGGGACGAAATGAGTTATGCAATTTAAGTGCCATCTTTGTGTGGCTGTCCTTATATAGTGTGTTTCTTTTAGAATGTGTTTTATAGCTAAAGACTATGAGCTTATAGGCAAATACTGGATTATTTCACCTGCGGTTTTCGCTGGTTTATGAAATAATAAATCATTTCAATTTATAAGATTTATGGTAATAAGCAAGGGGGCTTTAGATGGCACAAGACAATAGCCAAGTGCAGGAGTTTGATTTAATTGTAATAGGGGCGGGCTCTGGTGGCGTAAGAGCGGCACGAATTTCTGCACAGCATGGGGCTAAGGTTGCCGTTGTTGAGTCAAGTCGACTTGGTGGCACATGTGTGAATCTTGGTTGTGTGCCAAAAAAACTCATGGCCTATGCATCTCACTTTGCTCGTGATTTTCAAGATGCCAAAGGCTATGGCTGGACGGTTAACTCACCAGAATTCAGCTGGAAAACGCTTATCGAGAATAAAAACGCTGAAATTGATCGCTTAAATGGTATTTATGGCGGCATGTTAGAAAAAAATGGCGTTGAGCTTTACCGTGGCTTAGGACGTTATCTTAAAGCAGCTAATGCAAAGCATATTATCCGAGTTGATCAGGAAGAGGGCTCAGTTGATATTTGCGCTAAGCGAGTTTTGATTGCCACTGGTGGTAAGGCTGATCGTCCAGATATTCCTGGTGCTGAGCATATGCTTGTGTCAGATGATTTGTTTTATTTAGAAGAATTACCAAAATCCATTGCAATGGTTGGTAGTGGGTATATTTCAGTGGAATTTGCCTCAATCTTTGCTGGCCTTGGTGTAGATGTGCATCTCATGATTCGCAACGATGCCTTTTTGCGTGAGTTTGACAGCCAGCTTGGCGCTTGGTGTGCTGATGCTTTTAAAGAGCGTGGTATTCATGTTCATCAACGTATGAATGTGAAGTCTGTTGAGAAAGCTGGTGATAAGTCAGTTTTATCTTATGAGCAAGATGGTGAAGTTAAAACACTAGAAGTGGATCATGTTGTTTCTGCTATTGGTCGTTCGGCACTTGTGCCTAAAGGTGTTGAGGCTTCAATTCCAGAAGGTTTAGATAAGAAAGGTTTTATTCCTGTAAATAACAAATTTGAAACTTCTTTGCCAGGACTTTATGCGGTTGGTGATGTAACTGGTTGCGCCGCTTTAACACCTGTTGCAATTAAGCAAGGGCACTGGCTTGCTGATGACTGGTTTGGCACGCCTCGTCCTGTATTAACGATTCCTTCAATTCCAACTGCAGTCTTTACTCAACCTGCAATTGGTACTGTTGGCGCATCTGAAGATGAATTAAAGAAAAATGGTGTGGCTTATAAGCTTTACCAAAGCTCATTCCGCCCAATGAAACATACGCTTGCGAAAAACCCACTTAAAGTTGGTATTAAACTTATTGTGTCAGATGATGAGCAAGAAAAAGTGCTTGGTATGCACATGTTTGGGGATGAAGCGCCTGAAATTATCCAAAGTTTGGCTGTTGCATTTGATATGGGCCTTACGAAACCACAGCTTGATATGACTTTAGGTGTTCATCCAACTGTTGGTGAAGAGTGGGTGACAATGAGGGGTTAATGTAGAAAATCCACCTACACACGTTCTTACTGTAGAAAAACTGAGAGGCCAGAGCATCGTTCTCTGGCCTTTTTGACTCATCGATATTAAACGTTATGCCCCATTCAAAGTTAGCAACGTGACTTGGGGTGAGCGTCACTCGCCCAATGTTGACCAACATTGAGTAATCCGACAAAGTGATGACTGAAACGGTAGGGATTCAGTCCCCTATACCCAACTACTAATATTCACTAAGTATATCTTTCTTAAATATCTAATAAGGAAGCATGGCATTGTCTTTATAAGGAGCATATTAAAGTGTCGAATATTAATTCAGGTGACGGTGAACGTACAGCCATGCTGGGGTATGTTCCGCAGTATGAAATAGCAGCAGGCCTAATATATGAAGCTTTGCTCAATGGAAGTCTTGAATGGTTTCGAGTGGCTGATCCTGATGCGGGAAGCCTGGATGACATACTGATAGCTACTACTGGTAAGCTTGATGCGTACCAGGTTAAGTGGGCAGAATATACTGACACAATAAGTTATGCCGATTTTGTAAGAGATGGCATGACTAAGAAGGGAGAAAAAAAGCTTAGCCTTTTCAGGCAGCTTGCGGAAGGATGGAAACACTTAAATGAAAATTACAAAGAAAGAACTGTAAAAGTTCATCTGCTGCACAAATTAGTACCGAGTTCAAACCCTACCGCAAAGGTACCTTTTGGAGATACAGCCCCTAAACATGCACACTTTCAATCTTTCTTAAAAGAATGTTGGTTTGATAGAGGGTGGTGTGAAGCTGGCTTTGATAAAGTAGCAGTATGCTGGAAAGTGGCACTGTTGGATCTACAGAAACGGTCAAGTTTTAATGATGACCAATTTTTGAATTTTATTCGTTGTTGTGAGCTTGAATTCAACTATAAGCGGCCTGCTGATATTCCTATAACTAATCAAGGGCAAGCAAGAAAACAAGATGATATTGAAAAAATATATAACCTCCTAACGAAAATGGCGGGAGGTGAACGTCGAATTATTGAGCTGTCCAAAAATGATATGTTAAATAGGATGGCGTGGAGTCATAGGTTTAAGCATAAGTTTGTTCACGAGTTTCCTATAGATCGAACCTATCAAGAAATTGAGGACACTGTCAGTTCTATATCTGATGTTTTATCACAAACCAAGCAGGGGTATATTGCATTGCTTGGAACTCCTGGCTCGGGAAAATCAACAACGCTGACTCATACTTTGAAGTATAAAGAAGGATATAAATTAGTTAGATATTACGCGTATGTTCCCGATAGCACTTATCAAGGGCGTGGTGAAGCGACTACTTTTCTTCATGACATCACCTTATCGCTGAAAAATCATGGCTTTCGTGGTGAAAATTTCGGGCAGCCAGGTTCAAGAGAAGAATACCTATCGCTGTTAGGAGTACAGCTTCAGCAAGCCCATGAGAAATGGAAAAATGATGGTGTAACCACCGTCATCATGGTCGATGGGTTAGACCATATTCAGCGAGAGCAAAATCCACTACAGAGTTTGTTGTCAGATTTGCCTCCACCAAACACACTGCCTGATGGGGTGATATTTGTTTTAGGTAGTCAAACGCTGGAGCTGAACGCTATCTCTGACACGATAAAGGAGCATGTCAGGCATGAACGTCGAACTATTGTTATTTCTCCTCTGACTCGGACAAATGTCTATGCAACCATAGACAAATGGCCAGGTTGTTCCGAGCTAACAGATGATAATAAAAAGAAAGTTTTCGAAAAGTCATTGGGGCATCCACTATCTTTGGTTTATTTGCTGCAATTTATTACTGCCAGTTCGGGAAAGAATCATGATGAAGCTATTGATGATTTTCCACCTTACCAAGGGCATATTGAGCAAAGCTACTCAGTTTATTGGCGACAAATAGAGAGTAATCAGAAGCTTGTTGAATTGCTTGCGTTATTGTCAAGATTGAGAGTTCCAATAAATACTCAAGTGCTTGAGAAATGGTCTGATCATTCAACTATTCGCGCTTTTATTTCAAGTGCATCCCACTATTTTAAGAAGGATAGTGATTTAAGTTGGCGTTTTTTTCATAACAGTTTTCGACAGTTTATTTTAGATAAAACGAGTCGAAACCTATTTGGTAATCTTGATGACTCAAAGAATATTGGATATCACAAGGTATTAGCCGAACACTGTATTCAATCGTCTATGGATAATGATCCAATGCGATGGGAGGCAGTTTACCATCTTTTTAATGCTCGACAGATGGAAGCTGTAATTAATACAGGGACTCAAGGTTACTTTAGAGACCAGTTCTTTAATCTTCGGAATACTTCGAGTTTGACAGATGATATTGACGCTGTTCTATTGTCGGCGAAAGAGCTGCATGATCCGCTTGCCATCGTAAGATGTCTCTTAATTGAACATGAGCTTAGAGAGCGAAGAGATGCCCTTAATGAAATTGATGTGCTTAATCTCTTATTTTCATCGAAGGGGGTAAGTTCAGCGCTTAGCTATATATTCGACGGGGAGTTGCTAAGGGTAAGTGATTCAGAAGCACTCAAATTTTCTAAAGTTCTTGCTGAGAACAAATTCTTTAATGAAGCTAAAAGGGTCTTTGAATCGGCTGAGCCGCTTAGTTACTTGTCAGGTGGTGACGCTGTAGATCCGCAGCATGGTGGAACTGAAGATTTGAAACGATGGGCTGATGTGGCTCATTATTTCATGCCGCTAGACGACCTTGTCTCAACTATTCACCAAACGAAGTGTGAAGTTGATGATGTGGGAGCATGGAGTAGAAATGATGAAGACCTGCATGCTCGCTTAATGAGGCGGTTGGTCAATGGTGTTTATGAAACAAAAGATGAAGGAAAAATAGGTGAGCTTTTTTCTTTCTTTTCAGAAAAAAAAGGGCACTTTGATTGTTTTATAAATTTATGTTTCTCCATATGCCTTAATCAATATCCATCGGCTTTGGTAGACGCTGCATTCGAGGCAGTTGTTGACTGGTCTGAAAATGATGAACTGGATTTTTCGGATAAGTTGTTGGTTGTAGAGCTGGATTACAGAGTCAATGGAAGTGTTGAAAAAACTAAAAAATGGTTTGAAAATTTAGAGCAGCCAAAACTTTATAAGCATGGCATTCATGGCCAATGGAAGAGGTTACGTCCATTCGCAGATAGAATTCGTCTTAATAGATTAAGAGCAGCTTTGGGCCAAGGTGTTGATCCTGTCAAGGCGGTTCCAAATGAAAGCGAAGAAAAGTATACAGGAAACGTCTTATTTGAACGTGCTTTAGTGAGGTTTTCAAGAATTTGGGGGCAAGGTTGGGCTGGAGAGAAGCTGCTACCAAGTTTTATTGTTCAAGAGATAAAGCCATCATTTGAGTTGTTACGAAAGCCTTATGATCAAACACGGGATTGGATTGGGTGGTATGAGTTCGAATCAGCCGCTGTTGATTACTTTAACTTCGCAATAAGGGCTGCTGCCCAACATGGACATGATTGTATTTTGGCTTTAGCCTATGCGTTTAGAAAAGATTGGGATAAACGGTATTGGCCGACTAGCTGGCGCAGAGAAATTGCTTTCACTTTGTATAAGGAAGGATATGGCTGGGATGGTTTAGTTGAGGTTCTGGATCAAATCGAAAAAGAGATCCCCGATTTTGACGACGTTCACTCCAAAATATCTGAGTACTATGAACTTTCTATAATGTGGTCAAAGATTGGTAAACCAGATCGAGCTGCTAGTGTGTTACCAAAAATATTTAAGGGTTCTTTTGGAATATATCATAGGAAAGACAGCCAATTTTCACATTGGGTATCGTGGTTAGGTAAGTTGATCAGTCAATATCCTGATTTAGCCTACGATGAAATATGTCGATTTTCTTTGGCTTTAGTAGATTTGGAACAGTCGGGAAATGGTCGTGGTACGCAGGAAGCGGGGCTTGATCTCATCACTATGACCTCACGCTGGAATCCTGGATATGGTTTAAAGCTCTTGAGGTGGTTATTCGATCATAAAGGGCTTGATTATGCTCCGGGCCTAACAGGGTTATTGTCTGGAATGCTGGATGGCTCTAGTCCGCCATTGAAAGAAATATTAGTGATGACGATAAAGCTGCTGATCCCTTTCGAAGAGTACAATCTTTCTGATCTGCCTAAAAAATTAGTGTCTCTGACCTGTCAATCCTCAAATGATGGTGTGATGGATGAGATAGAAAAGCTTGTTGCATCTATCAATACACACTTATTGCCTTCAAATCGTTACTCGTGGTTAGAAGGGGTAGCGCTTGGCGTCAGGGACGCGGGGTTTGACAATAGTTTTTATGCCTCAATGGCGATTTCTACCCTCCAACAAAAGCATGTTACTCATGAACCTTCTCTGATCCTAAATTCAGGGGAAAAACTTACAGAAGAAGAGATTCAACTGAAAGTAAATTCTTCTGAAAGCCTTTTCCAGTTTCTTCGAACTGTGAAATCCGTTGAATATTTCCGCTGGATGAACCTAATTCAACCTTTTTTAAAAAGTATGAATGTCCCTCAATTAGAGGAACTCTATAAGCTCTTAAAGCCAGTTAAGCCTGATAATAATGTTGTTTCTTGTATTGCTATCGCATTGTCTTCATATGGTGAAGTGGATAAAGCAAACAGTATATTAGAAGGTTTATTCGATAACTCAGATCCTAAAGGCTGGGATCTGTATTGGGATGGTGGTTCTAGGCAGTCGATACTTAGGGCCCTTGTAGAAATTGATACTAAACAGTGGCGCCCTAAAGCGCTCGCTTGTTTAGTTGATGACTATATTGGTGAATATAGGTATCCAAGCAATTTAATTCGGAACTTACCAGAAATTGTAGACATCCTCTTTGAGGATAAAGATGTCCTGCCCATTTGGAAGGAAATCAAAGAACATGCATACCAGCTAGACGCTTTTGAACAAGGTGCTGAGAATCCACCGGCACTTTTCGACGAAATTGGCGAGAAGAGGGGGGCTGATTTACTCATTGAGTTTGCATTCGATATGCTTGATGTCGCTATTCCTGAATTAGGGGTGATGGCTCACCAGGCAATTGTTGATTTGGTTGAAATTGAAGCAAATTGGCCAGAGATTCTTGGGCAAGTAGTTCGTAGAATAGACACTGTTGGGTTGGCGCAGGTACAAGTAGTGTCTTTGTTACGTAGCTTGGCAAATAATTACAAAGGATTCGTTCTTCAATTTAAGGAGGAAATATATTCACTCTGTGCGTCGGAAGACTTTACTGTCAGGATGATGGCCTTGGGTTTGTCTAGTAGGTTAGAAATTGAAGGTAGGCTGCCTTCACATGAACGCTCAAAGTTACCTTTGATATACGACTTGGAGTTACCAGAAATAAGAAATAGAAAGGAAGCTATTCCTTTTTCAGCTATCCGTCCTGGAGAAACACTTCCTGATGTTGATGACCCGATTGAGTTGCTTAGGCCGTTGATGACTGAAGCAAAGCTTGTGGCTGATATGTCAAACGTATCGTTTGAGAATTTAGCCTACAGAGTTTATGAATTTATGAAAACTTTGATTCCAGAGAATGAATGGAATAAGCAGGCTGAGCAAATTTATAGAAACTGGTTGGGAGGGATTGGACTCAAGCTGACCTACCATCGGCTAAAACCAAAAGTGGCAAAGCTAGCACTCTCATATGTGGTGTGCGAGCTATTGGATGCAGGACGAATACTTCCTCAAGAAGTTGATCTTCTGCGAGCTATATTCAAACGTAGCGATGAATTGTTATTGGTGCTTGAGCCCGCTATTAGACCTGCGTGTATTGTTGTACCGAAAGCAGAAGATCGAAATATATCTCATAATCACGATGAATGGTTGGGAAATATCGAACAAGGTATTACACAATTCGTTGATCGTATAGACACTGAAAAACAAATTATTGGTGAGCTTACAACTTGGAGCTGGTTAGATTGGGATTTGCCGACGGAAGTTCGTATGTCAACAGTCTGTCATCCTGAATGGAATGACGATGTAGAAGTTACCTCACCTTATGCTTTTTTCCCAAGTATGAAGCATTGGTCTGCAAGCGATTACCCCAAAATAAATTTTACTAATGAACCATCTTTGGTTATTTATGGTACAGGTGCATATATCGATCATGGAGGCGTTGAGTGGTTGGCACTAAATCCATCTATTGGTCTGTTGCTGGGGTGGTCTGTTTCTGATGCAGGAGTGTTCCGCTGGATCAATCAGAAAGGGGATGTAATGGTTGAAAGCATCTACTGGAAAGATGGTTCTATTTCTCGACAACCACCCAAAATGGATGATATTTGTTCGAATGGATGGCTTGTTATTGCCTCTGACGAGGCAGTTGAAAAAATCAGGGAAGTCACTGGCAAAGCGATAAAAGTAAATGCTGTAATACGCAGTTATGGTCGAAATACATACAATCCTGACACTACTTCCATCCAACAGAGAATTAATTGGTAGTCACATTTGTATCGTTGCAGAGCAGCCTCATGAGGTCGCTTACGCCGCCGAAGAGATAGCCTCGAAGCATTTGATTTAGCTTCGTCTTATGGAGCTACTAAAGCGTATCAGTTCTGATACAGGTTTCCAAATTGATAGCTGCACGGTCGATGACTTACACTAGTTGAAACAAATTGTTGAATTAGGCGCGGAGGAAAGCTCTACCTTCATCTTGACTTACCAGCCCGTTCATGTCTCGGCTTAAAGATATGAGGTAATATTGACCATCCGACCTATAGCTGCTTAATGAGGGATTATTTTGGCGACGATAGACTTCAATCAAATTCGATCTACACCTAAGAGTAAAAATGACAGCTTTGAATCGCTCGCGATTCAACTTTTTCAAGCGAATTGTAAATCACCACAAGGTTCGTCGTTCTTTAGCTTGCGAGGCGATGGTGGTGACGGGGGAGTAGAAGCGTATTACAAAACCCCTACAGGCGATATTCTAGGAATTCAAGCAAAATACTTTTTTAAGCTTGGAAATGGTGAATTTGGCCAGATCAAGAAATCATTAACCACTGCATTAAAAAACCATCCAACACTATCTGAATACTGGATTTACATACCATTTGATCTAACAGGTAAAGCCGCAGAAGGAAAAAGAGGAAAAAGTGAAGTTGAAAAGTTTGAAGAATGGTGCGATGGCATCAAAACTCAAAAACCGAATCTTCATATAAAACTGGTTACGGCTGAAGTATCTAGACAGCAGATATTAGAAATAGACAAAAGTGGTGGTTTTGTAGCCTACTGGTTTAACGAAAACACATTAACATCTCAAAAGATACAAAACTGTATTGACTCAGCAGCAGCCTTCGCTGGTCCAAGATTTTGCAGTGATTTAGATATAATTACTGAAGCCCATGATGCTTTAGATTCATTTGGGGAGATTTATGATTTTAAGCCGTGGCTAGTTAATATTTGGAAACCATTAAAACTAAGTTTCAGGACAAAAGCTCAATATTCAGAAAAGGTATTTTCTCAGACACCTGAAAGCGAGAGAGTGCAAGCGATACAGCTACTAAAAGTACTTTTAGATAAAACTTCTAATAAGTACAACATTATTGACCAAACAGTTATTTGTTCAACTTTAGATATCATAAGATCACTTAAGCCGCTCTGTGAAAATGCTGTAAAACAGCAAGAGCAAAAGTTTTTTGCGGAACACGGTGAAGGTAGTGATACGCCTTCATTTAGACAATTCCACGCTGAATATATGTGTGTATTCCCTGCTGAGAACCTAGATGCCTCAAGGGAATTACTTGCTTCAATAATAGATATTAAAAATTGTCTCAACAGCCCTCTGATTCAGTCCTGCCACGCTAGATCTTTCCTACTAACCGGTCCGGCGGGTGCAGGTAAGACACATTCTATCGTAAGTTTTGCGAAGAGAAGGCTCGACAAAGGCGCTCATACTCTGGTGCTATTCGGGGAAGATTTTGATAACGCGGAACCTTGGGATGTGGTAAGAAGCAAACTGGGCTTTGGAGCCGTTGTTGGTCGAGATAAATTACTATCTTGTCTTCAAGCAAGTGCTCAAGCCAATAACTATTGTTTTGTTATTGCCATCGATGCGTTAAACGAAGGAGCAAAGGCAAGAAAGTGGAAAAACAAACTGCCAAAAATAATCCAACAACTAAATGAATATCCTCGTATCAAGATTGTTGTGTCTAGTCGCGAAATATATAACAAATTAGTTGTGGATGAACGATTCCCTGGTTATGCATATAGTCATATCGGATTCACTAGGAATTTTCACGATGTCCTCTCCTCATTCTCTCAACGCTACAATGTTGAAAGTGAGATAACACCTATTTTTACAGATGAGCTACGAAACCCCTTACTTCTACATTTAGTTTTCAAAACTCACAAGTCGGAGGACACTTGCTCTCTTGACGTATCGACTAGTGGCTTCTCAACCATTTTTTCTAAATACCTCAAGCAAATTGATGATTTATTGAGAGAGCGATTAGACTATGTTAGTCCTAAAAATATGGTTAGAGCGGTAATGAGCAAGTTGTCTGATTTTCTAGCTCATTCCGAAACCCAAACTATAAATTGGGAAACTGCCGTAAATACAATTAAACCTATTCTAGGTAATGAGCTACTTCCAGAAAAGTTTATTGATGAGCTAGTTAAAGAGCAACTACTAATTTTATCAGCAACTAACGATGAAGATTTTCTTATTAGGTTTGGTTATCAGAGGTTTGGAGATATGCTGCGCGCATCTTCAATAGTTCAATCCTATCAAGAAACTGGCAATAGTGATCTATCAATCTTTGCAGAAAAGCTGGCGATTTTAACAGATATGGAGTGTGGCATTTTAGAGGCTCTTGCAAGCATTCTCCCTGAAAATATCGGTATCGAAATCACTGATAACCGCCTAGGCTTAGATAACGATTTAGCACATAGGCTTTTTGTAAAGTCACTAACTTGGCGTTCAAAGCAAAGTGTTACCCCTGCCATTAAAGAACATATGTTTGGGGCTTTAAGAACGGGCGGATTGTGGCAGACTGTTTTTGAAAGCCTATTCCAACTATCTATAGTTCCAAGTCATTATCTTAACGCAGAAAGTTGGTTCAAAGATTTTCAATGGAGGCAAGACTTTCCATCAAGAGATACCTACCTTTCTGTCGCCTTAACAGATTCATACAATAAAAAAGGTGCAATTTGGTTTCTAATTGAAGCTTTGGAAAAAATAGAAGCAACCAGTTGGCCCGAAGAAAGTTACAAATTAGCATCCACGGCTTTACTTTGGTGTTGTTCAGCTACGGATCGACGAGTCAGAGATCAAGCAACAAGATGCCTTGGCTTGCTTTTTAAACAATACCCTGTGATGTGCTTGCATGCAGTAAACACGTTTACTGGGTGTAACGACGACTACATACTTGAAAGCTTGATTCTGGCTATGTATACGTCCTGCTTGCTTTCACCTGAGTCAGTTGAGAACTTCGTAGATCCATTAAATAGATATATTAGAGCAAATAGAAGTTCAAATAACATTTTAATTCGCGAGCATTCCCAGCTATTGAGACAGGAGCTTGTTAAACTAGGGATTGAAGAAGACAGAATATCAAATCAATATGTAACTCCTTCTCTACCATTAACATGGCCTATTCTAAGTGATGTGCAGACCTTGCTTAAACTAGAAAACTTGCCCTTAAACATGCGCCTATGGGGTGATCAATTAGGTCCTGACTTTTTGCGCTATGTAGTAGAACCAAGACTTAAAGCCTTTGACTTACAATCACAGAACATAACACTTGAGAATATTGCCTGCTGGATTATGAGAGAAGCTGAATATATTGGCTATCCCGGATATGGTAATGAAGCCCTCAAGCATGACTTGGCAACTCTTCATAAGTATGGAAGAGGAAGAGCAAAGCCCGGCTATGCAGAAACCATTGGCAAGAAATGTTATTGGGTTGCTTTTCACCGATTGATAGGTCTGTTAGCTACCAATGTAGCACCGGTCCAATCTCGTTGGGAGCAACAATTGACCTCTAATAGATTCTGGTCGTTAGAAGTTAGAAAAGTTGATATATCAGACATAAGAGATTTATCATCAAAGCAAAAGTACCCTCTTAGAAACCTAATAATACAAGAGCTTGAGCTTCCAGAAAGTAGTAATGTGGACTATTGGTTGCAGACTGATGATTATTTCGTTGCAAGCAACGCACTTGTCTGGAATGATGAGAGCAGTACAACTTGGATTAACTTGTTTTTTTATTCAGAGGTTCACGCTAAACGAGATGAGGACGATGTCTCATTTGACGCTGAAAGCTTCCTTGGTATTTCTAGTTATAACGGCTATTTTGTTGACCCTTGCAACACTGAAGCATTCGAACTCCACAATCATAGTAATGACCACTGCTACCGTGTCTACTTGGCGGAGTACCCTAGAAGCCCAGCTTTCAAGCAATGTATTACTGAACAAGATACGACTATTTCAGATGACCAGCGAGTATTCTCTAGTATTCAACTATTGAGAGGTGGGGAGTGGCAGTACGATTACTCAAGCAATGTTGAACAAAGCTCTATTAATATGCCTTGTCCTGATTTAATTGAGAAGATGAACCTGATCTGGGATCAAGACAGTGGATGGCTCGATGAAAACCAAGACTTGGCTGCGTTTAGCCATAACATTGATAGAAATTCTTCTTTGTTTATTAGGAAAGATACCTTAGATAGTTACCTATCTCGGTTTGGTAAATCTTTGGTATTTTCGCGTTTTGGTAGAAAACAGATCAGCCAAGGTTTTTCCAATGATGCAAAATTAATGGAAGTCACTAGTAGGTACGTTTACATACCAAGCGATGGCTCTTTAAAACGCATTAGCGAAGAGACCGAGTACTTGGGCTTTGAGCCTCGCGAAGCACTGGAGTAAAATTTCTGGAAAGAGCTTGAATGCCACACTACAAAAGGTGTTGCAGAAAAAATCTAGACTCTGGGTGTGGCAGTATTGAACGACAATGCGTTAATATAAAAAAATCCCACTCTTAATCTTACATTAAATATAAAGATTTCTGAGTGGGACTTTCTTTCCTAATAAAAAACAACGCTCATACCGCTATCGGTGCCAGAGAAACTTTGAGAGAGTTCGTCATCGGCATAGTTTGCAGAACTCGTGCCAGTGTAAAGGTAAAAGCTTGAGCCAGTTTGTTCACGATAATTAAGTAATTCTTGGGCTATAGCATTATTTCCACCGCCATTTACATCACTCAGGAGTTCACCATTCTGAGAAGGCTTCATCAATGTGCCATTTTCAGAGAGCTTGCCATAATTTAAATACTGATTCATGTCGGCATCATTGCCCTGTGTTTGACCATCAGGGTAATAGGCTTTAGTGTTAATAAAATCTTCTTCGTTTGAATTGTGTGGGACACCATTGATATAGCTGATGTTGAAGTACGTACTTGGTTCACCAGCGCCAATGTCCTGATTTGTCGCAACTTCAAGCATGGCGCCTGTAGGCTCATTTGTCTCAGCTGCTCTAATCTCAAAGTTACCAGCCCATGACTCACTTCCAGTTAGGGCGGCTATATCTATCTCTGTAGTTTGGCCTGCAGGAATCGTTATTGGGCCGCTATTAATTGGGCTTTGGTCTGCATTTGCCAATGGGTGAAGGACAATATCGTAATCTTTATCATTGGTAATGCTAATTTTACTGCTTGAATCAGGGTATGAATCTGGAGGGTTTGTGGCTGATGCTGGAGAGCCTTCCGAAGTGGGTTGAGTAAGGTCGGTCTGAGTATTCGGGTTATAGTTAGAATATGTTTCCATTCTTAGGGGCTCTCTCTTTTAATTATATTATCTTGTTTTAATTAGGCTTTTAAGCTTGTGTGTCTGCTTTAGAAATGACCATTTTTTAAATGGTAACAATCTTAATGCTGGCGTATGTATTATTCAATGAGAGCATTTGTTATTTATTGAGCAAGATAGGGGCGAGGAATGTAACCAATGGAGGCGTGTGGGACAATTAAAATGAAAAGTTATATAAATGTAAGTGGTTAGACTCAATTATAAGTCTAACCATTCGGCTTAAGTTTTGCTTTTATTGGATGGTTTCAGGTGGGGGAAAAGGCGCATTTAAAAATGCTAAAGCAGTTTTTGAAAAGGCATTTGCAATATTCGGTACTACTTCAACCCGTGCCATATTGTACTGAGGGTCTTGGTACCCCGAGTGATGCAGCCCAGGTTGGTTTGGGCAATCGCCAATAGCAGAGCCAGGGATAACCATAAGTGTTTCTGCGTTGAGAGCCATGTCTGTTGTATCTCGCAATTCTTGATTTGAATTTAATACTTCACCAATAAAACCATTATCTTCACCCCATAAAAACCCACTTTCAAGTTCGATAAGTTGAGTCTCAGTGGCATTTTTAAAGTGTTGCGTGATAGTGGGTGTATTAATGTTCGCATGAAAAGGCTCAATTTCTTGAATAGTATCTGCGCCAGACTCTTTAGCAATGAGAAGAAGTGAATTAATATTTTCTTCAAAAATTCGAGGTTCAAATGCTCTATAAGTTAAACCACAGAAATTCTCTTGGCCTGACGCATAATTAATAACGCCAGAACAAAACTTCTCATCGAGTTTTGGAATGGTGCCATGAGGTTGTGCTTTTTCTAAAACTGCTGAAATGGAGGCAACAATATTTTGGATTTGTGACGAACAGCGTGTATATTTTTTCTGCTCATTTTCGCTTTCGATGTGAAAGCGAAGAGATGTTCCGAGTGTGTTTTTAGTATTGTAATTTTCAACTTTTTCACCAATAAAATGTGAAAGCTGTTCAAGAGACTCTTGCATTTTATCTTGCCCAGTAAAAGCCAAATCAAGCCGGCCTACACCTGGGGTTGTGCCAAAAACTGTACCGCCGCCAATAGGCTTTTGCCCGATTTCAAAATCAAGAATAGAAAACTCAGGGCAAGCCTTGTTTACTTCTAAAAGTGCAGTGCTAATAATACGTGTTGGGTTGACTGCATTCCATGGGTTTGCTGCGTGAGATTGTTCACCCGTAAATGTAATAGAGCATTTAGATCCAAGGATCATTAATTGCTTTTCACGTTCAGTGCATGACATTTGAAAAGAGGAAACGCGAGTTGAGATTGGCCCAGCTTTAAAGGCAATGGTATTCGCTGGTAAGACAGTTTTTCCATCTGGATAAAAAGGACTATTGTGACCTGCAAGTACAGCTCTGTGCTTAAAATCCTTCATCCAATCTAAAAAGCGAGGATCGCTTACGGCTATGCCCATGCCAGTGCCATCTTCTTCGGAGCCTTGCACCAGTAAAATAAGGCTTGCTGAAAGTGGTAGTTGAGAAAGTACCTGCACGGTACGGGCAAATGCTTCACTAGCCCACATCATATGCAGATCATGACCACATAAATGTTTTACGCAGGCTTGTTTATCTATAGTAGGGATACCATCCATTTCTGCTCGAAAAATCACGACTTTATTGTCTGATGGAGTGCTTTTTTTATACTGAGGCCCATCAAAGCGAATGGCAAAGCCATGTTCTTGGCCTAAATCTGTAATCCATTGGAGTTGGTTAAAAAGTTCAGCTGGTATGAGTTCTTCCACTATTTGTTTTAATTTAAAAGACGTTTGTTGTTCTTGATGGGAACCTTCTGCTACTCGCTGTAATTCTGCTGTCAGCTTTTTAAGGTGCTTTAATTTTTCATCATGATTTATTTGAGTTTCATAGCTTGACGTTTGCATAATGCAATCCTTAAAAAGTAGACAGGATTTTTTAATGAAAAAAAAGACCTTCAAGAGAAGGTCTTTTTATAAGGCTTTTAAAAGCAGAGATCAATATTTAAAATTAATCCCAACCATTTTCGCCTTTATATGTTTTAGCGCCTGTGTTTGAAAGCGTATAAACACCGTCGTTGTCCATTAATGTGTCAGCAATTGGTGTTGCAGACAGTGTGTATGAACTTGTATCAGCATTGATGCTCAGGTCATACTTTGGCTCATTGGAGTTTAATGGTGCTTGAGCAGGGAAGACGTCAGAGTTTGGTGTACCACCAGTGTTTGTACCTTCATAGGTATTGTTTTCTGTGTAGAAACGCTCCATCGCTTGCTGTAATTGCAACAACGCCGATTGTGCTTCGCTACGGTAGCTCGATTTAACTTTATCAACGTACATCGAGTAGCCGACCGAACTAAGGATACCGATAATACCGATAACAATCAGAAGTTCAATAAGAGTGAACGCTCTTAAGATCTTTGGTTTTGCGTGTTGTGATGAAGGTTCAGGTTGGTTCATTTCAAACTCCTTGTGTGTGAGTTCCACCGTGTATCAGGTTCAGTGCGGGGGAACCACGTCGTTAGTGCCCCCTGCATCTTATCTGAATGACAGTCGTTCTCGCTGTCAGGAGGCTTTAATCTGGGTCTTCCGGACGACGGTAGATCTGTGTCCACTCGTCAACCAGGCCAAGGTCTACATTTTCCAGTGGTTGCTCAGGGCCAACAAGTACCACAGGAGCGCCATCTTCTGGGAATAGCACCTTCGGAGACGGAGGTATGTTTCCGGAAGCCAGTGTTTTAGAACGATCTTGAGTATCCTCTAGAGAGCCGTCCTCGTCAAGATCTGCAACAGCAGAAGAGCTTGTTAAATGCACCACGTAAGCTCGTCCAGTGCCCACCACTGGGTTACAAGAGGATGCAGACGAGTCTGGTGAATACGTTGTGAACAATATTTTGCCTGCAACTGTCACACTAGGGCTCATGACTTTTTCGCCAGAGTTTGGTAAGTCAAAATACCAGCCTGCATCTTCAATACCAAGGGTAGAAATTGAAGATGTTTGATCAATTAAGTCGGTATGTGTAATGACCTCATAGTTCTCTGGTGCTGTGTAGATACCATCTTGCAATATTACATAGAAGCGATCTTGTGTAATACGAGAGAGTGGGTTTGCTCTTGAGCCACTACCAATCGCAATCGCAAGTTTTTGTTGCTTGGCAATACTTGTCAGCGATACATCAGGTGAGTTAAAGAATCGACGGTTATTAGGCGCTGTATCTCCACCAAGGTCTGCAATAACACCACCTTGAATCCAGTCTCCACCAGTTTTATTCTCATGGATGTCGAATCTAAAGATCTGGCCATTCACATCAGCAGCATAGAGCTGATCTGCCATGCCATCACCATTGAGGTCGATAATCGCAATATCACTTGGAATAGGGTGTTGCATATCACTCATGCGTTGACCATAGCCTGTTGTTGCAGTGCTTGATGCGTACCAGAGGCGCTCACCAGTTTTAGCATCAACAACAAATATGGCATTACCTGTTGATGTAGAGCCAGTAAATGATGCGTCATCATAAGCTGTGTCATAGCCACCACCAAACACTAAAACACGTTTGGTTTCAGTGCCTTGCTTAATGCTTGTCATTAATGGTGTAGACCATGTTTGACCTAACTCAGCAAAGTCGCCAGTGCCACCTTGGATGCGCCATAAGACCTTTGGTTGATCACGATCAGACACGTCAAGGGCATAATATTCGTTACCACCACGTCTCATGCCAAAGTAGACGTACACAAAGTCGCCTGCATTTGGTTCGATTTGATTATCACCATCAACGTCATGAACCCAACTTGCTGGCGAGCCATCAACGCCGTATGGGTGAGTAAAACGCTCAGTATTATTATATCGGCTCAACATTTTTGGCAGCTGAGTCTCAGGCACAAAGCTAAAGACTTCTTCACCAGTTGCACCATTGACAGCGTGGAGATAGCCACCATTTGTACCGAAGAAAATTGTGGTGTCTGGGTTTTCGTTGGTGCCACCGTAAGTCACGATATGAGGTACAGAGTGAAGAGGGTCTTCATATTGTGTGCGAACTTCACTGGTGTCCGCATCAGAATCCCAATCAAGAACATCCACGCCACGAGTCCAACGAAGCACTTCATTGCGCTCAGCCACATCACTGACACCAAGGGTTTCTTTGGTAATGGCGCCGTTCGTTTCATGGACTTTGTTGATTGCGGAGGTAAGATCTTTTGAAGCTAAGCCTGAGCTTTGCAGCCATGTGTAGATGTTCAAATCATCTGGGCTGGTTGGTCTTTGGCTCGCTGCACCACCTTGAGCAACATAGGCACCATCAATAGCATCAGACCAAACACTTTGGGCTGTTTCTTTAAAGTAACCTGTGTTTGAATCCACAGCGGCTTTATCATTTGCATCAGAAATAACAGCTGGGTTGCCTAATAACTTGTAGCGTTTAAGATTACCAGCCCAGCGTGGTGCTGAATCTGGTTTAAACACAGAAAAGTAAACTTCGTTTCGATGGCTTAGGCGATTAAACTGGTTTACAGTTGCACCTGGCGCTACAAATGTAGCGGCAGTGGAGCGCACGCTTTGAATAATGGTGTCAAAAGCGGTTGTTAAGTCTTGAGCTGTATTCACGTTATAGAAACCACCATCGCCTTCTCGGGCAAGGTCTTGTAGGAAGTTAACTGCCACAGGCGAGGAGAGGTTAAAAGCAATGGTGTGAGTCTTAACGGTATTGTCGTTACCTGATAAGTCTGTTCTTAAATCAGAATTGGCCATCCAACGTACCAAGCTACGAGCACATTTCTCACCGCCTATGCTGGCATCACTATCGCAGTTTGTTATACCTGTAAGAGATTTAATATTGCTTGAAGCTTGGTTTTGGTTAGCGGCACCATCTGTCAGCACAACAACATGAGATGTTTGGCATGCACTTGTTATTGGTGATGTGTACATTGGTGAGCCAGAAATGTATTCTGAAGAACAGCGCTGGCTATCAAGATTATCATCTGTACAGGCTGCATCACGGATAAGAGTACCACCTGTATAGCTCAACTCATGGCTCACTCGACCATAGCGGCTGTTATCACGGTCTTTACCATAGGTGACTGCGCCACCAGTGTAATACATGGCTGCTTCGTAAAGAGAACCGGTGATTGGTGTCATACCACGAGGGTCAAGGTCGTTCACAAGACCAATCTCATAATAGCGCACAGTGTTTGTTTCACTTTCAATGCCACCATCTGAGGCTTTAATAACAAGCTTCGCGGCTTTACCTGAGCTGCCATCAAAAGACCAGAATTGGCGATCACGACTATTATTCGTTGCAGAAATAAAGGCGAGGGCATTGCCTGCGGCCCAATCAGACTGGCTGGTAATTTCGTTGATGATCGCGCTTAAGTCAGGTGATTGATAGGTTTGATCAACATCCCAAGAATCTAAAGACCAGTTTACGTATTGGTCTGTAAATGTTCGATTGGTGACGTTATAGCGGCTTTGTGGGAAAGCTGATGCACTTGAGTCCTTATCACCAACGATTGTCATGGTCGTGCTGCCAGAGTCAGATGATGACGCTGTATATTCAATATAGGCCTCTATAACTTCCATGCCTTGGGTAATAGGTACATTTTCAAAGCGTAAACCAATATAGTGATCACTATCATAGGTAATTGTATTTGTATCGTTATAGGTGTAGCCACTACGCCATGATGCGCCATCTTGGTAGGCATCATTTTCTGATGAATTTATGCGGCTCGACCAATTTCGCTCGATACAACCATTTTCACCACCTGTGTAGCTCACCGTGAGTGTGGCTTTTTTACCAATGCCAGCTTCATATGCATGAGCTAATCGACTGAGAGTATCTGTAGCCGTGGAAGGCTCAAGATAGAAGGCCATGGCATTACCACCGCACCAGCCACTTGTACTGCTCACCACTCGTTGTACGAGAGAGGTGACATCTGGGCCTTGCACAGTTTGGTTGTAATCCCAATCATCATCTGGATGCCAGGTAACAACATCGCCGAATTTAGTGCGGCTGGAGAGACTGTAACGAGCATCTGTAAAAGGTTGCGCATCAGCTGCGTTTTCAATCTTGACTTGTATTTGTAGATCATCAGCAGTAGCGTTATCAGCTGCTGACACAAAATCAATTCGAGCATTGGTCACGGTCGCGCCGCTTGGGATATCAATATTATCAAAGCGAAGGCCGACGGTTTGCGCGACTTCTGGTTCTGCATCTGTATTGTATTCAATGATGAGTTTTGTACCTGTGCCATCTGCACCAGTGGTAGAGCCGTTATTGCTACGGCTCAGTGTGCCTGCTCTGTGGCCTGTACCTGTAATATGCTCAAAAATAAAAACGAGAGCATCATCAGGGTCCCAAGTTGATTGATCTATGATTTCTTGAATTACATTGGAAATATCCGGTGAGTTATATTTTTGGCCTGAATACCATGGAGTTGTGCCATAAATTTCCCAATCTGTATAAGCTGTCGTTTTGTTTGCTAAGCGATCGCTAATATTGCCTCGATCTGTTGTAAATGTATCTGGGTTGTCGCCATTTTCACCCCAGATACGTTGGTAGATATGATTATCAGCATTAAAATAGGACGTGAACTCAAAATAGGCACGAGCTATTGTGGCGCCTTTTGGGATATTGAGGTTGGTAAAACGAAGGCCGTTCATTTGCGTGGAATTCATATCGAAACGTGCTTGATTATCGATATAGACTCTGTCATTTGAATTTAAATACTGTTCGGCATTATCTGAATCTGCTTGTATAAATTGAGTTATAGACTTGCCTGCTTCGCGATTAACAGTATGAGCAATGGTCAGTGTTTCATCATCGACATACACATTGCCGCTGGACTTTAATTCGACAGCATCATCTGCGCCTGATGTCATGCCTATATTTGATTCGAAGGCAAAATTATCTGAACCACTTGTGCCAGGTGTTGTAAGTGCATCATCAATATTGGCCACAGGGTAGAGCATGTAACCACCGTTACCATTGAAACTCATAAGCCCAACATTTAAACCTTCGGCATTTTGCATAACCTCTTCGAATGCCACTTTCATGTTTTCCATGCGGCTGAGTCTGGAGGGGCGGCCGTATTCATCGTAAGATGAACCTGACATGGAGCCTGAGTTATCAAGTATAAAGAGAATGTTTGGTTTAACACCTGAAGTACCTGTGCCACCACCAACGAATACTTCAGTATCGTCGGCATGAAGAACCGTGCTGGGCGCAAAACTTAGGCCAGCCATAGACATGCTCAGAATGGCTTTAATAATACGTTTCATGATACTGCCTCGGTATTTTTAAAATGAATAGTGGGGGCGTTGAGTCTTGTTATTAAGAGTGAGCTAGTTAGCACCAACTCGAATCCAACCTTGCGCAACACGCCTATCAACTCGATTGTTGATTTCTGCGGTTGAGTCCACTTCAAGTAAGACTTGTTTAACAGACTGCCCTGAATTTAAAGAATAGCCTTTTAATGCAACTCGCGACACGCTCAGTTTTGCTGTTGCTATTTGATGAGTCTGTCGTGTATCCAAATCATATTCAGGCCAAGCATCGAATTGCGGTTCGTCGATATAACGAAGAGCTTCATTGATGTAATTGGTTGTCTCAAAAGCTTGTTGATTTGCAGAGAGCGCTGCTTGCTCTGCCTCTAAAATAAGTTTCGTGTTATGAGCAACCTTTTCGTTGTTTAAACCAATTTCAGCAGAGGAGTGACTGATTAATGCCAATACAAGCAGTAAAGCAAGACCGATCACTAATGTCACGCCTTGCTGCTGCTTGTAGTTCATCTGAATAGATGACTGTCGATATATCTGCATAAAAGACTCCAGTCAAATAAGTGTCTTTGGCTTTGTATTTTTTAAGCCCTATTTTTAATATCTACATGGGTTCTAAATGGTGTTTTTAATAATTTATTGCGGCCATAATCAGCTCTTTGGTTTGGCCCTATAATTGCACCAGGGAGGCGATATAATTTTGAATCATTATTCATAAGAACATTTTTATGGCCTGTAATTAAGAGGCCAAGTTCTAATCCAGTGACCTTCATTGGGTCAAAATTAATGTCATCAGCTGTCATATCTTGTACGCCTTGAGCGCTTTCTTGTTTGTAGCTCATTTGCAGAAACTCGATACCATCTGACAGCTCTACCAGGTTTTCTTGATGATCTGCGCGATAAAGGCTGTAGATAGTGTCTCCTGTAACTGTTTCTCGCTCAGAGTCAGCCACAAAATATGTAAAGTAATTAAATTTGCGGACTCTTGCCGTGGTGTCATATGGTTTTGATAGGCGTGCATTACGGTTGAGGCCGGCAGCATGTTCAATTGTCGTAATGCCACCGCCACTCGTTGCCATGCTCGTGATTTCAACAATATCGGCACCAGTGCAATCACCGATCATAATTAAGTCACCGACACTAAAACCAAGAGGGTTGCCTTCAATTTCGATACTGCTAAGTTCGGTGTTCATTTCTGAGAATAAAGTGACGCTGCGTCTATCGCCGTACTCCACATGAATAATGTCACTGTTAGGGCGAGGGGTACGATCTAGATCACCATTCTGTAAGTTTTGCATGTCAGTTGTCGCTGGTACTGGCGCAAATGTACCAGCATTATTCACTTCATAAGCAAGCAAAGACGTCATTGCATATGGCATATCTGCAAGAACAGCTGCGAGAGGTGTAACAGATGCTTCATTAGCCCAGTCAATGGCATCGACATTATCAACATTAAGAGACATCGGGGGTAAGCAGCCTTGGTAGCCTCGTTGTTTAATATTAAATGCCAAATGATTTAAAAGGGTTCTGCCTCTATCTTGGATTTCATTAACGCTTTGATTTAATGTAACCGTCGCACGGGACTGATTAAACACTTGTATAATGGCCCCCATTAAGAAAATACCAAGGGCACTGGCGATCATAAGCTCGACCAGTGTAAAGCCTTGTTGATAAGATGAGGTTTGATTCATCATGTTGACTGCCACTTCTTAAATCGTTAAAACCAGTTCGTGCGTTTGGGTGCGATTTGTTTTTTGAGCCCCTGTGCTTGTTTCTTCATAAGCTTGCTCAGTCCAAGACACCTGGATCGAATACTCATTATTAGCAGCGTCAAAGTTAATCGTTGCAGCGCCGTCTGGAAGTAGGTGAGTAAAACGCTCGTCTTCATAGACATTTGCAAAGTTTTGGCTCCAATCAAATAAATGGTATTGCGCAATATTTGTAGTGGAGCAAGGTGCTTGGTCGCAACCAGGGTTGCCTGGTGGATTTGATGAAGAGTAACTATCGTAGTCACCAGCCAGTGCGGCCTCTCTGTTCGCTCTCATGCGTTCTGCAATATCGTTTGCCGCCAATATTGCTTTAGTTTGATGCAGAGAGGCCTTATTGCTTTGCACTGATGCGCTTTGTAGGCCTAAATTGCCAAGAATACCTACAGCAAAAACTAAAGTTGCAACAATAACCTCAATTATTGTTTCGCCTTTTTGAAGTTTTATTGCATTTGTTTTAATTGAAATCATATGCCTTACCTCTGATCAATTTGCGCAAACAATGTCAGTTTGGTCGTGTAAATTCACGAGCCTGTTATCATCGTCGTCGGTGGCTAATCGAACCATGCCTAGTGGGTTTACTATAAGTGCAGCACCAGCCTCGCTGCCTCTTGGGTCGCAGAATCGAATACTTGCAGTTGTTGCTAAATTATTTATTTCACCTGTGTCATTGAACTCAATTGCTGTAAGGCTCGGAAAGCCAACAAGATCAATAATAAAATTTTCAATTGATATTTCATCAATAACCCGTACAAGGGTTTCGCTGCCGTCGGACTCTCTTGAGGTTACAATTGCGCCATCAGCATAATTCGTCGTATTTGAACATGTGCTCATATTTGTTGAAGGGCAAAAGGTTACTCTGGTTGCTTCAGTCATTGCTAAACTGCGTGCGAATTGAATAATGCCGTATGTTTTCTGTAGTGAAGAAGACTGTGTTTGGCTTTGGCGTAACTCAAGAAAAGCGGGTAAACCTACTGCAATCATTAATATAGCTAAAAACATAGTTACCATTAGTTCGACTAATGTCATCCCTTTTTCTTTTAATGAGATGGTTCTATGCATGTATTGCCGGCCCTCTAAAAAATAACTCGCTGTCTATTTATGGTAGCAAAATGCTTTAATGTATTCTTTTAATGATTTCTTCTTATATAGGTAATACTTTTTTTTTAAGTGGCAGATTTACAAGTGTTTTTTTTTGAAGGGTGGCGTATTTAGGCAAAGTAGGCTGGTTGGTTTAGCTGGAATGTGTATTATGGCTGGCTATTTTTGATGATTACTGCGACATATTTCACACAATTAATGTGTGTCTATTATCAGGTTTGTAATTTGTTGAAGTGAATATATATCAGCTTAACGGGAAAAAGGCTCATAAATGAGCCTTTTGGATAGTTTGGATTAATCGCCTAAAAAGTACACTAGAATATCAACTGCAATCAGGACAATAATAATCCATTCAAGGAATGCAGAATGCTTGTGGTTTTGTTCAGATGCCAGCATTTCCAACAGCGCATGTATGGTTTCTATTTTTTTATTTAAGATATTGACTCTCGACACAAGGTCAAGGTAGCCAGCAAGTTGTTTATAGTAATGCTCAACTTCTGGGTACTCCCAAAAGAATTCTGGAATATCAAGTAAGTTAAAGTGTAATGAGATATCACAGCTTGTATCAAAAAGTGTGCCTCTTAGTTTTGAGAGCTCTTTTCTTGAAAGAGAAATATGGCCTTTGTTTGCAAGTTCCTTCGATAAGAACCGGTGATGCTCAATAACTGTCCTTGCTTTTTCTTCAAAAAAGCCAAGTTTCTCAGACTGTGCAAACGCATGGCTCATGGCAAGGCGGCTTAATGGATCATCGTTATCGAGAATAATATGATCATGGTGTACTTTAATGCTGGCTTTGTCATCAATAATGTATGTGTATTGCTCACTTAGGGGGCGGGCTACTGGGTTATGAATAATTGGTTCCAGCATGCTAAATAATTCTTGGCGCTCATCATTTGACATATTCCAGCAAACAGCAACACCATAATTAAAAACCCAAGCTTCACCTTCGTGATAGCGTAGCCAGTAGGCATCTCCATAACGTACAGCACTTTTTTGTTTAATTAAAAGTCCATCAGCTTCTTCTTTTTGGAGAAAGCTGCCAAGTAATGCAATGTGAATACGTTTAAAGTCAGACATGTTTGTGCCCTTAAAAAAAGACAAGTGGTAGAGCGGTTTAAACGCTCAATTCTTGGGGTGTTAAAAATAGTATGGCACAGACTGGCTAATAAGCTATTGAAATGAGGTATAAAAAAGGCCTTAAAAAGTATGACTCTTTAAGGCCTTAAACTGTTTATTAAAGGAGGGGTTATTCTATTGATGCATAAACAGTATTTGAGAATGGGCTTGCATTACCTTGTTTTGTTATAACTCTTACAGCAAAGTAAAGGTCGCCAGTGCCTAAGTCTGTGATTCTATATTCTGTCGCATTAGGATCATTAATTGCAATAGTTTGATCCATTGTTGCAGGTGTTGCGCCATAAATAATTTCATAGCTGTCAACTTCAGCAAGACTTAAAATATCACCGGAATCATAGAAAAAGCTATTATCCCATCCAAGTAAAACACTACCAGCGAGTACATCTGTTTCTGGGGTTTCATCGACAAGTGCAGGCTCTTCTTCTGGTGTTTCGATCACCTCTGGTTCTTCAGTCACGACTTCAGGTTCTTCGATTACCTCTGGTTCTTCAGTCACAACTTCAGGCTCTTCGATAACTTCTGGTTCTTCAGTCACAACCTCAGGTTCTTCGATGACTTCTGGTTCTTCAGTCACAACCTCAGGCTCTTCGATTACTTCTGGTT
>TARA_B100000686_G_scaffold47160_1_pt1 | contig 64516 bp, 69 predicted proteins | sample TARA_B100000686 | Tara Oceans TARA_B100000686 (sample SAMEA2622733) | marine metagenome | biome: marine biome (ENVO:00000447); feature: marine epipelagic mixed layer (ENVO:xxxxxxxxx); material: "saline water (ENVO:00002010), including plankton (ENVO:xxxxxxxx)" | depth 150 m
CATTTTTTGGTTTTGCTGATATAAGTAATAATGCTGCATTTTGAAGTAAAGTTGCAAATGCAAAAGATGTTATCAGCACTGCTGTAACTGATTTTTCTCTAACTGGTCTAAATGCAACATAATCTGTAGCAATTGAAGTGAATATACACATTATGATTGCTACAAAAGCCATAAAGAACCAAGGAAAAGGACTGCCTTTCAAAAGAAAAATTGAATATCCAATAACTAAAATTAATTCACCATAAGCAAAGTTTACAAGTTTCAGTATCCCATAAACAAGAACTAATCCGAGTGCAAAAAGAGCATATAAACTTCCAAGACTCAAAGCATCAACTATAAACTGCAATATCATTCTTATTCTCCAAAATATATTTTTTTAAAGTCTGTTGTATCTTTTAACTCAGACGCTTTTCCTGATGAAACTATTTCACCTAATCTTAAAAAGTATACTCTATCAGCAATTGATAAAGCCTTCATTGCATGCTGTTCAACTAATAAAATTGTTAAATTAGAATTTTTCTTCAGTTGGGCTATATGTTCATATATTTTTTCTACTATAGTTGGTGCCAATCCAAGTGATGGTTCATCTAAAAGTAACATTTTAGGGGTTGACATCAAGGCTCGTCCAATAGCTAGCATTTGTTGTTCTCCCCCAGAAAGTGTTCCCGCAACTTGATTTTTTCTTTCAAATAATATTGGAAAAAGATCATAAACATCATCTTTTGTTTTTTTTGTAATTTTTGAATTTTTACGATTTATATAGCCACCTAAAACTAAATTTTCTTCGACAAGCAAATCAGGAAAAATATCTCTATTTTCCGGAACAGTAGCTATACCCAACGAAAGAATTTTTTCTGGAGACAATTTTGTTATACTTGACCCTAAAAAGTCAACCTCCCCATCTCCTTTATTAGAAACTCCAGCTATAGATAGAAGAGTAGATGATTTTCCGGCGCCATTTGCTCCTAATAAAACTACAGTTTCACCTTCAGCTACATATAAATCAACTTTTTTCACCGCTACTACCTGACCATAATTAACCTTTAAATTTTTTACTTCTAAAATATTCATAATCAAAAATCTTTTCCTAAATATGCTTTAATAACTTCAGGATGCTTCTTTACTGATTCTATTGATCCTTCTGCTATAGTTTTACCAGATTCTAATACATGCAATCTATGACACAATTTCATAATTAATGACATATCATGATCTATGATTAGAATTCCTACTTTAAATTTTTCTGGTATTACATTTAGAGTATTTAATAATATTTCTGATTCATTATCGTTCATTCCTGCAGCTGGTTCATCTAAAAGTAAAAAATCAGGATTTGTTGCCATTGCTCTTGCAATTTCTAATCTTCTTCTATCTCCAAAGTTTAATGTATTAGCTAGTTCATTTTTAATTTTATTAAGACCTATGTAGTTAATAATTTCATCACAATAATTATTTTTTTCTATATTATTCATATTTGTAATCAACGAGGCAGATTTCACATTCTCAAAAACTGATAAAGAGTCAAAAGTTCTAACAATTTGAAAAGAGCGTGCTAAACCATTTTTAACTCTTAATCTGGGTGGCATTATTGTAATATCTAAATTATCTTTCGTTACGGAGCCTTCGTTTGATTTTAACTGACCCCCTAAAACGTTAAGTAATGTTGTTTTACCAGATCCATTAGGTCCAATTAGGCCTAATATCTCATTTGTTTTAACAGAAAGAGAAACTTTATCTAAAGCTCTTAATCCAGAAAAATCAACAGTGATATTGTTACAAGCAAGTTGCATTAAATTATTTCATAAATATAAAAAAGGGGAATTTTTTATTCCCCTTTTTAAATTATATATTATTAGGGTGCTGGAGGATTTTCTGGATTTCTCCAACCTAAAAATGATGGCTCACCTTTGGTTAAAGCAACTAATGCAGCAGCCTTATAAGGATAATGTCCATCGGCAGCATTACTATAATCTAAATCTCCAGTTAATAAATTAAATTCATTATCTTCAAGAGCTTTAGCTACAGCAGCACCATCGGTCGTTCCTGCTATTTCAGCAGCCTGAGCAAACAACATTACAGTGTCCCAACCGGTAGCAACGAATGCTGTGTCGGGTGCTGAGCCATGGTAATCTGTGTAAAGTTTTACAAATTCTGGCATATCAGGATGACCTTCTGTTCCTTGCATCCAAGTATGAGTCACAAAATAAACATCAGATCCAAATTTTGCACCTAACGCTTCCCAAACTCCTGGATCATCATACGAGTCTCCACCTAGAACAGGGGCAGTGATTCCTGCTTCCCTTAAAGTTTTAGTTATTAATGCTATATCTACTCCATAAGATGAAATAAAGATTACATCTGGTTCTTCATTTAAAGCCTTAAGTCTAGCCAACTGAGCAGAAAAATCATTATCTCCGTTAGTATAAGTATCTTCTAACAAGATTTTTCCACCAATAGCATCAAAGTGCACTAGAAAATACTCAGATAAACTTCTTGTATATGCAATAATTTGGTCAGTTACAACATAGGCTGTTTTCCATCCCATTTCGTTATAGGCAAATTCAGCTGCTGTTGCGCTCATAGTAGTATTCCACATAGATAATGTAAATTGTTTATCACCTAAAGACCATGAACTGTATAATGGATCAGACGCACAAAGAGACATGCCAACTACTCCTGCATTTTGTGCAGCTGTACTTGCTGGTCCACCAAAGTCAAAATCACACGGTGCAATTATAAATTCAGCACCTTGGTCTAGAACCTCTAAAGCTGAATTTCCAACTGTAGCAGGATCAGATTTTCCATCAAGATTAACAAACTTTACAGGCCTACCTAAAATACCACCTTTTTCATCATTAAGATATTTTACGGCAACTTTCGCGCCATTAATACCTGGAGTGTCAAGTGGAGCCTGCATTCCTGTTTCGCAAGCTGCGCCACCAATTAACAATTCCTTTGCGTTTACTGACATTCCATTAAACAAAAAGAAGATTGCTGATAAAAAAACAACTCCTAACTTATTAATATTATACTTCATTTTTCCTCCGTTTATAAAATGCGCATTGTCTTTATATTAACTAAATTAAATTGAATGTCTATTTAACAAATACTTCAACAACCGCTGGAAACTGTAGGTTTTTTAGACTTATTCACACGTAATTATTGGTATAAATTTTTTTTACCAGCCTTTATAATCTAACAAAACGGAATCCTCTACACGTCCATTAGAGACATCTTCAATTGCTTTATCTAATATTTCTAAACCTTCTTTTGCTTGATTCTCTGTTAAAATCAATGGTGGAGTAAGTTCTAAAACGTTAGATTTCATACCGACATAAAATATTATTAAACCTAATTGATAAGCTCTATAAGCAATTTTAGCAGTTTCAATTTTCGCTTCCTTTTTTGTTTTAAACCTATCTGTTACTATTTCTACTCCCATAGCTAAACCTTTACCTCGTATATCACCAATTAAATTATGCTTATTTGAAAGTTGTTGAAACCCTTCAGTTAGAACCTTGCCAACCTTCATAGAATTATAAATTAAATTATCATTATATATAGTTTTAAGAACAGCTCTGCCGGCAGAAATAGATACTGGGTTTCCTGAAGCTGTCATTATTGAGAAGGCTGGTGCGAAATCCATAATTTCTGTAGGTCCTACAATTGCTGATAACGGCAAGCCTCCCCCTAAAGCTTTTCCAAAACAAACAATATCTGGCTCAAGATTTTCATGTTCAAATGCATTCATTAAACCAGTCCTACCAAGACCAACTTTAACCTCATCTACTACAACAAGTATTCCATATTTTTTACATCTCATTTCTATAGACTTTAAAAAACCCTCTGGTGGCACTATAACACCTCCATCAGATTGAATAGGTTCGATAAAAATAGCTGCGACTTCATTTGGTGGACAAGTTGTAGAAAAAATTTCGTCAAGCATTTTTAAAATATTTTCACTTAAGTTTTCTTCAAATTGAGGTCTATAAGGATTAGGATAAGGTAGATACACAACTCCATCCCTTTTGGGATTGTGTTGTTGGGAGCTGTGGCCAGATACTGACATAGAACCACTTACACCACCATGATAAGCTCCGTGAAATGTTATGAATCTTTTTCTTCCAGTATATGCCTCAGCTAAACGAACTATTGTATCGTTGGCATCTGAACCGGAATGACCAAACCAAACTTTTCTAGAGGTATTTCCTGGAACTATATTTAATAATTCCTCTGCAAATAATATTGCAGGTTCTGAGGCATAGGAAAGCAGACTTGATGAAGCCATACTCTGAGAAGCGTTTGAAATAGATTCTTGTATTGCAGGATGACTATATCCCAAACCCGCTGCTCCCCAAGAACCAGCAAAATCTAATAGACGTCTTCTGTTTTCATCAATAATGTAGCAACCTTCTCCCCCGATTGGGGCTATTGGAAAAAATCTTATTTTTTCAATATCGGCTATGACTTTTTTGTCTCTTTCAATTAGATTTTTCATTTTAGCTCCTCATTTTACCGCCTAAAGGATCATACAAAATTTTATTCGTTACATATGCTGAATAATTTTTTCCATTAATTTCGATTTCTAAATTTGTTCCATCTTTAGCACATTCTATAGAAACATAGCCAAATGCAATGCTTTTTTTGATATAATGAGCATACCCTCCAGAAGTTACATATCCTACACAATTATTATTTTTTATTATGGCTTCATCACTAATTACATCAATATCTTTTGTTGAAACGACCATAGTAACAAGTTTTTTATTGGGACCATTATCTTTTTCTTTTATTGCCTCTTTTTTTCCAATAAAGTCTTTATTCCAATCAATAAACTTATCCAAACCTGACTCGTGAGCTGTAAAATCTGGCCTGTATTCTAACGTCCATGCTCCCCAATTTTTTTCTAACCTCAGCGACATTAGTGCCCTGCTACCATATAGCTTTAATCCTAAATCTTCTCCATTTGCTTCTATTGTTTCAAATAATTTTAAAAGAAAATGGGGAGCCACATATATTTCATAACCTAGCTCTCCTGAAAAAGATAAGCGATTTAAAATTGCAGGAACACCTGCAATAAATGTTTCTTTTGTTTTTTTAAATTGAAAAGAATTATTTGAAACATCTTCTCTTGAAATCCTTGAAAGTAATTTTCTTGAATTAGGTCCTGATATTGCTATTCCATGATAATCATCAGATTTATTTTTATATACAACATCATACTCCATAATAAAATTCTCAAACCATCTTCTGTGCATTTCTTGCGCAACTCCCGACCCATAAAGAATAAAATTTTCTTCATTCATACATGCGACCGTTAAATCTCCAATTAATTTTCCTTTTTTTGATAACATTGGACTTAACGATATACTTCCAGGCAAAGGAATCTTACCTGCTAAAATATAATTGAGAAATTTTCTTGAGTCTTCACCGGTAATCTCATGTTTAGCAAAATTTGCGATTTCAGTAAAACCAACAGCGTTTCTTACTGCATTAACTTCATCGGCTACATATGCATGAGAACGAGATCTTCTGAATGTTGGTTCTTCATATGCATCTTCTGTGTTCTTTGCAAACCACATTACATTTTCTAAACCGAAATTATCTCCCATTACTGCTCCCTTAGAAATTAAACGATCATAAATAGATGTAGTTTTTTGTTTTCTCCCTTTAGGGAGAGTTTCGTTAGGAAATGTCATTATGAATCTTCGTTCATAGTTTTCAGAAGATTTTATTGTTCCATATTCTGGAGTAGCATAATTCCCAAAACGTGCAACATCCATAGCCCAAACGTCTATCGAAGGTTCTCCATCAATAATCCATTCAGCAATACATTTCCCAACCCCTCCAGCTTGACAAAAACCAGCCATAATCGCAACAGCAGCCCAATAATTTTTTTTACCTGGCACAGGACCAATTAATGGATTTCCATCAGGACCAAAAGTAAATGGCCCATTAATTATATTTTTAATGCCGACTTTTTCTAAAGCTGGAATTCTTTTAAATCCAATTGCCAATCTGTCTTGAATATTTTCTAATTTTGGATCCAGTAGTTCATGGCCAAAATTCATTGGTGTACCTCTAATCTGCCAAGGGGTTGATATTGCTTCATATGTTCCAAGCAACATACCATTTCCTTCTTGTCTAAAATATATGTTCCCGTCAAAGTCAGTGCCAATTGGAAGTCTTTTATTTTTTTCTAGAGACTCAATTTCTGGAATTGATTCAGTTATTAAATAATGATGCTCCATTGGTTGAATAGGAAAATTAATACCTGCTAACTTTGCTACTTCGCGTGCCCACAAGCCTGCAGCATTAATTAGTATTTCTGTATGAACATTTCCTTTTTCCGTAATAACGTCCCAAGTACCATCGTTTCTCTGATTAGTCTCTAATACTGGAGTATGAGTATAGTATTTTCCTCCATAAACTTTTGCAGATTTTGCATACGCATAAGTCACTCCTGTCGGATCAACTTCTGCATCTATTGGATCCCACAAAGCGGCAATGTAATGTTGTGGATCTATTAAAGGATTTTTTTTTGCAACTTCTTTTAAAGAAATAAACTCTTGATCAAGTCCCATATAGCGAGCCTTTGATCTCTCTCTTTTAAGGTAGTCATACCAAGTATTGTTTGAAGCTAAATAAAAACCTCCGTTTTGTTTCATACCTACTGAATGTCCTGAAGTTTCTTCAATTTCTTTATACAAATTAATAGTATATGCCATTAATTTAGAGATATTCGGATCAGAAGAAATGACATGAACGTTCCCTGCAGCATGCCAAGAAGAACCTGATGTTAATTCATTTCTTTCTAATAAAATACAATCTTTTAACCCAAATTTAGATAGATGGAATAAAATAGAACATCCAACAACACCACCGCCAATAATTACAACTTTCGCGTTGTTTTCCATATCGTAAAGTTAGTATTCTTTACTGAGATCAGTATTAATTTTTAAAAAGGACCTATCTTCTCCATGCAACCAATGTCTGCTTATATCTGGATAATATTTGTATGAAATAGGTTTTCTTCCTAAAGCTACGGACATTTCTCTTACATGATGTGGTTCAGCTCCACAACAAATTCCAATAAAATTAATTTTTTTCTCTTTGCATTCTCTAGCAAACTCTCCCATTTCAAATCTATTGCAATACAAATGATCTAAAGCTACTGGAAAAGCATTATCTCCAGGAATACACGTACATTCACTATCAACAATTTGCTTAGGTTGATTTAAAAAGCCAGGATATTCTTCTGATGTCCTGTATGGAACAGGAAGTGCAGCAACATGACAAGAAACTTTTTCTCTTATTTTGGGCAATAATTTCATTGTCATTTTTGGTCCTCTGTAACAATTAAGACCAACAACATCGGCACCTTGGTCTTCCATCATTTTACAAGCGTCTTCAGGTTTTATTCCTTCTCTGGTTAAGTCACCTTTAGGAATAGCAAAGTTTGTAACAGCTATAAGCCCTTCATCCTTAATTGCCTTTAATGCGATTTTCATTTCTCCAACAAAATTTATCGTCTCAGCTACAATAAAGTCTACTCCTGATTCTTTTGCCCAACGAACTTGCTCCTCATACATTTTTTGACATTCAATATGACTTTGCTTATCATCAGGATCGTAAATATTAGTGTTTGCTACGTCTCCGCAGACCATTAAATTATTATCAGGAAATTCTTTTGCAACATTTTGAGCAATTTTTAATGCATTTTTTTGCAGAGGTTCAAGAAGTTCTTCCTTTCCAATTAATCTCATTTTTTCTCTATGACCATAATATGTAAAAGCTTGAACTACCTCTGAACCAGCTCTTATAAATTCTCTATGCAGCTGTATCAAAACCTCAGGATGCTCTAAAACTACTTCGGGAACAAAGGCTCCGGCTGACAGGTAACCCCTTCGTTCCATCGCGAACAGGTATCCCTCTGCGCATAAAACAGGGCCCTGATCTAATCTTATTAATAAATCTTTTTTCATTCAGTTTCTTATATATATATTTTTAATCATATTTTTATTGAATTGAAAAGGGATTTGTTTATGAGGCATAAGGTAAAACTATGACAAAAAAAGATGTAGATAATAAACTGCCAATATATAAACTGAATTCAAAAGAAAAGGTTATAGAATACTATAAAAATTGGACCAGTAATTTCAAATATAATCAAGATATGATTGATTGGGATTATACAGGTCCGCAAAATGCCGCCAAAATGTTTAGTAAGTATGCTTCAAATAAATCAATTAGTATTTTAGATGCAGGATGTGGAACAGGATTAGTTGCTAAAGAACTATTAAAACAGGGTTATAGTAATTTCATTGGCGTTGATTTTTCAAAAAATATGTTAGAACTTGTGCCAAAAGATCTATATCAAAAGCTCGAATTAATAGATCTAAACAATCCGTTAAAATATATTGATAATTATTTTGATGCAATAATTTGTGTTGGTACATTTACTTACGGACATGTCAAATCTCACGCACTAGATGAATTTATTCGTATTCTTAAAAAAAATGGATTAATTTGTTTTTCTGTTAACGAAGGTATTTATAAGAAATATAAATTTGATAAAAAAATTCAAGAATTAGAAAGTAAAAATAAGTTAAAAATATTAGAATTAAAAAAATTAACTTATATTGTTAATAAAGATGTAGAAGCTTGGTTCTGTGTAGCACGAAAACTTTAAATAATTTAAATTTTATCTAAAGGAATGGACGAGAGCAATTCTAAACCTTCCTTTGTAACCAAATATTGATCTTCTAACTTTGCCCCCTCACTACCTCCCTCTTCTCCAATATAACTTTCAACACAAACCACCATATTTTCCTCAAATTTACCACTATAATCGCCATTACTATAATCTTTATCTGGATAAGGAATAAAAGGCCACTCGTCACTCATCCCAACACCATGTATCTGGCAAGGGTAATGGTTATCAAAACAATTATCAGGAAGTTGCCAGGCTTTTTCTGCAAACTCTCGGAAGGATACCTCAGGTTTAATTAATTGCTCATTATATTTTACATTTTCATATGCCAAACTATGAATCTTTTTTTGATAATCACCTAATTTTCTTCCCTCAACAAATGTTCTAGAAATGTCAGCGCAATACCCATAAGGACCAACCATATCAGTATCGAAAGCAACAATTTCACCTTTTTGAATAATTTTGTTGCTACATTCCTGAAACCATGGATTTGTTTTTGGTCCTGAATTAAGCAATCTTGTCTCAAACCATTCGCCTCCATTTTCTATGTTGGTTTTGTGAAGAATTGACCATAACTCCTCTTCAGTCATGCCTGCTTCTAAATTTTCATACATAAGTAAAATGCCCTTTTCAGCTGTTTTCACTGAAGCCTTCATGCATATTATTTCATCTTCTGATTTTATTGATCTGGCAATTTCTAAAAATTTTTGAGCATTAGTTATTTTGTAATTATAATTATTGTTTAAAGCATTAATTCCTGCGGGATCACAAACATCAATAGCAAGATTATTATTTCCAGAACTATATTGCTTCATTAAATCATCAATAATTTTAGACCATTCAAGAGCCTTATCATAAACATTGTTACCCCAAGAAAAATGATCCCAGCTTATAACTTCTCTTACTTGATCTATTGTACAATTATTTTTATGTATGTGTTCGCAGTTGGGGTATTCAAACAATATTACCGGTCCATTTGCAGCAATAAAAACATAGCGGGTCATTAGGTGGAAAGAAAATATAGACATATTTCTAGTATCAGTAGCATAACGGATGTTGATTGGATCAAATAGAATGCATGCTCCGATATCATTTTTTAATAATTGATCTTTGACTCTATTTAATCGATACATTTTCATACGATTAAAATTAATTCTATCTTCATATAATTTTGGTTTAAAATTATTTTGATTAGTTGATGTAATATTCTCTTTACCAACCTTGGGGCCGATTCTTCGCTCGTTATTGTTAAATAAATTCATACTATTTATTTCTTAAATTTCTTGAATAATTTCATTTTAAATGATTAACTAATTTTTAGATAAATGAAAAGTATTTATGATGTAATTTCAAAAGAAAAGCTAAATGCTGTCTCACAACCCATTGAGAAAGCACACGGACTTCCAAATGAATGTTATCTTAATGAGGAATATTTAACTATTGAAAGAAAAAAACTTTTTGAAGACAAGTGGGTTGTAATTGGTGTTGCAAGTTCGATACCTAATATAGGAGACGCAAAACCCTTTGAATTACTTGGGATTCCGTTGATTATTCTAAGAGATAAAAATAATAATATTAGGGTTTTTCATAATGTGTGCAGTCACAGAGGGTATAAGCTTCTCCAAAAAAAATGTAATATTAAGAATGTTATTAGGTGTCCATATCACTCATGGAGTTATGGTTTGGATGGCAATTTAAGTGCTACTCCACATCTAGGTGGCATGAATAAACATGATGCTGACGGATTTGACAAGTCTAAAAGTAATCTTAAAGAAGTAAGAACTTATGTATGGCTTGATATGATTATGGTTAACATATCAGGTAATGCAGAAGATTTTAAAACATACATTAAACCTTTAAGCGATAGATGGGAAAAATTTTGGCCAGAAAAAGATCGTAATTTAATTAGTTATTCAAAAGATTATAGTTACTTTCTGCTAAAAGCCAGATGCAATTGGAAATTTGCTATAGAGAACTATTGTGAAAGTTATCATTTACCATGGGTTCATCCAGGATTAAACTCTTATTCAAGAATTGATGATCATTACCACATTCAAGGTCTTCCTAATAGATTTGCGGGACAAGGAACAGTTGTTTATAATCCAAAATTTAAAGGTGGTAAATTATTTCCATGTTTTCCAAATTGGCCAAGGGATAAAGAAAAAATAGCTGAATATGTTGCTCTTTTTCCAAATGTCATGTTAGGCATTCATAAGGATCATTACTATGCATATTGGCTTGAACCAATCAGCTTAACTTACACATTGGAACATATGGAGATTTATTATGTAGGAAATGAGGCTGCAAATTCTAAAGAATATAAATCCTTAAGGGAACAAAATTTTAAACAGTGGCATAGTGTTCAATCAGAAGATCTAAATATTATTGAGGGTATGCAAGATGGAAGAAAATCTCCCATATATAATGGGGGAAATTTTTCACCTATTATGGATAATCCCACACATCATTTTCACAAATGGGTGGTTGAAAATATCACCTAAAAATATAAATATAAACAATGTTTCAAACAATTACACCTATTGATAATTCAGTATTATTAGAAAGAAAATATAGTAATAACAAAATTGAACATACAATTGATAATTCATTAAAAGCCCAAAAAGAATGGGAAAATTTATCAATAAAAGAGAGAGTATATCTTTTAAATGAATTTGTAAGTAATTTTTTATCTAAAGAAGATCAGATTGTAGAAGAAATTACAAGGCAAATTGGAAGACCTATAAGTCAGGCATATAGTGAGTTAAAAGGATTTAAAGAGCGCGCAGATTATATGCTGTCAATAGCAGAAGATAAATTAGCTCCAATTGTTTTACCTGAAAGGGAAAATTTTAAAACTTATATAAAAAGGATTCCGGCTGGCGTAGCTTTTATTATAGCTCCCTGGAACTACCCTTATCTTACTTCTGTAAATTCTATAATACCATCTTTGGCTGCAGGAAATGCAATAATTCTTAAACATTCTGCACAAACTCCTCTTTGCTCTGAACAGCTATTTGAAAGTGCAAACAAAACATTACCAAATAATGTTTTCAATTACTTGCATTTAAATCATGAAGATAGTTTAAAGATTGTAAGTGACAAAAGGATAGGATTTGTATCGTTAACAGGATCCGTTAAAGCTGGATATGAAGTTCAAAGGGCAACGAATAATAAATTTATTAATGTTGCACTTGAATTAGGAGGAAAAGATCCTGCTTACGTAAGAAATGATGCTGATCTTGAAAAAACTGTAGAGAATCTTGTTGACGGATCTTTTTTTAATTCAGGTCAATCATGCTGCGGTATAGAAAGGATTTATGTTGACCAAAAAATTTATGATAAATTTTTAGAATTATTTGTCTCACTAACATATGATTATACATTAGGGAATCCATTAGATAAAAAAACAAATCTTGGTCCAGTAGTTAAGCTTTCATCTGCTGAATTTATAAAAAAACAAATAGATTCAGCAGTGAATGATGGGGCAAAAAAATTAATAAATGAATCTAGATTTAATTTTCCAAGGGAGCACAATAATTATTTAGTTCCTCAGGTATTAATAAATGTTAATCATACTATGAAATTTATGAAAGAAGAAACGTTTGGTCCGGCAGTTGGGATTATGCCAGTAGACAATGAAGAGGATGCTATAAAACTAATGAACGATAGTCCTTATGGATTAACTGCATCGATATGGACAGGTGATATGGAGATCGCTGAAAAAATTGGAAATCGCATAGAAACTGGCACTTTTTTTATGAATAGATGCGATTATTTAGATCCTGGGCTTTCATGGACTGGAGTCAAGGAAACCGGAAAAGGTTGCTCATTATCTGAGATAAGTTATGAACATTTAACTAAACCAAAAAGTTTTCACTTAAGAAAAGCTTTATAAAATAATAAATGAAATTAAACTTTAAAGGAAAAAATGCAATTGTGAGTGGAGCATGTGGCGGCATGGGGTTGCAGATTACAAAAAAACTTATAAAAAATAAAATTAATACCCTTATGTTAGATTTAAAAGAACCTCCAAAAGAATTACTAAAAACAAATAAATATGCAAGTTATAAAAAAATAGATTTAACAAATTTTAAAGATTTAAAAAATATAATTAATCAATTTTATAAAAAACATTCTTCTATTGATTATTTAATAAATACAACAGGTGTTTTATGGTTTGAAAAAGACATTTCAGTTGTTGATATTGATTTTCAAACCTGGGACAGAGTATTTGAAATAAATCTTAAAACAATGCTCTATCTATCTAAATTAATAATACCTAAAATGAAAAAAGGGAAGTTTGGTTCGCTGGTACATATTTCTTCCGTAGATGCGCTATCTGGAGATAGTAAACCACAAGATGCATATGGTTCATCAAAAGCTGCAATGATAAGATTATCAAAATCTATAGCAGTTCAATTTGCTTCATCTAACATTAGATCAAATGTTATTTTACCAGGATCGATAGATACCCCAATGCAAGAAAGATGGAAAAAAAATCCAAAAGCAAAAAAACAACTTGAGGCAATAATACCTCTAAAAAGGATTGGGAATGCCGATGATATTGCTAACGTAGTCTTATTTACCTTAAGTGAAGAATCTAATTATATTACTGGAACAGAAATTGTTGTTGACGGTGGAATAACGGCTAGACCGTAAGATTAAATACTAAATTTTGAATAAACTCTGGCACTAAGTTGAGTGCCAGAGTTTTATATTTTAATTAATTACCTATATGGATAACCTGCTTTTTCCATTGTAGATGCATAAAGTTTAAATGCATCAACAACTTTTGCACTTCTAGGACTTTGACTTGCAACATCATCCCAGAATTTTCCAGCATCTTGTACTACTCCAGACCATTCATCAGCCGGTAAACTTGTTAATTCCATTTTTTCACCATTTACACGAAGATCCGCTTCACCGCCCCAATACCAAACTTGACGATAGTAGTGTGATTGATCAATAGACATTTTGAATAACTCTTGAAGTTTTGGAGATAGTTTTTCCCAACTTTTAGTGTTAGAAAAATAAGAACCAAACCATGCTCCTGTAACTGAATTAGTTAATGCATAACTACAGATATCTGCCCATCCAACTTCATAAGCTTCTGTAAATCCGCACCAACAAACACCGTCTAACTCACCAGTTTGCATTGCAACTTCAACATCGTCCCAAGGCACTATCACAGGAATTAAACCGTACTGAGCCATAAATCGGCCAGCTGTCGGAACTCCAAATACTCTTAAACCCTTCATATCTGCTAGAGATCTGATTGGTTTTTTAACTGTAAATAAATGACATGGGTCCCACGCGCTAGTGCTCAACCATGTGACGTTCTTTACTTCTCCATATGCTTCAGCCCAGATTTCATCAAGACCGTAATATTTAAACATTGCAGGCACATCTAAACTAAATCGAGTTGCAAATGGAAAGTATCCTCCAAAAACTGATATATCTACGGGTGAGCCCATAGTAGCATCATCACTTTGCACAGCATCGATTGTACCTGCTTGCATAGCTCTAAATAATTCATCAGTTGGAACTAGTTGGTCTGCAAAATATAATTCAATTTCCATCTCTCCATGAGCTGCTTTATTAAAAGCTTCGATTTGTGGAGCCACCACATGTGCTCCTAATGGCGCTCCTGAGTATGTTTGAAGCCTCCATTTAATTGGATTAGTTGCAGCATAACCATAGGGTGCGCTTAATGTGCTAGCACCTACTGCACCGGCAGTAACTAAACCTGCTTTTTTTAAAAAATCACGACGTTTAGTCAATTTAGGATTATTTTTCATTTTATTTTCCTCCAAAAAATAAACAATTTATAAAATACTAGCTCTAAATTGATGGAATGTCTATCCAATTAAATTTTAATTTTTATTAATAAAAAATGATAATATATCCTTATATTAAAGTTGACTTGGTAGCCAGGTAGCTATTTCTGGAAATATCATAACTATTGATAGCCCTAATACCATAACCAATACAAATGGAAATATAGATCTATAAATATCTGCAAGAGTGATTTCTTTGGGAGCCATAGCTCTCATTAAAAATAAATTATATCCAAATGGTGGAGTCATATAAGCTATTTGACATGTGATAGTATAAAGCACGCCGTACCATATTGGATCAAACCCTAATGCAATAATTAATGGAACGTATAATGGGGCAACAATAACCAACATAGCTGTATCGTCTAAAAACATTCCCATTAAAATATATGATAGCTGCATCATAATTAAAACACCCCATGGGCTAAGCTCCCAACGTTCAATGAATAAAGTTTCAATAGCTTTCACTGCTCCAATTCCATCAAAAACTGCACCAAAACATAAAGCTGCTAAAATAATCCACATAAACATACAAGATACTCCTAAAGTTTTTCTAAGAGTATTGTCGATAACTTTTCTATTTAATTTTTTCCTAAAAGCAGCGGCAATTGTAGCGCATAATGCCCCTACGGCAGAACATTCAACTAAACTAGCTATACCCATCAAAAATAATCCAGTCATTGCAAAAAATATAACGAAAGGAACTATACCAGCTCTTAAAAGTTTAATTTTTTGAGCAAATGGCATTTCTCTTTCTTCTTTAGGTAAAGCCGGTCCAAGTTCAGGCTGTAATTTACAACGAATGTAAATATATAATATAAACAAAGTAGCCATCATCAAACCAGGAAACACCCCAGCAAGCCACAATTTACTTACTGGTTGCCTAGCAATCATTCCATATAAAACAAGTACAACACTTGGAGGGACCAGAATTCCTAAAGAGCTTCCGGCTTGCACTACACCAGTGATCATTCTTTTGTCATAATTTCTTCGAAGCATTTCAGGTAAAGCTATCGTTGCACCAATAGCCATTCCTGCAACACTTAAACCATTCATTGCCGAAATAGCTACCATCATACCCATTGTTCCAATTGCCAAACCTCCTTTAATTCCACCAAAATATACGTGGAACATTTTGTATAGATCATTTGCAATACCAGATTCGGATATCATATAGCCCATGTAAATAAATAATGGCAAAGTAAGCATCGGGTACCATTTAAATAATTTCCACGCTGCAGTGTATGGCATTTCAATTGCTCCATCTCCCCATAAAAGCAAAGCTGCTGCTGCAGATACGAAGCCAATTGCACCAAAAACCCTCTGACCTGTCAGCAACATTAAAAGCATTGTTGTAAACATAAAGATAGCTATAAATTCATAACTGAAATAATCTGCTATCATCCTATATTGTCCGTCCAGTTACCTTTGCCAAATCTTTGAAAAACATTGATACTGATTGAAGCAGCATTAATAAAATACCAAATAGCATAATTGATTTTATAGGCCATACATACGGAGCCCAAGCTGTAAATAGTCTTTGGTTTGTGTCAATAGTGTAAATTAAACTGCTTATTGAACCAAATAGCAAAGTTATTAAATAAAAAACCAAAAATATACTAGTGAACATATCCATTCTTGCCTTATTTACCTCTGATAGCTTGCTATAAAATAGATCCATTCGAACGTGATCTCCTGTGATCATCGAGTATCCGCCGCCAAGTAGGTAATAACCTGTGATGATAAACTGTGCCATCTCAATAATCCATATTAGAGGAATATTGATAATATTTCTTGTTACAAAGGAGAGGACCAGTATGAACATCATTAGGAAAACAATATACATTGTAAAACGTCCAACCTTAATGCATAACCAGTCTATAAAATTAACATATGAACGAATAATACTTGGCATAAATTTATTGATTTTCTATATTATGAATATGGACAATATGTTATGATAATAATAAAAACAACCTTTAAAACTAATTAAATTTATAGTAGAAATTTATATTGAGGAAAGCATAATCAAATATGAAAAAATATCAAAGTTATATTAATGGTAAGTGGTTAGACAGCATTTCAGGAAAAACTATAACTGTTGATAATCCCGCGACAGAAGAAGTCATAGGTGAAGTTTCTTGCGCCAATAACTCAGATGTTGATCTTGCAGTAGAGGCGGCAAAGACTTCATTTTTAAAAAGAACTTTAGTTGATATGAATCCTATGGATCGAGCAAAATTAATGAGAAAGATAGCAGAGGAGCTAAGAAAGGTTTCCAAAGAAGCGGGAAAGCTTTTGTGTTACGAAAATGGAAAATTACTTGATGGTGCAGAATATGAATTTATTGATGCGGCAAATTATTTTGATTATTACGGTGGTCTAACTGACAAGCTAGAGGGTCAATCAATTCCTGTATCAAAGAGTGTCGTAGATTACACAATTTTAGAACCATATGGTGTATCGGCACATGTTATTCCTTGGAACTATCCTATTTCTATGATTGGAAGATCCTTGGCATGTGCAGTAGCTACTGGAAATTCAACTATAATTAAAACTCCTGAACTTACACCACTTGCTGCTGCCTCTTTTTTTGCTCAAGCAATAGATAAAGCAGGTGTGCCAAAAGGAACTATTAATATTATTTGTGGATACGGAGATGAAGCAGGCGCTTATCTTGTATCTCACCCTGATGTAAATCATATTGCCTTTACTGGATCTGTCCCAACAGGCAAAAAAATATTACATGCAGCTGCTGATAAGGCTATACCTGCAGTGGTAGAATTAGGTGGGAAATCAGCAGGAATTGTATATCCTGATGCAGATCTTGATAAAGTAGTCAATAGCGCTAAAACTGCAGTTTTTGGGGTTGCGGGACAAATTTGTTCTGCAATGTCAAGATTGGTAGTTCACAAATCAGTAAAAGATGAATTAGTAGAAAAATTAGTAAACTTGACAAAATCATTAAAAGTTGGACCCGGTTATGAAGAAGGAGTTGACTGCACTCCCGTAATATCAAAAAATCAATTGGAAAAAGTTGAAGGTTATGCGCGCTCAGGCATTCAGGCTGGTGCCGAAGCGGTTGCAGGTGGAAAAGCATATGATAGAAAAGGTTATTTTTTTGAATCAACTGTTTTGGACAAGGTAACTCAAGATATGACAGTTGCAAGAGAGGAAATTTTTGGACCAGTATTATCAATTATAGAATATGAAGAACATGAAGAGGCTATAAAAATTGCAAATGACACCGATTACGGTCTAGCTGCTGGAGTATTCACTAACAGTATTGATCAGGCAACTAGAGCATCGAACCAGCTAGAAGCAGGACAAATATATGTTAATAGTTGGTTTACTGGAAGCATTGCAACTCCATTTGGTGGATACAAACAATCTGGATATAGCAGAGAAAAAGGTCAACAAGCTCTAAAGAGTTACTTACAAGTAAAAAATGTAGGTATACAACTATAAAATATTTATTTTATCTTGGTTTGATACCGCGAAGTCTCTCTGATCTTCTACGAAGTACTTCAACAGTAGTTAATAACATAATTGAAAGAATAACTAAACAAGTTGCCATACACAGTATAACTGGGCTTATTTCTTGCCTAATACCTGCCCACATTTGTTTAGGAATTGTTAACTGGTCAAGACTAGCCATAAACATAACAACCACAACTTCGTCAAAAGATGTTATAAATGCAAACAGTGCACCTGATATCACGCCTGGAAGAATAAGCGGCATTATTACTTTAAAAAAAGTTTTAACTGGTCTAGCGCCTAAACTTTGAGAAGCTTTAATCATATTTGTATCAAAACCCACTAATGTAGCAGTAACTGTTATTACGACAAAAGGTGTTGCTAGTGCAATATGCGCCATTATGATTCCTGTAAAAGTGTATACGAGATTAAATCTTGCGTAGAAAAAAAACATACCAGCAGCTGTAATTATCAATGGAACTATCATAGGAGATATAAGAATTGACATTATTATACCTTTGTATGGCATATTAGGCCTACTTAGCCCCAAGGCTGCAAGCGTTCCCAGTGCAGTAGCAAAAAAAGTTGAAGTAAAGCCAACAAAAAAACTGTTAACTGTGGCATACATCCATTTAGTGCTACACGGGGTAGTAAGAGTTTTATCAGTACATATCCCCACCATATAACGATACCATCTTAATGACCAAGCATCTGGGTCTGGTGGAAACGTCATCATTCCTTCTGTAAAAACCATAAAAGGCGACTTGCTAAAGGATATAGGTACTATTGCTATTAAAGGAGCAATAAGAAAAAAGAAAACAAACCCGCAAAAAAATAAATAGAAGTAATAAATTGATCTTTGTCCTGGTGTTGCGTAACTTGGTAGAGCCATAATTATCCTAACTTTATATTATCTATTCCAACAATTTTGTTATACAGCCAATACAACACTAGCATTACTGCCAGAAGAATACTTCCTAGCGCTGAGCACAAACCCCAATTTAAAGTTGTTTTTAAATGATAAGCAATCCAGTGACCAATTAACTGACCATCCTTACCTCCAACTAATTCGGGAGTAATAAAATACCCTATAGCCAGAACAAAAACTAAAAGTCCCCCTGCGCTCATTCCGGGAACAGTCTGTGGTAAATAGACTTTAAAAAAAGCTGTTGCTGGTTTTGCGCCCAAATTTTGCGCAGCTCTCATATGACTCTTGGGGATAACCTTCATAACACTATAAAGAGGTAAAATCATAAATGGCAGAAGTATTTGCGTCATTGCAATAATTGTTCCAGTCATATTATAAACCATTTGTATACGTTGATCGTCGCCAAGTATACCGAGCCAAACTAATACGCCATTAATAACACCCTTTTGTTGAAGCATAACTATCCATGCTGTTGTTCGCACTAGCAAGGAAGTCCAAAAAGGCAGCAGAACAAAAATCATCAATAAATTACTATATCTTAATGGCAAATTGGCTAATAAATGTGCAACCGGAAATCCTAGGACTAAGCAAAAAAATGTCACATAAATACTTACTTTGAAAGTTCTCCACCACGTTTTAACATACATCCTTCTTTCTTCATTTTGCATTATAACTTTTTGATCTATGTCATAAGTTCTATCAATTGCATTCCAATAATAAATTAGCGTAGTTTCATTTAGCATTTGAGCCATCGCTATCCAAAAAGTAGGATCTGCCCAACCTTTATTAATTTCTATCATTGTTTGTTTGTAGGACGAAGGCTCTTCGCCACTTTTGTATATTTTTTTAACCTGTCTTCTTGTTTTTTTAATAAGACTCTTCCAGCCAGATTTAGAATAATTCATTCTTGTTAGTGCTTTGCCTACTTGGATCCCCTCTCCAGTTGCTAGCTCAAGAAAAAGAGATTTGTAAACTGCTTCAGGAGGTAAATCCTCCCTATCCCATTTGGCATATTCTTCAAAGGTATTAGGAAAAACAGTATTGATATGGCTATCATCAACACTTCTAAAAAGCATATCTGCTATAGGTACTACAAAGGTTACGACTATGAAAAGAAGTAAAGGGAAAACTAACAAGAATGCCCTTATTTTATTTTTCCTTTCAGTCTTTCTTAGACTAACCTTTAAAGGAATACCGTCGGTGGTTAATATTTGTGTTCCGTTAGAAATTGTACCCTCCAAATAATAAAGGCGAGATATATATCTCGCCTTTAAATTAAATCAACTTTAGCTTTAAATCAAGCTTAGTTACCCATCCAAGCTGCATATCGCTCGTCAATTTCAGCTCCATTATCAGACCACCATTCCGGATCACCCATAACTGAAATTTTCAGTCTTTCAGGAGTGTTCGGCATATGAGGCATAACATCAATACCTGTGTGGAACCATGGCTCACCAGCTTTAATTATGTCAATACCTGATGCTCTCATTGGACCATAAGTGATGTATTTTGCTTGTTCAGCTTGTGAAGCAGGAGAAGTAGCATGAATTAAGAAATCCATAGCTTGATCTCTATTTGGAGCACCTGTCATTAAACATAGATATTCTTGTTCAAGTAACTGTCCTTCCCAAATATATTCAAAATTTTCACCTTCACTTAGTACTGCTGCGCCAACACGACCATTGTAAGCGATTGACATAGAAACCTCTCCACTTTTTACTAATTCTAGTGGTTTGGCTCCAGCAGACCAATGTACTATACTATCTTTGATTGTATCCATTTTAGCAAATGCTCTATCTACTGCACCTGATTGGTTCTTTAACACTGTATAAACAGCGTCTGGAGCCACACCATCTGCAACCATTGCCATTTGGATAAATCCGTTTGCCCAAGTATGAACGCCTCTTTTACCAGGATAGTTTGCTACATCAAAAAAATCTGCAATTCTTGATGGCTGTGCATCTTCTGGAAATGCTGTCGGATCAAAAAATACTACGTAAGTCCAAAAAATCTGAGGACCACAACAGTCTGAAAGATTTGTAACTCCGTTAGCTTCCATATCTGCAATTAGTCCGTCACCGTTATCAGCAGCTATGAAGTTATCATATTCACCTGATATGTCTTCGAAAAGACCTTCGTCACAGCCTGTGATAGCTTGATCAGGAAGAACGTCAACTAAATCCCAAGCAACGTTTCCACTTTCTACTTGTGTACGTACTTCACCAAGACCGCCATTATAATTTTCAAATTTAATTGCGCTTGGATCGCTATACGTATCTGCGTATGCCTTAATTTGACTTTCTGTGTAAGCTCCACCCCATGATGCTACTGTAACAGCATTCGATGAAAATGAAAAAATAACGCAGAAAGATGCAAATAAGAAGGCTTTAATGAATTTTAACATAATCATTTCCTCCTATATTATTATTTGTTTGATTAAGTACTTATTCAAAGTCGTTCCTTATAACACGAATGGAAATGAAAAAAAGGTTTAATTTGTTATAAAATTGGCTGTTTATCCAGATATTTCAAGGATTTTGCTATTTATTTAGGAAAGTCTAAAGCCCTTATATCTTCAGCTAACCAGCTTACATTTATTGTATCGTTCTTGGAAAAGTTCACTGATCCTTCGTTGCTAACTTTAACAATAAATTCTTCGTTTCCACATACATTAAGTCTTACTCTTATATGATCTCCTAAATATATCAGTTCTCGAACCTGACCTTTAAAATTATTTTGAAATGTTGAATCTTTGGCATTTATAACTACCCTTTCTGGTCTAACAGAAAGTTGTGTTTTTTGACCCTGGTTCTCAACATTAACCTTTAGAGCTTGCAGTTTTTCACCATTATCTAAATCTACATGACATATCGATCCTTCAATTTTATTTATAACACCATTAAATCTGTTATTTTCTCCTATAAATTGTGCAACGAACGCATTCTCAGGTTTTTCGTATAAAATATCAGGAGTAGATAATTGTTGAACAACGCCATCATCAAAAACAGCTATTCGATTAGACATTGTTAATGCTTCACTTTGATCGTGGGTTACGTAGACAACTGTAATGTTAATACGTTCATGAATGTGCTTTATTTCGTATTGCATCTGCTCACGTAAATTTTTATCAAGAGCTCCAAGCGGTTCGTCCATTAAAACTAATCGTGGCTCAAAAACTAAAGCTCTTGCTAAAGCTACACGTTGTTGCTGACCTCCTGAAAGTTGCGCGGGGAATCTTGTTCCAAAATTTCCTAACTCAACCATATCCAGTGCTTTATTTACTTTGTCTTTAATTTCTGACTTTGGTATTTTTCTTACCTCTAAAGGAAAAGCTAAGTTTTCTTGAACTGTCATATGTGGAAATAATGCATAGTTTTGAAACACCATACCTATCTCTCTTTCATATGGAGGAATTTTACTGATTGGTTTTCCTTCTAGGAATATTTCTCCATTAGTAGGAGTTTCAAAACCTGCTAACATCATTAAAGTTGTTGTTTTACCAGACCCTGAAGGCCCAAGCATAGTAACAAATTCCCCTTTTTGAATATTAAGATTTAGATTTTTTACAACTAATACTTCTCCATCATAGCTTTTGTCAATTTTATCAAACCTTACAAAACTATTTTCTAATTCCAAATTAATCCTCCCAAAAAAAAATAGACATTTGACTTTATTTTTCAAAATGTCTAGTTGGTTATTGTTTTATATATCTATTGTTTTTGGTGATCAATGAATTTTAATGGAATTATTTTTGCCTTAATAGCAGCCACTTTATTTGGATTGATCCCAAGTACTACAAAAATATCATACTTATTGGGGGCAAATCCACCTTTAGCCATTATTTTTCGATACCTCTTGGCCATATTAATCATTATACTTCCACTTATATCGATCAAAAATCAATTTAAACAAATTAGTGGGAATCTCAAAGGATTGGTATCAATTTCAATAGGCTCGATCCTTCTGACTCTTGGCCTCTTGACCTCGGTTATATATATACCTGTTAGCTTAGTTGCACTAATATTTTATACCTATCCTTTAATAGTGTTGGTATGGTCTTTTATAAATGGATCCCAGTTAAGCAAGTTCCAATCAATAGGTTTTTTTAGTGCATTCATAGGCCTAGGAATCGCATTAGGTCCAAGTTTTAATAATTTAAATTTCATTGGAATTTCTTTAGCCTTTTTGGCAGCTATCGGAGCCTCAACAGTCTTAATAGTGAATGAAAAATTAGCACAATCTCTTCATCCAATAGTAATTAATGCTTTTGTAAATTTTTTCTGTTTATTTATTAGTAGCATATTAATTTTTATTTATTTTGATATTAATTTGCCTAAAGATTTTAACGGTTGGTATTATATTTTATTTGCTTCATTTTGTTACTGTGCAGCTTTTTATTCTCAATTACTAGCCGTAAAAAGCATAGGTTCAACACGTACTTCGTTATTATTATATGGAGAGCCAATAATAGCAATAATTTCAGCAATAATATTATTAGACGAATCCTTGACTGGAGTTCAGTTGTTTGGAGCAGCTATTGTAATATTCTCATTAGTTATAACTTCAAGAAAATATAATTTAGTTTAACTAAAATTTTTTTGCATAAAATTAAACCAATTTAAACCTAAAATTTTAAATATGTCCTTTTCACTCAAACCAATCTTATCAAGACCATGATAAATATTAACAATATCGCTGCTTTTCTTAAACCAAGGAGGTTGTTTTGGCCAACTTGAATTTTTATTGCTAGATTCTCCATAATTTATTTCTTTAGTCCACTTTCCATTCCGCATCCACATTACAACATCATCACTCCAATTCTTACAGAGATCACTACCTATGCCAATATGATCAATGCCTATCAGATTTATTAAATCCTTTATCATTTCACAAAAATCTTCTAATTTACAATTACTGTGATCCTTTAAATGATAAGGGTATAAGCTTAATCCTATAAATCCGTCTTTGCTTGCAAGTTCTTTGAGAATGACATCTTCGATATTTCTTTTTGATTTATGAAAAAAAGTTGGATTGGCATGAGAAATTGCTACAGGCTTTGAAGACAATGCAATGGCATCTAAACATGTTTTTTTTCCAGCATGACTCAAATCAATTATCATTCCTAAACGATTCATTTCCTTAATAACTTCTTTACCAAATCTGCTAACACCAGAATCATTTTCTTCAAAACATCCTCCGCCTAAAGCAGTTTGATTATTATAAGTTAATTGCATAAATCTTAATCCTTTTAAAAAGAAATCTTCAACTAAAAAAATATTATTAGCTATTGGTGCCGAATTCTGGAATCCAAATATTATTGCTAGTTTATTTTCTTTTTTTGCCTTTAAAATATCGCTAGTACAAGTTGCATGGCACAAAATATCATTATTATTATTAATTATTTTATGCCAATCTTGAATTTTTTGAAAAGATTCTTCGGTATTTTCCCAATATACCAATGTAGCATGTATAGCAGTTAAGCCACCATTTAAAGCATCTTCGAATAAATCCCTGTTCCAATTGCAATATTGCAATCCATCAATAATTATTTGATTTTTAAAAGGATTATTCATTTTTTTTTTTGAAATAATATTATTACATATATATATGTTTTATAATACTATGATGAAAAAAACATCTCATATTAATAAAAAAACAACATTAAAGGATATAATGACCTTGGAGAGAATGGGGGCAAGATATCCATCTCGCTTAAGTTTTTCAAGAAGTATGTTAAGGGCTATGGTAAGGGAAAAATGGCGTATCAAAACAGTTATATTTGATTTAGACAAAGAGGGTTATGGTAGTGTCGTATATGAGGTAACAACACCAAAGCAAATCTATTCCTTATTATGTTTTTCACAATATCTTGATGATAAAGAAAGAAGTGATAGAGTTATTGCTGATAAATGGGATACAGCTTATACCTTACACATTGGAAAGATATCTAAGTTAGAATTTAAAAGACTTAAGAAAAACATACCTCTCCAAGAAGCAGGAAGAAATTCGCCCAAAGAACTAATATTAAGCAGAGCAAATAAAAGTGTTAGACTTTTTGAAAAAGTAGTTGATTGCTTATCAAAAGGTAATCAGCCAGATATCAATGATTTCAATAAAGTTGGATACCTATTGAGAACAACGGCAGTTTACGGTAGTGGAAAATTTGGACTTTCTGACTTTTCAAGAACTAAAGTTGTAACTAATTTTAATCAGCCCTTTAGGGCTGAAATGCTAGCTGTATATATAATTCGTGAATTTAGCATACATCTTGTTGAACACATAGCTTACAACAGAAACCCAAAGAAGGCTGTAAAAATTAAAAACAAGATAAAGCAACACCTTGGTATAGGGAACTCTACGGGATTAGGTATGGCTCCCTTTATAATTAAGCATCCAAAACTTATCCATAAATGGATTAGACAATTTGAAAAAACATTAATGAAAATTAAAATTATTAAATCAATTAAAAATTCTTCATTTAATAAATTTATTATATTGCTAGAAAAATCTAAAACCTATTTAAGCGAAGTAGATACAAATGATAAAATTCAAAAAATTAAAAATAAGAAAACATTAGAAGATTTAATATTGATAATTAAACACTGTAAAAAAATTAGAAAAAATTCTTTAAATAATTTTAATTGGGCAAAATTAATCAAATATGCTGAAAAAAATTATTGCTACGATCTTCAAGAAATAGTAAAAGTTCAAATAATTGAATTATATCCTAATATTGCTGACAAACTTGCGGAGGATATGTCAATGGGCGATGATCAATATATCAAGCATAATATGCTGGTATCTGATTTATTGAATATAATTAGAAAAAATTATGATTGGGCCTTAAAAACAAATTTTAAAACCAAAATAAACACTTACTTATTTTGGTATGTGTCTAAGGAAAAATTGGAACCCAGACTGGGCGAAAGATATAATGAAAAAGGCTCCGAATTAGAGCAGCCACTTGGGATTGGTAGGATGGTTAATGAATTATATGAATTTATTAATAAGAAAAATAAAAAAATACTCAAATTAAATATTATTAAATTTCTAATTTTATATCCCCAATTTAGAGGAATTATTAGACGTATTCAAACCCTAAGTGATTATAAATATGGAGAAGTAAAAGACAATATCCTCCACAAAAATGTTCTCCCAATTGATATGTTAAGATTTAAATTATCATTTTTTGGCGCATCGCGCTATGACCCCAAATCAGATAGGTGGCTAAGAGTCAGTTTTTTTGCAGGCGCGCCTTATTATCAAAACCTTAACAAAAAAAATGTTGAACAATGGGGTTTTTCAACAATGAATTCTTATAAATAAAATTAAAGTGTCATTTTCTTATTACGAAATTTATACAACATGTTTAAGAGCGTTATCAGCAATTGGGTTTCCTTATGGAGCTGATGAGGACGCTGCTTTTATAGTTTCGTGGCTAGAGCTTAATAGATTGAATGGTTTAAAAAATTTAGTTAGCTTATTAAGAAAAAAAAATAGAAAATATAATGGAACGCTTAATACGAAAAATCTTTTTATTAAAAATAAGATTAATATTAAAAAATCATCATTATTAATGAAGGGACCAGGTCTTTTTGACTTATTAGGTCAAAGATTTATAAAAAAAAATAATGATCAATATATAATTGAGAATTGCATAGATCCAATATTTGTAATCCCATTAGCAGAAAGACTTTGTAAAAATAATATATATCTTAATTCATATTGGTTAGAACAAAATTTTTTAATTGAAGCAAGAAGTAGCGTAGATAATACTATTATAAAAAGAAGCAAAAGAATTTCTGGTATAAAGAAAAATCAAATAATATTGGAATTATCAAAAAAAAGATTGCTCTCTAAACTAAATACAAAAATATATTCAATGATTAATAAAAGAAGTACTCAAAAAAGACTTGGTGAGGCAATAAGCCCAAACATCAAAAATTGGAAGATTGTATCATCTTTTGCAGATAAAAGCTTTGTTCCAGAATCAAAAGAATCTAGGAAAAAAGGTGCAGGAGGTGGTGATGATAATGATTAAATTTATTATTTATTCCTTAAAAAAGGCAACTTACAAATCCTAACTTCAAGAGATTGATTATTGATTTTTAAATTATAACCTTTAACAATATCTTGTTTTCTTCGTTCTATTAAAGCAAGGCCGATATTTTTCTTTAACCTAGGAGAATAAACACTTGAGGTTATTTTTCCAATAGACTTTTGATCAAAATACATTGGAAGGTGATCTCCTACATAATCTAAGAATGGATCTCCGAGTATTTCTATACCTACCAGTTCTTTTTTTGCACCATTTTTATTTATTTTAATTAAAGCATTTTTTGCTAAAAATTCATGTTTTTTTTCTAAATTAACAAATTTATCAAAATTTAAATCATATGGATTTTCTTCTAAAGTCATATCACTGCCATAAGACAACATACCGCATTCAATTCTACAAATTTGGTTAGGTGCAGCTGGGGCTATTTTAAATTCCTTACCGGCATCCATAAAAATTTCCCATAATTTATTTCCCAATTTTCCATCTCTTAAATAAACTTCATACCCCGCTTCTCCACTCCAACCACTTCTTGCAAGAACTACAGGAATTTTATTAATTTCTATCTCCTTAAAATAAAAGAACTTTAAATCTTTAGCCCAGCTTCCAACTATTTTCTCCATTACTTGGGGCGCTTTTGGACCTTGAAGTGCCAAAGGAGAAACATCCGGCTCTATAATTTTAACATCAAAGTCTTTTGAAGATGCTATGCCCTTACACCAAAGTAAAACATCGCTATCAGCTATTGATAACCAATAATGATTATTTGCTAACTTTAAGAGTACTGGATCATTTACCACACCGCCATTTTTTTCTGTAAGCAAAATATACATACACTGTCCTACTTTGCATTGTGAAATATCTCTTGGTGTAATGTATTCAATGAATATTTCGGCATCCTTACCAGTAATTTCAACTTGACGCTCTCCCCCAACATCCCAGATTGTAACATCATTTGCAAGTGATAAATAATCATCCAAATATGATTTATAATATGTCGGCATAAACATTTTATTGTAAACGGTAAATCCTTTAACGCCCCACTTCATTGTTGATTCAAAAAAAGGCGACTTTCTTATTCTTGTTCCAAAAGTGATTTCAGGATTTGTATTCATAATTTATATTATATTTAAACTATATAGAGTCCGCGAGAAAAATTACAAAAAAGTTCGCATCCCTTTTCAGTTACACGAATTGATTCGCTTATTTCAATACCCCACTTGTCCATCCACATACCGGCCATAAGATGAAATGTCACATTGGGTTTTAATTCTGTCATATCATTTTTTCTTATACTTAGAGTATGCTCTCCCCAATCAGGGGGATATCCAACACCAATTGAATATCCCGCTCTAGATTCTTTTTCTAATCCATATTTACTTAACACATCCCAAAATGCCACTGCGACGTCATGTGCTGTATTCCCTGGTTTTGTATTTTTAATTGCATTTTCAATACTTTCATTAGTAATTTTCATTGTATCCTGAATCTTTTCATCTGGCTTTCCAATAAATACCGTCCGAGCCATTGGACAATGATAACGATTTTTAACCCCACCTAATTCAATAATCGTACCTTCATTGTTGGAAAATTTCTTATCTGATGGTGTTAAGTGAGCCGCAGATGCCGCGCTACCACTAGCTAGAATTATTGTTAATCCAGAATACTCACCGCCCATATTTTTATCACCAGAAATTAAAGTTTGGTGTATATTTCCAGATACTTCGCTCTGCCTAATCCCTGGTTTTATGGAATCATACGCCCTTTGCATACCAAGTTCGACCAATTTTCCTGCTTGTTTCATATATAGAATTTCTTTTTCAGATTTTACTAGGCGTATCCAATTTACTAATAGATAAGCATTGTGAAAATTTGCATTAGGGCACTGACTGACTAATCTATTATGTGATTCGGCTGTATAATAATAACTATCCATTTCTACACCAATGTTTTTATTATCTAAATTTTTTTTCTGCAAAAAACTTGTTAAATCGTCAAACGGATGACTTGGTGGGGACTGAATTAACTTTTCAGCATAACCTATAATGTTATTATTTTCTAAATAAGTAGTAATTCTAGCTCCATTAGCGTCTTGTTTTCTACCAAACCAAATAGGACTATCATCACTAAGACTTACAATTAGGGCTTGCGGTACATAAAAGGACCAAGCATCATAACCTGTTAGATAATACATATTTGATGGATCACATAAAATAAGAACATCTAGGCCCCTATTTGACATTTCTAATTTTGTTTTATTAACTCTTTCTTTGAATTCTTCTTGGCTAAAATTCATAATCATACTTGCTAGTGATCAGTTGTTAAAGCTGTTTAGAAAAATAATCTTCACAGTTTCCTTCTCTGTATACATCTGCAGTTGCGCAATGAAGTGCTCCGCCAAAAGGATAAGCATCTCTAAAGGGAACAGGAATAACCTCCATACCAAATTTATCAATCTGTTCTGCCTGATAAACTTCGCTTTCTTCAACGCAAACAGTTTTGGGATCCAATACCAATACGTTCATACTCAACCATACACTTGAGTAACATAAAGGTGGCGATTCATTATGGGCTGGCGGTGCAGCATCAACAATTTGCCAATCATTTTTATAAAATATCTTTTTTTGCTCTTCTGGTAATTTTCTGCTTGCATTATTTAGTACTAACCCAGGTTTTAGAGGTGTAAAAGTAGCATCTATGTGAATTGGATATGGATCACCAGGAAAGTTAAGAATGTGAATTCGGTGTTCTGGAAAATGTCTCTGAATCCAATTTGCTCCCTTTAAATTAGTAGTAAATCCGTTTTGAATAAAAAGATCCTTACCCATTCTAAGTACATCCGCTGCATCAAATAATGGTTCCTCCTCGGTTGTAACAAACTTTCTATTCCTAACCATTTCCAATCTCTGTTCAATTGTAATGCCTTCACTTAAATAATTTTCTCTATATGATCTATGAGTTAAACGAGGTTTTGGAGCAGATTCCCATTTCATATTTCTATCCTCATTAAAATACTTTTGCAAAAGGGGCCTATAACATAAATATTCAAACCATCGAGATCTATAAGACATTGTTGCTTCAAGCATTTCATTTCCAAGAGTAAAGATCACATCCCTTGGAGGCATACATCCAAACATTGATTCTATTTCCCAATCCGGAGTGGCAGCTTTTTGATTAAAGTTAATGGCTGTTGGCCTATCAACTTTAATGCCTCTTTTTTCTAATATGGATGCTAATCCGTCAAGTTGTAAATTTCCCTTGTCTATTGATTCTTGAGATCTTGGACCATGCATTCCTTTCATATCACTATCTTCTGGTATTTTTGGATCAGTGGCAGGTTCGGCAGGGGGTATACAACATCCGTCAGCTCTGCCTACAATTACATGCTTTAAAGGGTCCCATTCATTCCAAGAATTTACAACTGTATTATTTGTCATTATTTTATTTATGGATTTTTAAGCTGTATTCATTATCAATACAAGTAGCCAATTGCAATTTCAAAATACAATGATAATATAGAAATTAATGGATATTAAGAATAAAGATCTTTTTAGGCAACAATCCTTTATCAATGGTGAATGGGTGGATGCTATAAATAGTAAGACTATTAATGTGAATAATCCTGCAACTCAGGAAATTATTGGAAATGTACCAAATTGTGGAAAAGATGAAACTATAAGTGCTATTAGATCTGCTAAAAATTCCTGGAAGGACTGGAGTTCAAAAACCTCAAAGGAAAGATCAAATATTCTAAAAAAGTGGTTTAATTTGATTGAAGAAAATCAAGAAGATCTTGCTAGAATCATGACTATTGAACAAGGCAAACCGATAACAGAGTCAAGAGGAGAAATCACATATGGCGCTTCTTTTGTTGAATGGTTCGCAGAAGAGGGAAAAAGAGTTTATGGTGATACTATCCCTGATGTTTTTCAAGATAGAAGAATATTAGTTATAAAGCAGCCAGTAGGTGTGGTAGCGGCTATTACTCCATGGAATTTTCCAAGTTCGATGATTACTAGAAAATGCGCTCCCGCATTAGCTGTTGGCTGTCCAGTAGTAATTAAACCCGCTAGTCAAACTCCCTTCTCTGCTTTGGCGCTTGGAGTACTCGCAGAAAAAGCAGGTTTTCCAAAGGGGACCATAAACATTATAACAGGGTCAGCAAAAGAAATAGGTGAGGAGCTTTCAACAAACCCAATTGTTAGAAAATTATCATTTACTGGATCGACAGAAGTTGGAAAAATACTTTTAAGACAATGCTCATCAACAGTTAAAAAAGTTTCTATGGAATTAGGAGGCCATGCTCCATTTATAGCGTTTGAAGATGCTGATATAGATGAAGCTGTTGAAGGAGCTTTTTTAAGTAAGTTTAGAAATACTGGACAAACCTGCGTATGTTCTAACAGGTTATTTATTCATGAAAAAATCCACGATGAATTTGTAGAAAAATTTACAATAAAAGTCAGAAATATGAAAGTAGGCAATGGATTAGAAGAAGGTGTTATATCGGGACCTTTAATTGATCAATTTTCTTTTAGAAAAGTTGAAGAGCATGTTCATGATGCTGTTAACGTTGGTGCAAAAATAGCAATAGGTGGAAAGAAGCATAAGTTAGGAGGCACCTTCTATGAACCAACAGTACTTTTTAATGTTACAAATAAAGCAAGAATTACTTATGAAGAAACATTTGGACCAGTGGCGCCAATTTATAAGTTCAATAATGAGGATGAAGTTATAAATATGGCAAACGATAGTCCTTATGGTCTTGCTTCATACTTTTATTCTAGAGATATTGGAAAGATATGGAGAGTAGCTGAAGCACTTGAATATGGTATGGTTGGAGTTAACACAGGTATAATGTCAAAAGCAGAAGCTCCATTCGGCGGAATAAAAGAATCTGGTCTCGGGAGAGAAGGATCAAAATATGGCTTAGATGACTTTTTAGAGGTAAAGTATATAAATATTGCAGGAATATAGATTATGTTTTCTTTATAACCAAGCGGCCCCTCTTACTCCACCTGAGTCTCCATGCACATTCTTTAAAACTTTCGTGTAACCTTCGTTGCTGAAAACATATTTTTGTAAAACTTTGTTAATGTTTTTATATATATAGTCTATATTTGACATTCCGCCACCTAAGACAACAATATCTGGATCAAGTATATTAATTACATCAGAAAGAGATCTTGCTAGTCTGTCTACATAGCTTTCAAGAGCTTGCAATGCTTTTTCATCATTTTTTTTTGAAAGCTCAACTATTTCTACTGTACTTAGAGATGTGCTATGAGTTTTGTTATAAATATATGTAAAACCCGGACCAGAAAGAAATGATTCGATGCATCCGTTTAATCCACAATAACATTGCTTTGCTAGTTTAATTTCGTTATCATTACTTCTTGGCAAGCTATTATGTCCGAATTCTCCAGCGCTTAAGCTTTTACCTTTGTGAATTTTTTTATTTATTACTATTCCTCCTCCAGTACCAGTTCCGATAATCACTCCAAAAACAACTTGAAAATCCTTGCCGGCACCATCTACAGCTTCTGATAATGCAAAGCAGTTTGCATCATTTTCAAGACTTATAGATCTTTTAAGTTTTGATTCTAAATCCGAGCGAAAGGGTTTTCCATTGATCCAGGTTGAATTAGCACCCTTAATTAAAGATGTTTCTGGAGAAACGGCTCCTGGCATTCCTATGCCTACAGACTTAACTTTTGAAAATTTATTTTCTATTTCGTTTACTAAATTTGCTATATCATTAATTGCGCCTTGATAACTTTGTTCAGATGGAATTCTTTTAGAAAATAATTCATTTCCTTTATCATCTATTAGTAATGCTTCGGTTTTTGTGCCACCAAGATCTATTCCTATTCTCATTAATAAATTGATTAGCTATTTGTTTTTTATATACTTTACAACCTTCCAAGCATAAGGCATTAGTATAGCAGCTAGAATTATCTTTATAGATTCGCTTAAAATAAAAGGTTTTAACCCTAACTGAATTGACTTTTCCCATCCCATAGAAAATGACATATACGTTAAACCAAAGAAAAATATTATAAATGCACCTAAAATTATGGGAAGTAAGGTTCTGAAAATACTTACGAAGGGAATAATGCTAGGCTTGGAAGAATTAAAGTCTTTTTCTGCCAGTATCCCTATTACTAATGTTGCAGCTAACATTCCATATAAAAACCCTACTGTTGGGCTTGTGATAAAATAACTGACACCACCACCAAATGCAAAGACTGGCCATTTTAGTCCTTGCAAAAGATAAAGTAAAAAAGTGCTTGATGCTAATTTCCAACCATAAGTTATTGACAATAGATATACAACAAAGGTTTGCATTGTCATTGGAATTGGCCAGCCAACTTCTATTTTTGCAGATAATATTAATATTAAGCTCCCAAAAAAAACAAGTGTTAGATTTCTAATTAGGTTTGAGGCTTTTCCCAATGGCCAAATTAAACTTATAAATGCTTCGTTATTCATTTTTTATAATCGTATTAATTAATACTATAAAAATACTTATTTCAATAGTTAAAGTGTGTCTAATTTAAATAAGTAATATTGATGCTAGCCCTAAAAAAGACAAAAATCCTATGACATCTGTAATAGTAGTTAATATGACTCCAGACGCCAAGGCAGGATCGATTCTAAGTTTATTTAGTGTAATTGGGATAAGTGTGCCGGCAAGACCAGCAATTATTAAATTAATAATCATTGCTAAAGCAATGATTATTCCTAACATTTTATCATTAAACCAAAAACCTGATACTGTTCCTAGTATTAAAGCAAAAATAAACCCATTAACTCCACCAACAAATGTTTCTTTTCCAACAATTTTTAGTGCATTTGACGCAGTTAACTCTTTTGTTGCTAAGGCCCTTACCGCAATTGTTAAAGTCTGAGTTCCTGCATTGCCACCCATTGATGCAACAATTGGCATTAAGACCGCCAAAGCTACAACTTTTTCTATTGAAGCTTGAAAGAATCCTATTACGATAGATGCGACTATTGCTGTTAATAAATTTACAAGCAACCAGGAAAATCTTGACTTAGTAGTGCTAGTAATTGCACTAAATAAATCTGCCTGTCCTACGCCACCTAATTTTAAAATATCTTCTTCTCTTTCTTCTTCTATTACATCCACAACATCATCAACTGTTATAGATCCAATTAGTTCTTTGTCTTGATTAACGACTGGAGCACTCACAAGACCATATTTATTAAATATATATGCCACCTCTTCTTGGTCGGTGTTTGCTAATATAACTCTATTTTCTTTATTTTTAATATTTTTAAGGAGAATCTCTCTTTTTGATGACATTAATCTACCTAGAGGGACAGTTCCTTTTATTATATTTTGATCATTTTTTAGATAGATATCATAAAAATCTGTCGGTAAGTTTGTATTTGATCTGAGATAATCAATTGTTTGACCAACGGTCCATTCGGTGTCTATTGAAACAAAATTTCTTTGCATCAACCTACCAGCACTATCTTCAGGGTAATTTAGCCCTTCTTCGATAAGCTTCCTTTCATCAATTGGCAAGGAATTAAGAACTGTTTCCTGATCAGACTTTTCTAGGTCTTCGACTACATCAACCGCATCATCAACATCTAGTTGCTTAACGTTGGGGGCTAATGTTTCTATTCCTAAAAACTCAATTATTTCATCTTTTATATTTTCGTCAAGATATGTTAAAATTTCTAAATCAAATTTTTCCCTTAAAATTTCAAGAAGTTTATTCCTATGAATATCCTCAAGATTCTGGATTAATTCGGCAATATCAGCAGCGTGATTATCGTTTAGAATTTTTTTAATTTCTATGATATTATTTTTTTGTAATAAAGATTTTATTAATTGATAAGGTTCTTTTGAAACATCCTGATCGGTATTTTCTTTGTTAACGGTGATATTTGAATTATCCAATATATACCTCTATTATTTGGTGCGGCCGAGAAGAGTCGAACTTCCACAGGATAAATCCTACAGCGACCTCAACGCTGCGCGTCTACCGGTTCCGCCACAGCCGCTGAACTTTATTCTTGCAATTATCAGATACTTTCATAAGTATCAATATATGCTTAAAACAAATTATAAGAATATTGAAAAATCTATCGAAACAATCATATCAAATGAGATTATAGATTACGAAACAGCAATTAATTTTATGGAAAAAAGAGTTAATTCAGTGATTAATAATGAAAATTCAGATTTATTATGGTTATTGTTTCATCCAAGTATTTATACTTATGGATCAACTTCAAACAAAAATGATTTCCTCAAAACCCCTGAAATTCCTGTCATTAAAACAAATAGAGGTGGACAGATAACATATCATGGCCCCGGTCAAAGGGTAGCATACTTCATTATAAATTTAAAACATCAAAGAAAAGATATAAAATACTTTATAAGCAAAATAGAAGATATAGCTATTGAAACATTGCTTGAATTCGATGTGAATTGTAAATCTAATAGTGATAGAATCGGGATATGGGCTACTGCAATTAATAATATAAAACTTAAAAAAGAAAAAAAAATTGGTTCAATAGGTATTAGAATAAGAAAATGGGTTTCATATCATGGGCTGAGCATTAACATAAATCCAGATTTAGATTTCTTTAAAAAAATTAATCCATGTGGGATAAAAGATTATGAAGCTACATCTCTCAAAGAATTAGGAGTAGATATTAAAGTAAGTGAATTTGATAAAGTTTTTATTAAAAAATTTGTTCAAAAATTTAAATATTAATCATTTTTTCTATATGGTTTTTGTCTACAATCTTTAATCCTAAAGAATTTGCTTCTTTTTCAATCTCTGCAGGAAATTTTGCATAATATTCTCTTTCTTGGTTATTATAATTAAAACTAAGATAATAGGAATGTAACATTAAGCATTTTTTATTTTTAATAATAAAGTTTTTCTTATTGTATTTTCTATCCCCTACAATTGAACAGCCTAAATATTCTGCTACTCTTCTTATTTGATGCATCCTGCCAGTTATAGGGGAGAAAAGAATTGAGCTAAAACCCTTATTAAATGAAATTACCCGGTACCTTGTAACACTTAAATAAGATTCTTTATGGGATTTCTTATTATCATCGTTGGACTCATTTTTCCTATTATTCATTTTTACAACACCAAATTTCTTTAATGGTCGATTATTACAAATAGCAAAATAAACTTTTTTTACTTTTCTTTCTTTAAACAACGAACCAAAAATTCTTGAAGCTAAATAATTTTTAGAAATTATTATTGCACCACTAGTATCCTTATCCAATCTATGAACAAGGTTCATATTTTCTGATATTGATTTTAGAATATCATTAAGAGATAATTTAATTTTGCTACCACCTTGAGTTGCAATGTTTTTCCATTTATTTAATATCAAATATTCATTATTTTGGAAAATAATAGAAGAATTAAATATTTCTATTTGATTTTTAGAAACTGCAATAGCTATATTTTTTGTTTTTATTGCATATACTGTCTTATCAAAATCTTTAATTTTAATGAGATCATTTTCTTTGATTAAAGTATTTGATCTTACAATTTTATTATTTAACCTGATTATACCTTTTCGGAGTTTTTTTTCAAAAAAACTTTGAGGAAGATTCTTAAACTTTCTTCTAAGCCATCTATCAATTCTAATCTTGTTTTCCTGAAATGATACTTTAAAGACTTCCAATTTGATAAAAAATATTAGATGAATCTATGAACTAGGAACAGCTTCAGATTCTTCGTCTTTTTTCTTTACCTGAACTGGTCCGCTATCTTTTCCTTTGGCTTCAATGTCCCTATCGACAAGCTCAATGATAGCAGATTCAGCACTGTCTCCATATCTATATCCAATTTTAACTATTCTTGTATAACCACCATTTCTTTTTTGATAACGATCTGCAAAAACCTTAAATAACTTATCGACAGTTTTTTTTTCATTTAAAATTGAAATTGCCTTCTTTCTTGAACTTAAATCACCTTTTTTCCCGAGAGTGATTAGTTTTTCTACAAATGGTTTTAGCTCTTTGGCTTTTTGAAGTGTGGTTTTAATTTGTTCATGTTTAATAAGCGCATTAGACAAATTCATCAATAGGGCCTTCCTGTGTGAAGAAGTTCTGTTTAATTTTCTACCTGCTAAATTATGTCTCATAAATTTTATTATCCGTTAAATGGATCCTCAAATTTTTTTGACAGCTCTTGTATATTCTCTGGTGGCCAATCTGGAACTGTCATGCCTAAATTTAAATTCATCTGCATTAAGACCTCTTTTATTTCATTTAATGACTTTCTTCCAAAATTTGGTGTTCTTAGCATTTCATTCTCTGTTTTTTGGACCAAGTCTCCAATATATATAATGTTATCATTCTTCAAACAATTGGCAGATCTTACAGATAATTCAAGCTCTTCAACTTTTTTTAATAATCCTTTATTGTAAGGCAATGCATCTTCTGTGGCAGTTTCTTTTACTGCCTCAGGTTCATCAAAGTTTATGAAAGGTTGAAATTGTTCTTGTACAATTCTTGAAGCTAGAGCAACAGCGTCTTCAGGACTTACCGCCCCATTTGTTTCAACATTAATAATTAATTTATCATAATCTGTTACCTGACCTACTCTACTATTCTCAACTTTAAAAGATACTTTTTTAATCGGGCTAAAAAGTGCATCAATTGGAATTTCCCCAATAATTTTCTCCTCATTATTGCCTACTGCAGCTGATACATATCCTTTTCCATTTTCAACTTTAGCTTCCAGCTCAACATCAGCATTGTCATCAAGTGTAAAAATTATATTTTCAGGATTCATAATTTCTATATCAGGATCGGCTTCAAAATCACCTGCGGTTATTTCTCCTGGTCCCTTAGCCTTTAAGATCAATTTCTTTGGAGTTTGGCTATGCATTTTTAATGCAATATTCTTTAAATTAAGAATTATATCTGTAACATCTTCTTTTACACCTGGTATTGTAGAAAATTCATGCATTACACCTTTAACTTTTATTGATGTTATTGCAGAACCCTGGAGAGATGACAATAAAACTCTCCTTAAGGCATTTCCGATAGTTAGACCAAAACCTCTTTCCAATGGCTCGGCTATTATCGAAGCAGTTCTAAAATTTTCCTGCGCCTTGTCATTATTTTCTAATTGAATTTTGTTAGGCTTTATTAATTCTGTCCAATTTTTTTGTAACAATTTTATCTCCCTGCTTTTTAAACTCTTCTTTGTTTTTTCGGCCTACAACCATTATGAGGTATTGGTGTAATATCTTTTATCGAAGAAATATTATATCCAATTGACTGCAATGATCTTAGTGCAGATTCTCTACCTGAACCAGGTCCAGAAACTTCAATTTTAAGATTTTTTAATCCAAAGTCTTTAGCCTTTGTTCCAGCATCTTCCGCTGCAACCTGTGCAGCAAAAGGTGTAGACTTTCTTGAACCCTTAAAACCTTTTGTACCCGCTGATGACCAAGCTAAAGTGTTCCCCTGTTCGTCACTTATTGTAATAATAGTGTTATTAAATGATGAAACTATATGGGCTATTCCATTAATAACTTTTCTTTTTTCCTTCTTTTTTTTTAAAACTTTCTTTTTTTGATCTTTTTTTTCTTCCATATTTAACCTTTTGGAGCCTTTTTCTTACCAGCAATGGCCACAGCTTTACCTTTTCTTGTTCTAGCATTGGTGTGAGTTCTCTGTCCCCTAACAGGCAAACCTTTTCTATGCCTTAAACCCCTATATGATCCAAGGTCAGTAAGTCTTTTGATATTCATCGAGATATCTCTTCTTAAGTTTCCCTCGACAACAAAGTCTGCGTCAATCGCTTCTCTTATTTTAGAAATTTCATCATCATTTAACTCGCTAACTCTTTTTGATATAGGCAACTTAACTTTATTACAAATATTCTTAGCAGTTTTAGGACCAATGCCATATATATAGGTCAAGGCTATGACAACCCTCTTATTGCTTGGTATGTTAACACCAGAAATACGAGCCAAAATATATACTCCGTTTTTATGAAATGATGGGTGACTATATGAATTAGAACAATGAAGTCAAGTGAAGAAATAACAAAAAAAGGGCTGATTTTAGCCGATTAATAAATTACATTAATAAAATCAATAATTTTTTTACTAATTTTCTCTGCCGATCCAGATCCGTCAAATTTTTTAAGAAGATTTTTACTTTTGTAGTAATCAATTAATGGGAAGGTTTCATTATAGTATTTTTTTAGACGCACTTGTTTAAAAGCCTCTTCTTCGTCATCACTTCTGACCATTATGTTTTCTTTGCTACAATCTTTTCTCCCACAACCATTTTCTGGGAATGGATTAGAATATTTGTTATAAATTTTTGAGCATTTATTACAAAGCAGTCTTCCAGTTATTCTTTTTAGGAGTTCATCCTCTGGAACATCAACCAAAATAACACTACTAATTTTTAAATTTTCTTCACTCATAATACTTTCTAAACTATTTGCTTGAGGCAGGGTTCTTGGAAATCCGTCAAGTATAAAACCTTTATTACAATCTTGCATTAAAATTCTTTTTTTAACAACGCTTGTTATCATATCGTCAGAAACAAGCATTCCTTTAGACATAATATTTTTTAATTCTTTACCAATGTAATCATTATTTTCAGACATATCTCTTAAAATTTCCCCAGTAGATAAATGGGGTATATTTAGAACATTTGATATAATTTTTGACTGTGTACCCTTGCCTGCACCCGGAGGTCCAAGAAATACAAGTCTCATCTATTTCTACCTTTTAATTTTGTTTTATTTAAAATACCTGCGTATTGATGAGAAAATAAATGGGATTGAACCTGGATCATAAAATCCATCATTACAACGACAGTTATTAAGAGACTTGTTCCTCCTAAATAAAACGGTATTGAGTATCTTGAAATTAATAGTTCAGGCAATAATGCTACAAAGGCAAGGTATATTGAACCTATGACTGTTAATCTAGTTAAAACATAATCTATATACTTAGATGTATTTTCTCCCGGTCTATAACCTGGGATGAAACCACCGTATTTTCTTAAATTTTCTGCTTGCTCTTCAGGATTAAAAACTATTGCTGTATAAAAAAATGCAAAAAATACAACCATAGCGCCAAACATTAGTAAATAAAGTGGCTGACCCCTTCCTAAATAACTTGATATAAATGCAAAAGCACCACTTTCAGATCCGGCCCCAAAACCAGTTAATGTCGTTGGAAGAAGTAAAACTGAAGAAGCAAAAATTACTGGTATTACACCTGCAGTATTAATTTTTAAAGGTAGGTGCGAACTTTGCCCTCCAAACATTTTATTTCCTACTTGTCTTTTTGGATACTGAACGACTAACCTTCTTTGACCTTTTTCAATAAAAACTATGAAAATAATTAATGAAATAACCAATATGATAAGTAATAGGATAAATACTGAGCTGATTGCCCCAGTTCTCCCCAATTCAAGAGTACTAACTACCGCACGGGGTAGATTAGCAACAATCCCTGCTGTTATTATTAAAGAGATACCGTTTCCAACACCTCTTGAGGTTATTTGCTCGCCTAACCACATTAAAAAAATTGTTCCTCCTGTTAGAGTAACGACAGTAGTAAATCTAAAAAATAGTCCTGGTTCAATTACAACCTGTCCTCCGGTATTCTGCAATGATTCTAAACCAACCGCAACCCCATAACCCTGGATTGCTGCTATTAAAACTGTTGCATATCTTGTAATTTGAATTCTCTTTCTTGCTCCCTGGCTTCCTTGCTCCTTTAAGTTTTTTAAACTAGGAATACTACTTTGTAACAATGTCATTATTATCGAAGCAGAGATATAAGGCATAACACCTAATGCAAAGAGTCCCATTCGACCTAATGCTCCTCCTGAGAATGTATCGAAAATTCCTAATATTCCCCCTGCTTGTTGTGTAAAAAAAGCTTGAAGAGAGTTAGGGTCAATTCCAGGTATTGGCAGGAAAGTTCCTATTCTAAAAACAATTAAAGCACCTAAAGTAAACCACAATCTTTTTTTGAGCTCAGTCGCTTGCGAAAATGCTCCCATATTTAAATTTGAAGCTAGTCTTTCAGCTGCTGATGGCATTTATTTTGCTCCACTTTTTATAGTTAGATTAACTGAACCGCCAAGATCATCAATTTTTTTAATGGCTGATTTTGATGCATAACTTACAGATAATTTAATAGCTTTTTTTAAATTTCCGTTACCAAGAATTTTGCACTTTCCTTTTGATTTTTTCAATATTTTTGCCTTTATTAAGTCTTCTTCAGTGATAGCTTCACTATCTAATTTTTTTCTGTCAATTGCACTTTGTAAATTTGACAGATTTAAAGTTTGAATTTTATTTGAAAATATATTTCTAAAACCTCTTTTTGGCAATCTTCTGTAAATTGGCATCTGCCCACCTTCAAAACCATTAATAGATACACCTGATCTTGATTTTTGGCCCTTAAATCCTCTTCCAGCTGTTCTACCTAAACCCGAACCTGATCCTCTACCAACTCTTTTGATTTTTTTTCTTGATCCGTATGAAGGTTTAATTTCATTTAATTTCATTTTCTAAATTCTCCTAAAATCTAAGCCTTTTTAGTATTTACGATAATATCTGAAACTTTTTTTGATCTCCTGCCAGCAACACTTTTAGGCGACGCAATATTATTAAATGCATTAAATGTAGCCTTAATAACATTGTGCGGATTGGCTGATCCAACTGATTTTGCAACAACATCTTTTATGCCCAGTGAATCAAAAATTGCCCTCATCGCACCACCAGCTATTACTCCGGTTCCAGGAGGCGCAGATCTTACTATAACCCTGCCAGCACCAAACCTTCCTACAGCGTCATGGTAAACTGTTCTCTCTTCTTTAAGATTAACTCTAAAAAGATTTTTTTTAGCTTCATTGGCAGCCTTTTTTATTGCATTTGGAACTTCCTTGGCCTTTCCTGTTCCATACCCTACTTTACCATGAGTATCACCTGCTACAACTATAGCAGCAAATCCAAATCTTCGCCCTCCTTTAACCACTTTTGCTACTCTATTTACGGCCACTAAGTGCTCAACAATATCAGAATTTTCTTTATCTTTCACTGGATTAATCCTTTCTAAAATTCTAAACCAGATTTTCTAGCTGATTCAGCTAATGCTTTAATTCTACCATGATAAGTATACGAACCCTTATCAAACACTACTTTTTTTAAACCTTTTTTTAATGATCTTTCTGCAATTAATGTTCCTACTTTTTCCTCAATATTAAAATCTTTGTTAGACTCAACAGTTGTTATCTCTTTTTCCATTGAAGATGCACTTACTATGGTTTTTCCTGTTTTATCATCAATAATTTGTGCATAAATATTTTTGTTAGATCTAAATACCGACAATCTATTCCTATCAGAATATTTTCTTATTTTTTTTCTGTTTCTTAATTTTCTTCTAGTTTTTAGATTAATTTTTTTCACTATTTTTTCTTACCCTCTTTTCTGAAGATATATTCGTTTAAATATTTTATTCCTTTACCTTTAAAGGGTTCTGGCTTTCTATAACTTCTTATTTCAGCCGCAACTCTTCCTAACAATTCTTTATCATGACTTGAAATTTTAATGAGATTTTGCTTAGAACATTCAATCTTTACCCCATCAGGAATATTATAATTTACATCATGGCTGTATCCTAATTGCAATTTTAATATTTTTCCTGACAAACTTGCTCTAAATCCGGTTCCAGTTAATTCAAGGGTCTTTTCAAAACCTTCTGAAACGCCCTTAACAGCATTTGCTACTAATGACCTTAATGTCCCCCATACAGGATTATTTCTTAAAATCTCATTCTTTAAATCAACATTTAATAAGTTATTATCCTGAATAACTTTAAAACCACTTGGAATCGGTACGATAATTTCACCAAGATGACCTTTTATTTTAAATTCATTTTCTGAAATAGTTACGTCAGTTTTTTCAGGAATTTGAATTGGATTTTTTGCTACTCTTGACATTTTATTAAAATACCTGACATAAAACTTCACCGCCTACATTTTGATTCCTAGCCGCACTATCGGACATTACACCTTTTGGCGTTGATAATATTGAAATTCCTAAACCCCCGTATGATTTTGGTAATTCTTTAATTTTACTATAAACTCTAATGCCCGGTTTAGAAATTCTTTTAATTTTTTTGATTACGGGCTCACCCTGATCATATTTTAATTCAATCTTAATCTGCACCATACCACCTTCAATATTTTCAGAACTAAAATCTCTAATATATCCTTCATCTTTTAAAACTTGAAGTACGTTAAGATTTAATTTTGAAAGTATGCAGTATGTAAAATCTTTTTTAACTTTATGAGCATTTCTTATTCTTGCCAACATATCAGATAAAGTATCATTTAATGACATATCTTACCTCCTTACCAACTCGATTTTATTACTCCAGGCAATTTGCCTGAAAGTGATAACTCTCTTATTTTAATTCTAGACAGTCCAAATTTTCTATAAACTCCCCTTGCTCTACCAGTTAATTCACATCTATTTCTGTAGCGTATTCTGGAACTTGATCTAGGCAAATCTTGTAATTTTGACTGTATTCCAAGTCTTGAATCCATAGTTAATTTTTTGTCCTTTAATAACATTTTTAACTTTTTTCTCTTAGCCTGATATTTTTTAATAAGATTTTTACGTTTTAAATTTTTTTCAATTAAAATTAATCTTGCCATTTCCTACTCTTTAATTTGTTGTGTCAACAAAGGGCATATTAAATCCTTTTAATAATTCCAATGCTTCCTCGTTACTTTTTGCGTTGGTACAGATAATAATATCTATACCCCTTATTTTATCAACTTTGTCATACTCAATTTCATGAAAGATAATTTGTTCTTTTATCCCCATTGAAAAATTTCCCATACCATCAAAACTCTTTGGATTCAGTCCTCTAAAATCTCTCACCCTTGGAAGTGCAAGGTTTACTAATCTATCTAAAAATTCATACATCTTTTTTCTTCTAAGGGTCACTTTAACTCCGATTTTTATTCCCTCTCTGATTTTAAAACCAGCGATTGCTTTTTTTGTTTTTGTAAAAGTAGCGCTTTGACCTGCGATTAATGAAAGTTCATTCTTTGCTTTATCAAGTATCTTTGAATCATCTTTTGCCTCTCCTATTCCCATATTTAATACTATTTTTTCTAATTTAGGAGCGGCAAATTTATTTTTATATTTAAATCTAGATATTAGAGATGGAGAAATAGTTTCAGTATAAAGTTTTTGCAATCTAGTCATTATATAAGCTCTTTCTTTGATTTTTTATTAATTCTGACCTTAGAGCCATCTTTCAAAAAAGAATATCCAATTCTAACTCCTTTTTTTAACTCTTTATCATAGTAGCTAATATTGGAGATGCTAATTGGCATTTCTTTATCTATAATTCCGCCTGCTTGCTTATCGCTAGGTTTGGTATGTTTTTTCACAACATTAACACCTGAAACTATAGCTTTATTTATACTTGGAATAACTTTTAAAATTTTTCCTGTTTTTCCTTTATTTTTTCCAACCATAACGATTACTTCATCATCTTTTTTTAATTTCATTGCGCTTCTCTCATTAATTATAGAACCTCTGGTGCCAAACTAATTATTTTCATAAATTTTTTACTTCTTAATTCTCTTGTAACAGGCCCGAATACTCTTGTTCCTATGGGTTCCTCTTGTTTATCTAAAAGAATAACTGCGTTTTTATCAAACCTTATTGTAGTCCCATCAATTCTAGAAAAATCTTTCTTTGTTCTAACAATAAGTGCCTTGTATACATCGCCTTTCTTTACCTTTCCTCTTGGGATAGCATCTTTAACTGAAACAACAATAATTTCACCAATGCTAGCAAATCTTTTCTTTGACCCTCCGAGAACCTTTACACACTGAACTTTTCTAGCGCCTGAATTGTCTGCGACTTCTATTTTTGTTTGCATCTGTATCATGTCTTATTCACTCTTTGCTTTTCATTAAGATTTTCTTCAGTAATAACGTTCCACGTTTTATTTTTAGAAATGGGTCTGCATTCTTGTATTTTGACATTATCACCAATTTTAAATTCATTTAATTCATCGTGAACTGAATATTTTTTTGATTTTTTTATTATCTTTTTATAAAAAGAATGCCTGACTCGTCTTGTAACTTTTACAACAATAGTTTTGTTAGATTTATCTGAGACAACTACACCGGATAATATTCTTTTAGGCATTATCGCCTCCCTGTTTTTGACTTAATTTTGTGTTCATTGAAGCAATTAATCTTCTGGTTTTTTTGATTTGTGAGGTATTCTCAAGCTGACCGCTACTCTTTTTAAATCTAAAATTTAACATCTCTTTTTTTAAATCAGATAATTTTGATTTAATTTCTTGTATAGAAAGATTTGTATTTTTTTTCTTTGCCATCAAATGTCCCTACTTACAAATTTACATTTTATCGGAAGTTTAGCCGCAGCTAATTCCATCGCTCTTTTTGCATCTTGATGAGGAATACCATCTACTTCAAACATTATTCTACCAGGTTTAACTCTACATACCCAAAATTCAACTGAGCCCTTGCCTTTACCCATTCTAACTTCAGCAGGTTTTTTTGTAACTGGAACATCCGGAAATATCCTAATCCACAATCTGCCAGCTCTTTTTAAATACCTTGTTATAGTTTTTCTAGCTGCTTCAATTTGTCGAGACGTAATTCTTTCAGGTTCAAGTGCCTTAAGTCCATAATTTCCAAAATTCAACATTGCATTACCCTTAGTATGACCATGAATTCTGCCTTTGTGTTGCTTTCTATATTTTGTTTTTTTTGGCGACAGCATATTCATTTTTTACCTAATACTTCCTCCCTCTATAAGCTTTTTTTCACTTCCCATTGGATCGTGTTCTAGAATTTCTCCTTTATTAATCCATACTTTTATACCGCATATACCATAAGTAGTTTCAGCTTCAGCAGTTGCATAATCAATATCTGCTCTTAAGGTATGCAGTGGAACGCTTCCTTCATTATAAGATTCAGATCTTGCTATATCTGTTCCACCTAGTCTTCCACCAATAACTACTTTTACTCCTCTAGCACCAAGACGCATTGAGGATTGGACCGCCCTTTTCATTGCTCTTCTAAATGATACTCTTTTTTCTAATTGAGTAGCAATGTTATCCGCTACTAAACTTGCCTCAATTTCTGGCTTTCTTATCTCTTTTATGTCAAGAGCAACACTTACAGAAGAAATTTTGGATAAATCGCTTCTGAGCTTTTCAATATCCGCACCCTTTTTTCCAATAATGATTCCAGGTCTTGCACTGTAAATAGTTATTCTTAATTTCTTTGCAGCTCTTTCAATTATAACCTTAGAAACACTTGCTCCACTAAGTTTTTTATAAACATGGGATCTTAATTTAAAATCTTCATGCAAGAATCTTTGGTAATCTTTTTTTGAAAACCATCTAGAATCCCAAGTTTTGTTAACACCCAATCTTAGTCCATTTGGATTAATTTTTTGACCCATACTATTTTACTTCCTTTTTCTTAGTTTTTTTAAGTTCAACTTTTTTTTCTTCTAGTACTATTGTTAATCTACTAAATGGTTTCATAATTGGAGAAGCTCTCCCCTTTGCACGAGGCCTCCATCTTTTCATTGTGAGAGATTTTCCAACAAAAGCTTCTTTTACAAAAAGATTATCAATATCAAGTTGTTTATTATTTTCTGCATTCGCTATTGCAGAGTTTAAAACCTTTAAAACATTATTTGATATTCTTTTTTTATTAAACTTTAACTGATTAACAGCAGCGTTAACACCTAACTTTACAATGCTTTGAGCGACAATGTTAAGTTTTCTCTGACTAACCCTAATCGTATTGTCTTTTGCTATTGATATATTATCTGCGCTCATATTATTATTTTTTATCCTTAACTGGTGAAGTGGTTACTTTTTTGTCAGCTTCTGTATGACCCTTAAATTGTCTGGTTGGTGAAAACTCGCCAAGCTTATGACCCACCATATTTTCATTTACTGTGACAGGTACAAATTTTTGGCCATTATAAACTCCAAATGTTAATCCTACAAAATCTGGCATAATTGTTGAGCTTCTAGACCATGTTTTAATCACTTCACGTCTACCAGACTTTTTTACATTATTAGCTTTTTTAATCAGCGTATTATCTATAAATGGTCCTTTCCACGTTGCCCTGCTCAATTTATTTTCTCCTCTTAATTATCATTTTATTTGTTTTTTTATTTTTCCTAGTTTTTTTTCCTTTTGTTGGAACGCCGGTTGGTGATACAGGATGCCTGCCCCCAGAAGTTCTTCCTTCTCCACCTCCATGCGGGTGATCAACAGGATTCATTACTACTCCCCTAACCTTAGGTCTGTATCCAAGATGCCTTTTTCTGCCTGCCTTACCAAGTTTAATATTTTTATTATCTGGATTTGAAACAGTTCCAATTGTAGCCAAACAATCTGCATTAACCAATCTGACTTCTCCTGAAGCAAGTTTAACCTGAACATCAAAAACGCTTTTAGAAGATATTTGAGCATAAGTACCTGCCGATCTCGCAAGTTGCCCTCCTTTTCCTTTTTTCATTTCAATATTGTGTATATTTGTTCCTAAAGGGATATTCTTGAGAGGTAGACAATTACCAATTTTAATCTCTGCTTTTTCTGCTGAAATAATTTCGTTGCCAGCACTTATATTCTGGGGTGCTATAATGTATCTAAATTCACCATCATTATATTTTACTAGCGCAATAAACGCAGAACGATAAGGGTCATATTCTATTCTTTCAATTTTTCCAACAATATCAAATTTATTTCTCTTAAAGTCTATTGTACGAAAATTCCTCTTAACACCTGAACCCATCCTTCTAGAAGTTATTTTTCCTTGATTATTTCTTCCAGAAGAAGATTTTAATCCTTTTACAAGAGGTTTATAGGGTTTGCCTTTCCACAACTCTCTTCTATCAATTAAAACTGTTCCTCTTTGTGAAGTTGTTGAAGGTTTTAAAAATTTTAAAGCCATCTATATACCTGCCGAAATATCTATTGAATTATCTTGCTCTAAGGTAACTATTGCCTTTTTTATATCACTTCTTTTACCTATCTGCCCCCTAAAAGACTTAATTTTACCTCGACTTATTAGAGTATTAACTTTTTTAACCTTAACCTTAAATAATTTTTCAATAGCACTTTTAATTTCTCGTGCGTTAGCGTTTCGTGCAACCTTAAACTCTATCTGATTGTATTGACTGAGCATAGTAGACTTCTCTGTGACAATAGGTTTAAGAATTATAGACTTTGCCTTACTTAAAGATATTTCAAATTTCTTGCTTACTTTTTCTATCATAATAATCTTTCTTCAATAGAATTAATTGCATTTTTAAAAATAAATAATTTTTCATATTTTAAAATATCTTTAACATTCAGAGCTTCAACGGTTAAGTAACTTACTTTTGGAATATTAGATGAAGCCAAAGAAAAATTCTTATCTATTGCACTATTATTTGAAATAAAAATTGCGGAGTTAAACTTGAAATTGCTAATTTTATTATTTAAATCTTTAGTTTTATGATTTTCTAGTTTTTGATCGCTAAGAAAAACAACCTCATTTCTTTTAAATTTTTCTGAAAGAACACACTTAAGCGCTAGCTTTTTTTGTTTTTTATTAAGTTTTATTGAGTGATCTCTAACTACTGGTCCAAATGCAATACCCCCACCTCTAAAATGCGGCGCCTTACTACTACCTTGTCTTGCATTACCAGTTCCTTTTTGACTAAATGGCTTTTTAGATTTTCCCCTGACCTCATTCCTGGTTTTAGTTTTGTGATTTCCTTCTCTTTTTTTTGCAGTTTGAAATCTTAAATACGAGTGAATTATGTCTGGAAAGATATGTGATGTAAAAACTGAATCCTTGACATCTATTTCCTCAATTAATTTATTATTTAAATCAAAAACTTTACACTTCATTTTATTTACTCTTTTTTACCGAATCACAAATATAAACTACTGATTTTTTTGCACCTGGGACAGATCCCATAATTATTATTAAACTATTTTTAATATCAACATCTACTATCTTTAAATTTTGTATAGTGACTTTTTTTGATCCCATATGTCCTGCCATTTTTTTTCCTTTAAATACCCTTCCTGGATCCTGACAATTACCAGTCGAACCGTGTGCCCTATGGGAAACTGAAACTCCATGAGATGCCCTGCCGCCGCCAAAATTATGTCTTTTCATAGAACCTGCGAAACCTTTTCCCTTGCTAACAGAAGTTACATCAACAAATTGACCTTTAGTGAAATGGTCAACATTTATTTTCGTTCCAATTTCTAGCATATTATCTTTTGTGATTCTGAATTCTTTTAAATGTTTTTTTGGAGTAGATTTTAATTTTGAAAATGAATTTTTTTGAGGCTTGTTAATTTTATTATTTTTCTTATTTTCAATACCTATTTGCAAAGCTTCATATCCATTCTTATCCAATGATCTGATATTTGTAACTTCGCAATCATTCACACTTAATAAAGTTGCGGGAATTCTAGTTCCATCATCATTAAAAATGGAAGTTATGCCTACTTTTCTTGCAACAATTCCTGTTCTCATATTTTTATATCTACCTCCACTCCAGCTGATAAATCTAATTTCATAAGAGCGTCAACAGTTTGGGGTGTAGGATCGACAATATCTAGCAATCTATTATGCGTTCTTATTTCAAACTGCTCTCTACTTTTTTTATCAATATGAGGTGATTTATTAACTGTAAATTTTTCTATTCTAGTTGGTAATGGAATAGGACCACGAACCTTTGCTCCTGTTCTTTTAGCCGTATTAATTATATTAGATGTGCTAGTGTCTAGAATTTTACTATCAAATGCTCTTAATCTAATTCTAATATCTTTATTTTCCATAACCTCTCCTTAAGCCAACTTTGCCTTTACTTCTTCTGCAACATTTGATGGAACTTCTTCATAATGTGCAAATTGCATTGTGTAATTTGCTCTACCCTGCGACAAAGATCTAAGATTATTAACATAACCGAACATATTTGCTAACGGGACTGTTGCATCAACAATGTTAGCATTACCTCTTGTCGTCATATTATGAACCTGGCCTCTTCTGCTATTTAAGTCCCCAATAACATCACCCATATATTCCTCTGGAGTTACCACCTCAACTTTCATTACTGGTTCTAAGAGGACTGGAGAAGCTTTAGCTATACCTTCTCTAAAAGCAGCACGTGCGGCTATTTCAAAAGCAAGAACACTTGAATCGACATCGTGAAATGCGCCATCGTGCAAAGTTGCTTTAAAATCAATTACAGGAAATCCTGCGATTACGCCTGTTTGCCTTTGTGCTTGAAGTCCCTTTTCTACTCCCGGTATATATTCTTTTGGAATATCCCCTCCAGTAATCTTATTTTCAAAAATAAAACCTTCTCCGGGCTTGCATGGTTCAAAGTTAATTTCTACTCTTGCAAATTGACCTGCGCCACCTGATTGTTTCTTATGTGTATAATCAACGTCATAAGAATTTGAAATTGTTTCTCTGTACGCAACTTGTGGTGCACCTACGTTTGCTTCCACTTTAAACTCTCTTTTCATCCTATCAACAATAATTTCTAAGTGAAGCTCGCCCATACCCTTAATTATAGTTTGACCAGATTCTTCATCTGAGCTTACTCTAAAACTTGGGTCTTCTTGCGCAAGTCGACCAAGCGCAGTTCCCATTTTCTCATGATCAGCTTTAGTTTTTGGTTCAACAGCAACCTCAATGACCGGATCTGGGAAATCCATTTTTTCAAGTATTATTGGCTTCGATGCATCGCATAATGTTTCTCCAGTTGTTACATTTTTTAAACCTACAAGTGCAACGATATCGCCAGCATATGCCTCTTTAATCTCTTCCCTGTTATTGGCATGCATTAACAGCATTCTTCCTATATTTTCCTTATTATCTTTTGTAGAATTTAAGACGCCATCCTTAGTTTTAACTGTACCTGAGTAGATTCTTGCAAATGTAAGGGTACCAACATATGGATCTGTCATTATTTTAAATGCCAGAGCACTGAATGGTTCTTCGTCCGAGCATTTTCTAAATATTTCACTACCTTTGTTAGTGTCATGGCCTTTTACACTATCAACATCCAATGGTGATGGTAAATAACTAATTATTGCATCTAAAAGGGGTTGCACTCCCTTATTTTTAAAAGCTGTTCCAGTCAGGACTGGAACAAACTTGCCTGCAATAGTGCCTTTTCTAATGCAACTTTTTATTTCATCAGTGCTGGGTTCTTTGCCATCCAAATATGATTCCATAATTGCGTCATCTTCTTCGACTACTTTTTCAATTAATTTTTCTCTGTACTCTTTTGCTTGATCTTTTAATTCTTCAGGAATTTCGGATATTTCAAATTCTGCGCCGAGCGTTTCTTCTTTCCAGATTATTGACTGATTAGCAACCAAATCAATTACCCCAACAAAATTACTTTCATTTCCAATTGGTAACTGTATTACTAGTGGATATGCGCCTAATCTATCCTTTATCATATCAACTGTCATAAAAAAATTTGCGCCTGTACGATCTAATTTATTTACAAAACACATTCTAGGCACTCCATATTTATCAGCCTGTCGCCAAACTGTTTCGGATTGTGGTTCTACTCCAGCTACACCGTCAAAAACTGCTATAGCGCCATCTAAAACTTTTAATGATCTTTCAACCTCTATGGTAAAATCAACATGTCCTGGTGTATCAATTATATTAACTCTATGGTCTTCCCAAAAACAAGTAGTTGCTGCTGACGTAATAGTAATTCCTCGCTCTTGCTCCTGCTCCATCCAATCCATTGTTGCAGCCCCATCGTGGACTTCGCCAATTTTGTGAGATTTTCCTGTATAATATAAAATTCTTTCTGTTGTAGTTGTCTTTCCGGCATCTATGTGAGCCATAATCCCAATGTTTCGATATTTATTTAATGGATGAGATCTGGACATAAAGAATTACCATCTAAAATGTGAAAATGCTCTGTTCGCCTCAGCCATCTTGTGAGTTTCTTCTCTTTTTTTAACAGAACTACCTTTGCTGTTGTAAGCATCCATAAGCTCACCAGCTACTCTTTCTTTCATTGTGCTTTCACTTCTTTTTGTTGCGCTTTCAATAAGCCATTTCATTGCAAGTGCTTGAGCTCTTACTGGCCTAACTTCTACTGGAACTTGATAAGTAGCTCCGCCAACTCTTCTAGATCTAACTTCTAGGTTTGGGCGTATTTTATCTAATGCGTCATGAAAAAAGATAAGCGGATCGTTTTTAGTTTTCTTATTGATAATATCAAATGCACCATAAACAATTTTTTCAGCTGTTGATTTTTTCCCATTAAGCATAATTCTATTCATAAATTTCGTTATTATGACATCTTTAAATTTTGCATCAGGTAAAACGGATCTTTTTGTAGCTGCTCTTCTTCTAGACATAATAAATTACTTTGGTTTTTTAGCCCCATACAATGATCTTCTTTGCTTACGTGCTGAAACACCCTGACTATCAAGTGGGCCTCTAATTACATGATACCTGACACCTGGTAAGTCTTTGACTCTTCCCCCTCTGATAAGAACAACTGAGTGTTCTTGAAGGTTATGCCCCTCTCCCGGTATATAAGTTGATACTTCATGGCCATTTGTCAATCTTACACGAGCAACTTTTCTTAGAGCTGAGTTAGGTTTTTTTGGAGTTGTTGTATAAACTCTTGTGCACACACCTCTTTTTTGAGGAGAAGACTCCAGTGCGGGCACTTTGTTAATTCTAGGCACTTTCTTTCTGCCTTTTCTAACTAATTGGTTTACCGTAGGCATATTTCCTTAATTTGTTTTAATTTATTTAGCGTAATCTGCGTTTGAGTTGTCTTACTCACCACCAGACCCAATAAAAGTGCGACGTATATATGTATCCTATGAGGAAACGTCAAGGAAAATAAGCAATAAAGTGGCTGTTTTCTTTAAAATAGTGGCGATTTATCAGTCGAAAATCAATTTTGACTGGATGGTTTTTCTTCTTCCTTCGCTTTTAATAAGGCTAAATGCTCCTTGTCTCTTTCTTTAGAAATTCTATTATATTCCATATTAGCTCTTCCAGTTCCTGCAGGTATCAATCTACCAACAATTATATTTTCTTTTAAACCTGCAAGCCTGTCTATTTTTCCATGAACAGCAGCATCTGTTAAAACTCTTGTCGTTTCTTGGAATGACGCAGCAGAAATAAATGAATTTGTTTGAAGACTCGCTTTGGTTATTCCTAATAATATCGGTTCAACTTTTATTGTTTCTTTGTTTTGACTTTCAAGTTCTTCATTAATATTATTTACTTGAATCTTATCTAATTGTTCTCCTGGAAGAAAAGAAGAGTCGCCAGGTTCAATGACCTCAACTTTCTGAAGCATCTGTCTTGCTATAACTTCAATATGTTTATCATTAATAACCACACCTTGAAGTCTATAAACATCTTGCACCTCTTTAACTAAATATCTTGCCAATTCTTCTACACCCATTAATCTTAAAATATCATGGGGAACTAAAGTGCCTTCAACTATAATCTCTCCCTTTTTAACTATATCACCCTCCTGAACATTAAGATGCTTTCCCTTAGGAATTAAAATAACCACCGATTTTTCAGGATCGTCAACCGGGGAAATAATTAATTTTCTTTTATTTTTATAATCTTTTCCAAAACTAATTTTGCCATCAATGTCACTCATAATTGCCGGATCTTTAGGCTTTCTTGCTTCAAATAACTCAGCAACCCTGGGCAACCCACCTGTAATGTCTTTTGTTTTTGATGACTCTTTAGGAATTCTAGCAATAACATTTCCTGGTTTTACGGAATCACCATCTTCATAACTTAAAATTACATCTATTGACATAAAGTATCTAGCCTCATTGCCATTTTCTAATTTTACAACCTCATCGTTATTATTAACAATAGCTACTTGTGGTTTAAGGTCTTTAGATTTAGCAATTTGTCTCCAGTCACTAACAACTTTGTTTGAAAGACCTGTAGTTTCGTCAAAAACTTCTTTAACTGAAATGCCTTCTTCTAAGTCAATAAATTTAATCTTTCCAGCTTTTTCAGCTATTATAGGTACTGTATATGGATCCCATTCTGCAAGAACTTGAAATTTTTCAACTTTATCTTTTTCTTTGATTTTTAATTTTGCCCCAAATGGCACCTTGTATTCTATTTTTATATTTCCACCGTCATCAGATATTTTAATCTTTCCATTTCTAGAAACTATTATCGCTTGTTTTTCATCATTATAAATTAATCTTATGTTTTCAAATGATGCTAATCCACCTACACTACTCTCTATTGAAGACTGTTCAACAGCTGCGCTTGCTGCACCTCCAATATGAAAGGTTCTCATTGTAAGCTGTGTGCCGGGTTCTCCTATGGATTGTGCCGCTATTATTCCTACTGCTTCTCCCATATTCACTGGAGTACCTCTAGCTAAATCTCTACCATAACATATTGAACAAACACCTTGCTTAGACTCACATGTTAAAACAGAACGAATTTTAAGACTTTTAAATTCTCTTTTAACTATTTTATCAATATGAGATTCATCGATAATTGTTCCTGATTTAACAATAACTTCTCCATTTAAATCGGCAATGTCTTCACAAGGACATCTTCCAAGTATCCTTTCTGCCAAAGATACTGTTTCGTTTCCAGAATCAAAAACTGATTCTGCAACAACTCCATTGCTAGTTCCGCAATCAATTTCTTTAATTACTGCGTCTTGGGCCACATCAACTAATCTTCTTGTTAAGTATCCTGAACTAGCTGTTTTTAAAGCTGTATCAGCTAACCCTTTTCTAGCACCGTGTGTTGAGGTAAAAAACTCAATTACTGATAAACCTTCTTTAAAATTTGATTTAATTGGATTTTCAATAATCTCGCCAGATGGTTTGGCCATTAAGCCTCGCATACCAGCCAATTGTTTTAATTGTGCTGCTGAACCTCTGGCTCCAGAATGAGCCATTATATAAACTGAGTTAAGCGGGTCGCCTTCTTTTGGATTTGCTATAGTTTCAAGCATTCTATCTGAAATATCATCTGTACATTCAGCCCATGCATCCACAACCTTATTATATTTCTCTCCCTGAGTAATTAATCCTTCTTGATATTGGTGTACATATTCTTGGACCTTCTTTTGGGTTTTATCAATTAAGGAATCTTTTTGAGCTGGTATTACTAAATCATCTTTTCCAAAAGAAATTCCTGCCTTAGCAGCATATTTAAACCCTAGTGCCATAATACTATCTGCAAAAATCACTGTGTCTTTTTGTCCGCAAAATCGATAGACTATATCTATAACGTTGCTTACTTCTCTTTTTGTCAAAACTTTATTTATTAAATCAAAATCCAAATTTTTATCCTCTGGAAACACGCTATGGAGTATCATTCTTCCCGGTGTGGTATTTACTCTTATTAATTTATTTTCTTTATGTGAAAATACCCTCGTAATAATTTTTGCATGTAAGCTAATTTCTTTATTTTGCAGAGCTTTTTCTACTTCAGACAAATCCATAAATGCTCTACCCTCACCTCTTTCTCCATCTCTTTCAACTGATAAATAATATAACCCCAATACTATATCTTGTGAGGGAACAATTATTGGCTTTCCGCTAGAAGGTGAAAGAATATTGTTAGTACTCATCATCAACACTCTTGCTTCAAGTTGAGATTCTAGACTTAAAGGAACATGAACGGCCATTTGATCTCCATCAAAATCAGCATTAAAAGCTGTGCAAACTAGTGGATGTAAATTTATAGCCTTTCCCTCAATAAGAATAGGTTCAAAAGCCTGGATTCCTAACCTATGTAAGGTCGGGGCTCTGTTCAATAGAACTGGATGTTCTCTAATTACTTCTTCAAGAATATCCCATACCCTTGCGTCTTCCTTTTCTACCATTTTTTTTGCAGACTTTATTGTGCTGGCCCAACCATATATTTCTAATTTATGAAATATAAAGGGCTTAAATAATTCAAGCGCCATCCTTTTTGGGATACCGCACTGGTGAAGTTTTAAATTTGGTCCAACAACTATTACAGATCTACCAGAATAATCCACTCGTTTTCCTAACAAGTTTTGTCTAAATCTTCCTTGTTTTCCTTTAAGCATATCCGCGAGTGATTTAAGAGGTCTTTTATTTGTAGCTGTTATAACTCTACCCCTTCTTCCATTGTCAAATAAAGCATCAACGGACTCCTGAAGCATTCTTTTTTCATTTCTAATAATAATATCTGGAGCTCTAAGGTCTAACAATCTCTTTAATCTATTATTCCTATTAATAACTCTACGATAAAGATCATTTAAATCAGAAGTTGCGAATCGTCCACCATCCAGTGGTACAAGGGGTCTTAATTCTGGAGGAATGACTGGTAAAACTTTTAATATCATCCATTCGGGTTTTGACTTTGATTGAATAAAGGCTTCAACCAATTTAAGTCTCTTAATTAACTTTTGTTTTTTTAATTCTGATTTAGAGTTTAAAAGTAAATCTTTTAATTTTATTTTTTCTTCAGGCATATCAATTGAAGCAAGCATACTCTGAATTGCTTCTGCACCAATTGAAGCAGAAAATGAATCTTCACCATACTTCTCTTGAAGTTCAACATACTCATCTTCAGTAATTAGTTGTCCTATTTTTAAGTCAGTAAGACCGGGCTCGGTAATAATAAACTGTTCAAAATAGAGAACTTTATCTAAACTTTTAAGAGTCATATCCAGTAACAATGCTATTCTACTTGGTAGAGATTTCATAAACCATATGTGAGAAACTGGACTTGCTAGTTCTATATGGCCCATCCTATCTCTTCTAACCTTTGACAAAGTAACTTCAACACCACATTTTTCGCAAACAACTCCTCTAAATTTCATCCTTTTATATTTTCCGCACAAGCATTCATAATCCTTAATCGGACCAAAGATTTTAGAACAAAACAGGCCATCTTTTTCAGGTTTAAAAGTTCTATAATTTATTGTTTCAGGTTTCTTGATTTCTCCAAATGACCATGATCTAATTTGATCAGGGTTTGCTATTGAAATTTTAATATAATCAAAACTTTTTATTCCCTGACTTTGCTTAAAAATATTTACAAGCTGCTTGTTCATTCTGCACCCCTTAAATCTTCTACCTGTTCATCTTCTGTAGATTTCATATCAATATTTAATCCAAGTGATTTTAATTCTTTTACCATAACATTAAATGATTCTGGTATCCCTGACTCAAAATTTTGATCTCCTTTTATTATTGATTCATAAACTTTAGTTCTACCAGCAACATCATCCGATTTGATTGTCAGCATTTCTTGTAAAATATGTGATGCGCCGTATGCTTCCAATGCCCATACTTCCATTTCTCCGAACCTTTGTCCACCGAACTGCGCTTTTCCACCTAATGGTTGTTGTGTTACCAAGCTATATGGTCCGATTGATCTAGCATGTATTTTTTCATCTACAAGATGATGGAGTTTAAGCATATATATATAACCAACTGTAACTGGTCTTTCGAATTTTTCACCGGTTATCCCGTCATACAAAATCTCTTGACCTGATTCGTTTAACCCTGATTTTTTTAACATTTCAGTGATATTTTCTTCCTTGGCCCCATCAAAAACAGGCGTGGAAATAGGCAAGCCGTTTTTAAGATTTTTTGACAATTCAATAAGATCATCGTCGTTTAAATTTTTAACTATATTTTTTTGCTTATCGTCATCCAAAAATTCTAAAATATTTTTCTTAAGTTTTGAAGATTCTCCTTCAATATGCATAATTTTTAACATATCACTTATTTGCTTACCAATTGCCGCTGATGCCCAACCTAAATGTGTCTCAAAGATTTGTCCTATATTCATTCTACTTGGAACACCAAGAGGGTTAAGAAGTATGTCAACAGGAGTTCCGTCGCTGAGCATTGGCATATCTTCTATTGGTGCTATTTTTGATATGACACCTTTATTTCCATGCCTACCTGCCATTTTATCACCAGGTTGGAGCTTTCTTTTAACTGCAACAAAGACTTTAATCATTTTTAAAACTCCTGGTAATAGCTCATCACCACTTTGAATTTTATCAACCTTAGCTTCAAATTTTTGATTAATATTGCCTAAAAAATTATTAAATTCTTTTGTAAGTTCATCTATCTCTTTGCGAATATTATCTTTTTTAACATTAATTTTTAAGAGATCTTCCTTGGTTAATTGCTCCAAATCTTCATGCTTGAGTTTTTGATTTGTAGTAAAATTTTTATTACCAGATTCATAAATTTCATCTATAAACAAATCTTTTAGTTGATTAGAAAAAGTTTTTTCAATAATACTAATTTCATCATCCCTGTCCTGCGCCAATCTTTCGATTTGTGCTCTTTCAATTGACAATGATCTTTCGTCTTTATCTATACCTCTTCTAGAAAAAACCCTAATTTCTACAACAGTACCATTTACGCCTGGAGGAACTTTTAAACTTGTATCTTTAACGTCTAATGCCTTTTCTCCAAATATTGATCTTAAAAGTTTTTCTTCTGGTGTCATAGGGGTCTCACCTTTCGGTGTTACTTTTCCTACTAATATATCTCCGGACTTTATTTCTGCTCCAATATATATCATACCAGTTTCATCCAAGTTTCTAAGACTGTCCTCGCTAGCATTAGGAATATCCCTAGTTATTTCTTCGGGACCTAATTTAGTATCTCTGGCCATAACTTCAAATTCCTCAACATGAATTGAAGAAAAGACATCATCTCTAACTATTCTTTCAGAAATAATTATGGAATCCTCAAAATTATAACCATTCCAGGGCATAAAACCTACCAATACGTTTCTACCTAGAGCCAGTTCTCCTAAGTCAGTAGCAGGACCGTCAGCAATTACGTCACCTTTATTAACAAATTCACCTACATTAACTAAAGGTTTTTGATTGATACATGTATTTTGATTTGATCTTTGATATTTTAATAAATTGTAAATATCTACTCTTGAAGTATTAGAATTGCTCTTTTCATTTACCCTTATTACTATTCTGTTTGCATCAACTTGATCAACATATCCAGATCTATGGGCAATAACAGTAGAGCCGCTATCTTGTGCAACAATTTTTTCCATACCCGTTCCAACTAATGGAGCCTCAGGCTTTATCAGCGGTACAGCTTGTCTCATCATATTTGAACCCATTAAGGCTCTATTAGCATCATCATTTTCTAAAAAAGGTATCATTGAAGATGCCACTGAGACTAACTGCTGAGGAGAAACGTCCATTAAATCAATAGAATCCATATCAGTAAGTATGAAGTCACCGTTCTTCCTGCAACTAACTAATTCATTTATAAATTTATCATTTGCATCTATAGGTTCATTAGCTTGCGCAATTACATAATCTTCTTCTTCAATAGCACTTAAATACAAAACTTTATTTGTTACCTTTGCATTTTTCACTATTCTATAGGGCGTTTCTATAAAGCCGTACTGGTTAATTCTTGAGTATGAGGCTAGGCTATTAATTAAACCAATGTTTGGTCCTTCAGGTGTTTCAACTGGGCAAATCCTTCCATAATGAGTTTGATGAACATCTCTAACTTCAAATCCTGCCCTTTCCCTGCTTAGTCCACCCGGACCTAGAGCTGAAACTCTTCTTTTATGTGTAATTTCACTCAATGGATTAGTTTGATCCATGAACTGACTTAATTGGCTAGTTCCAAAAAACTCTTTTATTGAGGCTGCAACTGTTTTTGCGACTATTATATCTTGAGGCATAATTGTATCTACTTCTAAAGAACTCATTCTTTCTTTAATAGCCCTTTCCATACGAAGTAATCCAATTCTAAATTGATTTTCGAGAAGCTCTCCCACCGATCTAACCCTTCTATTACCTAGATGGTCAATATCATCAACTTCACCTCTGCCATCTCTTAAGTCAAGTAATACTCTTATGATTTCTAAAATATCCTGTTTTCTTAATACTCTTTCATCTGTATTAGAATCTATTTTTAATCTAGAATTAATCTTTACCCTACCAACTGATGATATATCATACCTGTCATTTTGGAAAAAAAGTTTATTAAATAATATTTCAGCTGTTTCTAAAGTTGGAGGTTCGCCGGGTCTTAATATTTTATATATCTCAAATAAAGACTCCTCCCTTGATCGTGATTTATCAAGTACAAGTGTGTTTCTTAAGTAAGGACCTACTTCAACATTATCAATAAGTAGTGTTGAAAGAACAGTAATATTTTTATCTTTAAAATATGCGAAATGTTCTTGGGTTATTTCTGTACCTGCCTCAACATATATCTGCCCAGTTTTTTCATTAACAATATCTTCGCTTATAAACATCCCGACCAAAGATTCATTAGTTACGCTTACTTCTTTAATTTTTTTTGCTTGAAGTTCCTTAACAATTCTTCCTGTTAATTTTGAAGCTTTTTTTATTATAATTCTACCTGTTTTACTATTAACTATATCAAAAGGTATAACTTTGCCTTGATAAAACTCATAATTGAAATTGAAGTTCCATCCATATTTATTTTGATTAAATTTTACTGATTTATAATAATAATTAAGTATTTCCTCACCACTCATACCTTGAATTTTGTTAGAATCTGGAATAGTTTTATTTTTTTTACATTCTTCTAAATACTTTTCAGACTCTTTGCTTGGCAAACATTGTAAAAAGGTTGTAATATGAAATTTTCTTTTACGATCTATTCTAGAAAATAAAAGATCTTTAGCATCAAATTCAAAATCTAACCAGGAACCTCTATAGGGAATTACCCTTGAAGAAAATAAATATTTCCCACTGATATGAGATTTTCCTGAGTCATGATCAAAAAATACTCCGGGTGACCTATGCATTTGACTCACCACAACTCTTTCAACGCCATTAATAATGAATGTTCCATTTTTTGTCATTAATGGAATATCACACATATAAACTTCTTGTTCCTTAATATCCCTTACAGATTTTGTTCCAAGTTCTTCATTAAGATCCCATACAGTTAACCTGAATGTCGCCTTTAATGGTACTCCAAATGTCATACCCCTATGAGAACATTCAGTTACATCATATTTGGGCTGTCCAAAATCATATGAGATATAATCAACTGTAGCTCTTTCCGTATAATCATTTACTGGAAATACAGTTTTAAAAACATCATGAAGTCCATGGTCTAGACGCTCTGTTGGCTCAACTCCTAATTGAAGGAAGTTATCAAAAGATCTTTTTTGAACTTCAATAAGGTTTGGTAATGTAGTTACATTTTTAATTTTACCGAAAGATCTTCTTATTCTTTTTTTATCTACAATTGATGGTTCCATTTTTAACTAATACCAATTTTAATACATTGCCCCTAAATACATAGGGGCAACAAGTTTATTTTAATTCTACTTTTGCGCCCGCTGCTTCCAGCTTAGATTTTATTTCTTCTGCTTCTGCCTTAGGCACTCCCTGCTTTAAAGGTTTTGGCGCGCCTTCAACTAAATCTTTCGCTTCCTTTAACCCTAAAGCTGTAACTGTTCTAACTTCCTTGATCACAGCAATCTTATTTCCTCCAGCTTCTGAAAGAATAATATCGAAATCTGTTTTTTCATCTTTTGCTGCTTCACCAGCTGCCGCAGGTGCTGCTGCAGCTGCAACAGGAACTGCTGCTGTAACTCCCCACTTTTCTTCAAGCAGTTTGCTTAGTTCCGCAGCCTCAGTAACAGACAAAGAAGATAATTGATCAACTATTTTTTCTAAATCAGCCATATACTTCTCCTTAATTTTAATTCCCAAATCGCTAATTAGGCAGTTTTATTTCCAAAAGCATTAATAATTCTTGCAAGGTTGCCACCAGGAGCCTGAATAGTTTGGACTATTTTTGATGCAGGCGAGTTAATAATACTAATTAATTGTGACTTTAGCTCATCTAATGATGGTAAAGTTGCTAAATAATTAATTTTTTCTTTATCAACTAACTTGCCCTCAAACGATCCTCCTACTATCTTCAGCTTATTATTATCTTTTGAAAAATCTACTGCTATCTTAGCTGCTTTAATTGAATCTTCTGAGAAGGCAATCGCAGTTGGACCTTTAAACAATTCTTTAACGTCTTCAAAGGATGTCCCTGGCAGTGCTAGTTTTGCAAGTCTATTTTTTGCTACCTTAAACTTTACACCTTCTTTTCTCATTTTTGAGCGCAAATCTTCCATTTCAGTAACTTTTAAACCTAAATTATGAACAACAACCAATAAATTTGAATTGTTAAGATCAGTATTTAAAGATGAAACAAAATTTTCTTTTTCGCTACGTTTCAATTTTAACTCCAGCTATATATTGGGTTTCCCCGGTTATTAATGTTATAAGACTCATTCTTTTAACACTAGTGTCCAACAGAACACAACCTATTGGCTGATCCTGTCTATGTAGGAAATTTAAGTCAACAAACCTTGACACCTACAGTCTCGGACAAATCAGAAAAAAACCCTGATTTAAATTAGAAACCTAGCTCTTTTGCAACTTTGCAAAATCAAGCTTGATTCCTATTCCCATAGTTGACGCTATGGTAACTCCTTTAACAAAAGTACCCTTTAAAGTAGAGGGTTTATTTTTTAATACCGTTTCAAAAAAAACCTTTACATTTTCTGCAAGCTTGGTTTTTTCGAAGCTAATCTTTCCGATTCCAGCATGAACCGTTCCGCCTTTATCATTTTTAAATTGTATCTGACCTTGCTTGGAATCTTTGACAGCTTTTGCAACATCTAAAGTTACAGTTCCAAGTTTAGGGTTTGGCATCAGGCCCTTAGGTCCAAGAACCTTTCCGAGCTTTCCTACTTCAACCATCATATCTGGTGTGGCAATCAATCTATCAAAGTCAATATTTCCTTTTTCTATAGATTTTAATAAATCTGTATCTCCAACTAAATCTGCATTGGATGATTTTGCTTCTTCAGCCTTTTGTCCTTTTGCAATAACAGCAACTTTAATTTTTTTTCCCGAACCATGAGGTAAAAATGCAACACCTCTAACTGATTGTTCTGATTTGCCTGGATTTAAAGCTAAATTAACTGATATGTCCAATGTCTCATCAAAATTAGCTTTTGAATTATTTTTAATTATATCAATTGCATCATCTAAAGCATATATTTTTTCAATATCAAAATTATTTAATATATCTTTTCTTTTTTTGGTTAATTTTTTCATTATTTATTTTATTATCTCCATCCCCATAGATCTTGCTGAGCCTTTAACCATTTCAACAGCTCCTTTTAGATCAACTGCGTTTAGATCTTCCATTTTCTTTTCTGCAATTTCTTCTATCTGCTTTGAGTTGACTTTTCCTTCAAGCGACCTACCGGGTGTAGAATTTCCTTTTTTTATATTTGCTGCTTTCTTTAGATAAAATGAAACTGGTGGTAATTTTGTAATAAAATCAAATTTTTTATCTTTATATGCAGTTATCACTACGGGTATAGGAGATCCCTTTTCAAGATCTTTTGTTTTTTCATTAAAAGCTTTGCAGAAATCCATTATATTTAATCCCCTTTGTCCTAATGCAGGACCTACAGGAGGCGAAGGATTTGCTCCTCCAGCGGGAATTTGTAACTTTATATATCCAACAATTTCTTTTGCCATATTACTAACTAAGCTTTCTCAACTTGTGAATATTCTAATTCTACCGGGGTAGATCTTCCAAATATTGAAACCGCAACCTTTATTCTAGACTTTTCCTCATCAATTTGTTCAATCATCCCATCAAATGAAGCAAATGGTCCATCTATAACCTTTATATGCTCACCAACTTCAAATTCAATTGAAGGACGAGGCTTCTCAATACCTTGAAGCACTTGTTCACTGATTTTATTTGCTTCTGAATTGCTTATAGGAGTTGGTTTGCCTTTTGATCCTAAAAATGTTGAAACTTTTGGTGTATTTTTTATCATATGCCAAGTTTCATCATTCATAATCATTTTTATTAGAATATATCCTGGAAAAAATTTTCTTTCAGTATTAACCCTGGAACCTCTTTTAACCTCAACAATTTCTTGTGTTGGTACGGAAATTTCTTCAATCATATCAGAAAGTCCTAAAGTATATGATCTTTCTCTAATGTTATCCGCTACTTTTTTTTCAAAACCAGAATATGCGTGAATCACGTACCACTTTGCTTCTTCCATTAAAGCCCCACTCCAAAATTAATAATATGTTTTATTGAAAAAGATAGAACCTGATCTGTTAATAAGAAAAAAAGTGAAAATACAATTATTAAAATACCTACTACTGCTGAAGAAATAAGAGTATCTTTCCTTTCAGGCCAAGTTACTTTTGACAATTCCTGTCTTACCTGCCTAACAAACAATGCAGGAGAAGTTTTTTTGTCAGTCATATATATTCCCTCATTTACACTATGGCAGGAGTGGCAGGACTTGAACCTGCAGCCCCCGGTTTTGGAGACC
>TARA_B100000686_G_scaffold308272_1_pt1 | contig 64183 bp, 62 predicted proteins | sample TARA_B100000686 | Tara Oceans TARA_B100000686 (sample SAMEA2622733) | marine metagenome | biome: marine biome (ENVO:00000447); feature: marine epipelagic mixed layer (ENVO:xxxxxxxxx); material: "saline water (ENVO:00002010), including plankton (ENVO:xxxxxxxx)" | depth 150 m
TATAGGTTCAGAAGGAACATTGGGAATAATTACTGAAATTCAATTAAAACTGTTTGGTATACCAGAATCTATTTCATCTGCAGTTTGTCATTTTGATACCCTTGAAGGAGCTGTTAATACTTCGATAGAAATTGTTCAATATGGTTTATCTGTAGCTAGAATTGAATTGATTGACGAAGTTCAAATGGCTGCAAGTATTGAATATTCAAAATTAAAAGACATAGAAATAAAACCAACATTGTTTTTTGAGTTTCATGGAACAAAAAATTCAACAACAGAACAAGCGCAAATTGCTGAAGAAATTTCTAAAAATAATGGTGGGCAAAACTTTAAATGGGCTCAAAAAACTGAAGAAAGAAATCTACTTTGGAAGGCAAGACATGATGCTTATTATGCAGCATTAGCTATAGCACCTAACAAAAGAGCAATGTCGACAGACGTATGTGTGCCTATTTCTAAATTAGCAGAATGCATAATAGAATCACAAAAAGATTTAAAAGAAAACAACGTAATTGCCCCTATGGTCGGCCATGTAGGAGACGGTAATTTTCACATTTTAATGCTATGTGATCCAAATAATCAAAATGAAATGGATATGTTAAAAAAAATAAATGACAGATTAGTTAAAAGAGCTCTTGAAATGGGAGGAACATGTACCGGTGAACATGGTATAGGTTTTGGAAAAAAAGAATATCTAAAATTAGAACATCCTACCCTAATAGAATGGATGCAAAAAATTAAAAAGGATTTTGATCCAAATAATATATTAAATCCAGAAAAAATAATTAAATTTCCAGAATAACTAATTATTAAATTTTAAGTTTTTATTAAATCCTCTGGGAATTTTTTTACCTACCTGAGATCTCTTACCTAACCAAAATTCATAATTTGAAAGCTTTTTTAAATGCTTACCATTAAACCATTCTAATTCATCATTATTATTAAGTGTAATAACATCAGATAAATTATTATTTTTATTTCTTTGCATCAAGACACCACTACTTCTTTTTAATTTTGGAATTTCTTTACTATTAAAAATAAGTAACTTAGAATTATTAGAAACTAGAGCTATCTTATCTTTAATTGGGTATAAAACTTTAATTATTTGATCATTATTCTTTAAATTAAAAACTTGTTTTCCATTTTTATTAACAGAAGGAATTTCATCAATAAAATAAATAAAACCTTTTGAAAATTGGCTAACTATTAAACATGAAAGGTTTTTTTCATATTTAATTATTTTTATTATTTTTGAGGAATGATTTAAATTTACAAAGAAACTAAATTTTGATCCTTTAGTTTTTCCTCCTGGTAATATACTTGGATTTAAATTAAAAACTTTTCCATCACTAGTAAAAAATAATAATTTGTCATTCGATTTAATTTTAAGTATGAATTTAATTTTATCATTTTTATCAAATCCAGTATCAGTTTCTGATAAATGACCTTTATAGATTTTAAGATTATCATTAACTGAGCAGATTATAGTTAAATTTTCTATTTCTTCAAAATCATCTAAAGAAGTAGTATTATTTTCGAAATTATCATCTAATATAATTTTACTTCTTCTTTCAAGATTATTTTTATCAATATTATTCAAATAAGATTTAGATTGATCTATTAAATAAATATTAAGTTTATTTTTATTATTTATAAGACTTGATAAAAATTTATGTTCATTTTTTAAAGTTTTAATTTCATCTTTTACTGATTTTTCTTCAATCATTCTCAAAGATCTTAATCTCATTTCTAATATTGCTATAGATTGTCTTTCATTTAACTTAAATTTTTTCATTATTTCTTTCTTAGGATCTTTACTTTTTCTAATTATGTTAATAATTTTTTGCAAATTTTTATATGCTGTTAGGAATCCTAATAAAATCTCTACTCTACTTTTTATTTTATCAATCTTATGTTTAGAAACTCTTTTAACTATTGTTCTTCTGTGTTCTATAAATTTATTTAAAATTTCCTTTAATCCTAGTGTTTTAGGGATTTTGCCATCAAGTAATACGTTAAAATTACAATGAAATTTTACTGATAAATCTGTAACTTTAAATAATAATTCCATTAACTTACTTGGCTGAATATTTCTATTTTTAGGTTTTAATATTATTCTAATTTTTTCATCTGATTCATCCCAAACATCGTCTAGGGGTATTTTTTTGTTTTTGACCAAATTAGCTATATTTTCTATGATTCTAGTCTTACTTACTTGAAAAGGAATTTCATAAATTTCAATATTGTATTGACCTTTAGATAATTCAATTTTTTTCCATCTAGATTTGATAATAAAACTTCCCCTTCCCTTGCTATAAAGGTTTGATAACTCATTTTTGCTAATTAATATTTCTCCACCAGTTGGTAAATCTGGTCCATTAATAATTTTTATCAATTTATTAATTGTTAAATTAGGATTTTTAATAAGTTCCACTAATGAATTAACAACATCCTGAATGTTATGCGAAGGAATATTAGTTGCCATACCTACTGCAATACCGCTAGAGCCATTTAAAAGAATATTTGGTATTAAAGATGGAAGAACAGTTGGTTCGCGATTTTGACCATCGTAATTATCTATAAAATCAACAGCATTTTGATCAATGCCATCTAACAATGCGTTAGCATTTAAATCTAACCTTGCTTCAGTGTATCGCATTGCAGCAGGATTATCTCCATCTATGTTACCAAAATTACCCTGACCTTCAATTAATGGATATCTGATTGAAAAATCTTGCGACATCCTGACTAAAGAGTCATAGATAGCTTGATCTCCATGGGGATGAAATTTACCCATCACATCGCCTACAATTCTTGCACATTTTTTATATGGTGAGGTAGATTTAAGATTTAATTCATACATTGAATAAATAATTCTACGATGAACTGGCTTTAGGCCATCCCTTAAATCTGGGAGAGATCTAGAAATAATCGTTGAAATTGCATATGATAAATACTTATCTCCGATTATATTTTTTATATCATCATTAATTATTTTAGACATATTAGTTATCTAATCTTTGAAGAACAATTTTTTTAAAGTCAAAATACATATTAGGAATATTATATTTAGAGTTGTTATATATATGTTTCAATAAAATGCATTCAAAAAAGTTAAAAAGTAGATTACATTGTTTATAATTAATAGTTTTATTTACAATTAATTCAAATGGAAATTCAATGTAGTCATTATTTTTTAAATTTGAAAATTCATTTAAGTCAAAAATAGTTAAATTATCTATATTAATAAATCTCTTTTTTTGATTAATTTTTGAAATTTCTATACCATAACCTATTTCTGATAGATAAATTAATATCCAATTTGAAAATTCATAAAACCATTTCTTTTTACTTAGATTTGAAATTAGTTTTTTTGTTTCAATATATATATCTGTATAAATTTGATTTTCTTTTATTGTTGAATTAAAAATAGAACAACAACTTAAAATTAAATATAATTTATATTTATCATCATAAATAAAACTAGAAAGTGGAGAAATAATATCTCCTGAAATCGAAGGAGGAAGATTTTCATTTTTTTTAAGTAAATTAAAATTTATAAAATTACCTACCTGGTATATAGAATTATTTTTTTTAGATTTGCCACCATAAACAATGCCTGTGCATAAGCCATTTTTTTGTGTCAAAATTTTAATGTAAAGATTTTTTTCTTTAATATTTTTGGTATAAATTATTAGGCCTTCGTCAGAAGTATTCATTTTGTTAAATCAATTGTTAAATATAAATGAATCTTTTTATTAAAATAGTGATTCAATTCTTTTTGGCTATATTCACGAATTTTTTTTATCATTTTTCCACCCTTACCTAATAATATTTTTTTATGGTTAATATTATCAGTTTTTATTTTTTGGTGAATTACAATTTGACTATTATTTATTAATTTCCATTTTGTATTAATTACTGATATTTTATAAGGTATCTCCTCATTAATATTTAACAAAATAGAATTTCTTGTTATCTCTTCTGATATAAATTCATTATCTCTATCTGTTTGTTTATTTTTTTGATATTTCCAATTTCCATTATAAGAATTATCGCAAAGATACTTAACAATTACATCCAGATTAGTTTTAGATTTAGCGGATATTGGAACTATTGAATTAAAATTACCTTGCTTATTAATATCATCAATTATTTTTAACAAAATATTTTTTTTAATTAAATCAATTTTGTTTAATAAAAGTATAATTTTTTTTTTTTCTTTTGATAATTTTTTTATAATATCATTATCTATAGTATGGGATTTTGCAACATCAAAAATGTATAAAATTACATCACTTAATAAAACTGAATTCCAAAAATAATTTTTAATATTTTTATTTTCACTTCTATTTTTCTTAATTATAGATAAACCTGGATTGTCATAAATAATTATTTGTGTATTTTTAATATTTAAAATCCCTATTATTGATTCTTGAGTAGTGTTTCTTTTTTTATTAACTATAGATATTTTCTTACCAACTAATGCATTAATTAATGTTGATTTCCCTGCATTAGTATTGCCTACGATGCATGAAGATATAATCCTATCTTTCATTATTATTTTTATATAATTTTAAAAAGTTGTTAGCAGCAGATCTTTCTGCTTCTCTTTTAGAAGAACCATTTCCAATTATTTCTTTGAAGTTTAGGCAAGATACACTAACAGTAAATCTTGGAGAATGCGGGGGTCCTTTTTTTTCAATTAGGTTGTATGTAGGAAGTTTCTTTGATTTTTTTTGAGAAAGCTCCTGAAGAATTGTTTTTGGATCATAAACTTTAAGACTTTCATCTAATATAAATTTTTTCCATATTTTTTTAATAAATTTTGTAGATTTTACATATCCACCATCAATAAATATTGCACCAATTAATGCTTCTAAAGTATCTGCTAATATCGATTTATTATTTTTAATATTAATATTTTTATCTCTAGATGTTTCAATAAAATCATATAATTTCAATTCAATTGCAATATTAGATAAGAAATTCTTTTGCACTAAATATGTGAACTTAACTGACATCTTTCCTTCGGGATAATTTGGAAATTCATTAAAAATCATATGGGCTATATTTAATCCTAATACCCTATCACCCAAAAACTCTAAACGTTCATAATCACTAACAAAACTGCTCTGTTGGCCTTTCAATCTTTTTTTAATTATACTTGAATGTTGAAAGCAACTTGTAATTAATTTTTTATCATTAAAATTATAGCCGATAATTTTTTCAATCTTTTTTATTTCATTGGTAGATATCATTCTATTTTATTAAATAATCTTGAATATCGAATTGAGTAAGGCCATTTCCAAATCTCATAAAATCTAGAATTTTCTAAAGAGAAAAAAATAAACCACGCTTTACCAACTAAATTTTCTTTTGGAATATAGCCTACTGAATTTAAAAATCTGCTATCTTGTGAATTATCTCTATTATCACCCATTACAAAATATTCATCTTCTGGAACATTGTACGTTATTGTATCATCAGCAATACTATTATTAATTAAATTAATTATTTTATATTTCTTATTCGGCAAAATTTCATCAAATTGTTGTATATTTTTTAAAGTACCATCATTATTGATATCATTAAAATTATTAATTTCTATTTGAGAAAGTGGTGAATTATTCAAAATAACCACTCCATTCGATATCTTTATTTTATCTCCTGGCAATCCTATAATCCTTTTAATGTAATCTGTCCTATTATCTTCTGGTGTTTTAAAAACAACTATATCTCCTCTTTTCGGGTTTTTTTCAAAAATTCTATTATTTATTATAGGGATTGAAAATGGAAAAGAGTGCTTTGAATATCCATAGGACCATTTTTTTACAAATAAAAAATCCCCTATTAATAAGTTTGGTTTCATTGATCCTGATGGAATATTGAAAGGTTCAACAACAAATGTTCTTATAATCAAAGCTATTAAAATAGCCCAAAAAACTGTTTTTATATTATCGTAGAATGATTCTTTTTTTTTCATTAATGGGATGAAATTATTACTAAAGCATGTGCTATATGATTCTCATCACTTAAGGTTAGGTTAATAGAATGTTTTTTATTTTTTGGAATAAGTTTTTTAAATTTTTTTAATGATTTTCCAGTCAACTTAATTTTCGGTTTACCATATTTATCATTAATTACTCCAATATCTTTCCAATAAATACCATTTGAAAAACCAGTTCCAAGAGCTTTTGAAAAAGCTTCTTTTGCTGCAAATCTTTTTGCATATGAATTAATTCTCTTATTAACACTTTCAGATTTTGTTATTTCAGTATCTGTAAAGCATCTTTTTATGAATTTATTTCCAAATTTAGATATAGTTTTATCAATCCTTCTGATATCGACAATATCTGAGCCAATTCCAATAATCATATTAATAGTTTCTACATCTATTTATGATTTTAATCATCTTTTTAATACTGCTTTCTAATCCTATAAATACTGCTTCGCAGATTATAGAATGACCTATGTTTAGTTCATTTATTTCATATATTTTTGCAATATTCTCAACATTATCAAAATTTAAACCGTGTCCAGCATTGCAAATTATACCAATTTCCTTAGAAAATTTTGCACACTCTTTAATTAAATCTAATTCTTTAACAATCTTATCAGAAGATGAATTTGAGTAATTGCCAGTATGAAGTTCTATAAAATTAGCATTTAATTTTTTACTTTTTTTTATATTATCTATGCTTGGATCAATAAATAAACTTACTTCAATATTTTGTTTATGAAATCTATTAATTGTATTCTGTAAATTAATAGAATCTAAACTAAGTCCACTTTCTGTTGTTCGTTCCTTCCTATTTTCAGGAACTAAACAAACAAATTTGGGTTTATGCTCTAACGCGATATCAATCATTTCATCGGTGACCCCAATTTCAAGGTTAACGTCAATTTTAGCATTTTTAATAATTTCAATAACATCATTATCCATAATGTGCCTTCTATCTTCTCTTAAATGAATTGTAATTTGATGAGCTCCTGATGATTCTACAATTTTTGCAGCATCTAATGGAGAAGGATAGATGCTTCCTCTGGCATTTCTTAGCGTAGCAATATGATCAATATTAACTCCAAGTCTCATAATAACTTAGCCCCTTATTCTTTCAACTGATGAAGTAGTTTTTTCCAACCTCAATGCAGCAATAATATTATTTAAATGATTGTTATCTCTTACTTCAATATCTATAATTAATTCATAAAAATCATTACTTCTATTTTCAAAATTAATATTTGAGATATTTCCATTATTCTTTGCAATTAGAGCAGATATTGCCCCAAGACTACCTGGTTTGTTAATTATAATTGTTTTTATTCTTCCAACATGTAATTCAATGTTTTTTCTATCTTGTTCCCATGAAATATCTAACCATCTATCAGACATATCAGAAAAAGATTCTAGTACCTTGCAATCAATAGTATGTACTGAGATTCCTCTTCCGGGTGTAATAATTCCAACTATATTGTCTCCTTTAATCGGTGTGCAGCAACTAGAAAGATTATAAGCCATTCCTGGAGTCAAACCTTTAAGTTTAACAGGATTAATATTTCTTGAAAAATTATCTATCTTGTTTTTAGATTTAAATTCAGGATATATTGTTTTAATAATTGAAGAAGCTGTAAAAACACCGGCACCTATCATTTCATATAAATTATATATATTTTTACAATTATATTTTTTTAATATTGGTTTTAACATATCTTCATTAAAGTTTATTTCCTCACTTCTAAAATGATTAATTAAAATATCCCTACCGAACTTAATATATTCATCTTTTTTTTGAGATCTAACAAATTTTCTAATTCTAGATCTGACTTTTGAGGTAACTGCAAATCTTTCCCATAAGGGTGATGGAGAGGATTCATTTGAAGTAACAATTTCAACCTGATCACCATTATTTAGTTTCATAGTTAGCGGTTGCATTTTGCCATTTATTTTAGATCCTACACAAGTATCACCAATTTCTGAATGAACAGCGTAAGCAAAATCAATTGGTGTAGAATCTTTTGGTAATTCAAAAATATCTCCCTTTGGTGAAAATGCATATACATTTTCTTTAAATAAGCTGATTTTTGTATCTTTTACAATATCATCTGCTGAGTTTACTTGATCCATAATTTCTATTAAATCATGCAACCAGTGATACTCTTTAGCATCTTTTGTTTTAACTGCTTTTGGACTTTTATACTTCCAGTGTGCTGCAACGCCATATTCAGAAATTTCATGCATTGCTTTTGACCGAATTTGTATTTCTATTTTTTTATTTTTAGGTCCAATAATTGTTGTATGTATTGACCTATATCCATTATCTTTTGGGACTGATATATAATCCTTAAATCTACCAGGTATCATAGAAAAGTTTCTATGAATGCAGCCCAGGACTTGGTAACAACTTCTAGATGAATTAACTATTATTCTGAAAGCCATTATGTCCGAAAGTTGTTCGAAGGTAATATTTTTTCTTTTTATCTTTAGCCAGATAGAATAAGGATTTTTTAACCTCCCATCAATTTTAGATTTTATCCCTTCCTTGCTTAAAGTTTTTTGTAAAGATTTTCTTACATTATCTATAATACTTTCGTCTCTTTTATTTAAATAATTAAGTCTTTCTAAAATAGACTTTCTTGCATCAGGGTTGACAATTCCAAAAGCTGAGTCCTCTAATTCATCTTGCCACTCCTTTATTCCTAATCTCTGAGCTAGTGGAGCGTATATTTCCTGAGTTTCATAAGCAATTCTATATTTTTTATTATTATCATGAAAAAAATGTAAAGTTCTCATATTGTGAAGTCGATCTGCAAGTTTAATTAAAATTACTCTAATATCTTCACTCGATGCTAATAAAAGTTTTCTAAAATTAACTGAAGATGAAGCCTTGTGAACAGCTGAATTAGTTTTTTGACTAATTTGATTAATTTTTGTTAATCCGTCAACTAAGTAAGAAATTTCCTTACCAAAATTATTCTCTATCTGAGATAAATCTGTTTCAGTATCTTCAACAGTATCATGTAAAAGACCTGTAGCTACAGATGGTCCATCAAGTTTAATTTCTGTTAAAAGTTTAGCTACTTCAATTGGATGATCAAAAAAAGGTGCTCCAGAGGCCCTAGTTTGTTTATCGTGGGCTTTTTTGCTAAATTTATATGCTTTAAGTATCTGATCGATATTGACATACGGATCGTAAGATTTAACATTTTTTATAATTCTGTTTATTTCATTAACCATTTCTAAAGTTATTTAATTTAATGGTATATTTTGTATGCTAATAAATTTTATAAAAATATATCAACTATTTATCTTGATCACCAGAATTAATATTTTCTATATCTTCATTTTCTGCTAATAAAATATTATCCTCAGTATTTTCAGAATTTTCTACTTCTATATTTTCTTGATCTTTTTCAGTTATTTCTTCTTCTGGATTGTTATTTTCTAAAATTTTATTATTTTCTTTGGAAGTTTCTGAAGTGTCGACCGCTATTTCAGAACCCTCAAAGGTTTCGCTTTCTTCGTTATCAGAATATACCTGATATGATTTAATAACATTTTCTTTAAACTCTGAAATTGGAGTTGTTTCCTCGGCTATCTCTCTTAATGCAATAACTGCAGGTTTATCATTATTAGCTTCTAGAGGTGACTTTTCTCCATTATATAATACTCTAGCCCTATGAGATGCTAATAAAACCAACTCAAATCTATTTTCCACTTTAAGGATGCAATCTTCTACTGTAACTCTTGCCATATACGATTAAAAATTCTTATAATATTTTATAAATTAAAATCAACAATAATTTTATGAAGTCTTCAGAACCTGATAAAAACTGTAAATTATGTGAAAGATTATATAGTTTTAGAAAAAATAACCGTATAAGATTTCCAGATTGGTTTAATAAACCAGTTCCTAGTTTTGGCTCTCAAGAAAGCAATATATTAATAGTAGGTCTGGCTCCAGGATTACAGGGAGCAAATAAAACTGGCAGACCATTTACAGGTGATTATGCAGGAAAAATTCTTTATGAAACCTTACTTAAAAACAATCTTGCAAGTGGTTTTTTTGATGAAGAAGGAAAGGATAATTTAAAATTACACAACTGCAGAATAACAAATGCAGTAAAATGCGTCCCTCCACAAAATAAACCGTTGGGTTCTGAAATTAATAATTGCAATAACTTTCTAATTAAAGAAATAAAAATGTTAAAAAATTTAAAAATTATAATAAGTTTAGGAAGGGTGGCACATTTAGGAATATTAAAAGTTTTTAAATTGCAAAATTCAAAATATACCTTTGCCCATGGAAAAATACATAAAATAGATAATATAGTTTTAATTAATAGTTATCACTGTTCTAAATATAATATTTTTACCAAAAGATTGACTGTTAAAAATTTTAATAAAGTTTTTAAAAATATTAATAGTTACCTATGAGAATTTTTTAGCAATCTTCTTTTTTTTACATCCCACTCTTTTTTCTTTAAAGATTGTCTTTTATCAAACTTTTTCTTTCCTTTACCAATTCCAACAAGCATTTTTGCAAATCCTCTTTTGTTAAAATAAAGTGATATTGGTATGATAGAATTTCCTTCTTTGTTTGCTGGTCCAATAATTTTATTTTGTTCTTTTCTTTTAATCAAAATTTTTCTCACTCTTGTGGGATTATATGAATTGCTAGATGATGATTTGTACTCACCTATATGACAATTAAATAACCAAAACTCAGATTTTTTTTCACCAATATAGCTTTCTTTAATGGAAACTGAATTGTTTCTAATTGATTTTACCTCATCTCCAGTCAAAACCAAACCAACCTCAAATTTTTCAGAAAAAATATAATTAAAATTTGCATTTTTATTAAAAGCTATTCTTTTCATAAAAATATTAACTAATAATACCTGATTTCTGCATTGTTTCTTTAATTATCTTTTTTGTGCTTTCTTTTATTGGCGATAAGGGCAGTCTTGTTTCCTCATCACATAAATTTAACAAACTAGCAGCATACTTTACAGGACCGGGGCTGCTTTCAATAAATAAAGCGTAGTGCAATTCGGCTAATTGATTGTTTAATTTTTGGACTAATTTAATATTACCGTCTTTCCAATAATTTTGAATCTGAGAACATATCTTTGGGGCAATATTAGCCGTAACAGAAATACATCCATCTCCACCTTGTGCCAAATACGCTACAGAGGTGCCATCCTCGCCAGACAAATAAATAAATTCCTTTTTGAAAGTTTGTCTTGATAGCAAAGGTCTCATTAAGTCATTTGTCGCATCTTTTACTCCTACAATATTATCTATTTTTGATAATTCTTTCATTGTGTCAATATTCATATCAACAACTGATCTTCCTGGGATATTATAAATTATTATTGGTATATTTGATGAATTAGCAATTTTACTAAAATGTAAAAATAAACCTGATTGAGTTGGCTTATTATAATATGGAGTTACCACTAAGGCTGCATCAGCTCCTGCATCCTTTGCGTGAAGTGTAAAATCTATAGCCTCTTCCGTTGAGTTTGATCCTGTACCTGCTATAACTGGAACCCTTTTATCTACTACCTTAATACATTCTTCAATAACCTTTTTATGCTCATTATGGGACAATGTTGGTGACTCCCCGGTTGTTCCACATGGGACAAAACCATGACTTCCTTCATTAATTGACCATTCTATAATTTTAGAAAAAGATAAAAAATCTATCTTTCCATTCTTAAATGGGGTAATTAATGCCGGTATACTTCCTTTTATATTCATAAATTTACCTACTATTCTGGCGGAGGGAGAGGGATTCGAACCCTCGGAAGAATTTACATCCTTCGGCGGTTTAGCAAACCACTGGTTTCAGCCACTCACCCACCCCTCCTGGTTATAATTATATTCCAGTTATAGACTTTTTAAAAAACTTATCCAATTATATTATTGGTACTATATATATAATATGTCTTTTTATAAATATGGTTATTGAAAAATACATAAAAAATTTTTGGTACGGGAGGGTTAAACTTTGGCAGTCATTCTGGCTAGTAGGAGGTATTGGTGGAATAATTATTGGTAGAATAATTATATTTATTAAAGAAAGCCTTTTATCAGATTATAGTCTTCTTCCCATAGACTTTTCATTTAGAATTAAAATTCTTATTACTGCCTGGGTTATATACTCAACGGTAGGAATATGGAGATCGGCAGAATTTTACCAAGGCCCCTCATACTGGAAAGTAATAGTAAAGATATATATAGCTATGAATTGCATAAGTACTTTTTTCTTACTTTTTTTCTTTAGATTGGATGGAGTATATTAAAAAATTACTTACTTATTAATCTTTTCTTTAAGTAACTTGTTGACTATAGAGGGGTTTGCCTTCCCATCTGTAAGCTTCATAACTTCACCTACAAAAAAACCTAGCAATCTATCTTTGCCAGACTTGTACTGCAGAACTTTTTCAGTATTTTTTTCTAAAACTTGATTTATAATATTTTTTAAAGATCCTTCATCCGAGATTTGTTCAAGTTTTTTTTCTTTAATAATATCAGTTGGGTCTTTTTTTGAATAAAACATTTCTTCAAAAATATTTTTTGCTATTTTTCCTGAAATTTTACCTTCAATTATCAATCCTATCATTTTTGACAAATTATCTGGGGTTATTGGAGATTTATGAATATTAATATCATTTTTCTTCAAATAACCGTAAAGCTCTGAAATAATCCAATTGCAAACTAATTTTGGATTTTTCATACTATGGGAACTAACTTTTAATACTTTTTCAAAAAAAACTGCTGTATCAAAGTCAGAAGTAATTAAACTTGCATCATATGTAGATAAAGAATATTCGTTAATATACCTTTGTTTTTTTTGATCAGGCAACTCAGGCATAGATTCTGATAAATTTTTTATAAACTCTTCATTAATAATAATTGGCTGTAAATCTGGATCAGGAAAGTATCTATAATCATGCGCCTCTTCTTTATTCCTCATAGGTCTTGTAGTTCCTGTATTGCTATCAAAAAGCATTGTATTTTGTTCAATTTGACCTCCTTCTTCTATTATTTTTATCTGTCTTCTTGATTCAAACTCAATAGCTTGTTTAATAAATTTGATTGAATTTAAATTTTTAATTTCACATCTTGTCCCCAAATGCTCGTTTGGCTTTCTTACTGAAACATTTATATCAGCTCTCAAAGACCCTTCTTGCATATTGCCATCACAAGTTCCTAAATACCTCATAATAGATCTAATTTTTTGAATATATAAAGCTACTTCATCAGAACTTCTTAAATCAGGCTCTGATACTATTTCCATTAAAGCTATTCCTGATCTGTTAAGATCTACATATGTTTTTTCCGGATGCTGATCATGTAAACTTTTCCCAGCATCCTGTTCCAAGTGCAATCTTGTTATACCAATACTTTTAGATTTTCCTTCAGGTAAGTCAATTTGTATTTCTCCACTTCCAACTATAGGATTCTTGTATTGACTTATTTGATATCCTTGGGGTAGGTCCGCGTAGAAATAATTTTTTCTGTCAAAAACGGAATATTTATTAATTTTTGCCTTTAATCCTAATCCTGTTTTAACAGCTTGTTTTATACAAAACTCATTTATAACGGGTAACATACCTGGCATAGCCGCATCTACGAGAGAAACTTGTGTATTTGGTTTCAATCCAAATTTAGTCGAAGAGTTACTAAAAAGTTTTGAATTTGAAAGAATTTGTGCATGAATTTCTAGACCAATAATAATTTCCCATTTACCAGTTTTACCATCTATGAGATTATTCATATTGTTTCTTCTAAATTATTTGAAATATTAAGAATGGTTTGCTCATCAAAATGCCTTCCTATGATCTGAATACCTAAAGGCAATCCGTTGTTAGAATTACCAAAAGGTATTGATATTCCTGGCAAACCGGCTAAAGATGCCGGCACAGTGAATATATCATTTAAATACATTTTTATTGGATCATCTTCTTTTTCCCCTATTGGAAAGGCTTCACTAGGTGATGTAGGCGTTAAAATAGCATCACATTTATTAAAAGCTTCCTTAAAATCATTGGATATTAAACTTCTAATTTTTTGAGCCTTCAAATAATATGCTTCGTAATAACCTGCTGACAGGACGTATGTTCCAATTAATATTCGTCTCTTAACTTCAGCTCCAAATCCTTCGTTTCTAGTTACTTCATACATTGCATCCAAACTATCATTTATTTTTGATCTGAACCCATATTTAACACCATCATATCTTGCCAAATTAGAGGAGGCTTCGGCTGGAGCTAAAATATAATATGTGGGCAATGCAAATTTAGTATGTGGCAAAGAAATTGAAATTATTTCAGCACCATTTTTTTGCAAATAATCTTTAGAATTCATCCAATTTATTTTTATATCTTCTGGAATATTCTCAGTGTCATATTCTTTTGGAATGCCAATTTTTTTACCCTTAATATTTGAACTGAGATTTTTTGAATATTCTGGAATCTTAATATTTGCACTAGTACTATCTTTATTGTCATAACCGGCCATTATTTCTAATAAAATTGATGCGTCCTTTACATTATTAGAAAAAACTCCAGCCTGATCTAGACTAGATGCAAATGCTATAATTCCCCATCTTGAACAAAGTCCATACGTAGGTTTTATACCTATAACACCACAAAAACTTGCAGGTTGACGAATTGATCCGCCTGTATCAGTTCCTGTTGCCCCAAGACATAAATTAGCAGAAACTGCAGCTGCTGAACCTCCGGAAGATCCCCCAGCAACGAGTTTTTTGTTCTTATCTTTTGAGCAAGGGTTTATTGTACTACCAAAATAACTTGTAGTGGTCGATGATCCCATAGCAAATTCATCTAAATTAGTTTTTCCAACAAATAATGCTCCCTCATTTAATAAGTTTGAAGTAACAGTTGATTCGTATGTAGGAATAAAATTTTTTAATATTTTTGAACCAGCTGTTGTTCTTATGTTTTTGGTACAAAATAAATCTTTAACACCAATTGGTATTCCATGAATTCTCTTAAAGGTACCTTTAGATTTTAAATCATCCAATTTTTTAGCGTTATCTAAAATATTATCTTCATTAAAATGAATAAATGCTTTAATTTCAGATTTTTTAATTTTATCTATAAAGTGTTTAGAGATTTCAGTAACTGAAATTTTATTTTCTTTAAGAAGCTTTAATAATTTGTCAATTGATGAAAATTCATTTTCCATTTATTCTACTACCTTAGGAACTACAAAATAATTTTCAATTTTCTCTGGGGCATTTTCAAGAATATCTTGCGAATAATCTTTTAACTCTGGCTCATCACCTTTAAAAGTAGCCGGTATTTCTACTATTTTTTTTAATGGCTCTATCTGATCAGTATTTACCTCATTTAGTTGTTGAACCCAATCAATAATATTGCTTAATTGTTTTGAATAATCAGCAATTTCGTTATTATTTATTTTAATTCTAGCAAGTCTTGCTATTTTTAATGTTGTATTTTTATCAATCTTCATAATAAAGTAGTAATAATGTTTATTTATTCAATAAATGAATTGGTTGCCAGCCTTAATACAGGACAAATATTGTCTGGTCTAGATCTTGGTGATAAAACTATTGGTGTGGCAATATCAGATAGGGGTTTGGTAGTAGCAAGTCCTAAAACCATTATAAAAAGAAAAGGTGGTATAAAAGATATGGAATCTCTGAAAAAAATCTTTGATGAATATAATGTTGGAGCCGTTGTTATAGGTTTGCCTTTAAGTTTAGACGGGGGTGAAAATCAAAGAACACAAAAAACGAGAGAATTTGCCAAAAATATAGCAAATATTCTATATAAACCAATTTATTTTCAAGATGAAAGATATTCTAGCGACATAGTATCAAAAGAAATGAAAAAAGCTTCTTTTTCAAATAAAAAAATTAAAAAATATATAGATAGCGCTTCAGCATCCTATATTTTACAAGGCTTTTTAGATACTAGGAATAACTCTAAAAGAAAATAATACTTATATAATTAACACATATATGGTACATATTCTACACAATGGAAAATTTAATATTACATAATGGACACATAAGAATCTATAAAAGGAAAGATTCAGATTACTGGCAAATGAAAATTAAAGCGCCAAGAAAAAAAGCCATTAGAGAAAGCACAGGTTGTAAATTAATTGATGAGGCAAAAATAGTTGCTTTTAAAAAATATAATTTATTAAATTCTGAAAATAGATTTGTATCTAAATTAAACAATCAAGTACATAACTTCCAAAAAACTAATCTATTGGGTATAAAAAATATGAGTAAAACAAACATTGAATATATATTAAAATATTCTCAACAATTTATAGATCTCAATAATCAGATAATTAAAAAAAATGATATGTTATTTGGAAAAACAATAATTAATATTTTTTTTGAAAATTCTACTAGGACAAGAACTAGTTTTGAAATTGCTGCAAAGAGATTAAGTGCAGACATAATAAATATTTCTCCTGGTATTAGCTCAATAAATAAAGGTGAAACTTTTTATGATACAATTATTACTTTAAATTCAATGAATCCAGATTTAATAGTAATTAGACATTCAGAATCTTTTATAAATGAATACTTATCAAATAAATTAAATTGCTGCATTATTAATGCGGGTGATGGAACTAATGAACATCCTACTCAAGCTCTACTTGATGCATTAACTATCAAGAATACTTTTGGAAGTTTTAAGAACTTAAAAATAGCAATTTGTGGTGACATACTTCACAGTCGTGTAGCTAAATCAAATATATTTCTCTTAAAAAAAATGGGTGTAAAAATAAATGTTATAGGGCCAAAGTTTTTAATTCCTAAATACTTAAGCAAATTGGGTGTATCAATTCATTATGATATGAAAAGTGGATTAAAAGACTGTGATATAATAATGATGTTAAGAATTCAAAAAGAAAGGATTTTAAATATTCAAATTCCTTCTGAAAAGGATTACTTTAATAAATATGGTCTCGATATATATAAATTAAAATTTGCCAAAAAAGATGCTTTAATTATGCATCCGGGCCCTATTAACAGAGGTGTCGAAATTGACAATGATATTGCTGATGATTTAAATAGAAGTTTAATTCTTAAGCAAGTCAATATGGGTGTTGCTTTAAGAATGGCCTGTTTAAAGATTCTAATAGATAACAAAGATAGATAATGCATATGGACAGTATTCTTACAATTTTTAATTTTGAAATATATTTTCCAATTATTATAGGTTACATCTCTGGATCAGTACCTTATGGAATATTAGTAACCTATTTTTTTGGATTTGGAGATATTAGAAATTTAGGATCAGGGAATATCGGTGCTACAAATGTTCTCAGAACGGGTAATAAAAAAATTGCAATTATTGTATTGTTTTTAGATTTTTTTAAATCTTTTTTTCCAACAATTGTATTTTCCTATTATTTTGATGTTCATAGTGCAATTTTATGTGGTTCATTATCTATACTTGGACATATGTTTCCTGTCTGGATTAAGTTTAAAGGAGGTAAGGGTATAGCTTCACTTTTTGGATTTATTTTGGCTATAAATCCTATATTTTTTATAATTTTATTAACTATTTGGCTAATTATTGCAATAATTACTAAATTTTCTTCTTTATCATCAATTATAACAACGATTTCAATGCTTTTTTTATTTCTTCTTTACGACAATAATACAAATATTGTAATACCCCTGACCATTACAATTTTAATAATAATAAAACATAAAAAAAACATTGAAAGATTGTTTAAAGGTAAAGAAAGCAAAATAAAGTTACTATGAATGTAATTGTTGTAGAATCTCCATCAAAAGCAAAAACAATAAATAAATATCTTGGTAGTCAATATAAAGTTATTGCTAGTATGGGACATGTAAGAGACCTGTTAGCGAAGGAAGAAGCGGTCGATACAAACAATAACTATGAAATGAAATGGCAGGTAAGCGATAAAGGTAAAAAAGTTATAAAAGACATAAAAAGCATAGCCAAAGATGCTAAAAACCTTTTTCTTGCTCCTGACCCTGATAGAGAGGGGGAAGCTATTTCTTGGCATCTTGAAAAACTCTTAAGAATGGACTCAAAATTTGATAACTTAATTATCAAAAGAATAACATTTAATGAGGTAACTAAAGAAGCGGTCATAAAATCTTTAGAAAAACCAAGAGAATTGGATCAAGATTTGATTGATTCATATATGGCAAGAAGAGTTTTGGATTTTTTAGTAGGATTTAACCTTTCCCCTGTGCTTTGGAGGAAATTACCAGGAAGCAAGTCGGCAGGGAGAGTTCAGTCTGTTGCACTAAGATTGATTGTAGAAAGAGAGATTGAAATTGAAAAATTTAATCCAATCGAATTTTGGTCAATTAGTTCTAACTTTAATAATCAAAAAGGTGATAAATTTCTTGGAAAATTAACGCACTTTAACGAAAAAAAAATTGAAAAATTAGATATTAAATCTTCTAATGAAGCAGAAAATATTCTTAGTGAAATTAAGAAATCATCCTATTTTGTAAGTAAAATTATTAGCAAAGAAGTAAAAAGGAATCCTTACGCACCTTTTTCTACATCTACCTTACAACAGGATTCAAGTATAAAGCTTGGTTTTAATGCTAATCAAACAATGAGAACAGCTCAAAGACTCTATGAAGGCATAGAAATTGACGGAGAACCAACGGGTTTAATTACATATATGAGGACTGATAGTGTTGCGATGGCTTCATCAGCAATATCCGAGTTAAGGAATTTTATAAAAGAAAATTTTGGGGAAAAATATCTACCTAATTCCACCAGAATATATAAATCAAAGGCAAAAAATGCTCAAGAGGCGCACGAATGCATAAGACCAACTAAAATTTCAAGAAAACCAATTGATATTAAAAGCTTTCTTAAAGAAGATGAATATAATTTATATGAATTAATATGGCAAAGATCCGTATCTTCTCAAATGGAAAGTGCTATATTTAATCAAGTTAGCATAGATATTTCATCTGAAAATAAAAAAAATACTTTTAGAACGACTGGTTCAATAGTTAAATTTGATGGAATGCTTAAAGTGTATATTGATATTAAAGAAGAAAATGAAGATGAAAAAAAACTTCCTCAATTAAGTGAGGGAGAAAATATAAATATTGAAAAAGTTGAAAAAAACCAACATTTTACCCAACCACCTCCAAGATATTCTGAAGCAAGTCTGGTAAAAAAATTAGAGGAAATAGGAATAGGAAGACCTTCTACTTACGCTTCAATTATTCAAGTTTTGCAAGATAGAAATTATGTTGAAAAAGACAACAAAAGGTTTTTTGCAAATGATAGAGGAAGAGTTGTTGCAATATTTTTAATAAAGTATTTTCAAAAATATGTTCAGTATGACTTTACGGCAGATTTAGAAGATCAATTGGATAAAATATCTGATGGAAAATTAAAATGGGTAGATGTGATTAATAAATTTTGGGAAAATTTTAAACCTTCAGTCGACGAAACGATTGGTAAAAGAAATTCAGAAATTATTGATGTTCTTGATGAGGAGCTTGGATCTCATTTCTTCCCCCCTCTTGGTGAGGATTCTAGCAGACAATGCCCTTTATGTAAAAGTGGAAGATTAGGATTAAAAATTGGAAAATTTGGTGGTTTCATAGGATGTTCAAAATATCCTGAATGTAAACATACATTACAATTTTCACAACAATTGGATTTTGCAAAAAATGGTGAATCAGCGTTATCAATTATTGGGCCAAAAGAAATTGGCATATATCCAGAAACAGGAGAAATGATTTTTATAAAAAAAGGTCCTTATGGGCCATATATGCAACTTGGAGAAGGTACAAAGGAAAAGAAACCAAAACGTGTATCAATTCCAAAAACATTTAACCCAGATGAGCTAGGTCTGAATACTGCCATTAGGCTTTTGGCATTGCCAAAAAAATTAGGGCTGCATCCTGAAACTAATAAAACTGTTACGGCAGGTATAGGAATGTATGGACCTTATGTTCTTCATGATAAAAAATATAAAGCTCTTGAAAAAGAAGATAATATACTTGATATTGAGATTGAAAGGGCAATTGAACTTCTAGCTAAAGCTAATCAAAGAGGCAACTCAACATTACGAACACTTGGTGAGCACCCCGAAGAAAAAAAGGCAATAACTGTACATAATGGTAAGTTTGGTCCTTATGTTAAATGTGGTAAAATTAATGCTTCAATTATGAGTGACTCAAGCCCTGAGTCAATATTATTAAATGAAGCTATTGAATTGATAAATGCAAGAAAATCAAAAATAGGAATTAAATCAAAAAGAATTAAAAAATCCAGTTAAAAAGATTATTTTTTTGGAATATCAACTTTTAAATGCAATTCTTTTAATCTTTTTTCATCAATTGTAGCTGGAGATTCCATCATTAAATCCATTGCTTGTTGATTCATAGGAAAAGCTATAACCTCTCTTATATTTGGTTCATCTGCAAGTAACATTACGATTCTATCTATTCCTGGGGCTGACCCGCCATGAGGTGGTGCGCCAAATTTTAAGGCGTTTAATATTCCTGAAAACTTATTTTCTACAGTTTTTTTATCATATCCAGCAATTTCAAAAGCTTTGTACATAATTTCAGGACTGTGATTCCTAATTGCACCTGATGAAAGTTCGATACCATTACATACAATATCATATTGGAAGGCTAGAATATCTAAAGGATCGTTTTCATTTAATGACTTAATGCCACCTTGAGGCATAGAAAATGGGTTGTGACTAAATTCTATTTTTTTTAGCTTATCATCGTATTCATACATAGGATAATCAACAATCCAACAAAATTCGAAAGATTCTTTTTTAATAATACTTAATTCTTTTCCTAATTTATTTCTTACTTTGCCCGCAAAAAATTGGGCTTCTTTTGTTTCATTGCATATAAAAAAGATGCTTTCACCATTGTCTAATGATAATTCCTTTAATTCATCTTGTTTAAGATTTTTTGCAATTGGTCCTTTATATTCATTATCATTATAACTAATATATCCAAGTCCACCTGCGCCCTCTTCTCTTGCCCATTCATTTAATTTATCAAAAAAACTTCTGGGTTTTTCAGATGTATTGGAAATCTTAATAGATTTAACTATTTGACCTTTTTTAATTCTATCAGCAAATATTTTAAATCCTGAATTAGAAAAAATATCTGTTACATCTTTAATAATTAATGGGTTTCTTAAATCAGGTTTATCAGTTCCATAAAGGTTTAAACTTTCTTTATATGGAATCTTTTTAAATGGAAAATTTGATACTTTCCATTTTTTTTCTTTTTTATAATCACTAAATTCATTAAAAACATTATATAAAACTGGTTCAATTGCGGAAAAAACATCTTCTTGATTTACAAAACTCATTTCAAAATCCAATTGATAAAATTCACCTGGAGATCTATCTGCCCTACTATCCTCATCTCTAAAACAGGGTGCTATTTGAAAATATTTATCAAATCCAGCTATCATTAGTAATTGCTTAAACTGTTGTGGTGCTTGAGGTAGGGCGTAAAATTTACCTGGGTGCATTCTTGATGGAACTAAATAATCTCTTGCACCTTCAGGTGATGTTGAAGTTAAAATAGGCGTTTGGAATTCTAAAAACCCTTGATCAATCATTCCCTTTCTTATTGAAGATATAACTTTGCTTCTCAAAATAATATTATCGTGTAATTTTTTTCTTCTTAAATCTAGATATCTATATTTCAATCTTATATCTTCACCGTATTCTACATCAGAATTAACTGGAAGTGGCAATGAGGATGATTCTGATATTATTTCTAAAGATTCTATTTTTAATTCAATTTCACCTGTCGGTAGTTTTAAATTTTTTGTATCATTAGATCTTTTAACTATAACTCCTTCTACAGATATTACGCTTTCATTTTTAAGTTTATTAATTTTATCAAATAATATGTTTGAAGAATCTGAAACACATTGAGTAATTCCGTAATTATCTCTTAGATCAATAAAGATTAAATTACCGTGATCTCTAACCGTATCTACCCATCCGCTAATTTTGACTTTTTTGTTTAAATGATTAGTATTTAATGAATTGCAATCTAAATCTCTATATGTGCTCATTAAAGAACCTTCTTATCATAATCAAAAAATTAATAAATAATAATGTTAAATAATCTCCCTTATTAAAGGAATTGTAATTTCCCTTTTGCTTGAAAGAGAATATTCATCAATTTTATTAACAATAGAATAAACATTATCAAATGATCTATCAATTCTTTTGATCAAATAATTTATAACTTCTTGGTTTTTTAACTTAATTTGTCTATCGCTGAAAAGTTTAATTATTAGATTAAAAATTAATTGGTCATCTGGTTGAAATATTTTGATTAAGTAAAATACATTCATTCTAGATGATAAGTCTAACAAATTAAATTTATAATTTTTTGGTAATAAATTGGATGTTAAAAGAATTTTTAAATTACATATTTTACAATGATTAATTATATGAAATAATTTTTCTTCACTTAAATTTTCAAAAACATCATCTATTAAAACATTATTATCTAGTTTTACAATTTGATCATTTGAAAAAGAGTTAAGTTTAATAACAATACTATTATTTTTCTTTGCCCACATAGTTGCTATATGAGATTTTCCACTTTTTTCTGGACCAGATAAAAAAATAAAATTAGAAAAGTCTTTTTCTTTAATTAAAATATTATAGGAATTATTATTAGAATCAGAAACAAAGAAATTTTCTTCATTAAAGGAATCTTGGTATTTAAAATTTAAATTATACTGGTTCATAATTTAATAAACATACATTTGAATCATAATTAATATTTAATTTTGATAAATTAAATATGTTTTTTATATCATCAATATTACCATAGAATTTTATGTTAATTGTAACATCTTTTGAGTTTATAGATTTAAGATAAATATCATCAACCTGGCTAATAGATAAAAGATTATTTTTAACTTCATTTAATTCAAAAATATCACTAACAATTAATTTGCACTCAATATTATTAACTATATCAAAATGAGTTATTGTTTTACCTTTCCACCAATTAAGCATTATGTCATTAGATAAATCAGTCAAATAAATTAAATTCTCTATATCTTTATTCGAATCAAGTAATATTTTTTTGTCATATATATTTTCTAAAACATCATTTTGGATTTTATAATGAGTAATTAAAAGATTGGTATAAATTTTACCATCATCTGGATTATAAATATTATTCGCATTTATAATTACAGAATTCTTTATATTATAATAATTAAGAATTTTCTTTATATTCAATTTATTTAATTTATTAATATCAATTGAAGAAATTAAAATTTTATTTTTATTATCCTCATTTGGAATTGAAATATTTAATTGATTTTTTTTTAAGGTAGTATTTTTCCATAAATTATTCCAGTTATTCTTTTCCCAAAGGATGTCAGTTCCACCAAAATTATATGAAGAAAGAATAAGAAAATTTGGCGATTCTGTGTCTGAAAAAAGTATATTATTTTTTTTATAAAATTTAATTATCTTTTCTTTATCAAAATATATTTCTAAATCTGCAATATATTTTTTATTTGTTACAATTTCATTATTTATAACAATATTTTTCAAAAAATCTTGACTATCTGTTTTACTAATTACATATTCATATTTACTATTATCAATAGTAATATTAAAAATTAGATCTCTAAATTTTTCATTAATAACATTATCAATTCCTATTTTTTTAGCTTCTAATGAATTATTAGATTCATTTTCAATATGAATGTCAGTAAATGAATAAAGTAATTCATTGCCGCTTATCTGACTAGATATTAAAATGATTGATGCTATGATAAAGAATTTAATTTTCTTCATATAAATATTAGTTTTTATTAAATATAAATAATATTTATTAAACGACAATTTCTTCTTCTGTAAAGAAAAAATCTATTTCATTTTTAGCATTATCTAGTGAATCAGATCCATGAACAGAATTTTCTTGTAACGAAAGAGCAAAATTCTTTCTAATAGTGCCTTCTTCGGCGTCTTCAGGATTTGTGGATCCCATAAGTTTTCTATATTTATCTACAGCATTATCACTCTCTAATATTTGTACTATCACTGGTTTTGAAACCATATAATTTACTAATTCTTCGTAAAAAGGTTTCTCCTTATGTACTAAATAAAATTCTTTTGCTTGATCAATTGATAGTTTAATTCTTTTTTGAGCAATAATATGAAAACCATTTTCTTCAATCATTGAATTTATTTTTCCAGAAATGTTTCTACTCGTAGCATCAGGCTTTATTATAGAAAGTGTTCTTTCCATGTTATAAATTTTTTAAATATTGTCCTATTAATTTAACTGCAAATCCTGTTGGACCTTTTGAATTTAAATTATTACCGCCTTTGTTCCATGTGACACCTGCTATATCAAGGTGCGCCCAAGGTATGTTATTTTCTATGAATCTAAATAAAAATTGAGCAGCAGTTGTAGCACCACCATATGGTGTTTTACCAATATTACTTATGTCAGCCATAAAACCATCTATTTCTCTGTCGTATTCATCTCCTAATGGCATTCTCCATAATTTCTCATCTACAATATCTCCACATTTTATTAACGAATTCGATAATTTATCATTATTTGAAAATATTCCAGCTCTATGGGGACCTAAAGCAGCTTGTATTGCACCTGTAAGTGTTGCAAAATTTATTATTGAATTTGGATTATATTTTCTTTGCACATATGTTAGTAAATCACAAAGTACCAATCTTCCTTCAGCATCAGTATTTAAAACTTCTACCGTTTTACCAGAGAGTGTTTCGACAATATCACCAGGTCTTTGCGCATTTGCATCTGGCATATTTTCAACCAATCCTATAATCCCTAATATTGGCTTTTTAATTTTACTTAATGCTGCATATATCATTGATCCAACAACTACAGCTGAGCCACCCATATCCATTATCATTTCTTGCATACCTCTTGATGGTTTAATAGAAATTCCACCTGTATCAAATGTAACTCCCTTTCCAACTAAAGTAAGTGGTTTTGAATTCTTTTTGAGATTCCATTCAAGAATAACTACTTTTGGGGATTTAACACTACCTTGCGCCACTCCTAACAAAGCTCGCATTCCAATTTTTTCAATTTGACTTTTATTTAATACCTTAACATTTAAGCCTATTTTTTTTAACTTAAGACATCTCTTAGCATATGTATCAGGATATAATATATTTGCAGGTTCCGCAATTAGGCTTTTTGCTTCATTTATTGCGCTTACCAAATTAGAATCATATCTAAATTTTTTACTATAAGTATTATCTTTTAAGACATTAATACTAATATTTTTTTCTTTATTTTTCTCTTCCGTGAAGTACTTGTCAAACTTAAAAGATCTTATAGCTAATCCTGTTAAGAAATTACTAAGATAATCTTCCTTTAATCGAAGCATATTTTTGCTGATAATTAGATTTGAATCATAAAATTTATTTTTTATTAAAGTTTTATATAATAATGCCCCATCTTCTAGAGCGTTCTTTTTTTTGAATTTTGAGGCTAAAAAAATAATTAAACTAATGACTTCTCCTTCATCTACAATATTAAGCTCCGTAATGTTCCTATTTTTACCTAAAATATCTTTTAATTTTTTAATATTAGCTATTTTCTTTATAAATGAAGAAGATAGTTTTCGGTTTTTAGCAAAACTTAATATATCTGATGGTCTATTAATAACTATGACAATTGGATTTTTTTTATTTATGATGCTATTGTTAAATAAAATATTCATTTTTTATTATGAAAAAAATTGAAATATACCTTTTAAATCAAATATTGAAGTCTTTTTTTCTGATTTTTTTTATATTTACTGGAATATCGTGGTTGCTGCAAGCCACTAGGTTAATTTATTTGGTAACTTTGCATAAAATTCCACTAATTAAGGTGTTTATTCTTTCAATCTATATAATTCCCAACATTATCACTAATATCCTTCCCTTTATAATTTTTTTCAGCATTTTACTAACTTCCATAAAATTATATAGGGATAAAGAGTTAATTTCAGCATATTCTTTAGGGGTATCAGCCAGAAGAATGGTTAATCCATTTTTAATATTTATTTCTACAATGTTTGTCATATCTTTGGGTATTTCCTATTACATAAGTCCGTACTATTATAATAATTTTAAGAAAAATGAATATAATTTAAGAACTAATTTAGATATTGAAAATATCGGATTAGGGATTTTTTACAATATAAATGAAAATACAGTAATTAATTTTGAAAAAGATAGTAATAACATAAAAAATTTTTTGATTTATCAAAACGATACAAAAAATATTATAATTGCAAAAAAAACAGAAATGGAGATTTCAGATAACAAACTGGATCTTAAATTATTTGAGGGTTATAAAACTCAAATTAAAGAGAGTAGTTATGAAACTCTAATTTATGATAAATACAATTTTTCAATTAATTTGGATACAAAGGAAGAATATAATAGCTATGATACTAATACGTTTAATTTAAATAGACTTCTTGCAGAAAAGAATAAAAAGAATTACTTGATTATAAATCAAAGATTAGTTGATTCATTGCTTTTATTAACCATAACATACTTAATTTTAAAATTTTTGATAATTAATCTAAATTTTAATGCTGGAAAAATTTTATCTATATCAATTGTCAGTGTAATAATTATTTTCTTTGATAATATTCTTGGTAATTTAAGTATTAATAATGTTATGTATATTTCTTTAATGTATTTAAATATTTTTTTTCCATTTTTTCTAAACATTTTTAAGTTTAAATAATATGCAAAGTACCAAAATATTTATATATTTATTCAAGACTAAATTAATTTACATTTTAATATCACTTTTGATTTTAACTACGACTGTATTAATTATTGATTTTATAGAATTAACGAGAGTAAATATTAATAAAGAAAATTTTTCACTTGAAAAAATAATTTTGATGTCAATTTTAAAGATTCCATACATAATTAATGAAATTACTCCTTTTATAATAATTATTTCTACAGCTTTTTTCTTTAAAAATTTAATTGATAATAATGAATTAGTTTCAATGCGAAATCTGGGTTTATCAATTCTAAATGTTTTTTATCCAGTAGGATGTGCAGTTTTTATTACTGGATTAATATCATTATTGTTAATTAATCCTGTATCTTCAGTTTTTATGAATTATTATGAAAAAATAGAAACTGAAAAAGATGGTTTAAATAATATAGTTAAATTAAGTGGTGAAGAAATTTGGATAAAAAATAAATTTGATGATAACATTATATATATAAATGCAAATTCAATAAATATTAACAAAATGAAGCTTAATGATGTAATGATTGTAAATGATAATTCTCTAGATCCAACAATAATTTTTGCAAAAAATGCCAATATTATAAATAAAGAGCTTCAACTTATCGATGTAGAACAAGTAAAAATTAAATCCAATGTTATTGAAAATTTTAATAAACTGAACTTACCAATTGATTTTACCAGAAAAGATATTGTAAATTCATTAGAATATTACAAGCATACGTCTTTTTATAATTATTATAACTACGTAAATTCTATGAAAAAACTTAATTATCTTTCCAATGAAATCATTTTGTATTTTATTTCTGAAATATTTAAACCTTTACTCTTAATATCTATATGTTTTGTAGTAACAGGTTACGTGTCAAAATTTAATAGAAATGAAACATTTTTTAAGACTATATTTGTTGCGATTATTATCGGTTTTATTATTTTTTTAATTAATAAATTTATTCACAGCATAAATATAAAGACTTTATACTCATATTTTTTTGTTATTTTGTCAATTCCTGTAATTTCATTAGTTCTTGGAACTATATTAATTGTAAGAGTAGAAAAAAATTGATTTATTTTAAGCTAATATTTTTAATTTATATATTTATTTTTTCAAATATAAATTTTGCACTTTCTAAAAAATCTCTGATTTATGCTGATAATTTAACCACGGATGATAAAAATAATATCATTGGAAAAGGTAATGTAAAAATAATTCACGGAGAAGAAATCATTGTATCAGATGAAATATTTATAGATGAAGAAAATGATAAAATATTATTAGAAAAAAAATTCACGTACAAAGATAGAGTTGGAAACCATTATTATGGATCAAAAGGAGAATTTACGAAAGATTTTAACAATGGAATTATAAATGATTTTAGTTACGTAGGGATTGATGATCTAAGAGTAAGGGGGAAAAAATCAATTAAAATTGGTAATATTGATATTGTAGAAAAAGCTGTTGTCACACCTTGTCGAACAATAAAATTTTTAAAGTGCCCTTTTTGGCAGGTAGAAGCTGAAAAGCTAGTGCATGACAAAAACAGTATGTTAATTTATCAAAAACATTCTAGATTGGAAATACTTGAACTTCCAGTATTTTACACGCCTTATTCAGTTTCACCATCACCACTTAGGAAAGAACGAAGATCTGGATTTTTATATCCAACTTTTACCATATTTAATTCTCTAAGTGGCGGATCCGCTAAACTTCCCTATTATTTTAATATAAGTCCTGATAAGGAATTGCTTGTCCATCCTGTATTTTATTATCAACAAAATATTCAAAATATTAAATACGCATATAATCAAAAAACTAGTGGTGGTTCCATACAAATAAATGCGGCTACTTTAACTAATTTTGATAAAACTGAAAGTTTTGAGAGAATTGAAAATGCAAGTATTAGTCTTAATGTTAAAGAAAATATAAATAAGAATTTTACATCCGGCTTTGATGTTAACTTGCAAACTAGCGGAAAATATTTAAGAGAATACGACACGTTTAATCCATTAAATAACTTTTCAAGTCTATCATCTTCTGCATATATTGATGGATATTCTTTAAATGAGGATGATGATCTTTTGACTGTTGAAACTTATAATTTTCAAGCAGTAAGAGAAAATACTGAAAATAAAAAACTCCCAGTAGTCGCTCCCGTTATAAAATATAATAGTGGAAATAAAATAATTTTTGACAAAATTAATCTTCAAAATAAATTTATATTTTACAATATCTTTCGGGATGTAAATACAGCCGATCATGCATTAAGACAAACAAGATTGAATTATGATGCAGATATGAGTTACCAAAAGTTCTGGAAAACATCTAGATTGAGATTTGAAACAACTATTCAGAGTGACTTATATAGCACTTATAAAAAGCAAATAGATGGTGATTATGTTTCCAATGAACATTACAGAGTGTTTCCTATGAGTGGGCTTCTAATAGACAATCCATTTGTGGGCAAAGATGGCACAATAATAAATCCACTTGTATTTTTAGCTGTTAATGGCTCTAACAATAATACTAGTGAAATTAGCAATGAATTAACAACAGATAATGAGTTTGATCTTTCGAGATTCTTTTCTGTCAATAGATACACTGGTAATGACAAATATGACAACGGTCAAAGAATTGGTTATGGTTTAGATCTAGAAAGAAAAAATTTAACTTTTACTGTCGCACAAGGATATCAGATCAGTTCAAAAAGTGATTATGTAGAAGACGTTAATATGAATGACGATTTTTCTGATGTATTAGGAGATATGGGATTAAGCAATATTAATGATAGTTCAGTTTCAATTGGATATGATTTTAGATTTGATCCAAAAAGAGAAAATATTTATGAGCAAAGTGCTAGTTTATCAGGAGATACTGTCATAGGCTCATATTCTTTGGGGTATTACAACGCCGATGATCGCGCAACATCGTTATCTTTTGGTCAAAGAGAAAGCGCATCTCTAAGTTTTTCAAGCAAAACTTTTTTAGATTACTCAAATATAAATTTTTCTACAAGTTACGATTTAAATACCGATGAGCATCAAACTTCAACTATTACTTATAGATATAGTGATGAATGTTTTGGTTTAAATGTAGTATATAATAATAATTTCTTTATAGATACTCCTGACACTTTAATGTTAAATATGAATTTTAAATTTATAGGTCCTGTGCCACAAAGCTTTATAGATCAACTTATTTTAGTACCATTTAATTCTCAATAATGAAAATATTTTGGATATTATTAATAATAGTATTTTTTAATTACAATAAAACTATAGCAAAAGAAAAAGTAATCTTTTCTATTAAAACTAATTCTTATACAACAATTGATCTTAAAAAATACTTATCATATCAATTTATGATTAATGGATATGATCTAACGCAAGAAAATTTAAATAAATATTCTGAGCAACAATTAAATTCTTTTATAGAGGCAAAGATTATCGTAGAATTTATTAAAGATAGAGGTATCAAAATTTCATCAGATGATATTGAAAAAACATATGCAAATTTAGTCAGATATATAAATGAAAAAAATAATAATAATTATAATGAAATAATATTAAAATATAATCTAACAACTCAAGATATTATAAATCATGTAACTTATGAAATAAATAAATCAGTATTTAATAGAATAGTATTAAAGGGTAATGAAATTGAAATACCGGATACAAATGATATAAAAATAGATGATTATGTGAGATACAAACTTAATTATTTAGTATTGTATAAAGAAGATTTAGGAAAAGAAATTTATGAAAATCAAAAAAATAATATTATTAATATTTTTAAAAATAATAACTTTGAATCAGCATCTAAAATAATATCGGGCAAAAAATTAAATGTTAAAATTTATAATGATAAAGAGATAGATACAAAAAAAATTAATGTTGAAGTAATAAATAAATTAAAAAAAATTGACTTAAATAATAATTTTACTTTTGAAAATGAAAAAGCATTTTATATATTCCAGAAAATTAAGACCATATACCCTGAAATCGATATAAAATATTCATTCATACAATTAATTTCAAATAATAAAAATATTCTATTAGAAATAAAAAAATCAAAAAATGTTTGCACAGATAATGAAGATTTAGAAGCAAAATATACAAACTCTATTAAGTTAAAATATTTTAATGATGTTAATGTTAAGGACTTAAATATTAGTATTTTTAATAGATTATACAATATAAATGAAAGCCTATTAATTTCAGGAGATAAAAATCTACATAACCTAATAACAATTTGTGCTATGAATTATAATAAGAATAAGTTTGAAGAATTGTATATTAACGAAAAACATCAAAATGTTCTAGATATTGAAAGAAATAAATTAATTAAAAAATTAAAAATTAAATACAACTATATTAATTATACATGAAAAAAGAAATTATAAATTGTATAACAATTGGAGATATAAAAGGAATAGGATTGGAGCTAATTTTTAGTATATGGTTAAAATATAAAAAAAAAACTGGCCCATTCTTTATCTTAGGTGATTACAATTATATTAAAAAAACCTTAGATCAATATAACTATTCATTTTCATTAAAAAAAATTCAGAATTTAAATGATACTAAAAAATATTTTAATAATTTTCTACCTGTATTAGATATCAAATCAAAAAACCCTGAATATAACGCATATGATTCTCTTGTTAAAAGTAAAGAATTAGCAAAAAAAAATTTAATTACTGGTATTATTAATTTGCCAATAAATAAAAATAAAATTATTTCAATTAATAAAAATTTTATTGACCAAACAAATTTTTATGGGAAAACAAAAAAAGGAAATGTTAATATTTTATTTTATGATAAGAAAATCATCATTAGTCCATTAACTAGTCATATTCCCCTAACTAGTGTTAAAAAATTTATAAAAAAGAATTTTATATATAATAAAATACTTATTTTAATTAATTCCTTAAAATCTGATTTTAAAATATTAAATCCTGTCATTGGAGTGACTGGGCTTAATCCGCATTCTGGTGAAAATGGTAGAATTGGGCTAGAAGAAAAGAAAATTCTCTTACCAGTCATAAAAAAACTTAAAAATATGGGAGTTAAGATTAGTGGCCCATATTCAGCTGATGGTATGTTTAATGTTGATAATTTAAATAAATTTGACTGCATAATCACTATGTATCATGATCAAGGTTTAATACCATTTAAAATCCTAAGCAATAACGAGGGAGTTAATTTTACTTCAGGACTAGACTTTGTTAGAAGTTCACCGTGTCATGGAACTGCCTACAATTTAGTTAAAAAAAACAATGCTAGTGAAAAAAGCCTAGCTAATGCTATATATTTAACTAATAAAATTTACAAAAACAGAAAGAATGGCAAAAAAATCTCTAGGGCAAAATTTCTTAATAGACCATAACATTGCAAAAAAAATAAATAGGCTAATTAAAGATTATAGAAATTATAATCTTATAGAAGTTGGTCCTGGAAAAGGCTTTTTAACTGATCATTTAATTAATAATGAATTTCAAAATTTTATTTTAATTGAAAAGGATTATGAATTATATTTAAAATTAGTAGATAAGTTTAAGTCACATAATAATATAAAAATATTTAATGAAGATGCTGTTTCAGAAAAAATAATATCCAATATAGATAAGCCAAAAATAATAGTTTCTAACTTACCTTACAATATAAGTATAAAGTTAATAACAAAATGGTTAGAAGAAATTAATGAATATTTAGGCTTATTTCTTATGATACAAAAGGAAGTTGCTGATAGGTTTAAATATCAAGAAAATTCAAAAATTAACAGATTAAATCTTTTAGCTTATCTTATGAGTAATTATAAAAAAGAATTTGATGTATCTCCAAATGTATTTATACCAAAACCAAAGGTTACATCATCAGTAGTATCATTTAAACCTAATATAAAAGAAAAATTAAATCTAGATAAATTTAAATCTTTTACTAGAATTCTTTTTTCGACAAAAAGAAAGAAAATTATTAATAATTTAATTAGAAATCAAATTTATAAAGAGATTATAAATAAAGAAGATATTCTTAAAGAAACAAATATTGATTTAAATAAAAGACCTGAAGATTTAAATTTTAAAGAAACTATAATGTTATATAATATATTAAATAAGCAAACCTCTAGCTTTTCTTAAATTTTTTCTTATCGTTCTTTCTAAATTAATTATTTCTCTGATTTTTATTAATGTTTTTTCAATATTATCATTAAATAAAATATATTTGTATTCATTAAAATGGTACATTTCTTTTACAGCTACCTTCATTCTTTTTTCCACAACAGAGATATCATCTTGACCTCTTTTAATTAATCTTTTCCTTAGCTCATTAATGCTTGGAGGCATAATAAAAATATCTACAACATGTTGATGAAATTTATTCCTGATTTGTTTTGCTCCTTGCCAATCTATATCAAATAATACATCTTCGCGTTTTTTAATTACTTTTAATATTCCTGTTGAGGGTGTGCCATAATAATTACCAAAAACTTTTGCATATTCAAGTAAAGATTTTTGACGTTTCATTTTTTCAAATCTATTTGCGCTAATAAATTTATAATGCTTACCCTCTACTTCCAATTTTCTTCGTTTTCTTGTTGTGTAAGATATTGAAAGTAGAATATTTTTATCTTCAGAAACTATTTTTTGACAAAGAGTTGTTTTTCCTGCACCGGATGGTGAGGATATAATAATCATTAATCCTTCTTCAAAATATTTATTGTTTTTATCTTGATCTATATTCATTTAATTTTGTTAGGTGTTCTTTATAGTCTTTACTAAATATGTGCGAGTTTTTATTTGTATCAAAAAAATAAAAGTAATAAGGGCTATCATGGTCTTCTAAGACAATTTTTATAGTCTGAGTCCCAGGAAAGGAAATAGGGTATGGTGGGAGTCCTTTATTCAAATATGTATTGTATTCGCTAGGGATTTTTAAATCCTCGTAATTAAGGCTTCTATCAAATTTATACATGCCTTTTGTTATTGAGAAAATTACTGTTGCGTCAATATCTAATTTCATTCCCTTTCTTAATCTATTATATATAACTGAGGATATCATCTTTCTATCATCGTCATTGTTAGCTTCTTTTTCAACTAATGAGCTAATTATAATAATTTCTTTCATAGTAAATTCTTTAAGTATATCAGAATTTAAATAATCACTAAATAAATCTTCAGTAAAATTATTTATTCCTTGAAGAAATGAATCTGTAGACTGATATTTAGAATAAGAAAATGTATCAGCAACTATATTATAATTCTTAAAATCTCTATGATTAATTGACATATTTGTAGATTCTAATAAATTATTAAGATGATAATACTCAAAACCTTCTATCAAAATAAATTTTCTTTCATAAACGTCGCCATTTTTTATTTTTATTAAAATATCAAATAAAGTATCATTTTCATTAATTAAATATTCTCCATAACTTAATTTCTTGTCATAATTTAAAAATTTTGCTGTAAAAAATGGAAAAAATTTGCTGTACGTAATATTATTATTTTCTAAAATATTTGCTATTGAGCTTAGATTACTATTTTTTGGAATATCTAATATAAATCCAGATTTAACATTATTTCTAATAAAAATATTATATGTTATTAAAATTATAAATAATATAAAAATAAAAATAATAGAAAATGTAAATAGTTTATTTTTCAAAATCTTTAAACAATAAGGCTGTGTTAGTTCCTCCAAAACCGAATGAGTTACTTAAAGCTACTTTAACTTTCTTGTCTCTAGAGTTTAATGGAACCAAATCTAAATCACAATTTTCTGACGGATTAGATAAATTAAGTGTTGGAGGAATGATTTTATCTTTAATTGAAAGTATTGAGAAGATTGATTCAACGCTACCAGCGGCACCAAGTAAATGACCTATTGCAGATTTTGTTGAACTCACCATAACTTTTGGACTAACATTATTGAATAGTTTTTTTATTGCTAATATCTCTATTTCATCACCTTTTTTTGTTGATGTGCCGTGAGCATTTATATAGTCAATATCGTCAACATTTATACTTGCACTTTCACATGCTCCTTTCATAGCTCTGTAAGCTCCGTCGCCATCTTCAGATGGTGAAGTAATATGATAGGCATCACCTGACATCCCGTAACCAATTATTTCAGCATAAATATTTGCATTTCTTCTTTTTGCACTTTCCAGCTCTTCTAAGACAACAACTCCGGCTCCTTCACCCATAACAAAACCATCTCGATCTTTATCCCAAGGTCTAGAGGCTTTTGTTGGCTGATCATTATAACTAGTTGACAATGTTCTGGCAGCAGAAAATCCACCAATTCCCAGTCTACATACTGCAGCTTCTGATCCTCCGGCTACCATAATATCTGCAATACCTCTTTTAATAATTTCAACCCCATCTCCAATAGCATGGGCGCCGGTGGCGCATGCAGTTACAACTGAATGGTTTGGACCTTTAAATCCAAATTTTATTGATACTTGACCGGATAATAAATTTACAAGTGAAGACGGAATAAAAAAAGGGGATATTTTTCTTGCTCCTTTCTGAAACATATTTATTGAAACATCATATATGGTTTCAAGACCACCAATACCTGAACCTATAATAACACCTGTTCTCATCTTGGCTTCATCAGAAATATTATTAATGCCTGAATCTAACACTGCTTGTTGAGCAGCAGCTAAACCGTACAATATAAATCTATCAATTTTTCTTAAATCTTTTTTTTGAACATACTTTTCAGAATCAAATCCAAACTTATGATCGATATGGCCGGAAATTTTACATGGAAGATCAGAAGTGTCAAAATGATCAATCTTTTTAATGCCTGACAAAGAGTTAACAAGATTTTTCCATGTTAAATTTACGCCATCACCTAAGGGTGTTAATAAACCCAATCCAGTGACAACTACTCTTCTCATTGCTGACGTAATTTTCTATTTCTTATTTTTTTCTAAATAATCAATAGCGTTTTTAACTGTAATTATAGTTTCCGCTGCATCGTCAGGTATTTCGCATCCAAATTCCTCTTCAAATGCCATAACCAACTCAACAGTATCTAAGCTATCTGCACCAAGATCTTCAATAAATTTTGACTCTGGCGTAACCCTAGACTCTTCAACCCCAAGGTGATCAACTACAATTTTTTTGACTTTAGCATCGACTGATTCAATATTATTCATTAAAACTCCTAAAAAAATTTCGTTGACTGACTATTAAGATAACAAAATAGCAAATGTCAACTTTAAATCATTAACATACCACCATTAATATGCAATGTCTGGCCTGTGATATATCCTGATCTATCACTGGCTAAAAATACCGCCCCAAAAGCCACATCTTCTACGGTTCCTAGTTTGTTTAAAGGAATCCTTTTGGTTATATTGTCTACTTGGCTAGAATCGAGCCTATCTGTCATTGATGTTTTTATGAATCCTGGAGCAATTATGTTAAAAGTAATTCCTCTTGACGCATATTCCAAAGCAAATGACTTGTACATCCCTATCATTCCTGATTTCGAAGCACTATAATTAACCTGGCCTTTGTTGCCTGTAAAAGCGACAACTGAAGAAATTCCAATAACGCGTCCATTTTTGGATTTCATCATTTGTGGTATAAATTTTTTTATAATCCTAAAATTTGCGGTCAAATTCACATCTATTACCTTATCCCATTCTTCATTCTTCATTTTTAAAGACAAATTATCTGCATTATAGCCGGCATTGTTTATAATTACATTTATATCATTGTGTTCATTAAAAATTTCCTCGAGTTTAGAATCAAAGTTATTTTTGTCAAAAAAATCTATATTGTAATAAAAATGAGAATTTCCTACTTTATTTTTTAAATCATTAATTTTATTCTCACTTGTGCTTGTACAAATAATTGTAGCGCCTAAGTCAGAAAATATTTTTACCATAGAAGATCCAATGCTGCCAGTCGAACCAGTTATTAATATTTTTTTATTACTAAAATCAAATGACATTTTTAATACTTTCTAAATCTGCTACTGAGGATACATTAATTAGTTTTAAATTAGAACTGATTCTTTTATTTAAGTTATTCAATACCTTATTAGGTCCTATTTCTACGATTGTAGATACATTGTTTGCTTCAAAAAATTTAATTGTTTCAACCCATCTAACTCTATTTAAAATTTGTTTTTTAACATTATTTTTTATATCTTTAGAATCTTTGGATGGATTGGCACTATAATTAGAAACAATTGGATAAATAGCATTATTAAAAATAGTTTCATCAAGTTTTTTTATCATTTTGTCCTCAGCTTGTTTCATATAACTTGAATGGAATGCTGCGGATACATTTAATGGAATTACTCTTTTTGCACCTTTTGAAACTAATAATGAAGAAGCTTTGTCAAAATTATTTTTTTTCAGCGATATTACTACCTGTCCTGGAGCATTATCATTAGCTATCTCAAAAATATTATTGTCTTCATTTTCAGTAATAATTGATTCAATATCTTTAATATCACAACCTATAACAGCTAACATACCCGACTCGTTCTCTGGATATGAATTTTGCATATAAATTCCTCTAAACTTTAGTAGTTCCGCACATTCTAAAATATTAATTACTTTTGCGGCTGCCAACGCTGTATATTCACCTAAAGAATGCCCCGCGACAAATGCTATATTATTTAAGAATTTAGAGCCATAAATACTATTGATAACTGAAAACATTGAAATTGATGCAGAATAAATTGATATTTGACTAAATTCAGTAATATTGAGTTGATTTTTAGGATCATTAAAAATGATATTTTCTACATCAATTTTTGTTTTTTCTTTAATTTCGGCAAAAATCTGCCTAACTAGCTCAAAGTTATCATAAAAATCTTTAGACATACCTAAGCTTTGACTGCCCTGACCCGGAAAAATTACTGCTAACATATAAATTATTTATTGATTTATACAATATTCACAGTATAGACAATGTTTTTAAACTTCGCTCAAATAAATGAGCTATATCCGAGGAGTTATATGGGACATTTCGAATTAATTTGCATATTTAAACCAAATTTAAATAAAGAAAAAACTGATGAATCCATATCAGAAATTAATAAGTTAATTGAAAGTGCTAGCGGTAGTGTTATCGATACTGAATTGTGGGGAGTTAAGGATTTGGCTTATACTATGCAAGGCAATAAAACTGGATTTTACTTTTTTTCACAAATTGAAATTGAAGGCAAGAATTTAGATCAAATTAGAAAAAAAATGGTCATGAATGAAAATATTATTAGAAGTTTATTTGTGAAAGTTAATGAACACGAAAAATTACCTTCAGTAATGATGCAATCAAAATAAAAAAATGAAAAAAAACACATCTATATCGACTAAAGGAAAATCTTGCCCTTTTAGCTATAAAGGGGCTCCCAAAATAGATTATAAAAATGTAAAGTTATTATCTAGATATATAACTGAAAAAGGAAAGATTATGCCAAGCAGAATAACAAATGTATCTTCAGAAAAACAAAAAAAATTATCTAAGGCTATAAAAAGAGCTAGATATTTAGGTCTGCTGTCTTATTCTGAGAAGAGATTTAGGACTAGAGTCTGATATGCAAGTTATATTGACATCAAACATAAAAAAACTAGGAAAAATAGGCGACGTAGTTAAAGTTAAGGATGGTTACGCAAGAAATTTTTTATTGCCAAATAACAAGGCAATCCGAAAAACTGAAGAAAATATGAAAAAATTAGAAGAAAAGAGAAGAGAAATTGAAGAAAGAGAAAATTTAATTAGAGAGAACGCAAAGAGTATTATAGAAAAACTTAAAAATATTAAAATTGAATTTTCAAAAGAATCAGATGAAAATGATCAATTATATGGTTCAATTCAGGCAAAAGAAATATTATTTGCTCTTAAAGAAAAATCAATAGATATTGACTCAGACAGTCTAATTATTAGAAAACAGATTAAGACAACTGGTGAGCATGAGGTTGAAATTAGTCCCTATCGAGACTTATCAACAAAAGTCAGAATTATTGTCAATAGTATTAAAAAAACATAGATAATTTATCCACGCTATACATAACTACACACGTAATTAACAATGAGTGATATTAATATTTTTGTGATAATTGCTCATAATGGAACAAAAGAAAGATAAACAAGAAACAAATCAAAATAATTACGAGGATTTATCAAACGTAGAAGCTGAAATTGCTTTAATTGGATGCATTCTAAGAGAAAATAGATATTATGAAAAAATATCAGATTTCCTATTGCCAGAACATTTTACAAATCCTTTACATTTAAAACTTTTTTCAATAATTTCAAAAAAAATTAATCAGAATTTACCTGTTTCACCAATAACTCTTAAAGATTATTTCTCATCATCAAAAGATGACTATAATATTGAAGTCTTTGAGTATTTAAAACAAATAAAAGATTCAGCGCCCTCAATGATTAATGCATTTAATTATGGAAAGATAATTTATGATTTACATTTAAGAAGATCATTAGTTACGTTAGGAAAAGAAATAACTGACAAAGCATATGTAAAAGAAGTTGAAAAAGATGGAATTGTTCAAATTGAAGAAGCTGAAGAAAACTTATTTAATCTTTCTCAAAAAGGTGCGCTTGAAAGAAAGTATATGCGACTGGGAGATGCTCTTAAAGATGCAATTTCTACTCTTGATGCGGCATATAAAAAAGATAGTAAAATAACTGGAATTCCAACAGGGATAAGTGATCTAGATAAAAAATTAGGTGGCCTTCATAATTCAGATCTAATTATTATTGCAGGAAGACCTTCGATGGGCAAAACTGCCCTAGGAACAACTTTAGCCTTTAATATATCTAAATCATTTACTGAAGAAAAAGATGAGTTCGGAAGTTTAAATCTTATTGATGGTGGAAAAGTTGCTATATTTTCACTAGAAATGTCTTCTCAACAATTAGCAACTAGAATATTAGCATCACAAAGTAACATTAGTAGTGATAAAATGAGAAGAGCTGAGTTTTCAAAAGAAGATCTCAAAAATATATATACTGCTAGTGGAGAAATTGAGAATCTTAATTTATTTATTGATGACAATCCTATGCTAACAGTTTCAGCATTAAGAACAAGAGCTAGAAGGTTGTATAGGCAACATAATATTAATTTGATTATCATAGATTATCTTCAACTTATGTCAGGATCTAATCAGAACAGAAATGATGGAAGGGTTCAGGAAATATCTGAAATTACAAGAGGTCTTAAATCCGTTGCAAAAGAATTAAATATTCCAATTATTGCACTTTCACAACTTTCAAGACAAGTAGAGCAAAGAGAAGATAAAAGGCCTTTACTTTCTGACTTAAGGGAAAGTGGAACAATAGAACAGGACTCAGACGTTGTTATATTTATATATAGAGAAAGTTATTACCTAGAACGTTCAGAGCCAATAAGAAAGCCTGACGAAGATGAAGATAGATATCAACTAAGATATCAAAGGTGGAAAGAATTGGCTGAGCAAAGTCATAATATAGCTGAATTAATAATTTCTAAACAAAGACATGGTCCCATAGGGACAATAAAAACTCAGTTCGATGCAGATCTCACTAAATTTTCAAATCTTGCTAGAAATAATTATGAAAATATCGAATGATGCATTCTAATGACAGCTATAATTCTAGAAGTTAAATTAAAGAATATTGCCTATAATTATAATCAATTTAAAAGATTAAATAAAGATGGTGTAACAGCTGCAGTTGTAAAGGCTAATGCATATGGTTTAGGAATAAAAAAGATATTTTACACGTTAAGAAAAAATGGATGTTCAGAATTTTTTACTGCGACAATAGAAGAGGCAATAGAATTAAGAAAACTTAATAAAACAATTAGTATATATGTTTTGAATGGAATACAAAAATATGAAATTAAAGAATTCTTAAAGAATAAAATTATACCAGTAATTAATACAGTAGATGAAATAAAAATTATAAGTAAATATAGTAATAGATTAAGTATTCTTATACATTTTGATACTGGAATGAATAGATTAGGATTGAAATATTCTCAAATTAAGAAAATAGCTAAGATAGTTGATAAAAATGATATTAAAGTTAAATATATTATTTCTCATCTAGCTTCAGCTGAAAGAATAAGAGACAAATTTAATAATATTCAATACAATAAATTTATTATGGCAAGAAAAATTTATGATAATATGCCACTAAGTTTATGCAATTCAGCAGGAACTTTTTTGCCATCAAAATTTAGATTAAATATGATTAGACCTGGAATATCTCTCTATGGTGGATATGGAAATAATATAATAAAAAAATTAATAAAGAACCCAATAAAACTAAAAGCGAAGATTATACAAATTAAAAATATTAATAAGGATGAAACAATAGGATACAATCAAACATATAAGACAAAAAGAAATCAATTTATAGCTACAATTGCTGCTGGCTACGGAGATGGTATAAAAATACAATTAAGCAATAAAGGTGTTGTTATTTATAAAAACAAAAGAATGCCTATAGTTGGGCGTATTTCTATGGATACGCTAACAGTTGATATTACAAAATATCACAAAATAGTCAAATTAGGTGACTATGTTGAATTAATAAATGATCAAAATGATATTGAAATAATAGCAAAACAATCTGGGACTGTTAGTCAGGATATTTTAACATCATTTGGAAAAAGAATTAAAGTTATATACAAATGATTTTTGATAAAAAATTTGAAAGCTTTTATAATTTAATTTCTGATTATAAATATGCATTTCTTACTATAATAATATTAATTACTATCTTTAATTTTACAAATATTAATAAGTTTAAATTAGACGCATCTGCTGACACCTTAATATTAGAAAATGATACCGATTATAAAATTTTTAAAGATATAAATAAAATATTTAAAAATAAAGAATTTTTAGTATTAGCTTATAAAACTAAAAATGATTCTATAACTGAATATGATGTTAAACAAATTAATAATCTAAAAATTGCTATTGAAAATATTAATGGCATTGATTCAACCTTTTCAATAATTAATGCTCCATTAATAATGAGTTCTAATCAAAAATTAACAGATCTGAATACAAATGACATAAAAACTATTTTATCAAAAAAAATACGGTTGAATGAAGCCTTAGAAGAGTTAAAAAATAATCCTATATTTAAGGATCAAATCATAAGTCAAAATGGCAAAGTATCTTCAATAATTGCCTACTTAGAAGAAAATAAAGAAATAGATGATATTATTCACAAGCGTGAAAATTTAATAGAAAAAATAAATAAAGATACAAATAATAAATTATTAAAAAATGAACTTAAAATTATTAACGATAATTATGAACTTTTAAAAAATGAATTAAATTCAAAAAGACATGATTTAATAAGTCAGATCAGAATAGAAATTATAAATTTAAATTTATCGAAAGAAGTTTATCTTGGAGGTGTCGCAATGATTGCTGATGATTCAATTCAATTTGTAAAAAAAGATATTATTAATTTTGGAATTGGAGTTGTAATTTTTATTGTGATTATTTTATTCTTAATGTTTAGAAATATTAAATGGGTAATATTTCCAATTCTAACAACCTCATTTGCAATTCTTACAGTCATAAGTATTTTAGGAATTCTTCAATGGAAGGTTACTGTTATTTCATCAAATTTTATATCATTACTAATTATCCTTACAATTTCTATGAACATTCACATAATCGTAAGATATCAATTACTTAGTAATAATAAACTAAATAAAGAAAATGTAGCATTAACGATGAGGGAAATGCTCGCTCCATGTTTTTATACATCTATAACCACTATAGTTGCATTTGTATCTTTAATATTTTCTGATATTAGACCAGTAATTGATTTTGGTTGGATTATGACTATCAGCCTTATAATATCATTTTTATCTTCATTCACTGTCTTGCCAACATTAATTATTTTTTTTCCAACAAGTAAAATATATAAAAATAAAAATTATTATATAATTAATTCTTTATTTAACTTAGTAAAAAAACATGGTTCAATAATTATTAGTGCTAATATTATTTTATTTATTATATCAATATTTGGCATTAAAGAATTGAAAGTTGAAAACAGCTTTATAAATTATTTTAAAAAGGATACCGAAATTTATAGAGGTATGAAATTAATTGACCAAAATCTTGGCGGCACTACTCCGTTAGATATTATTATTAAATTTAAAAGCGAACAAAATAGTAAAGAAAAGATAGATGATAGTGATGAAGAATTATTTGAACTAGAAGATTTATATGACGATGAAGTATCATCAATCGATTATTGGATAACCGATGAAAAACTAAGTGTGATTCATGATATTCATAATTATTTAGAAAATAGAAAAGAAATAGGAAAAGTTCAATCTGTCCAGTTATTTATTGATACGGCTGAAATAATAAATGGAAAACCTTTAACTAATTTTGAACTATTAATATTGTATAAAAGTATACCAGATGAATTAAAAAGTGATTTGCTGGGCAGTTATATATCATTAGAAAATGATATTATAAGGATGAGTGCTAGAGTCTTTGATTCTAATAATATTGAAAGAAATAAATTAATTAATGAAATAAATAATGATTTAAAAAATAAGTATGAAAATGTAGAATCAATAAAAGTTAATGGACTTTTAGTTTTGTATAATAATATGCTTCAATCTTTGTTTTCTTCTCAAATAAAATCTGTTATTTTTGTTTTAATTGCAATATTTATTATGTTCCTGATATTGTTTAAATCTATAACTCTAAGCATAGCAGGTATTATTCCTAATATATTTGCCGCTTCATTTATACTTGGATTAATAGGTATTTTTCGAATTCCTTTAGATATGATGACTATAACTATTGCCGCAATAACTATTGGAATTGCTGTTGATAATAGCATACATTATATTTATAGGATAAAAAAAGAGCTGCCATTAAACGAATCTCTTATAAATACTATAAGAATATGTCATCAAACAGTAGGAAACGCTATATTAACAACATCAATGACTATAGCATTTGGCTTTTCAATATTATTGTTATCAAATTTTATGCCAACAATTTATTTTGGAATATTTACTGGAATTGCAATGATTGTTGCCATGATGGGAATTATGACTACATTACCAAAAATACTTTTACTACTAAAGTTTAAAAATGTTGACTGAATTATTATCATTTAATAATTTTAAAATGTTTGATTACATTTCAGTAATTATTCTTGCTTTTACGATTTTCTTTAGTTTTTATAGAGGTTTTGTTCAATCTCTACTAAGTTTATTAACTTGGATTGGGGCAGTAATATTAACTCTTATTTTTTACGAAACACTTTCAAATTTTTTAACTTATTACTTAAATAGAGTTTCTTTTCTTGAACAATCAGGTCTATCATCAATAATTTCAACAATATTATCAATTCCATTTGTATTTTTAGCTTCCTTAATTGTATTAAAAAAAATCAGAAGTATGATCAGTGCAGATTTTCAAAAATCTAGTTTGGGCAACCTTCTTGATAAGATTTTAGGATTAATTTATGGATTAGTTTTTGGTTTATTAATCATAACATTACTCTTAATAGGAATTGATAAAGTTACATCAAAAGGTTTTACTAATAGTACATTTATTAAGGATTCAATATTATATAAGAATCTAATTGAAAAAATATATGTTGTCATCATAAAATCATCACCAGCTATATTTAATGAAGCTGCAGAAACTATAGATGAAAATAAAAATCAATAAATTACAAATTTTTTAAATATGGGTTTTTTGAACTGCTAAAAAATATATTTATTTTTTGATTTTGTATTTTAAAGTTTTTATTAAAACTATTAATCAAATATCTTTTATATGATTCGCGAATACTACTAGAATAATTTGTAAATATTTTAATTACAATAGGACTTTTTTTAATTTGAATTGCATATTTGAAATTAACTTTTTTATTTTTAATCAATGGATGACTATTATTTTTTACTGCACTGCTTAGCCACTTATTGATATTGCTAGTTGAAATTTTAACTTGTGTAACTTTAATATTTTCAAGAATATATAAAAATATTTTTTCAACTTGTTTAAATTGTAATGAAGAAATAAAAAAACATTTAATATTTTTAACTTGAAAAATCTCATGTTTCACCTGGTCTAATAATTTTGATCTAATTTCCTTCTTATTCTTAATAAGATCAAATTTATTAAAAATAATTAGTAAATATCCTCCTTTTTTAGAGATTAAATTAATTAATCTTTTATCCTGACGATCTATTTCGTTTTGTGAATCAATAATTAATATTGATATATGTTTGCTAGATATTTTTTTAATTGTTAATAATGATGCCGTTGTTTCAAGTTTATTATCGATTTTATTTTTTGACCTAATTCCCGCAGTATCAAATATCTTTAATAATATATTTTTGTAATTAATAAATTCATCAATTGAATCTGTAGTTATGCCAGGTTTATCACCTTCTTGATATCTTTTGTAACCTAAAAAAGTATTGATAAAAGTACTTTTACCGACATTTGGTTTTCCTAATACAACAATTGAATAATCTTCTTTTAACGTTTTATCTTCAATATTTATTTCTTTTGTCGATTTCAAAAAAAGGAATTTTCTTAAATCTTGAATATTCTTATTGTGTACACATGATGTATAAAATAAGTTATCGAATCCGTAATTCAAAAAATCATCTTTATTTTTATAAGTATCAGAATCAAATTTATTTATTATTAAAATAATTTCTAGATTTAATTTCCTAACCCATCTAATTATTTCTTTATCAATTTCATTAATATTTTTTTTATAATCTAAAATCAATAAAACTATATTTTTTTTATGTATTTTTTTTTCTAAATTAAAAAGAATTTCCTTATCATATTTATTTTTTGATATTGGATTTATCCCAGGTGTATCTATTAATTCTATAATTTTATTATCTTTAATCAAAGATCCGGGAATAAAATCTCTTGTTGAACCTTCTTTTGAATGAACAATATTATTTTTTTTAAGAAGCCTATTAAATATTGACGATTTGCCAACATTTTTTTGGCCTATAAGAATAAATGTCATAATAGCAAACCATTTTTAATTTTAGTTATATATATGTATTTTTGCCTTATTAGTAATAAAAATTAAATAATCCTTATGAAAATATACTGATTTTAAATTAGCCAACTTAGTATCTATATCATTTTCTAATATGCCTGTTAATTTATTTAAGTATAAAATCTTTCCATTAGAGATAAAAATAATTATTTTGCTTTCTGTTTCTATTATTTTAATTATTTCTTGATTCTTTTTTATAATCTTAGAAATATTTATTTTCCAAAATATTTTACCATTAGTAGGATTTATAGAAACTAAATATTCATCATCGTCAATTAAAATTATTGAATTATTCAGATGTGTTAAATATTTATTTCTTGGTAATAAGAATCTTTTTAATAAAATTTTATCATTCAATAAGTCATAAGTTGTTAAATATTCATTACTTTCATTTATATATAAAATATCATTAAATGCCCATATTGATAAATTATAATCCATATTAATATTGCCTGTAGGATTAAATAGTAAATTAAATCTTTTATCCAATTCAGAATATTCAAAAAGAAAATTATCCATTATATGGATTTCACCCTTTGGTGAAATTGCATATAAATTATTCTTATATTCAAAAAATTTACCTCCATAAAATGAAGATATTTTACTGGCTTCTTTATTTAATTCAGATATTTTATCACCAGTTTTAATATCTAGTGATATTAATTTCCCATTATTTAAAAATATAAATAATATATCATCAATAAAGTATGATGCTGTACGTATGCTCATATTAAAATCTTTGTCCCATATTTTATTACCTTGAGTATCAATGCAAACTATTGATCCATTGCCCATAGTGGCAACTATAAGATCTTTTCTTAAAATTAATGATGCCGGCCAAGAATATTCAGTTAAATTATCTAATAATAATTCCTTTTGAAAAAGTATTTTCTTTTCAGAGATACTATATTTTGTTAAAAGTGATTCATTATCTATAAGATAGATATAATCTCCATCAATTATAGGATTTGAGATAATAAACTTTAAATTATTTCCACCTTCCCCAAATTTAAAATTATCATAAGATGTCAGAACATAGTTAAATTTATAACTATTAACATTCGTAAATTGCCAATATTTGTTAATTTGATTTGGTGCAAATAAGGGTCCAGTCTGAATAAAATTACTTTTATCTTCATCGATAACGTATTCATTTATAATTTCTTTTTTTTCAAAAGAACTACAACTAATGATTAGACTTAAAAAAAGAAATAATAACAATCTGTGAAATAATTTATTTAATAAACAAAAATTCATTAATCTTTTTCACTCTATCTTTTACAGAATTATGAATTTCAGGATCATTTTGTATAAATTCTGATAATTCATTCAATTCATTATTATTTTTATCATCAATTAAATTAAGAAATTTGATTTCATAAAGATGACTTCTGAGATCACTTCGATCAATATCTATTAAATTTAATAAATCTTTAATTCTATCCTGATCAATATGATCAATTAAGTTAAAACCTGCATGAACAATTGCTAAGTCTCTATAAAGTTGATCAATATTATTATTTTGTGCAATTTTATAATACTCATTATATGCTTGGATATAATTTTTATTTTTAATACTTAATTCAGGAATTTTAAATGAAGCTAGAATAGAAAATCCTGAATCTGAGAGTTTAATATTTTCTAAATTTTTAATTGAATTAATTGTATCAAGATCAACCTTTTCTAAGGATTGATAAAAGAGAATGCTAGTTTCTTTAATCTGCTTTATTTTTCGATATTTAATATATTCTAAAATAGAAATAACAATAATAATTAAACCTATAAAAATTAAAACATAGTAAAAATTAGATTTTATAAAATTAAAAAAAATATTTAACGGATTTATCTTTTTTTTTTCGTTTGATATATTCATATTATCTCCATTTAATGGAACAGCCCATACTTGCATGCTGTTCCTTCGGTCCTTTTCCACTTTTAGCAATTATTGTCATTGCATCAAATAATTCTCTTTTAACATTAGTAGTATTTGAATTCTTACCTTTGGAATCTAACCTTCCTCTATATTGTAATTCTAAATTATTATTAAAACCATAAAAATCAGGAGTGCATACTGCATCATATTTTTTTGCAATTTCTTGACTTTCATCAAATAAATATGGAAAATCAAAATTATTACTATCAGAAAAAACTTTCATATTTTCGAATGAATCTTCCGGGTATTGAAGTGTATCATTTGACATAATTGCGGCAGTATTAATCCCAATATTTTTTAAAGCTTTTGATTCATATGCGATTTTATCTTTAATGGCCTTTACATAAGGACAATGATTACAAATAAACATTATTAACGTTCCGTTAATTCCCTTAATACTATTTAAATCATAAAACTTTTCATCTACAGACTTAAGATTAAAGTCTTCAGCTTTCCAACCAAAATTACAGACAGATGTTTTAAGAAGCATTTTTATTTTCCCTTATTAATTGAATATAACAATAAATCATGTTTAAATACTTTTATGAATATCCATTATCCAATAACATCTAAATTTACAGATAACAAACCAAAATTATATTTTTCAAGATTAGAATTAAATAAAATACTTAAATATTACTCTCACGGGGTTTCAAAAGGTAATTGGAAAGATTATGCAATACAATTTAAAAAAGACACCGCATACTTTCATTTTTTTATTAATTACTCCGAAAGGCCTTCTTTATCAATTTTAAAACAAAAAAAAGGAAGGTTAAAAAAATTGAATTACAAGTTAGTCCATTCGAATTCAACTTATATTGAAAATCCGAAATTAGATAATTTATTTATTTATATAAATAGAAAAAACTTAAAATTAATAAAAAAATAATTTAAAGATTTTTTTTATTAAATTTTAATAATAAAAGATAAATTTCTGATGATTCGCTTCTTGATGCATCTGGCTTGAATCTTTGTATTCTATTAAAATTACATTTTATTTTTTTAATAAAATCTTTTTCCTCTGCTCCTTGCCAAATTTTAATTACCATATTTCCATTATTGTTTAAAAGATCGAAACCAAAATTATAAACATCATTAGCCATTCTCATTATTCTTAAATGATCAGTGGAAGTATGGCCAATAGTATTTGGAGCCATATCTGATAAGATTAAATCAAATTTCTTATTATATTTTTCTTTAATCTTATTTAAAGTTTTTGGATCATTAAAATCTCCATTTATAAAATAAAATTTACTACTCTCATTAATTTTAAGATTAATTTTATCAATTGAAATAAAAACTAAATTTCTATTAGAATTGCAATTCATTATAACTTGAGACCATCCGCCAGGTGAACTTCCCAATTCAAGAATTGATTTTGATCCTTTTATTAAATTACATTTTTTTTCTATTTCAATTAATTTAAAGGCAGATCTAGACACAAATCCTTGTTTTGATGCCCTTTTTACAAATTGATCTTTTTTTTGTCTAGCTAACCATTCTCTTGTTTTCATAGTAATTTCATAATCTTTAATAAATTAATTTTAATAATAAAAGAATATGGCAATTATTGAAATTATTTAATATAAGCTTTAAATATATAAAATGAACACTAAATAATTAATATCTAATAAATGAAAAAATCTTCAATAATAGTAGCATTTATTATCCTCCTTATTTCTGTTGGCTGGATACTTTCTGGTCAAATCCCTAAAAAAATTGAAGAAGAGGAAACAGATTCAAGTTTAAACAATATAACCGATAATAAAATTGAATTAGTAAAAGTGAGAACAGAGAAGTCTGTATCAAAAAAATTTAATAAATTAATAAATATTCAAGGACAAACTAAGGCCAATAGAATGATATCTATCAGTTCTGAAACATTAGGAAGAATCATAATGATAAATGAAAAAAAGGGTGAAAAAATAGAAAAAGGGGATTTATTATTTAAAATTTCGCAAGATGAGTTAAAAATTAGAATAGATGAAAATAAAGCAAGACTATCTTCTGCAAGATCACAAATTGATGAGCGTAAGTCAAAATTAAATGAATTTGAGATTCAATTTAACTCAGAAAAAAATCTTTTTGATAAAGGGTTAAGCTCAAAATCAAAATTTGCAAATGCAAAGGCAAATCTTGATTCTGCAAGATCAAATCTTGATACAGCAAAATCAAATCTGGCCTTGGTCAAATCAGAACTAGATTTAATTAATAATGAATTAGAAAAAACAATTATAAATGCACCTTTTGACGGAATTATGACGACAGGACATATGGAAATTGGTGAATTTGTTCAACCAGGATCAGTCTTAGCAAATTTTATTGAATTAGATCCAATTTTAGCAATAGGTTATGTTTCTGAAAAAGAATTAAAAAGTTTTTCATTAGGAAGTAATGCTTTTATAACAACATCATTAAATGATAAAATTAAAGGTGAAATTTCTTATATATCTCCAATAGCTGAAGAAGGAACTAGAACTTTTAGAATAGAAATTACAATTTTGAATAAAAATTTTCTTATAAAAGATGGACTCACAACAACAATCGAAATTCAAGGAAGGCAGGTGTTGGCTCACAAGATATCTCCTTCGATACTTTCGCTGATGGATAATGGAGAAATTGGTATCAAAATTGTTAATAAAGAAAGCATAGTTGAATTTTTTCCAATAGATGTAATTTCAGACACAAATCAAGGAATGTGGATAAGCGGCATACCGGATACTTCGGACATAATCGTTGTGGGACAAGAATACGCCACAATTGGAAAAAAAGTAGATCAAAAATTGATAAATTAAATGAAAATAATTGATTTTGCACTTAACCATTCAAGAACTTTTATTGCTGTTTTGTTTTTTTTAATAATTGCAGGAACTTCTACTTATCTGACAATTCCAAAAGAGGCGGCTCCAGATGTAAATATACCGTTTATCTATATATCACTTTCTGATCGTGGAATTGCCCCTGAAGATTCTGAAAGATTGCTAGTTAAACCTGTTGAGGATGAGGTTAAAACAGTCGAAGGTTTAAAAGAAATGAGATCCACATCTTATTCAGGTGGTGGTAATGTTCTTTTAGAGTTTGATGCTGGTTTTAATGCCGATAAAGCAATGGATGACATTAGAGAAAAGGTTGATAGGGCAAAGGGTAACCTCCCAGATAATGCAGATGATCCAACAATTAATGAAGTTAATGTGAGTGCTTTTCCTATTTTATTAATATCCTTAAGCGGTGATGTTCAAGAAAGATCGTTGCAAAGATTTGCTGAAATATTACAAGATGAAATAGAAGGTATACCAAGCGTGTTAGAAGCCAAAATTGGTGGAAAGAGAAAAGAACAAGTAGATGTTATAATAGATGTTAGATCACTTGAAGGTTATAACTTACGGTTGGAAGAATTAATAAATATTGTTAACCAAAATAATCAGATGATTTCTGCCGGAGAACAAGATACAGGTGATGGTAGTTTTAGTATTAGCGTACCCGGACTTTATGAAAATCTTGAAGATGTTTTGGAAACTCCTATTAAAAGTCAGGGTGATTCAGTTATTCGATTTAAGGATGTTGCTAAAGTTAAAAAAACATTTGAAGATAGAAGTAACTATGCAAGAGTCGGTGGGAAACCTGCCATTACTATTGAAGTTTCAAAAAGAGTTGGAGAAAATTTAATTGATACTGTTGATGCTGTTAAAGAGGTAGTTTCAAATAATAAAAAAACATTCCCAAGCAACGTTAAAATCTCCTTTAGTCAGGATCAATCAAATATGATTAAAACAATGGTAAACAACCTTGAAAATAGCGTTATTGCAGCTGTTATTCTGGTAATGATAGTTATTCTAGGGATTCTTGGTATACGATCAGGATTTCTTGTAGGTGTTTCTATACCTGGATCGTTCTTAACAGGAATTCTTACACTATATATAATGGGATTTACAATAAACTTTGTTGTTTTATTTGCGTTAATATTAGCAGTGGGATTATTGGTTGATGGAGCAATTGTTGTTGTAGAATACGCTGATAGAAAGATAAACGAAGGTTTGTCAGTTGCAGAATCATTTAGACTTGCTTCAACAAGAATGTCACTACCAATAATTGCTTCAACTTTAACTACTTTAGCTGCATTTGCGCCACTTGTTTTCTGGCCTGGTCTAGCAGGTGAATTTATGAAATATCTGCCAATTACTTTATTATGTGTTTTAACAGCATCTCTTTTTATGGCATTGTTGTTTGTACCTGTACTTGGAGCTTCCTTAGGTACATTTAGTAAAGTTGCATTTATAATTTTATCTTTTGTAGTTGCATTATTATTTTTTTATAACCTTGCTTCTTTTTTACTAAATTATTTTAATTTATTTGGTTTTTTATATAGAATAATTCCAATACCAATTGCATTTTTTTCTGCAGTATTAACATTTCGATATGCAAAAATTTTATTTATTGCTGATAGAATTAAAGAATATATGAATAAACGTAATGATAATATTTCAGAGACAGCTAAAGCCCTATCATCAGATTCAGACATAAATCCAACTCAGATTTCAGGATTTATCGGTTATTACTCTAATGTAGTAAGTTTTTTACTTTCTCATCCCTTAAAAGTAATTATTTTTGCAATATTTTTTCTTTTTTCAATTATTTATTCTTATGGGAAATTTGGAAACGGTGTTGAATTTTTTCCTGAAGTTGAACCGGAATTGGCAAAATTACTTATTTATGGTAGGGGAAATCTCTCAGTTGATGAGAAAAATTCTCTTGTATCAGAAGTTGAAAATATTGTTCTAGAATTGCAAGATTTAAGAGGAGAATTTAAAACGATTTACACTACAAGTGGTAATGTATCTGATCAATCAGAAAGTGCAGAAGATATAATCGGTTCAGTTACAATGGAATTTAATGATTGGAATCTTAGAAGGCCTTCCAAAGTTGTACTAAATGAAGTGCTTGATAAAACAAAATCTATTTATGGGATAAAGATAGAATCAAGAGAACAAGAAGAAGGTCCTCCGGGTGGAAAACCCATAAGTATTGAAATAGCTTCCTCTGATTATAATATTTTAAGAAGCGAAACTCAAAGAATCACTAATTATTTAAATACTTTTCCTGGGATAATTAATGTAGAAAATACAATACCAATGCCTGGAATTGAGTGGGAATTAGAAATAGACAGGGCTCAAGGAGCTAAATTTAATGCTGATATAAGCAATGTTGGAAATGTTATAAAACTTATTACAAATGGAATTAAACTAGGGGAATACAGACCTGATGATAGCTCTGAAAGTGTGCCAATATATCTAAGATATCAAAATAATGACAGAACATTAGATATGCTTGAAAATATTAGAGTCCCAACAAACAATGGTTTGGTCCCAATATCTAATATAGTTAAAATTAAGCCTAAGCAGAGGACGGGAAATATTATACGAGTTGATTCGAAAAGAACATTGGATGTAAAGGCAGATGTAGACATTGGAATTTTAGCAGATAATAAAATTAAACAACTTGAATATGCATTTGGTTTAATTAGTAGCGAGAAAATGAAGCAAGGTGGTAGACCTTCGTCATTTAATAATTCTGATATTAAATTACTTAAGTTGGATCCTAGAATTTCTTTGAAATTTAAAGGGGAGATTGCGGATCAAAAAGAGGCGCAAGCATTTCTTCAAAAAGCTTTTATGGTGGCATTATTTATAATGGGGATGGTTCTGGTAACACAGTTTAATAGTTTTTATAGTGCATTGCTAATATTGTTTTCGGTAATTATGTCTATTGCTGGAGTTTTTATCGGGTTACTAATAACAGGTCAAGTATTTGGAATTGTAATGACCGGGGTTGGGGTTATAGCACTTGCGGGAATAGTGGTTAATAACAATATTATATTAATAGATACATATGACCATCTTAAAAAAAATATAAGAGACAAAAAAATTGCAATTATTAAAACTGGAGCCCAGAGATTAAGACCGGTGTTGCTAACCACAACTACTACTGTACTAGGCTTAATGCCAATGACATTAATGATAAACATTGATTTTTTTACAAGAGAAATACAATATGGTTCCCCTAGCACACAATGGTGGGTTCAAATGTCTACTGCCATAGTTTTTGGTTTATTGTTTGCAACATTATTAACTTTAATTGTGACGCCATGTGCATTAATGGTAAGAGAGAACTACAATTTATGGTTAGAAAGAAAAAAATAGATTAATATATTTCTATTTCATTTTTATTTTTTTAAAATTTACTTTTATTGTATAAATTACACTAAATAAATATAATAATAGAGCAATCATTAGCGTAATCCATATATTCGAAATGAGTCCAATACTAACTATCGCAATTCCTAAAATCAACCATGTTCTTTGATTATTCTTTACTGAAAGGTTTTTAGGAGAAATAGTTGGAATCTTTGTAATCATCATAATTCCTACAATAATTAAAACTATTGAGTTGAAGTAAGGATTAATTAAAAAAGAATATTCAAATTGAAAAAATGCAAATAGATTAAATAATATTAAACCTGCGGCCGCAGGTGATGGTATGCCTACAAAATATTTTGATTTATTAATCGGTTCATCGGACAAATATATATCAGTTGTAAATCTAGCCAATCTTAGGGCTGCGCAAATTACAAAAAATAATGATATCGCCCAACCTAGAGAGTTAAGTGATTGAAGGCTCCAATAATATATTAATATTGATGGCGCTACTCCAAATGAAATAATATCACTTAAATTATCAAGTTCAGCACCAAAATGACTTCCACCCATTAATTTTTTTGCAACCCATCCATCAAAAAAATCTAATATTGATGCAAAAATAATAAATAATGCAGCAATCTTCCATTCTTCTGAAATAGAATATCTAATCGATGTAATTCCTGAACAAAGAGCAAGCATTGTTATTCCATTTGGAATCAGCTTAGATATATTGTTGCTTTTATTATTTTCTTTTTCATATTTCATTAAATTATTTCCTTACAATACTTTTTATTTCAACTCTATTATTAAGATCAGCAATTATTGTCTCTCCTCCAATCACTCTTTGTCCCTCTGATACAAGTATATTTAAATGTTCAGGTATATAGATATCAACCCTACTACCAAATTTAATAAGACCAAATCGGTCACCCGCATTAACTTTTTGATTATTATTAATGTCGCATACTATTCTTCTCGCTATCATTCCAGCAATCTGCACAACAATAATTTTTGATCTATCTTTTAGCTCTAATACAATTATATTTCTTTCATTAAATTTACTTGATTTATCCAGTGTAGCATTAAAAAATTTTCCCGAAATATAGTTGATAGATAATATTTTACCGGCTACTGGAATTCTATTAATATGTATATCAAATACATTTAAAAAAATACTAATTTTTTTATAATTAGATTCTATTATCTGAGATTCTTTAGGAGGTGCTTCTTTATCAACAAAAGTAACCTTACCATCTGCGGGAGATAGGATCAAATTTTCATTAATTGGAATTATTTTATCTGGATCTCTAAAAAAATAAATTATGAATAGTAGAATAAAAAATAAACCAATTCCTATTAATGGAAAAAACGGAGAAAAAACAATTATTAGTAGTAACAATGTTACTATATATATATAAGAATGTTTATTTATTTTTAATTGCAAAAATTTCATAATGTAATTTGTGATCTAATAATATAAATTAAATAAAAATAACAGAATGAAATTATATAACATAAAAAAAATAACTATTTACTGCTCTTCTTCTAATAGAATTAACAGAAATTATTTGATATTAGCTAACAAAATTGGTCATTATTTGGCTTCAAAAAATATAGGATTAATATATGGGGGAGGATCTAATGGTATTATGGGTGAAATTGCTAAAGGTTTTAAGTTTAATAATGGATATGTAGTTGGGATAATACCAAGATTTTTAACTACAAAAGAGAATTTATATGAAAATCTTAATGAAAAAATTATAGTTAAAGATATGGCTCAGAGAAAAAATCTTCTATACCAAAAAGGTGATGCATTTATGGCTTTGCCAGGAGGGCCAGGGACGTTAGAAGAAATAACCGAAGTAATCTCATGGCGAAATTTAGAAATTCATTCTAAACCTATCATTTTATTTAATCAAAATAAATATTGGGATTCTCTTATAAAATTATATGAAAAATTTTATAATAATAGTTTTTCTAATAAACAAAATAAAAAACTTTTTTATGTTATTAAGAACCTATCAGAATTAAAAGAATTATTTAAAAATGAAAAAAATTAATGTTCAAAGATCGATAGTTGAAATAGATGGAGATGAAATGACTAGGGTAATATGGTCATTCATTAAAGATAAATTAATAATTCCATACATTAATATTAATATAAAATATTTTGATTTGGATATTAAAAATCGTGATAGAACAAATGATCAGGTAACAGTTGATGCTGCAAATTCCATAAAAGAATTTGGTGTTGGAATTAAATGTGCAACAATTACTCCTGATGAGAACAGAGTTAAAGAATTTCAACTTAATAAAATGTGGAAATCTCCAAATGGTACAATAAGAAATATATTAGGTGGTACTATTTTTAGACAGCCGATTATATGTAAAAATGTTCCTAGAATTGTTTCAAATTGGAATGAATCTATCGTAGTTGCAAGACATGCTTTTGGAGATCAATACAGGGCCACGGATACTATAGTAAATAAGCCAGGGATTTTAAAAATGGTTTTTGAACCGCTAGATGGCTCCTCTGGATTTAATCATCAAGTTCACAAATTTGAAAAACCAGGAATTGCATTATCCATGTATAATATCGATCAATCTATAATTGACTTTGCGAGATCTTGTTTTAATTATGGTTTGACATTGGGTTGGCCTGTATATCTTTCAACTAAAAACACAATTTTAAAAGTTTACGACGGTAGATTTAAAGACCTATTTCAAAAAATATATGATGAAGAATTCTACAATAAATTTAAAGAAAAAAATATTATTTACGAACATCGTTTAATAGATGATATGGTAGCCTCAGCTCTTAAATGGGAAGGAAAATTTATATGGGCGTGCAAAAACTATGATGGTGATGTTCAGTCAGATTTTGTTGCCCAAGGATTTGGTTCTTTAGGATTAATGACTAGCGTATTGATGACTCCCGATGGCAAAACAATTGAAGCTGAAGCAGCACACGGAACAGTTACTAGACATTTTAGGAATCATGAAAAAGGTCTAGAAACTTCAACAAATCCAATGGCTTCTATATTTGCTTGGACAAAAGGATTATATTTTAGAGGCATATTTGAAGAGAATGTAGATTTAGTAAATTTTTCTAAAAATTTAGAAAAAACATGCATTGAAACTGTAGAGTCAGGATTAATGACAAAAGATCTAGCTATATTAATTAATGATAAACAAAAATGGCTGACTACCAATGAATTTTTAAATACTATTAAAGAAAATTTTGAAAAAAAATTAAGTTAAATTAGAAATTTTATCCCTAATAAAGTCTAATGCTTGATCAATCTTAGATAAATCGTTGCCACCGGCTTGAGCCAAGTCTTTGCGCCCACCCCCACCCTTTCCGCCAAGAATGATGGAAATACTTTTAATATTTACTGAACAATCAAATTTATCAACTAAGTCTTTTGTTACTCCAAGAACAATTGATAATTTTTTTTCATTTTTTGAAATAATTAATGCAATACAATTAGATTGATACTTATCTTTTTGACTGTCAATAAATTTTTTTAATGATTGAATTGGATAATTATCAGCGATTAAATATGTAAAATTTATTTGTTTAATTTTTTCAATTACAATATTTTCAATATTTTTATTGAGATTATTTTTTTCAAGTAATTTTTCATAATTCTTTTTTATTTCTTTTAATTGTAATTCTTTATTTTGAGATGTTTTTATATTAACTTGATTTTTTGGGTCTAATTCATTTATTTTATTCTTATATTTATTAATTTCTTTAATATTATGTTTTTCATTCTGGTAATTTAATTCATCTTGTGTTTTAATATATTTATCAACTGAAATATTACTTATAGCTTCAATTCTCCTAACTCCAGAAGCAACGCTACTTTGGTTAATAATTTTAAATTTTTTTATCTCCCCTGTTGTATTAACATGAGTTCCACCACATAATTCTTTTGAAAAAATAGATTTATTACTTTCGCCCATTGCAACAACTCTTACTTCTTCTCCATACTTTTCTCCAAATAAAGCTATCGCTCCTTCTTCTATTGCTTTTTTTTGATCTAATATTTTTACCACAACATTGAAATTTTTTTCTATTTGTTCATTTACTAAATTTTCAATTTTTAATATTACTGAATTTTCTATTGGCTCATTATGACTAAAATCAAATCTTAGTTTTTCATCACTTACTAAAGATCCTTTTTGCGCAATATGATTTCCTAATATTTTTCTAAGAGAAGAATGTAGCAGATGTGTAGATGAATGATTAAATTTAATTAATTCCCTCCTTGATTTGTTAATGGAAGACTCTACAATGTCAGTTAATTTGCATGATCCTTCTATAACCTTTCCCCAATGGAGAAAATAATTACCAAATATTTTTGAAGTATTACTTACTTTGAAATTTAAATTGTCATTTTTTAAGGTCCCAGTATCGCCAATTTGACCTCCGCTTTCGCCATAAAATGGTGTTTGATTAAGGATAATAAAACCTTCGTCATCAGTATTTAATTTATTAACTAATTTATTATTTGATATGATACTTAATATTACACTCTCAGATATTGATTTTTCGTAACCTAAAAATTCAGTAGGTTCAATTTTTTCACTGATATCAAACCAAATTTTATTATCCTCTATATCACCTGTACCTTTCCAACTTTGACGAGCACGTTGTTTTTGCATTTCCATATGTTTATTAAAAGAATCAATATTAACTTTAATATTTTTGCTTTTTAGGTAATCTTGAGTCAAATCAATAGGAAAGCCGTATGTATCATATAACTTAAAAGCGACTTCACCGCTTAATTCATTATTTGATTTATTAATTTCTTCTTCTAGAATTTTTATTCCATTTTCTAAAGTTTCTTTAAATTTTGTTTCTTCATTTAAAAGAGTATTATTAATTAAGTCTTTAGCTCTATCTAATTCTGGAAAGGCATTTTGCATTTCGTTTAGTAATGTAGGAAATAATTTATAAAATATTGGATCTTTATTGCCTAAAGTATGGGCATGTCTCATTCCTCTTCTCATAATTCTTCGAAGTACATACCCTCTTCCTTCATTAGAGGGTAAAATACCGTCACTTATTAAAAATGAAGATGATCTTAAATGGTCTGCAATAACTCTATGACTTTTTGAATTAATGTTTCTACTGTCATTTGAAAGATCAATAGACTTTTGAATCAAGGGAGAAAATAAATCAGTTGAATAGTTATCGTTTGATCCATTCAACAAAGCTGATATCCTTTCAAGCCCCATACCTGTATCAATAGATGGTTTAGGTAAACTTTCTCTAACTTCTTTAGTAATTTGCTCAAATTGCATAAATACAAGATTCCAAATTTCAATAAATCTGTCGCCTTCTTGTTCATTGCTTCCTGGAGGACCTCCAAAATATTTATCACCATGATCATAAAATATTTCAGAACATGGCCCACAAGGACCAGTTTCACCCATAGACCAAAAATTATCAGATGTATTTATTTTGATAATTCTATCATCAGTTAAATTAGCAATTTTTTTCCATAAATTAAATGCTTCATCATCTTCCTGATATACAGTCACAATAAGTTTTTTCTTGTCAATTCCAAATTCTTTTGTAATAAGTTTCCAGGCTAATTCTATTGCAACATCTTTAAAATAATCCCCAAATGAAAAATTACCGAGCATTTCAAAAAAAGTGTGGTGTCTAGTAGTGTAACCAACTTGTTCTAGATCATTATGCTTCCCTCCTGCTCTCACACATTTTTGAGAGGTAACACATTTAGTATATTTTCTTTTTTCCTTGCCAGTAAATACATTTTTAAATTGAACCATCCCAGAATTAGCAAACATTAAAGTTGGGTCATTATGAGGAACTAATGATCCTGAGTGAACAATTTCATGACCATTCTTTTTAAAATAATCAAGAAAAGCTTTTCGAATTAAACTAGATTTCATTATAAATTACTTCTACATATGTGAAGATAAATTGTCTAGGTGACAATAAAAAACACGTATTATTTTTAAATAATACGTGTTTTATTTTTATAAAATATTTTATTCTTTATCTTTTGTTAAGACTTTGGAATTAGAATCCTTTGATTTTTGCGGCTCACCTTCCATCATTGCCTTTTCGACAACGCCAGCATTTTCTAGAATCTTATTCTTTATTTCTCTTGCTATATCAGGATTTTCTGAAAGAAAAACTTTGGCATTTTCTCGGCCTTGACCTATTTTATTTCCTTTATAGGCAAACCAGGCGCCAGATTTATCTATAATTTCAGCCTTAACACCTAAGTCAACTATTTCACCTGTACTTGAGATGCCTTCTCCGTACATGATATCAAATTCAACAATCTTAAATGGCGGTGCTAATTTATTTTTAACAACTTTAACTCTTGTTTGATTACCTATTATTTCATCTTTTTCCTTTATGGCCCCTATTCTTCTAATATCCATTCTTACAGAAGAATAGAACTTAAGTGCATTTCCACCTGTAGTTGTTTCCGGGCTCCCAAACATCACCCCAATCTTCATCCTAAGTTGATTAATAAATATAACTAAGGTGTTTGACCTCGATATAGAACTTGTTAATTTTCTAAGAGCTTGACTCATTAAACGAGCTTGTAACCCTGGTAAAGAATCTCCCATTTCACCTTCTAATTCAGCTCTTGGGACTAATGCCGCAACAGAATCTACTACCAAAACATCAAGTCCTCCAGATTTTACTAGAGTGTCTGTTATTTCCAATCCCTGTTCCCCGGTATCTGGCTGAGAAATTAATAATTCTTCAAGCTTTACTCCAAGCTTCTTTGCATAAACTGGGTCAAGGGCATGTTCCGCATCTACAAATGCACAATTGCCACCATTTTTTTGCGCTTCTGATACAATATGGAGAGCCAACGTTGTTTTACCAGAACTTTCTGGACCATAAATTTCTATAATTCTACCTTTTGGCACACCTCCGATTCCAAGTGCTATATCCAAGCTTAATGAACCTGTTGGGATAGTTTCTACATCAATTTTTTGATTGCTACCCAATTTCATTATTGAGCCCTTGCCATGACTTTTTTCGATCATGCTTACAGCGGTTTCTAATGCTTGGTTTTTATTCATTTTATCTTCTATCTTTTCAACAATTTTTAAATCTGGTTTGCTTTTTGCCATTGTAAGAAAGTTCCTTTCATAATTAGATTAATTTTTGATTCTATCAATCTGTATAAGTTTATATTTTTGTACACTATTTGTTCTATAATAGAAAGTTCTATTTTTGTTCTTTTTAAATAATTTATAACTCATTGTATTTATTAGTTATTTATCACATAATATTAGCGGTATTTTCAAAATAATAACTAAAATTATGTAATTGACTTGAATATATAGCAAGTATTCACTATCTGAACCTAGATTTTATTGGGAAGTCACAGGAGATAAAATGGTAAAAGTCAAACTTTCAAAAAACTACAAACCTACAGTAAAAGAAAAATTTATGAATAGCAAAATGAAAGAATACTTCAGACAGAAGCTATTAAGTTGGAAAAGTGAATTACTTAAAGAATCATCAGAAACTATTAGCAATTTACAACATTCTGAAAGTTTAAACAAACCTGATATGGCAGATAGGGCCTCTTTAGAAATTGAAAAGAGTATTGAATTGAGAACAAGGGATAGGGAAAGGAAGCTATTGTCTAAAATTGAAGAAGCGCTTCAAAAAATTAAAAATGGAACCTATGGTTATTGTGATGAAACTGACGAACCAATTAATATTAAACGTTTAGATGCTCGACCAATAGCTACATTAAGCATTGAAGCGCAAGAACGTCATGAAAGATTAGAAAAAATTAAAAAAAATGATTAGTTAATTAGGCTAATTATTGTTAATAATATTTTATTAAATGTTAATAGACATATTTAATCGACATATAGATTACGTCAGAATATCAGTCACAGATAGGTGTGATCTACGATGCCATTATTGTATGAAGGAAAACCCTTCGTTTCTTCCAAAATCTGAAATTTTATCCTTTGAGCAGATTGAAAGATTATGTGATATTTTTATCGAACAAGGGGTTAAAAAAATAAGACTTACTGGAGGAGAACCATTAGTAAGAAAAGATATTATTAAACTAATAAATAACCTGGGTAAGAAAATTAATAGAACTAATTTAAAAGAATTAACTTTAACAACTAACGGTACCTTATTAGAAAAATATGCTGATAAATTAGCAGCTTCAGGCATTAAAAGAATTAATGTTTCATTGGACACACTTGATCCCATAAAATACACTCAGATAACTAGAAATGGTGATATTAGTAAAGTTTTACGTGGGATAGATTTCGCAATAAAAAATAATATAAATGTAAAAATTAATGTAGTAGCCCTAAAGAATTTTAACGATAATGAATTTAGCAAGATTATTGAATGGTGCGGAAAAAAGAAAATCGATGTTACTTTTATTGAGGTTATGCCTATGGGAGAAACAGAGCACCATCGTTTTGACCAGTATTTACCTTTAAAAGAAATTAGGGAGAACTTAAAAAAAGAGTTTAATCTAATAAAGTCAGATCATAAAACTGGGGGGCCAGCCAGATATGATTTTAGTGAGAAATATAATATAAAAGTAGGATTTATAACTCCTTTAAGTCAGAATTTTTGTGATGACTGTAATAGAATTCGTATAACTTGCACTGGTAGATTATATATGTGTTTAGGTCAGGAAAAATTTATTGATTTCAAAAAATATTTAAACAATGATTACAGTAATAAAAAAATTCTTGAAAAAATTAAAGAATCTTTAGCAATTAAACCAAAAGGGCATCAATTTATTATTGATGAGAATTCAAAACCATATCTAAACAGGTTTATGAATACAACTGGGGGTTAGATTTGAAAATTTGTTTTGTATGCTATGATAATAATAAAGTTGTAAGAACAAAAAATAAACTTGTTAAATTATACGGAAATTATAGTCCTAAAGAATGTGATGTTATAGTAGCTTTAGGAGGTGATGGGTTTTTTTTAAGAACAATCCATAAATTTAAAGATTTAAGAAAACCCTTTTATGGAATGAATTTTGGCACTGTTGGATTTCTTATGAATAAATATGAAGAAAAAAACTTAATAAAAAAACTTAATAATACTCAGAGCGTAAAAATAAAACCTCTAATTATGAAGGCAAAAAATCAAAAAAATAAAAATTTTAAATCATTAGCATTCAATGAAGTTTCATTAATCAGAAAAAATCATCAAGCTGCCAAACTATCAATTAAAATAAATGGTGTTATTAGAATGGAAGAACTAGTTTGTGATGGTTTAATGGTTTCAACGCCTGCAGGAAGTACAGCATATAATCTTTCAGCACATGGTCCAATAATTCCTCTAGGAACTAATGTGGTTGCATTAACTCCAATTAGCCCTTTTAGGCCAAGAAGATGGAGAGGTGCTTTATTACCTGAAGAAACAAAAATAGAAATATATGTTCAAGATTCAAAAAAAAGACCGGTAAATATAAGTGCGGATCAAAATGAATTTAAAGATTTAAAATCAGTTATAATTGGCGCCTCAAAAGATAAGCCGCAAGAACTTTTATTCAGCACTGACCACTCTTTCGAAGAAAGAATATTAACTGAGCAGTTTACTGAATAGTTTGTAATTAGCCCTGACTGGACTTGAGCCAGCGCTCCCCCATAAAAGGCACGGATTGCAAGTTCCCTTCAAGTTCTAAAAAAGTATTTATGAGCTAGTAAAAACACAAATTTTATTTCCATCTAAATCCCTTAAGTAAGCATAGTAATTTTCACCATGTCTTGGACCGGGATCTCCTTCATTTGTTGCGCCTAATTCTAATGCTTTTTTGTGAAATTTATCAACTTTTTCTTTTGTTTTTGCATCAAACGAAATCATTGTTCCATTTCCAATCGTTGCATCATTTTTGTTAAAAGGCTTCATAATATAAAAATCTGCTAGCTTCTCTGTTTCTTCTTTTGCATACCCAACATATTTTTCATCTTGATCTACCCTAATAATGTCTAATATACTTAGAATTTCATCATAAAAATTTGAACTTTTTTTAAGATCATTTGTTCCTATTGTAATGAATGCAAACATAAATTAATCCCTTAATCTAATAATTATTTTGGTAGCCCCGACTGGACTTGAACCAGCACTCCCATAAAGGGCAA